>Ga0209699_100079_pt1 | contig 120816 bp, 100 predicted proteins | sample SynthPrep_1_END__FD_187204 | JGI IMG/M metagenome (GOLD analysis project Ga0209699, IMG submission 187204) | Synthetic microbial communities from Ohio, USA - SynthPrep_1_END_DS7_MetaG (SPAdes) (version 2) | ecosystem: Engineered > Bioreactor > Aerobic > Activated sludge | place: USA: Ohio...
GCGCTGCGCTGCGCCAGCGAACGCACTTCGCCCGCCACCACCGCGAAGCCCTTGCCCTGCTCGCCTGCACGCGCGGCTTCCACCGCCGCGTTCAAAGCCAGAATGTTGGTCTGGAACGCGATGCCGTCGATCACCGACACGATCTCGGAAATCTTGCGCGAGCTGCCAGAGATTTCCTGCATGGTGTTGACCACTTCCGACACCGCCGAACCGCCGCGCTCAGCCACGTCCGAGGCGCTGGCCGCCAGTTGGTTGGCCTGGCGCGCGTTGTCGGCGTTCTGCTTCACAGTCGAAGCCAGTTGTTCCATCGAGGCCGCGGTTTCTTCAAGCGAGGCCGCCTGCTGCTCGGTGCGGCTGGACAGGTCCGTGTTGCCTGCGGCGATCTCGTGCGAACCGACGTTGATCTCATCCACGCCGCGGCGCACCGACGCCACCGTGCGGGTCAGGCTTTCCTGCATGCGCTTCAAGGCGGCGAACAGTTGGCCGATTTCATTGGTATTACGGACATCCACGCGGGCGGTCAGGTCGCCGCCGGCGATGCGGTCGAAGTGATGCCCCGCTTCCTTCAGCGGCTGCAGCACGCGCCGGCGCAGGAACACGTAGGTGGCAAACACCAGCAGCGCGGCGATCACACCGCCCGCGCCGACCGCCATCAGGACGAACTGATAACGCACTTTTGCCACTTCGTGGGCATCCAGCATCTTGCTGGCGCGCCAGAAATCAAAGCCTTCGATCGCACGCGCATAACGCCCTTCAAGGGCGTCCTGCATCGTCTGTACCTGCTTCTGATAGGCGGGCATGTCCGCCTTTTCCAAGGCAGCCACCAGCGGTGCCAGTCCTTGCCGGACCAGCGCATCATAGGATGCGTCGATTTCCTTCAGGGCATCGACCGCTTCGACGGGCCGAGCCAAGCTCTTGTAATACTCGAATTCGGCCTGCCCTTTGTTCATGGAGGCCTTGGCGCGTTCCAGCAGACCGGCCGCGTCGGACGACAAGCCCTGGGTCAGCAAGGTAGGCTGACCCACGTTCTTCACGATGTCCGCGTAGTTGGCCGCAGCCGCACGACCCAGGCCGGTCATGGTGTCCTTGTAGCTGGAGACGACACGGCCGACCGCATCGTCCAGTTCTTGCGATTGTTTGATCTCCGCCAGGGTGCCATTGCTGATGCGCAGGGACAGCACGCCCAGCGCGGCCCCGATCACCAACATGAATGAGAAAAACGCCAGCACCCACAACAGGCTGCTGCGTATCGTCATGTTCGCGAGAAACTTGCGCATCACAAGAACCACTCCTAGATTGAAGTCGTTAAAGGAAAGCGCCACATTGGGTTCAATATGGCGCTTCCACCTCCCAAGCAGGCCGTTCCGATCAGGAAGCGACCTTCTCCACCAGCGCCATTTCGTCGCTGGTCATCATTTTTTCGATATCCACCAGGATCAACATGCGCTCGTCCACCGTACCCAGGCCCGTCAGGTATTCCGTGGACAAGGTGGCGCCGAATTCCGGCGCCGGGCGGATCTGGCCCGAATTGAGCATCAGCACGTCGGACACCCCATCCACCACGATGCCGACGACGCGGCGATCGAGGTTCAAGATGATGACCACGGTCTGCTCGTTGTACTCGACGCGGCCCAGGTTGAACTTGATGCGCAGGTCGACGATGGGCACGATGATGCCGCGCAAATTCGTCACACCCTTGATAAACGGCGGAACATTCGCGATGCGGGTGACCGTGTCGGCGTCGTAGCCGCGGATCTCCTGCACCTTCAGGATGTCGATGCCGTACTCTTCGTCGCCCAGCGTGAAGACCAGGAACTCGCTGCCGACATCTTCGTTGCGCGCGGATTGCGCGTGCGGTTTGGCTGCCATGAGGTTTATTTCTCCATCAATTCAGAATGGCTTCGGGCTGCGACCAACGCTCGCGGTTGGCGCGCGCAAGCGCAAATACGTCGACGATCAGGGCCACGCTGCCATCGCCCAGGATGGTGGCGGCGGAAATGCCCGGCACCTTGCGGTAATTCGATTCCAGATTCTTCACCACGACCTGGTGCTGGCCGATCAGGTGATCCACCAACAGCGCGAAACGGCGGTCCTCGGCCTGCATGATGACCGCGATCGCCTGCGTGGGGTCGGTCTGGGCGCCGCCCACCGAGAACACCCGGTGCATCTCGACCAGCGGCAGGTATTCGCCACGCACCTGCATCACGCGCTCGTTGCCGGCCACGGAATAGATCTGGTCATTGGTGGGTTGCAGCGATTCGGTAACGTGGTTAAGCGGCAGGATGAAGGTTTCCTCGCCGACGCGCACCGACATGCCGTCCAGGATCGCCAGCGTCAGCGGCAGCACGATGCGCGTCGTGGTGCCGTGGCCCGGTTCGCAAGACAGCTGGACATGGCCGCCCATGTCCTGGATGTTCCGGCGCACCACGTCCATGCCCACGCCACGGCCCGAAATGTCGGTAACCTTTTCGGCGGTGGAAAAACCTGGCGCGAAGATCAGTTGCCAGATTTCGTCGTCCGGCGAATTCTCGTTTACCGGCAGGCCCTGCGCGATCGCCTTCTTCAGGATTTTTTCGCGGCTCAAGCCACCGCCGTCATCGCTGACTTCAATGACGATGTTGCCGCCGTTGTGCTGGGCGGAGAGCACCAGTTGGCCGACTGGATCCTTGCCAGCCGCGACGCGCTTTTCGGGCGTCTCGATGCCGTGGTCCAGGCTGTTGCGCACCAGGTGGGTCAGCGGATCGATGATGCGTTCGATCAGGCTCTTGTCCAGTTCCGTCGCCCGACCATAGGTCTGCAGTTCTATCTGCTTGCCCATCTTGCCGGCGATGTCGCGCACCAAACGCGGGAAGCGGCTGAACACGTAGTCCATTGGCATCATCCGGATGGACATGACCGCTTCCTGCAGGTCGCGGGCATTGCGTTCCAGCTGTTCCATGCCGTTGAGCAGGCGGTCGTGCAGTACCGGATCCAGCGTGGAAGCCGTCTGCGCCAGCATGGCTTGGGTAATGACCAGTTCGCCCACCAGGTTGATCACCTGGTCGACCTTCTCGACGCCGACGCGGATCGAGGTGGATTCCTTGTCAGCATGCGCCGGAGCAGACGCGGCAGGCCGCGCGGCGCGGGTTGCCTGCGTGGCCGCCTCGGCGGAAGCTGTCGGTTCGACTGCCGCGGGCACCTCGGGAGTGGGCGCCGGAGCCGCTGCCGGCGCCGCGGCAGGCGCGGCTGCAGCCTGAGGAGCTCCCGCGGGCGCTGCTTCACGGCTGATTTCCAGCTGATCGCCGTCGATGATGAAGCAACACACGGCCTCGATATCGTCGGGCGTGCAGGTGCTTTCCATCCACACGGTCAGCGCGCCGCCGGCGTGTTCGCTGGCCTTCACGTTGCCGAGATTGCCCATCTCTTCGAGTAGGGAAGCTGCATCCTTATCCGAGACCTTGGTAATCCGCACGCGCAACGGCAGACTGCCGGCTTCCGCGGTCTGGGCCTGCGATACAGGCGCTGCGGCCACTGGCGGAGGGACCGGCGCCGGAGCCGGGACGGCCGCCGCTGCCGGAGCCTCAGCCGCCGCGGCGGGATCCTTATGCTCCAGCGCAAGCTGCCTTAAAACGGCGCAGATACGCTCAAACACGGCTTCATCGGGCTCTTCGGAGGCCCGATAGGCATCCAGTTGGCTTTTGAGCACGTCTTTCGTTTCCAAGAAAATATCGATCATGTCCGTACGCAGCGCCATTTCGCCGCGACGGATCGCATCCAGGAGGTTTTCCAGCAAATGGGTCGTGCCCGCCAGCTGCGTGAAGCAGCCGAACGTCGCCGCCCCACCCTTGATCGAGTGGGCCGCACGAAAAATCGCGTTGAGCTGTTCGATGTCGGGCGCGCCCACATCGAGCTCGAGCAGCAGCTGCTCCATCTGCGCGAGCAGCTCGTCCGCCTCGTCGAAAAAGGTCTCGTAAAACTGACTGAGGTCCAAACCAGAACTCATGGCCCGTACGCCTTCAAAAATGAATCTGCTTACGCGCCGGCCTGCTCGTCGAGCAGTTCAGACGCCAATTCCACCAGCACATCGGGGTCGACCGGCTTGGAAAGCCAGCCACAGACCCCCAGATCCCGGGCGGCCATCTTGCTGTCCACATCATCCTCGGTGGTCAGGACCAGCACTGGGACGTCCAGGTACTCGTCTTCCTGGCGCAAACCCTGAATCAGCTCCAGACCGCCCATGACCGGCATGTTCCAGTCGCTGACCACCAGGTCCACCTGATGGCGCCTGGCCATTTCCAGCGCTTCCTGGCCGTTGCCGGCCGTCAAGACTTTCCATCCCGCACCCGTCAACGTCGCCTGGACGATCATCCGCATCGTCGCCGAGTCGTCCGCCACCAGAATCGTTGCCGCCATTGCTATCGAACCCCTTCGGCGGACGGGTTGCTCTCCGCCTCGCCTGGTTTGGTTGCCGTCGTGGCCTGGGCGGCGGCTTGCGCCGCTTCCACTGCCGTTCCCACCTCGCGGGCATCCTTGGCGCTGACGTCCGCAGCCGCGGCGTTCTCGTTTTCGATGCGCCGCTGAGTGCTCTGGTTGAGCACCACTAGGCTGATGCGTCTATTAACGGCTGCATACGGGTCATCTTTAACCAGGCTCATGCTGGACGACAGCCCCTGGATGCGCAGGACCTTGCTTTCGTTCATGCCGCCGGCCACCAGCTCCTGGCGCGATGCGTTGGCACGGTCGGCCGACAGCTCCCAGTTACTGTAGGCGCGCTCCCCACGGGCGTACTGCGACGCGTCGGTGTGGCCGGATATGCTGACCTTGTTGGGCAACTCATTCAATACCGGCCCCAGTTCCCGCAGGATGTCGCGCATATAGGGCTGCACATCCGCGCGGCCGGTGGCGAACATTGGACGGTTCTGGTTGTCGATGATCTGGATGCGCAAGCCTTCAGTGGTCAGGTCGATCAGCAGCTGCGGCCTGAAGCTCTTCAGCACCGGGCTGGTCTCGATGACGTTCTCAAGCCGCTTTTTCAGGTTTTCCAGGCGATGCTGTTCGCGGCGCTCGGCGTCGCCCATGGGCTGCGCCTCGACGCGGTTACCCTGCGCGCGGCGCACGTCGCCCTCGCTGCGCAAGGGGTCCTTGCCGCCGCCCGGCACCGCGCTGGTCTCGGCCGAACTGCTAGGCCCGCCCGCGATGGCGACGCGCAACGGCATGCGAAAGTACTCCGCGATGCCCTTGAGCTCTTCTCGGGGCACGATGCTGATCAGCCACATCACCAGGAAGAACGCCATCATCGCCGTGATGAAGTCGGCGTACGCAATCTTCCAGCTACCCCCATGATGCCCGCCGCCGTGCCCACCCTTCTTGCGACGGATCACCACGCGGTGGTTGTTTACCGTACTCATGGCCCGCTCCGTCAGGCCTTGCCGGTGGCTGTGGACTTGGCTTGCCGGACGTGTTCTTCCAGCTCACCGAAGGTCGGGCGCACGGCCGAGAACAGTACTTTGCGGCCAAATTCCACCGCCAACTGCGGCGGATAGCCGTTCATGCTGGCCAGCAACGTGGTCTTGATGCATTCCAGCACCTTGGTGGCTTCGTCGCTGCGGCGGTCGATGCGCGAGGCCAAGGGCCCCACGAAGCCGTAGGCCAGCAGAATGCCCAGGAACGTGCCCACCATGGCCTTGGAAATCAGGTCGCCCAGGATCGCCGGAGGCTGGTCCACCGCGGCCAACGCCTTGATCACGCCCAGCACCGCCGCCACGATGCCGAAGGCCGGCAGGCCGTCGGCCATTTGTTGCAGGGCGCGCACGGGAACCTCGCGTTCATGGCGGTAGGTCTCGATTTCCTCGTCCATGAGCGTTTCGATTTCGAACGAGCTCATGTTGCCGCTGATCATGATGCGCAGGTAGTCCGTGATGAACTCCATGAGCTTGGCGTCTTTGGCGATGCGGGGATATTCGCTGAAGATCGGACTGGATTCCGGATCCTCGATATGCGATTCGATGGCCATGAGGCCCTCGCGGCGCGCCTTGTTCAGCAGCACGTACAAGAGCGCCATCAGCTCCATGTATACGTCCTTGCCGTAGCGCGAGCTTTTCAGCGAGTCAGGCAGCGCGGCCTTGACCAGCATCAGCGACTTCTTGCTGTTGCTGGCGAGGAAAGCCCCGAAAGCCGCCCCGAAAATCAGCGTGAGCTCGAACGGCTGATACAGCGCGCCCAAGTGACCGCCCAGCGCTATGAAGCTGCCGACGACCGACACGCTCACCACGAGAAAACCGATAACAATCAACACATCAGGCCCCTGCCAACGAAGTCTAAAACCGGCGTCAATGATCCCCTGTTCCCCTCGACCCAAAAAGGCGGGTTACGGGGGGTTTTCCAGGGCTTTTGATGTATTTGGATACCGCCGGTCAGAGCCGGGCGGTGTTCGCGACGGGCGCGGGGCGGGTGCCGGCGCGCGCCTTGGCCGCGGCGCGGGTCTTGCCGGCGCGGGGTGGCGGCCGGCAGATCGCGCACACGAAATCCGATTGAGGATCGTGGGCGTGAGCGATGAAATGGCCTCCGCACTGGCGGCAGGCGGACATTTGCAGCATGCCGCTGTCGAAAAAACGCACCAGCATCCAGGCCCGCGTGAAGCTCAGGACGGGTTCCGTGCTTTCAGCGGCATCCATGCCGGCGTTTTCGAGATAGAGGCGATAGGCGTCGATGGTGGCGCGTATGCCCTTGCTGCTGGTACGCGTATTCAGGAACGAATACACGTTGTAAAAGAGCGAGGAGTGGATGTTCGGCAGCCAGGTCATGAACCAGTCGACCGAAAAAGGCAGCATGCCCTTGGGTGGCGAGCAGCCGCGGATTTCGCGGTACAGGCGCGCCAGGCGGTCATGGCTGAGGCTGGTTTCAGCCTCCAGCACCTGCAGCCGAGCTCCCAAAGTGATCATGGAGCTGGCAAGCAGGATGTCATCCGCTTCCTGCGAAACGCTCTTGGTGGCCATTACACGTGCTTCCGGATGGAATGATCAGGCCGTCAGGCCAATTCTTCGACAGGCTGCTTGGCCAGCAGAATGGTTGCATGCGCTTGCTGCAGCGCACCGCCCAGCACGTCATGGGTCAGCGCGGACAACAGGCTGTAGTCGTCGAAGCGGAAACGGCACAGCAGCGAGCTGGAGCTTGCGAGCTTGACCAATTGCGCCGGCGATAGGCGCATGAGGATGTCAGCGACCTCATTGCTGAATCCCAGGCGGAACATCGACGCCGCGTAGTCGTCGCGCAGCATGCGTTGCGCCAGTAACAAATAGGACAGATTCACTTCACGAATGTCTGTCAGCAATGAATTTTCGACTTGTTGCACGCCCAACTCCCTATTCCCTATCCCGCCGATGGGGGCTTGTGTAAGCAAAAGCACCGGAATTCCGGCGCCTTTACGTTCGATACATCCTGCATTGATGCGAAATGTATCATTTGTTCGCAATTTAAGTAAAATTTACCACAGCTGATGTCATTTTCTATGACTTATATGACAAAACTTTGTTGATGTTGCGCAACTTACCGCTTTCGATACACCTTGACATATAAATTTCAGACAAATTTACGTCAATTTGGCAAATAAGCATTCAAAACATTGCGTACTTTGAGGAATGAAACGGTGTTGTTTGCCGACAATGGCACCTTGCAGATCACTGAATCCACCTAGCTTTAGCGCAGCCGCGCGTTTGTCGACAATGTCGCAAATTGACAACAGCCAACAACGCGCCACGATGGACACCGCCCGACATTCCCGCAATGCCTCACGCAGATGACAGCCTGGTCGACTATGCCCCGCTAGTGCGGAAGCTGGCCCTGCAATTGCTCGCCCGGCTACCCGCCAGCGTAGAACTCGACGACCTGATACAGGCCGGCATGATCGGCCTGCTCGACGCCGTGCGCCGCTATCAGGAAACCCCCGACGCCCAATTCGAGACCTACGCCACCACCCGCATCCGCGGCGCGATGCTGGACGAACTCCGCGGCCAGGATTGGCTGCCCCGTAGCGTCCGCGCCAAGGCGCGCAAGATCGAACAGGCCATCCAGCAGCTGGAGCAGCGTTTGATGCGCGCCCCGAGCGAAGCCGAAATCGCGCAACAACTCGACATGCCGCTGAACGAGTACCAATCGCTGCTGCACGACGCCCAGGGCGTACAGATCGTGCACTACGAGGACTTCACCACCGAACCCGACTCGGCCAGCGGCCAATCCGACTGGGCCGCCACGCTGAACCATGGCGCCGCCGGCGGCAATCCGCTGGATTCGCTGCTGGCCGGCGACTTCCGCCAGGCGCTGATCCACGCCATCGACGCCCTCCCCGAGCGTGAAAAGCTGCTGTTGTCGCTTTGTTACGAACAGGGGCTGAACCTGAAGGAGATCGGCGCAATCCTGAATGTGACCGAAGCGCGGGTGTGCCAACTGAGGTCGCAGGCGACGGCACGGATACGGGCGAAGCTGAAGGAACAGGCGTGGCACGAGTTGCCCCAGGACGGGCAGATTGCACAGGTGATATAGATAGGCACAAGCTCGGCACGTGCCGGGACGCCCTTGCCGCGACAGCCCTGGCCACCAAAGGCCCTGAACATGACGGACGCACCTCGCGTCCGTTTTACATCGTGTGCCCGCCACGCATGGAGGACCGTGGAAATGCGCTCTGCACATGCTTCTGGGTGCAGGGATGAGGACGACGGGCGCGCTTACACCATATGGCCGCAGCGACTTGAGCAACTGGGCCGCAGGCCAGGCAACGGCCCCCTCCCTTCGGACAGAAAGAAAAATGTCGACTTTCGCGAAATAGCGCTAAAGATTGATTTTGGACTGCCGTAATCCTGGCAACGGAGAGATTCCTAGACACCAAGTCAACGAACTTTCCCGTTAACACCAGTGGGCGGCCTTGCTGCCCAGTTTGAAGAAGCCTTTCTCTCTTGGGAGCCTGAACATGGCTGCAGTCATCAATACCAACTATCTCTCGCTGGTTGCTCAAAACAACCTGAACAAGTCGCAATCGGCTCTGGGCAGCGCCATCGAGCGTCTGTCGTCGGGTCTGCGCATCAACAGCGCCAAGGACGACGCCGCCGGCCAAGCCATCGCCAACCGCTTCACCGCCAACGTCAAGGGCCTGACCCAAGCCGCCCGTAACGCCAACGACGGCATCTCGATCGCTCAGACGACCGAAGGCGCGCTGAACGAAATCAACAACAACCTGCAGCGCATCCGCCAATTGTCCGTGCAAGCCGCCAACGGCACGAACTCCGGCACCGACTTGACCTCGGTTCAGGACGAAATCAAGCAGCGCCTGGAAGAAATCGACCGCGTGTCGGCCCAGACCCAGTTCAACGGCGTGAAGGTTCTGGCCAAGGACAGCACCCTGAAGATCCAGGTCGGCGCCAACGACGGCGAAACCATCGACATCGATCTGAAGGAAATCACCGCTTCCACGCTGGGTCTGGACGGATTCAACGTCAACGGCACCAAAGGCACGCCGACGGCAGTGGCTGTTGGGACGACCGCCCAAATGAAGGCAGCCTTCGGTGATTCCACCGCTGTGACCACGCTCAAGGTCGACACCACTGGCTTCGACGCAGCGTTGGCCGGCCGCCTGGGTGTCGCCACTGCCAAGGTCACCCTCGACGCGAACACGTATCAGGATGGCAATGGCAACTGGTTCGCCAAGGTCTCGCTGGACGGATCCGACGCCACCACCGCCGCAGCACTGAAGGCTTCCGGTTTCGACACCAAAGGCGCCGCAGCCGACTACTTCATCGCACTGGACCCCCAGAGCGCGACGTTTGCGGGCGCAGTTGCCACGTTCGCGGTCGACGGCACCAAGGTTTCCTTCGCCTCGATGGTTCAGGGCTCGACGTCCAACGCTCTGAACACGCTGGACAACGCGTTGGCAGAGGTGGATTCGCTGCGCAGCTCGTTGGGCGCCCTGCAGAACCGCTTCGAGTCGACCGTTGCCAACCTGAACAACACGATCACGAACCTGTCCGCAGCTCGTTCGCGCATCGAAGATTCGGACTACGCGACTGAAGTGTCGAACATGACCAAGAACCAGATCCTGCAACAGGCCGGCACCTCGGTCCTGGCCCAGGCTAACCAGGTTCCGCAGAACGTGCTGTCGCTGCTGCGTTAAGCACAGCAAGCAACTGGTTGGGGCATACACCCCACCAGGCACATCAAAAAAAGAACGCCCGCCGCCTCACCGCGCGGGCGTTTTTTTCATTGGCAATGCACACGAAGAAAGACGCCCCATATTGGGGGCGTCAGGCTAAGACGGCTAGAGCTGCTAAAGTGCAATCAGGAGAGGAGCAATGCGTAGCGGCGCAAGATTTCCAACAACGCCCGAACGAAGCGCTGTGCCAAGGCATCAAGGTTCCGCTGTCCTTTCAGGCTTTCGCCATTCGGCCCGAGTACGTTTCCATGCTGCCAACCATCGCGCAATAGCTTGCTCAACACTGCCTCGCTACGCTGGCCGTCCATCTGGCTCATGACCCAGAATTGCACAGCATCTGGGCTCCATCGCACAGGGCAATGCCAAAGGTTCGAAGGCGCGACTTGATTTTCGTGCCTAGTCTCGGCATCCAGCAAGACCATAGCGCCAGGTATCAGACTTGGAGCATTATCCTGCGCCACGGCATCGTAGGGAGTTCGGTCTTGTGCGAGCAGAACCCGCCCGATTGCCACCAGATGCCGCCAAGTCCGTTCGATATCAGCGGACGGCAAACCGGCCCCGTCAATAAGCTCAGAAACTGCCAAAGAACGCGGCCATGCCTGCGACAGCTTCTCAGTGACCGCAAGCATGGCTGCATTCTCGGCACAAAGCACTGCTCCGTGCTGGTCACGCAGCCATTGCCCGCGCTGCTGTGGGTCCGCATCGGCGGGAGCATCCACCTTGTCAAAGTGCGCAGCCAATCGTAACTCGCTAGCTCGCGCCGGGTCAGGCTGATACAGCATTTCAGCCCGGCGGGCGACTTGCACCAGCAGACTCTTACGGAAGTTCTGCCCAACAAGAAAATCCAGATACTGTTGACGAACCAATCTGGGCTGCCCAAGCGCGATAAGGCTCAGATTCAACTGTGTGTTCTGTCCATAATTAGAGGATATCTCCAGGTGTGGCTGGGCGTCTCCCATATGGTCAAGGCCATTGCGCAAGGCCAAATCGGCAAACTCGACCAGATAACACGGTGAATTAAAAGCCTCGAGGTACTCGTGTTCGAGGTAGTAATCCGGCAGACGATCCAAAGTATGAAGAACCGTTCCTAGTGCCCCTCTTAGGACATTCGTGCCGGACATTCCCTGCCTGAACATGTTGATTACGGCACGCGCCGATTCCACCCGCTCCCTGCCGGAGGTCAAACCATGCGCATGCAAGGTCATGGCGTCCCTAACGATATCCCCGGCCTTCCAACCCGGGTACGTGTTGTAACTGATGTAGGCGACGCCTTCGTCGGTCAAGTGAGTGTTGCACAGCCGCATCAAAGCCTCGCGCACCGCCGGCGGCACCCAGCTAAAGACGCCATGCGCAATGATGTAGTCGAACTTGCCGAATTCCGGCCCGATATCGGTCAGGCTCATGGCATGGAGCGTCAAATTCTTTACTCCTATGCGCGCCATCACTTGCCGGCCCGCATCGATCTGCACCGGCGAAAGATCGACACCCACCACCTCCGCATCGGGATAGGCCAGCGCGAATGGCAGGAGATTTCCACCTGCGGCGCAGCCGATTTCCAGTACTCGCGCATGATGGACAGGGGGCGCAGCCACTCCATACAGATGTGCCGCCGCCTGGATATGCGCGGGAGATGAATATGAAAACGCCTCCGAGGCATATGGCCGCTCGTCGTACTGGCGGGCGATTTCCTGATTAGCGCTGTCGTCGGCGGACGAAACGGGGATGGTGGCGTCCACGGGAACTCCTGAAAGCATGGGCGGAAAAATGGAGCAGCCACGTTAACAGCCCTATCGTCAAGAAAATCCCGCGAATAGCGGCCAAAACGACGGGTATTAGCCAGGACTCGCGGTAGCGCCGAGCCATTGGCCGTCCGCCCGAGCCGCAGTACGGTGGAACACTCAGGGAGTGTTACAGCCTCAGGGGCGTCCGAGTCCCAATCAAGGCCCTTTTTTTCAGACTATTCCCCTTTTTCACTTGCCCCGATTGCCTCATACTCGCGACTGCACGATTTTGTATCCATAGTTTTCACAACATGACCGCGACGCCCCCCGATCCACTCGCTACGCAGCACGGCAGCACCCCGGATCCAGATACTCAGGCGCCGATGGATGAGCAGACTCTGCGTCTGCGCGAAGAAAACCGCGCCTTGCGCGAATTGTTGGTGGCGCAGGCGCAGGCCGCGCCCGCCCCGCAGGAACCCGGTCCGCTGCGACGGATGTTCTGGTGGTTGATTTCGGCGCCTGGCGCTGCGCTAGTGGGCTGGCGCAAGCTGGTGGGGCGCGAGGATGCAAGGCCGATCACGGGCAAGCGTGTGGGTTATGTCACATTGACCGTGCTGTATACGCTGGCGATCTACGGTGCGCTGGTGCTGCTGGTGGTGTCTTGGAGTTCGCCAAATACGGCGGTTTCCGGCGCCACGGCTGCTGGCCCGGTACGGGTGCCTCTGACGCCCGCACCGATGCCAAACACGGACCCTGTATTCAGTCAGCCCGAACTGACATCGGTGGCGGTGCCGGTACCGATTCCAGATTCGAGCTTGGATTCGGGTTCGGATCTTGCGGCAACTCAACCTGAGTCCAGCCCCGCGCCGGAGCCGGCGCCTGCCGAACCACAACCTGCCTCGCCTGCGCAGCATGAGCAACCGGCGGCGCCGCGCACGGCGGCGAACACGGCTGACGCGCCGAGCGCCACACCCCGGTCTACCCTGCGCGTGACCGAGATCCCCGCCGAAGATCCCACGGCCTGGGTAGGCGAGCTGAAAAACGAGTTGGCGCGTTGCGCAACGCTGGGGTTTTTTGATCGGCCCGACTGCGCCTGGGCCGTACGCAAGCAGTTCTGCGAGCCTAATCGCGCGTGGGGCACCATCAAGGAATGCCCGAACCGGCCGTGAAGGCGCGGGCGTTCATTCAGGACGCCCGCATGCGCCTTCCCTGCTGCGCCGGAGCCTTTGCATAGGCTGAAACAGGTCTGAGTCTGCCTCGGCCTGCGCCGGCCGGGATCCAAACCAGCCGCAACAGACTACAGTCCGCCCCTCCCGCGGTCAGTGCTGAAACCGTCCCTGTCCGCCACAACGTCGGACTGCGAACGCCTATCCTGCCTGCTGCACCGCCATTACGCCCGCAGCCATGGCAAGACTCGCCCATGCACCTGTCCTGCATGCATGCCCGCCTACCAGATCGCTCCGCCTGGCCTTTCAGTACCTGGCGGGCATCGTGGGGGCTTGCCATATATACCCGAACGGATATAATTTTGGATAGAAAGATGCTGTACTGGGAAGGCGCCAGCAAGAAGGACTTCAAGAAATTTCCTATCGAAGTCCAGAAAGATCTGGGCGTGGCGCTGTTCGTCGTTCAGCTGGGTGGCATGCCAATCTCGGCCAAGCCTTGGAAAGGATTGGGGCCGCGGGTGCATGAGCTGGTGGATGACTATCTCGGCGATACGTTTCGGGCTGTCTATACCGTACGAGTGGGTGACGCCGTGCATGTGTTGCATGCTTTCCAGAAGAAGTCCAAGTCCGGCATCGCCACGCCGCAGCCGGATATCGCGCTTATCCAGCGGCGTTTGAAGGCGGTACTGGCCCGGTACGAATCCGGCGGGAGCAAGCAATGACACGTAGAGAACATTCCCCAGGCACCGACAACGTCTTGCTGGACCTGGGTTTCGAAGATGCCGCGGAACTGTCGGCCAAGGCGGCGTTGGCGCTCAAGCTCAATGAGTTGATCGATCAGCGCGGGCTCAGCCAGATCGAAGCCGCAGCGCTTACGGGCATGACCCAGCCCAAGGTTTCGCAGATTCGTCGCTACAAGCTGCAGAACATCTCGCTGGAGCGCTTGATGCGGGCCTTGGTGTCGCTGGATCAGCATGTGGAGATCGTGGTCGAGCCCGCGCGGCGCACGCATGCGCCGGGGATTACCGTCGCGGCGTGAACGCCGGCGTTTTCGGCCACGAAACTCGTGCATTGCAGCGCAGTCCACGCGATAATCCGGTGTCGGTTTGAGCCGCCTTCCACACACTAGGACACCCGAGCATGGACGCATCGATCAGCAGTACCGTCAATACCGCCCTGGCTTTGCAGGACGCGAATCTCATGCAGGAAGTGCAGACCCGAGTGCTGAAGAAGGCGCTCAATGCGCAAGCGGATACGGCCTTGACGCTGATGCAATCGCTGCCGGTGCTGGCCGTGGATGCCACGCTGGGCTCGCGCATCAATACACACGCCTGAAGCGCAGGCGCAGCAAGACTGGTTTTTCCACCCCTGTCTCCGCTCCCTTAACGCAATTTGCCATCCAGATCGCGGCGGCTGTTGCGTTGGCCGCGAACAAGCAATAAAAAGCGCCGGCTCCCATACAGAGCCAGCGCTTTTTTGTTGCGCGGATGAAGGGCCGCCCGCGCAGGAGCGGCCCCCGCCTTACTTCTTCTTCATCGGCGGCAAGTCGGTGCAGACGCCTTCGGCGACTTCGGCCGCCATGCCCACCGATTCACTCAGGGTCGGGTGCGGGTGGATGGTCTTGGCGATGTCGACGACGTCGGCGCCCATTTCCACGGCCAGGGCCAGTTCGCTGATCAGGTCGCCGGCGTGGGTGCCGACGATGCTGCCGCCCAGGATGCGATGCGTTTCCGCGTCGAAGATGAGCTTGGTGAAGCCTTCGTCGCGGCCATTGGCGATGGCGCGGCCGGAGGCGGCCCAGGGGAACACGCCCTTCTCGATCTTGATGCCCTGCTTCTTGGCTTCGTCCTCGGTCAGTCCGACCCAGGCCACTTCCGGATCGGTGTAGGCCACCGACGGAATGACGCGGGCGTCGAAGAAGGACTTCTGGCCTGCGGCGGCTTCGGCGGCGACGTGGCCTTCATGCACGGCCTTGTGCGCCAGCATGGGCTGGCCGACGATGTCGCCGATGGCGTAGATGTGCGGCACGTTGGTGCGCATCTGGCGATCGACTTCGATGAAGCCGCGGTCGGTCACGGCGATGCCGGCGCGGTCGGCGCCGATCTTCTTGCCGTTGGGGCTGCGGCCCACCGCTTGCAGCACCAGGTCGTAGCGTTGCGGCTCCTTGGGAGCGCCCTCGCCTTCGAAGCTGACATAGATGCCATCCTTCTTGGCTTCCGCGCCCACGGTCTTGGTCTTCAACATGATGTTGTCGAAGCGGTAGGCGTTCTTCTTCTGCCATACCTTGACCAGGTCGCGGTCGGCGCCCTGCATCAGGCCGTCCAGCATTTCCACCACGTCCAGGCGCGCGCCCAGCGTGGAGTACACCGTGCCCATTTCCAGGCCGATGATGCCGCCGCCGACGATGAGCATCTTCTTCGGCACTTCACGCAGCAGCAAGGCGCCGGTGGAGTCGACGATGCGGTCGTCCTGGGGCAGGAACGGCAGCTTCACCGACTGGCTGCCGGCGGCGATGATGGCTTGCTTGAAGCGCAGGGTCTGGGTCTTGCCGTCGGCGGACTTGACCGCCAGGTGGTTGGGGTCGGCGAATTCGCCCACGCCGTGCACCACGGTGACCTTGCGCGCGCGGGCCATGCCGGCCAGGCCGCCGGTCAACTTGGCGACCACGCTGTCCTTGTAGCCGCGCAGCTTGTCCAGGTCGATCTTGGGCTCGCCGAAGCTGATGCCGTGGGCAGCCAGTTCGCGGGCTTCATCGATGATGGCGGCGTTGTGCAGCAGCGCCTTGGACGGAATGCAGCCCACGTTCAGGCAGACGCCGCCCAGGGTGTCGTAGCGTTCCACCAGGACCACGGACAGGCCCAGGTCGGCGGCGCGGAAGGCGGCGGAGTAGCCGCCGGGGCCGGCGCCCAGCACCAGCATGTCGTACTCGCCGTCGGCCGAGCCCTTGAAGCTGGCCGCGGCGGGCGCGGCTACCGCAGCCGGAGCTGCTTGCTTGGGCGCCTCGGCGGCCTTGGGGGCCTCCTTGGCGGTGGGCGCGGCGGCAGCACCCGCGGCAGCTTCCACTTCCAGCACGACCGTGCCTTCGGCGACCTTGTCGCCGACCTTCACGTTGATCGACTTCACCACGCCACCCTGCGACGCGGGGATTTCCATCGAAGCCTTGTCGGACTCGACGGTGATCAGGCTCTGCTCGGGCTTGATCGTGTCGCCCACGGCGACCAGCACTTCGATGACTTCCACTTCCTTGAAGTCGCCGATGTCCGGCACTTTGATTTGAACGGTATTGCTCATGGGGCTCCCCGTTTACAGCGCGATGCGGCGGAAGTCGGCCAGCAAGGCGCCCAGATAGGCGTTGAAGCGCGCGGCGGAGGCGCCGTCGATGACGCGGTGATCGTACGACAGCGACAGCGGCACGATCAGGCGCGGCACGAACTGCTTGCCGTCCCAAACGGGCTTGTGCGCCGAGCGCGACACGCCCAGGATGGCCACTTCAGGGGCGTTGATGATGGGCGTGAACGAGGTGCCGCCGATGCCGCCCAGGGACGAGATCGAGAAGCAGCCGCCCTGCATGTCGGCGGGCGAAATCTTGCCGTCGCGCGCCTTCTTGGACAGGTCGGTCATTTCCTGGGCGATCTGCAGGATGCCCTTCTTGTCGGCGTCGCGGATCACCGGCACCACCAGCCCGTTGGGCGTGTCGGCGGCGAAGCCGATGTGGTAGTACTGCTTGAGCACCAGGTTGTCGCCGTCCAGCGAGGCGTTGAACTCGGGGAACTTCTTCAGGGCCGCGACCACGGCCTTGATCAGGAAGGCCAGCATCGTGACCTTGATGCCCGACTTCTCGTTTTCCTTGTTCAGCGTGACGCGCAGCGCTTCCAGGTCGGTGATGTCCGCTTCGTCGTTGTTGGTGACGTGCGGGATCATGACCCAGTTGCGGTGCAGGTTCGCGCCGGAGATCTTCTTGATGCGCGACAGCGGCTTGGCTTCGATCGGGCCGAACTTGGTGAAGTCGACCTTTGGCCACGGCAACAGGCCCAGCGCGGCGCCATCGGCCGAACCGCCAGCGGCTGCGGCGGGCGCCGCCAGCGCCTGCTTGACGAAACCGCGCACGTCGTCTGCCGTGATGCGTTCCTTGGGACCCGAACCCTTGACCTTGCTCAGGTTCACGCCCAGTTCGCGCGCGAACTTGCGCACCGAAGGCGAGGCGTGCGGCAGTTGGCCCGGCTTGAGGTTGGCGTCTTCCAGCACAGCGGCGGGAGCCTGACGCTGCGCGGCAGGCGCCGTTGCTACCTCAGCCTTGGCCGCGGGCGCGGCGGCGGCTTCAGCCTTGGCGGCCGGGGCCGGCGCGGCGGCAGCGGCGGCGGGCGCGGCGCCCTCCACCACGACCACGACCGAGCCCTTGGCAACCTTGTCGCCGACCTTGACCTTCACTTCCTTGACCACGCCGCCTTGCGAAGCCGGGATTTCCATCGAGGCCTTGTCGGACTCGACGGTGATCAGGCTTTGCTCGGCCTTGATGGTGTCGCCGACCGCGACCATGACTTCGATGACTTCGACTTCCTTGAAGTCGCCGATGTCCGGCACTTCGATGTTGACCGGGCCGCTGGCGGCAGCCGGAGCGGCCGGCGCCGCGGCGGCGGCCTGCTGCGGAGCTGCCTTGGCTTCAGCCTTGGGAGCCTCTGCCTTGGCCGGCGCAGCCGCGGGGGCCGCAGCCTCGCCCGCGCCCGACGCTTCCACTTCCAGCACGACCGTGCCTTCGGCAACCTTGTCGCCCACCTTCACGCTGATCGACTTCACCACGCCGCCTTGCGACGCGGGGATTTCCATCGAGGCCTTGTCGGATTCGACGGTGATCAGGCTCTGTTCGGCCTTGATCGTGTCGCCCACCGCCACCAGCACTTCGATGACTTCCACTTCCTTGAAGTCGCCGATGTCGGGAACCTTGATTTGCACGATGTTGCTCATGTCTCTTTACCCTCAGGCGTATTGCGGGTTGGCTTTGTTCGGATTGATGCCGTACTTCTTGATGGCTTCGGCCACCTTGGCGACCGGCACCTTGCCTTCGTCGGCCAGCGCGCGCAGGGCGGCGACCACGACGAAGTGGCGGTCCACTTCGAAGTGCTCGCGCAGCTTCGAGCGGAAATCCGAGCGGCCGAAACCGTCGGTGCCCAGCACCTTGTATTCGCGGCCCTTGGGCACGAACGGACGGATCTGGTCGGCGAAGAGCTTCATGTAGTCGGTCGACGCGATGATCGGGCCTTCCGTCTTGGCCAGCTGTTCCGTGACGTAAGCCACCTGCGGCTTCTTCTCGTCGGGGTGCAGCATGTTGTGGCGCTCGGCGTCCAGGCCGTTGCGGCGCAGTTCCGTGAAGCTGGTGACGCTCCACAGGTCCGAGGCCACGCCCCAGTCGGCTTCCAGCAGTTCCTGCGCGGCCATGACTTCGCGCAGGATCGTGCCCGAGCCCATCAGCTGCACGCGGTTCTTGCCCTTGCCGTGCGACTTGAGCTTGTACATGCCCTTGATGATGCCTTCCTCGTCGCCCTGGGTCAGACCGGGCTGCGGGTAGTTTTCGTTCATCACCGTCAGGTAGTAATAGACGTTTTCCTGGTCTTCCACCATGCGCTTCAAGCCATGCTGGATGATCACGGCCAGCTCATGGCCGAAGGTCGGGTCGTACGACACGCAGTTCGGGATGGTCGACGCCAGGATGTGGCTGTGGCCGTCTTCGTGCTGCAGGCCTTCGCCGTTGAGCGTGGTGCGCCCGGCGGTGCCGCCCAGGAGGAAGCCGCGCGCCTGCATGTCGCCGGCCGCCCAGGCCAGGTCGCCGATGCGCTGGAACCCGAACATCGAGTAGTAGATGAAGAACGGGATCATGATGCGGTTGTTCGAGGAGTACGACGTGGCCGCCGCAATCCAGGAGCTCATCGCGCCCGCTTCGTTGATGCCTTCTTGCAGCAGCTGGCCGTCCGCCGCTTCGCGGTAGTACATCACCTGGTCCTTGTCGACCGGGGTGTACTTCTGGCCTTCCGGCGCGTAGATGCCGATCTGGCGGAACAGGCCTTCCATGCCGAAGGTGCGCGATTCGTCGGCCAGGATCGGCACGACGCGCGGGCCCAGCTGCTTGTCGCGCAGCACCTGGTTCAGGATGCGCACGAAGGCTTGGGTGGTGGAGATCTCACGGCCTTCGGCGGTGGGCTCCAGCACGGCCTTGAAGGCGTCCAGGGCGGGCGCCGTCAGATGCTCGTCGGCCTTGGCGCGGCGGCGCGGCAGGTAGCCGCCCAGCGCGGCGCGGCGCTCGTGCAGGTACTTCATTTCGGGCGAGTCGTCGGCCGGCTTGAAGTACGGCAGGTCTTCCAGCTGGTCGTCCGGGATCGGGATGCCGAAACGGTCGCGGAATTCGCGGATCGAGTCCAGCTCCAGCTTCTTCTGCTGGTGGGTCGGGTTCTTGGCCTGGCCGACGTGGCCCATGCCGTAGCCCTTGATGGTCTTGGCCAGGATGACGGTGGGCTGGCCCGCATGCGTGGCGGCGGCGTTGAACGCGGCGTACACCTTGTGCGGGTCATGGCCACCGCGGTTCAGGCGCCAGATGTCCTCGTCGCTCATGCGCGACACGGCTTCCAGCAGCTTCGGATGCTTGCCGAAGAAGTGTTCGCGCACGAACTTGCCGTCGTTGGCCTTGTACGCCTGGTACTCGCCGTCGACGGTGTCTTCCATGATCTTACGCAGGATGCCTTCCTTGTCGTGCGCCAGCAGCGGATCCCAGTAGCCGCCCCAGATCAGCTTGATCACGTTCCAGCCCGAGCCGCGGAAGTCGCCTTCGAGTTCCTGAATGATCTTGCCGTTGCCGCGCACCGGACCGTCCAGGCGCTGCAGGTTGCAGTTCACCACGAAGATCAGGTTGTCCAGTTTTTCGCGCGCCGCCAGGGCGATGGCGCCCAGCGATTCCGGCTCGTCCATTTCGCCGTCGCCGCAGAACACCCAGACCTTGCGCTTGCTGGTGTCGGCGATGCCGCGGGCGTGCAGGTACTTCAGGAAGCGGGCCTGGTAGATGGCCATCAACGGGCCCAGGCCCATCGACACCGTCGGGAACTGCCAGAACTCCGGCATCAGCTTCGGATGCGGGTAGGACGACAGGCCCTTGCCGTCCACTTCCTGGCGGAAGTGGTTCAGCTGGTCTTCGGTCAGGCGGCCTTCGAGGTAGGCGCGGCCGTACATGCCGGGCGAGGTGTGGCCCTGGAAGTACACCAGGTCGCCGCCGTGATTTTCGTCTTCGGCGTGCCAGAAATGGTTCTGGCCGCAGCCAATCATGGTGGCCAGCGAGGCGAAGGAGGCGATGTGGCCGCCCAGGTCGCCGCCGTCCGGCGGGTTGTGCTTGTTGGCCTTGACCACCATGGCCATGGCGTTCCAGCGCACGTACGAGCGGATGCGCGATTCCAGTTCCAGGTTGCCCGGGTGGGCCGGCTCCAGGCCGGGGGGAATCGTGTTGACGTAGGCGGTGTTGGGCGAGAACGGGATATGCGCGCCGGAACGGCGGGCTTCGTCGATCAGGCGTTCGAGTAGATAGTGGGCGCGCTGCGGTCCTTCACGATCAAGGACAGCCGCCAGGGCTTCGAGCCACTCCTGGGTTTCAAGGGTGTCTTCGTCGTTGGCAGCCTGTACGGCGCCAGCCTGGGCGTAAGAGGACATCGTGTGTCTCCTGTTGGATTGTTCGTGACCGCACCCGCTTATTTGTCTACTCGCGGACATTGCATGGTAGCCGGGATCATCCGGGCTACCATGCAAGGCATGGGGTCGGGTTGTTCTAGAGACCTGCTACTGGGTCGGTTCCCTATCAGCGGGCATTCTAAGAAAGAAGGGTAACCGGTCGCAAGCAAAATTTCATGTTGCGGTACGGCATTTCATAATACGAAAAAATGAACGCAAGCTGAACGCTTTGGCGTCATACTTTTACGCAGGTACTCCAAAAGGATGAGCCGAATCCCGGCAAATCCCTGCCAACACGCACTAAAATGCGCGGTCTATCCGGCCCGAATTCCATGTCCAGCGCGCCCAAGTCCAATATTCCTACGCCGTTCCACGATCACGCCCGCAATCGCCGACGCGGGGTGTACTGGATCACGCCAGCAATGGTGCTGATCCTCTATATCTGTGTGATGGCGGTGTTTTTCTGGCTGCAGCGCATCCATGACGACAGTGTCATGTTTGTCACCATCGACCAGGAAATGCGCCAGCAGCGCCTGATCTGGGTGGTGCTGGCCCTGTCCTGTGTGATCGTCATCAGCCTGCTGATGCTGTGGCGCTATACCCGCTTCCGTTCGGCGGCCGAGGCTGCCCTGATCGCCGAAACCGGTTTTCGCCGCGCCATGGAGAACTCCATGTCCACCGGCATGCGCGTGCTCGACATGGAAGGCCGCATCGCCTATGTGAACCCGGCCTTCTGCCGCATGATCGGCTGGAACGAGGCCGACCTGATCGGCCGCAGCCCGCCCTTCCCTTATTGGGTGCCGGGCCGCCACGAACAGCATCAGCACACCCTGGACGTGCTGATGTCCGGCAAGACCCCCAGCAGCGGCCTGGAAGTCGAGGCGCAGCGCCGCGACGGCTCGCGCTTCACGGCGCGCATGTATGTGTCCCCGCTGCTGGATCCCAACGGCAACCAGATCGGCTGGATGACCTCCATGACCGACATCACCGAACCCAAGCGCATCCGCGAGGCCCTGACGGCCGCGCACGAGCGCTTCATGACGGTGCTGGAAGGCCTGGACGATGCCATCTCGGTCACCGCCGACACCCACGACGGCCTGGAGCTGCTGTTCGCCAACCGCACCTACCGCCGCGTGTTCGGCGCCCAGACGGGCGGCCACGACGAGCTGCTGGCTGGCCGCCGCGGCCGTTTTACCGACGAATCCGTGGAAGTCTTCGCGCCGTCGGTGCAGCGCTGGTTCGAAGTGCACCACCGCATGCTGGCCTGGACCGACGGCCGCCGCGTGCGCATGCAGGTGGCGCGCGACATCACCGAGCGCCGCGTGCACGAAGAGGCCTCGCGCGTGCAGCAGGAAAAGATCCAGCTCACCAGCCGCCTGACCACCATGGGCGAAATGGCCTCGTCGCTGGCGCACGAACTGAACCAGCCGCTGACTGCCATCGCCAACTACAGCATGGGCGCCGTCGCCCTGGTCAAGGCCGGCCACACCAGCCCCAACATGCTGCTGCCGGCCCTGGAAAAGGCCGCCTCGCAGGCCGAGCGCGCCGGTAAGATCATCAGCCGCATCCGCGAATTCGTGAAACGCAGCGAGCCCCGCCGCCAGCGCGTGGCAATCAGCCGGATCGTGGACAATGCCATCGGCTTCGCCGAGATCGACGCCCGCAAGCGCCGCATCCGCATCGACCGCTTCGTGCCGTCGAACGCGCCGGACGTGCTGGCCGACCCCATCCTGATCGAGCAGGTGCTGCTGAACCTGCTGAAGAACGGGCTGGAGGCCATGGAAAATAGCGAATCCGACGAACTCAAGGTCGCCGTGATCCTGCATGAACAGCACATCGAGGTCGCGGTGGTCGACCGCGGCCACGGCCTGGCCGAACCCGAGCGCCTGTTCGAACCCTTCTTCAGCACCAAGACCCAGGGCCTGGGCATGGGGCTGAACATCTGCCGTACCATTATTGAATCGCACCATGGCCGCCTGTGGGCAGACCCCAACCCTGCCGGCGGCACCATTTTCCGCTTTACCCTGCCCTGCGCTGCACCCCAGTCGCAGGCCCAGAACGATCAGTCCGAGGAGTTGCACGCATGAACACGCCCCACCTGTCGAGCACGGTTTTCATTGTTGACGACGACGAAGCGGTCCGCGATTCGCTGCGCTGGCTGTTGGAGGCCAATGGCTATCGCGTCCGCGCCTACGCCAGTGGCGAATCCTTCCTGGAAGACTACGACGCCGGTCAGATCGGGGTGCTGATCGCCGACGTGCGCATGCCCGGCATGAGCGGCCTGGAGCTGCAGGAACAGTTGATCGCCCGCAATGCCCCGCTGCCCATCGTGTTCATCACCGGCCACGGCGACGTGCCGATGGCCGTGTCCACCATGAAGAAAGGCGCGGTCGACTTCCTGGAAAAGCCCTTCAATGAATCCGACTTGCGCGAGATCGTGGCGCGCATGCTGGAGCAGGCCACGCAGCGCGTGAGCAAGCACCAGGCCCAGAAAGACCACGAAGCCATGCTGGCGCGCCTGACCGCGCGCGAGCAGCAGGTGCTGGAGCGTATCGTCGCGGGCCGCTTGAACAAGCAGATCGCCGACGACCTGGGCATCAGCATCAAGACCGTAGAGGCGCACCGCGCCAACATCATGGAAAAACTGGAAGTGACCACCGTAGCTGATTTGATGAAAGTGGCCTTGGCCAAACCCGAGGCGACGGCATGACCGCTAGAATTATCGACGGCGCGGCCCTGTCGGCGCGCATTCGCGAAGAAGCTGCCCAACGCGTTGCGGCCCTGGCCGCCAAGGGCGCTCGCCCCGGCCTGGCCGTGGTGCTGGTGGGTGAAGACCCCGCCTCCCAGGTGTATGTCCGCAACAAGGTTGCCGCCTGCGAAAAGGCCGGCCTGCATTCCGTCAAGGAGCAGTACCCCGCGGACATGACCGAGGCCGAACTGCTGGCCCGCATCGCCATCCTGAACCAGGACCCGACCATCCACGGCATCCTGGTGCAATTGCCGCTGCCCAAGCACATGGACTCGCACAAGGTCATCGAAGCCATCGCGGCCGAGAAGGACGTGGACGGCTTCCATATCAGCAACGCCGGCCTGCTCATGACCGGCCAGCCCCTGTTCCGTCCCTGCACGCCCTACGGCGTGATGAAGATGCTGGAAGCGGAAGGCGTGACGCTGCGCGGCGCCGAAGCCGTGATCGTGGGCGCCAGCAACATCGTCGGCAAGCCCATGGCGATGCTACTGCTGCAGGCCGGCGCCACCATCACCATTTGCAATTCCAAGACCCGCGACCTGGCGGCCCAGACCCGCCGCGCCGACGTGCTGGTGGTCGCCACCGGCAAGCCCGGCATGATCGACGGTTCGATGATCAAGCCCGGCGCGGTCGTCATCGACGTCGGCATCAACCGCGGCGCCGACGGCAAGCTGTGCGGCGACGTGGACTTCGCCTCGGCCAAGGAAGTAGCCGGCGCCATCACGCCCGTTCCGGGCGGCGTGGGCCCCATGACCATTGCCATGCTGCTGGTCAATACCATCGAAGCGGCCGAACGCGCCGCAGCCTGACGGCCGGTGCGCCCGCGGCCAGCCAGGCCGCGGGATGGGTATTGCGATCTGCCCTTGCGTTCAGGCAGATCGCCCTCACCTGATTCTCATGCCCTTGCCGGCGCCGTGGCGCCGCCCACCTCTTCCCAGCCTGTAACACCATGACCCAGAACCCCCTGCTCGCCCCTGTCTCCGACCTCGTCGACTACGCGGCCGTCAAGCCCGGGCACATCGTGCCCGCGGTCGAGGAATTGCTGGGCATCGCCCGCCAGGCCGTGGACCGCGCCGCCGACCCCGCGCTGGCGCCCACCTGGGATGCCGTGGTGGAACCGCTGGACACGGCCTCGGAACGCCTGTGGCGCGCCTGGTCGGTGGCCGGCCACCTGAATGCCGTGGTCAACACGCCGGAGCTGCGCGAAGCCTATAACGCCGCTCTGCCCCTGGTGACCGAATTCTCCACCTGGGTCGGCCTGCACGAAGGCTTGTACAAGCAATATCAGCGCCTGGCCGCCGCCCCCGATTTCGCGTCCTGGACGCCGGTGCGCCGCCGCATCGTGGAAATGGCGCTGCGCGACTTCCGCCTGAGCGGCGTGGAGCTGCAAGGCGCGGACCGCGAACGCTACGCCGCCATTTCCGACCGCGAGGCCCAGTCCTCGCAGAAATTCTCCGAAAACGTGCTGGATTCGATCGACGCCTGGTCGCTGCTGGTCGAGGACGAAGCCCGCCTGGCCGGCATTCCGGCCGACGTGCGGGCCGCCGCCCGCGCCGCTGCCGAGGAAGACGGCAAGCCAGGCTGGAAGCTCACGCTGAAGATGCCGTGCTACCTGCCCGTCATGCAGTACGCCCAGGACCGCTCGCTGCGCGAGGCGCTGTACCGCGGCTATGGCACGGTGGCGTCGGAACATGGCGACGGCAAGTTCGACAACTCGCCGCTCATCGAAGAACTGCTGGCCCTGCGCGCCGAGGAAGCCGGCCTGCTCGGCCTGGGCACCTTCGCCGCGTTGCGCCTGCAGACCCGCATGGCGCGCGACGCGCAGGAAGTCACCGTGTTCCTGCGCGACCTGGCCGCGCGCGCCAAGCCTTACGCCCAGCGCGACCTGGCGGAATTGAAAGCCTACGCCACCGGCGAACTGCGCCTGGACGATCTGCAGCCCTGGGACGTGGCCTACGCTTCAGAGCGCCTGCGCGAATCGCGTTACGCCTACTCCGAAGACGAGGTGAAGCAGTATTTCACCGAGCCGCGCGTGCTGTCGGGCCTGTTCGAGGTCATCGAAACCCTGTTCGACGTGCGCCTGGCGGAAACGCCGGTGTCGTCCTGGCACGGTGATGTGCGCGGCGTGCGCGTGGAAAGCCCCAAGGGCGAACTCATCGGTTACCTGTACCTGGACCTGTACGCCCGCGCCGGCAAGCAGAGCGGCGCCTGGGTCGACAGCGAGCGCACGCGCCGCGTCGTGGGCGGCAAGTTGCAAACGCCCATCGCCTACCTGACCTGCAACTTCTCGCGCCCCAACGGCGACAAGCCCGCCGTCCTGACGCACGACGACGTCATCACGCTGTTCCACGAAACCGGCCATGCGCTGCACGCCCTGCTGTCCGAGGTGGACGAGCCTGGCGCGGCGGCCTTCGCCAGCGTGGAGTGGGACGCCATCGAACTGCCCTCGCAGTTCATGGAGAACTTCTGCTGGGAATGGGCGGTGGTACAGAAGCTGTCCGCCCACGTCGACACGGGCGAGCCCCTGCCGCGCGCGCTCTACGACCGCCTGGTCGCCGCCCGCAACTACCAGAGCGGCATGCAGACCGTGCGCCAGATCGAGTTCGCGCTGTTCGACATGCAGATGCATGACCGCGCCCGGGGCGCCTCCATTGCCGAAGTGCTGGCCCTGCTGCAGGAAGTGCGCCAGGAAGTGGCCGTGCTGTTCCCGCCGGCCTGGCACCGCCTGCCGCATGCTTTCTCGCACCTGTTCGCGGGCGGCTACGGCGCGGGCTACTACAGCTACAAGTGGGCGGAAGTGCTGTCGGCCGACGCCTACGAAGCTTTCGAGGAAGCCGCGGCACGCCAGGCCGGCAACGCCCTGGGCACGCTGGACCCGGAAACCGGCGCGCGCTTTCGGCGTGAAGTGCTGGCCGTGGGAGGGTCGCGCCCGGCGGCCGAATCCTTCGCCGCCTTCCGCGGACGCGCACCGCGCATCGATGCCCTGCTGCGCCATAGCGGCATGACGCCCGCCTGAGCGTCAGCTTCCCAGTCGCTACCCGACGGCCCGCCCTGGCGGGCCGTTTTCTATGCAGCGTCGACCGGCCGGCGCGCCGACATCACCAGCCAGCGCCCGTGCACGGACTGGTCGGAACCGGCCTGCTTCCAGTAGCGGCGGCTTTCCTCGTCCTGCGCCTGTTTGAGTCTGCGGCCGTAATACAGGCGGGACGGCATGGCCAGCACATGCTCCACCATGCGCTTGGGCTTGATCTCGTCCACGTCGTGCAAGCTGATGTCCGTGAAACCGTAGTGCTTGAACAGCAGGTGCAGCTGCGGAAAGCTCCAGGGGAAGTAAGTGACGTAATCCTCGCCGCGCTGCCGTCCCACCATGGGCCGGAACCCCGAATGGAAACCGCGCAGCAGGAACTGCAGGCGCGAACGGAAATACCAGGTGTTGGGCGTGGTGACGATCAGAGTGCCGCCCGGACGCAGCGCGCGGTAAAGGCTCTGCACCAGCACGCCGGGGTTGGTCAGCAAATGGATCGCCTCGCAGCAGACCACGGCGTCATAGGGCTCGGCAACCGTCAACGGTGTTTCCAGGTCGTGCTCCGTCACGCGGCGGTAGCCGCCGTCCGCCGGGGGAAACTCCCACAGGCCCACGCCGTCGATATCGACCTGGCGGCCGCTGGCGGCGGGCAGCATGTCGCCCAGCCAGCCTAGTCCGCAAGGCGCGTCCAGCACCGAATCCGCCAGGCGGCTGCGCAGGATGTCGAGCACGACGGAGTAGTAGGGATAGTAGGGATAGCCCAAGGAATTCCTGACTGGCATGTCCATTTGCGGCGCCTCTGGATTCTGAAATCTGACACGGCCCTGAATGTAGCGGCAGCCATGGCACCGGGTCTGGCGAATTCGCCAGATCCAAACAATAAACAGACAAAGCTTTACAAGTGGGCAAGCCGGTTCCGCCCCTCGGCTTGTGCCAGGACAAGCCGCCCCAAGCCGGCGCCCCCTCCCCGCTCTGCCCTGCCCGCGGCTTGCGGGTAGAATCAAAAGGTTTACCCCCTACCGGCCCTTGGACTCATGCGACACCTCATTTCCGGCCGCGCCCTGCGCGGCCTGCTGCTGACCCTGTGCGTGTTTCTCGCTGCCTGCGGCGACAGGAACGTCGACTGGACCCTGTACAACGTGAAGGGGCACCTGCCCGACCTGAAGTTCTCGCTGCCCGGCGCGGGCGGCAAGACGGTCAGCAGCGACGACCTGAAGGGCAAGACGGTGCTGCTGTTCTTCGGCTATGCCAGTTGCCCCGACATCTGCCCGACCACCATGGCGCAGTTGACCGCCGTGCTGCAGAACCTGGGGGACAAGGCCCGCGATGTGCGCATCCTGTTCGTCAGCGTGGACCCGCACCGCGACACGCCGGACATCCTGCAGGCCTACGTCAACGCCTTCAACAACAACGCCATCGGCGTGACCGGCGACGAGAAGCAGATCGCGGACCTGGCGCGCCGCTATCGCGTGGCCTACCAGATCGAGAAGCCGCGGCCGGGCGACGACGCCGACATGTACGAAGTCACGCACAGCCGCGGCGTGTATATATTCGACAAGGATGGGCAGGCCCGATTGCTGGCTTCCGACACCGACAGCATCGAGGCCATGACCCGGGACGTACGCCAACTGATCGACCTGACTTCCTGAGCGCCCGCCCGCGCGGGACGGCATGTTGCCTGCCTGCGCCATACACCAGTTGTTACAACCGCTGCGCGCGGGGCGTGGGTATCATCTAGCCACACTGCCCCCTTTTACTTCCAGCAAGGAGTACGCGCATGAGCATCATCATCATGATCATCGTCGGGTTCGTCGTGGGCCTGATCGCCCGCGCCATCATGCCCGGAGACCAGAACATGGGGATCATCATGACCACCATCCTGGGTATCGTCGGCTCGGTCGTCGCCGGCTTCCTGGGCCAGTCGCTGGGCTGGTACGCGCCGGGCGAACCCGCCGGCTGGATCGGATCGGTCGTCGGCGCGATCGTCGTGCTGTTCGTGGTGGGCCTGATCGCCAAGAAACGCACCTGACGTCCTGCTGGATCTGAAATGAAAACGGGCCGATCGAAAGATCGGCCCGTTTTTTTTGCCTGCCCTTATTGCTGCTGGGCCTGCGCGGTGACCGTGCGTTCGGTCCAGCCGCCGCCCAGCACCTTGTACAAGGTGACCAGGTTGGACAGCCTGGCCCGGCGCGTGTCCACCAGCGCCTGCTGCGCGGTGTACAGCGAACGCTGCGAATCCAGCACGCTCAGGTAGTCGTCGATGCCTTGGCGGAAACGCTGGTCCGACGCGTCATAGGCGCGCTGGTTGGCGGCCACCAGGAGGCGCTGCGCCTGGATCTGCTCGTCCAGGGTGCCGCGCCCAGCCAGGGCGTCCGCCACTTCGCGGAAACCCGTCTGGATCGATTTCTCGTACTGCGCGACCTGGATGTTCTTCTGCACCTTGGCCAGGTCCAGGCCGGCAAGCAGCGAGCCGCCCGCGAAGATCGGCACGGTGATCTGGGGCACGAAGCTCCAGGCGCCCGAGCCGCCTTCGAACAGGCCGCCCAGGCTGGCGCTGGCGGTGCCAGCCGAACCCGTCAGGCTGATGGTCGGGAAGAACGCCGCGCGCGCCGCGCCGATATTGGCGTTGGCGCCCTTCAACTGGTGCTCGGCCGAACGGATGTCCGGGCGGCGGGCCAGCAAGTCCGACGGCAGGCCGGCGGGCAAGGTGGTCGGCAGCATGGCATCGTCGAGCTTGACCGCGTTGTCCAGCGCCGCCGTCATTTCGGGCGACAGCGGCTGGCCCACCAGCAGGACCAGCGCATTGCGGTCCTGCGCGGCCTGGCGCGTGTACTGCGACAGGTTGCGCTCGGCGGTGCGCAGCGACACTTCCGCCTGGCTCAGGTCCAGCGCCGTGGACAGGCCCTGGTCATAGCTCTGCTGCGTGAGCTTGAAGGAATCCTGCTGGCTCTTGAGCGTGTCGCGCGTCAGGCTCAGAAGTTCCTGGTCGGCGCGCAGGGTCAGGTAGGCGTTGGCCACTTCGGCAATCAGCGTCAGCTGGGTCGCCGTGCGGGTTTCGTCCAGCGCCAGATAGGATTCCAGCGCCTTGTCGCTCAGGCTGCGGATGCGTCCGAACAGGTCCAGTTCCCAGGCCGACATGGCGGCGCCCACCTGGTAGCTGTGGCTGGTGGTGGCGCGGCCGCTGGCCGACAAGTCGGCCGGCGAGCGCTGGGCCGTTTCCTGGCCGGCGATGCCGATGCTGGGCATCAGGTCGGCGCGCTGGATGCGGTACTGCGCTCGCGCCGCCTCGACGTTCAGGGCCGCCACGCGCAGGTCGCGGTTGTTCGCCAGCGACTGCTCGATCAGCTGTTGCAGCAGCGGATCCGTGCCGAAGAAATCGCGCCAGCCGATGTCGGCGGTCAAGAGGCCGCCGGCGTCGGCGGGCTGGGCCGCCTGATAGGACGGGCCCGTGGGATAGGCCGCATCGACCGGCGCGTCCGGCCGTTCGTAGGTGGGGGCCAGCGAGCAGCCCGCCAGGGCCGCCGCCAGGGAAACAGACAGCAAGGTTCTCATCGGGAATGTCATTGCGGTTGGCCCTCCGTCGAGACGCCCTGCGTACCGTTGACGCTGGTGTCGTGCACATCGACGTTTTCGCTCATGCGCTTGACCTTGAAGACGCGCAGCATGATCACGAAGAAGGCCGGAACGAAGAAGATGGCCAGGAAGGTGCCGGTCAACATGCCGCCGATCACGCCCGTGCCGATGGCGTTCTGGCTGCCCGAACCCGCGCCCGACGAGATCGCCAGCGGCGTCACGCCCAGGATGAACGCCAGCGACGTCATCAGGATGGGACGCAGGCGCTGGCGCGCGGCGTGGATGGCCGACTCGGTCAGGCTGGCGCCCTGCTCGTAGTGCTCCTTGGCGAACTCCACAATCAGAATGGCGTTCTTGGCCGCCAAACCGATGGTTGTGAGCAGGCCCACCTGGAAGTACACGTCGTTGGACAGGCCCCGCAGCATGGTGGCGAGCAAGGCCCCGATGATGCCCAGGGGCACCACCAGCATCACCGCCGACGGGATCGTCCAGCTTTCGTACAGCGCCGCCAGGCACAGGAACACCACGATCAACGAGATGGCGTACAGCGCGGGCGCCTGGGCGCCGGACAGGCGTTCCTCGAACGACAGGCCGGTCCATTCAAAGCCCACGCCCACCGGCAGCTTGGACGCCAGGCTCTCCATTTCCGCCATCGCCGCGCCCGAGCTGTAGCCCGGCGCCGCCTGGCCCTGGATGTTGTACGACGGCACGCCGTTGTAGCGGTTCAGCTTCTGCGGACCGTAGCTCCAGGTGGCCTTGGCGAACGCCGAGAACGGCACCATGTCGCCCGCCTTGTTGCGCACGTACCATTTGTTCAGGTCTTCCGGCAGCATGCGGGAAGACGCCTCGCCCTGCGCGAACACCTTCTTCACGCGGCCGCGGTCGATGAAGTCGTTGACGTACGACGAACCCCAGGCGGTGGCCAGCGTGCTGTTGATGTCCGAGACGGCCACGCCCAGGGCGCGCGCCTTCTCGCGGTCGATGTCCAGCTGGTACTGCGGCGCGTCTTCGATGCCGTTGGGGCGCACGCCCTGCAGGACCGGACTCTTGGCGGCTTCGCCCAGCAGCTGGTTGCGCGCGGCAAGCAGCTTCTCATGGCCCACGCCGGCGCGGTCCATCAGCTGGAAGTCGAAGCCGGTCACGTTGCCCAGCTCCATGACGGACGGCGGCGGCACCACGAACAATTGCCCGCGGCGCTCCGTCTTGCGGAAGTGCGCGTTGGCACGCTGCGCCACGGCGCCGGCCTTGAGGCGGGCGTCGCCGCGTTCTTCCCAGTCGCGCAGCTTGATGAACAGGATGGATGCGTTCTGGCCGCGGCCGCCGAAGTTGAAGCCGTTGACCGCGAACACCGAGGTGACGGCGTCCTTTTCCTCGGTCAGCAAGTACTTGGTGGCGTCGTCGATGACGGCCTTGGTGGCTTCCGCCGTGGCGCCGGCGGGCGTCTGGATCTGGGCGAACAGAATGCCTTGGTCCTCATCCGGCAGGAACGCGGTCGGGATGCGGGTGAACATCCAGCCCATGGCGAGGACCAGCGCCAGGTAGATCACCATCAGGCGCTTGCTGCGGTTCAGGCCGCGCGCGACGGTATTGGCGTAGCCGTTGCTGCTGCGCTCGAAGCTGCGGTTGAACCAGCCGAAAAAGCCCTTCTTGGCGCCGTGATGGCCCTTGGGGATGGGCTTGAGCAAGGTCGCGCACAAGGCCGGCGTGAACACGATGGCCACGATCACCGACAGCACCATGGAGGACACGATGGTGATGGAGAACTGGCGGTAGATCACGCCCGTGGAACCGCCGAAGAAGGCCATGGGAATGAACACAGCCGCCAGCACCATGGCGATGCCGATCAGGGCGCCGGTGATCTGCGACATGGACTTGCGGGTGGCCTGCTTGGGCGACAAGCCTTCTTCCGCCATCACGCGCTCGACGTTTTCCACCACCACGATGGCGTCGTCCACCAGCAGGCCGATGGCCAGCACCATGCCGAACATGGTCAGGGTATTGATGGAATAGCCGAACGCCGCCAGCACGCCGAACGTGCCCAGCAGCACCACCGGCACCGCCAGCGTCGGGATGATGGTGGCGCGGAAGTTCTGCAGGAACAGGTACATCACCAGGAAGACCAGGATGATGGCCTCGATCAGCGTCTTGAACACCTCATGGATCGACAGGCTGACGAACGGCGTGGTGTCGTACGGATAGACGACGTCCATGCCCGGCGGGAAGTAAGGCTTCAGGTTGTTGATGGTGTCGCGCACCGCCTGGGCCGTATCCAGCGCGTTGGCGCCCGGCGCCAGCTTGACCGCCAGGCCCGAGGCCGGCTTGCCGTTGTAGAAGCTGTCGATGGCGTAGGTCTGGCCGCCCAGCTCGATGGTCGACACGTCGCCCAGTCGCACTTGCGAACCGTCGGCGTTGACCTTGAGCAGGATGCGGCCGAAGTCTTCCGCCTTTTCCAGGCGCGACGGCCCGATGATGGTGGCGTTCAGTTGCTGGCCGCGCACGGACGGCAGGCCGCCGAGCTGGCCGGACGACACCTGCACGTTCTGTTCCTTGATCGCGGTCACCACGTCGACCGTGGTCAGGCCGTAGTTGACGAGCTTGGCCGGATCCAGCCAGATGCGCATCGCGTACTGCGAACCGAACAGCTGAAAGTCGCCCACGCCCTGCGTGCGGCTGATGGGATCCTGGACGTAGGAGGCGACGTAGTCGGCCAGGTCGTCCTTGGTCATCGAGCCGTCGGTGGACACGAAGCCCGCCACGATCAGGAAGTTCTTGGTGGCCTTGGTGACGCGGATGCCCTGCTGCTGCACTTCCTGCGGCAAGAGCGGCTGCGCCAGCGCAAGCTTGTTCTGCACCTGGACCTGCGCGGTATCAGGGTTGGTGCCCTGGGAGAAGGTCAGGGTGATGGACATGCTGCCGTCGGAGTTGCTTTCCGAGGAGATGTACTGCAGCCCGTCCAGGCCGTTCATCTGCTGCTCGATCACCTGCACCACGGTGTCCTGCACGGTCTGCGCGGACGCGCCCGGGTAGGTCACCGCGATGCCGATGGCCGGCGGCGCGATGTTGGGGTATTGGGAGACCGGCAACTTCAGAATGGACAGCGCGCCGGCCATCATCAGCACGATCGCGATCACCCATGCGAAAACTGGTCTATCGATAAAAAACTTTGCCATGCAAGGCTCCCTGACTACTACTGCTTGGCCGCCGCGGCGGCTGCTTGCGGCTGCTGCACGGGCTGCGCGGCGCTGGCTTCGGTGGCGACCACTTCAGCCCCCGGGCGCACCATCTGCAAGCCTTCCACGATGACCTTTTCGCCGGCGGCCAGGCCGCTGGTGACCAGCCACTTGTCGCCGATGGCGCGGTCGGTCTTCAGTTCACGCAATTCGACCTGGTTCTTGGCGTTGACCACCAGCGCCGTCGGGACGCCGCGCTGATTGCGCGTCACGCCACGCTGCGGCACCAGCAGGCCGTCGGCGGCCACGCCGTCGGCCAGGCGGGCGCGCACGAACATGCCCGGCAACAGGCGGCGGTCCGGATTCGGGAACACCGCGCGCAAGGTGACCGAGCCCGTACCCTGGTCGACCGTGACTTCCGAGAACTGCAGCTTGCCCGGCTGGGCGTACTGCGACCCGTCTTCCAGGGTCAGCGTCACCAGCGCGGCCTGCTCGCCGTCGGCCTTTTTCAGCTGACCGCTGGCCAGCGCGTTCTGCAAGCGCAGCAGCTGGACGCTGGATTGGGTCACGTCGACGTAGATGGGATCGATTTGCTGCACCGCGGCCAGCGCCGTGGTCTGGTTGGCCGTGACCAGCGCGCCTTCGGTCACCGCCGAACGGCCGATGATGCCGTCGATGGGCGACAGCACCTTGGTGTAGACCAGGTTGATGCGCGCCGTGTCCAGCGCCGCCTTGGCCGACAGCACATCGGCGGCGGCCTGGTCGCGCGAGGCGACGGCGTTGTCATAAGTCTGCTGGCTGACCGCGCGGGTGGCGACCAGCGGCTTGTAGCGCTCGGCCAGCAGCGCGGCCGTCTTCTGCTGCGCCTGGGCGCGCGCCAAGGCGGCCTTCTGGCTGTCCAGGCTGGCCTGGTAGAGGGCGGGATCGATCTGGTAGAGCTGCTGCCCCGCCTTGACTTCGCCGCCTTCCGTGTAGAGGCGTTTCTGGACGATGCCGTTGACCTGGGGGCGCACTTCGGCCACGCGGAATGGCGAAGTGCGTCCGGGCAGCTCGGTGGTCAGCGCAACGGGCTGCGTGGCGAGCGTCACTACCGTTACCTGGGGTTTGCCCGCCTGGGGAGCGTCTTGCTTCTTGCCGCAAGCGGCCAGAGCGAGGGCCGATGCCGTCAGCGTGACGACCGCCGCGCTGCGCCACATAGCGCTTTTCTTATCCATAGATTGCATTCCCGATTTCAACAAAAAAAAAGCCCGCCCCGGATCGCGTCTATGCGGTCCGTGCGCATCGATGGGGTGGATTTGCCTCGAACACGCAGGCTGGGCTTTGTCGCATTGCTGCATTGCAGAACCCGCATTCTGAGTTATCCCGCCCCAGAAACAAAGAGGCATGTTGAGAAAACATCATTCCATTTATGGGACAATGGCCGCACCAGACTATGACAAAATTCGGTCATGAAACGCTTGCAAGGCATGGAACTTTTCGTCGAGGTCGCCAAAACGCGCAGTTTCAGCCGCGCGGCGGTGATCTTGGGCATCCCGAAGTCGACCTTGTCCCGCCAGGTGGCCGAACTGGAGCGGTCCGTCGGCTTGCGGCTACTCAGCCGCACCACCCGCAAGGTCGAGCTGACCGACGCCGGGCGCCTGTACTTCGAACGCTGCCAACGCATCGTGGCCGAAGCGCAGATCGCCCACGAAGAACTGCAGAAGCTGGTCGATACGCCGGCCGGGCCGCTGCGGGTGAACATGCCCGCGGATTTCGGCACGGACTTCCTGGCTGAATCGTTCATGGAATTTTCCCGCCGCTACCCCGACGTCACGTTTTTCCTTGATCTGGCCAATCCGGACCACGCGCAGCGCGTGTTCCAGACCTGCGATATTTCGATCGAAATCGGCGAACTGCCCGATTCGTCACAGATTGCGAGGCTGCTGGGCATGCTGCCCGCCCATCTGTACGCCTCGCGCGAATACCTGGAAAAGCACGGAGAACCGCTGCATCCCAGCGACTTGACCCGGCATGAGTGCATAGAGTTCCGCGCCAAGGGCGCCGGACAGGTCACGCCCTGGCCCTTGACCGACGGCCGCCAGCACATCGAATTCACGCCGGGCAACCGCTTTTCCGTCAACGGGGTCGCCATGGCGCGGCGCCTGGCCATCCTGGGCGCGGGCATCGTGGTGCTGGTGGGCGGCCAACAGGCGGAACAGCAGTCCGGCCAATTGCAGCGCGTGCTGCCCGACTGGCAACTGGGTCCGCTCCCGGTCTACGCCGTGACCGAGACGCGGCTACTGCCCGCCAAGACCAGGATCTTCATCGAATTCCTGATGGAGCGCCTGGGCAACACAGGGCACGCGAAGAATACTCCTGCTTTCATGAAATAAGCGGGAGTCGGAAACAGACTGAAAAATCTAGGACTGGCCGACATCACCTGTCAGCCAGACCGCCTAATCAGAAACCGGAAACGGACATCAGAAGCGCTCGTCCTCGCGCAGGTAGCGCCACTGCCCCAACGGCAAGTCGCCCAGCGATACCCGCCCGATGCGCACGCGCTTCAGGCCGATCACTTTCAGGCCGACCAGCTCGCACATGCGGCGGATCTGCCGTTTCTTGCCCTCGCGCAGCACGAACCGCAGCTGGTCGCTGTTTTGCCAGCGCACCTGCGCCGGCTTGAGCGCCTTGCCATCCAGGGACAGGCCGTGGTTCAGCAGCGCCAGCCCGCTCTCGGACAGGCTGCCCTGCACCCGCACCAGGTATTCCTTGTCCACGCTGGAATCTTCGCCGATCAGGTGCTTGGCGATGCGGCCGTCCTGGGTCAGCACCAGCAGGCCTTGGGAATCGATGTCCAGGCGGCCGGCCACGGCCAGCCCGTCCAGGTGCGAACGCTCGAAACGCTGCGGCGCGCGGTCGCCGGCATAGCGGGAACGGGAGTCGATCAGCGCCACGGCGGGCGTATAGCCCTTTTCAGCCTGGCCCGACACATAGCCCACGGGCTTGTTGATCAGGATGGTGACGCGCGAGGTCTGGCGCGCCTGAGCGGCGCGCTCCAGGGTGACGACCTGGTCAGGGTAGGCCCGGGCGCCCAGTTCGGACACCACGATGCCGTCCACGCGGACCCAGCCGCGCTCGATATAGGTGTCGGCCTCGCGGCGCGAACACAGCCCACGCTCGGACATGAGCTTGGAGATACGTACTTTTTCCATGGCCGGTATTGTATGCGGACGCCGTCCGGCCCTTGCCTCAGGCGGCCGGATCGTAGTCCGAAGGCGCCATGGGATCCAGCGGATGGAGCGGCCGGCTGCGCCGCTGGTAAGGAAACAGCGCAAAATCCGAACTGGTGACGCCCTCGCTGGCGCATTCCACCAGCGCCTGGGAGATAGGCTCGAACACCGGGCGGCAATACATGCGCGACTTCACCAGCACAAAGCGGGCCCGGCGCGGATCCAGCCCCATGCTCTCGAACACGCCCAGGTCCCAGGGCTCGTGGGTTCTCTCGGTGATCACCAATTGCGCGGCGCCGATGTCCAGCACCGCGCTGCGGCCCATGCATGCCGTCTGCCCGGTGTAGGTCGGGCCGGTGATGACATATTCGCCGTTGGTCACGGCCTGGACCACGCCGCGCAGCAGCACGGGCGCCGCCGGACGGCCGATGGCTGGAATCGGCCGCTTGTTGCCCACCAGCAGTTCGACTTGGGCGCCCTTGCCCGCCGCAGCCAGCGCCTCGACGGCCTCGGGGTCGCAATACAGCCCCGCAATGATGCCAGTCAGGCCGGCGTCGACCGCCGCCATCAGCACCTCCATGGTGTCGCAGGTGCCGCCGGACATGCAGTTGTCGCCGTGGTCGAGCAAAAGCACGGGCTTGTCCGCGCCGCGGGCCAGTTCCGCCGCGCGGGCCAGCGACTCGCCCAGGGGCTCGCTGTCGTAGAAGTAGCCGTCGCGCTCGGCCCAGATGGCCGCGGCCAGCCCGCTCGCGACCCGTTCCGCCTGCTCCTGCGGACCCGAGCCCACCACGACCACGCTCAGGCACGGGTCGGGGATGTCCGCCAGCGCAAAGCCCGCCAACACGGAAACGCCCAGGATGCCGTCCTTTTCCGCGCCCCGCGCCGCCTGCACCGCGCGGTTCATGGCGCCCTGGGCCGTGGCGCTGCGCAGGGTGTGCGTCATCAGCGGCAGGCGGCGCCAGGCCATGACCGGGCGCGGACCGCCGTTGAGCCAGTCATACAGGATGCGCCCCGCGTGCTCGCCGGTCTCGTACATGTCCACGTGCGGGTAGGTCTTGAAGCTGACGATCACGTCGGCATTGGCCATCATCTTGGGCGTGACATTGCCGTGCAGGTCCAGCGCCACGGCGATGGGCACGTCCGGCGTGCGCCGCCGCAGGCGCTCCAGCAGGTCGCCCTCGCCATCGTCGGTGGTCTCGGCCACCATCGCGCCATGCAGATCGAGCAGAATGGCGCCACAGCCCTGCGCGCCGGCCACGATCGCGTCGCACAGCCGGCTATAGGCGTCCGCCGACACCGGGCCGCTGGGGTAAGCGGTGGCGGAAACCGCCGTGACCACGGTCGCCCCATTGGCCTCGGCAATATCGATGAAGGCCGACATGGCCGTGCGCTTGCCCTTGTTATCTGCATAGGCCTGGGCGCCGAAGGCAGGGCCGTCATTGCCGAACGCGGACAGCGGCGTGGGCACCGGCGAGAACGTATTGGTCTCGTGGTTCAGGCGGGCGATCATGACCTTCATTGTCGGGCTCCTCGGCATGCGCATTCAGTGCGTTCAGTGGTTCTGGGACGGGCCCGGGCGCAAGGCTCCCAGGCCAAGTTTTTCCATGGCTTCGCTGGCCTCGATGATCATCGCAGCCACTTCCGCCACGCTCACGCGCAGGCCGGTCGCCCGGGTCCGCATGTGCTCATAGGCGGCGCGCTCATCCAGGCGCTGGTGATCCATCAGCACCCGGATGGCCTTCTCGATGACGCGCCGCGCCTTGATCGTGCTTTCCAGCTTGTTGATCTTGGACTGCTGGCGGCTCTGGAATTGCTTGGCCGAACGCGCCAGCACCAGCGTGCTGAGCACCCCGGCCGAGCGGAACGGCCGCGTCAGCACGCCATGCGCGTTGGTCTTGAGCAGCTGTTTCAGCGTGGTCGGGGTTTCGTACTCGGACAACGCGATCAAGGTGGCCTCGACCTCGCTGGCCGACCAGGCGGCGCTGTTGCCGCCGCATTGCGACACCTGGAAGAAGATGACGTCCACTCCCGCGGGCGGACCGTCCGGAAACGGCCAGTGCAAATGGATGCGGCAACCGATGCGCTTGAGCTGTTCGACCAGCAGGTCGCGGTCCTCGCCCGGCGGATACACCACGGCGACGGCCACACTGCGCAGGTCCTCGTAGAGGCGGCGTAGGCTATGGTCCATGGCTATTTCAACCAGAACTCGTCCAGACCGAACGCGGTGAGGTACGGGTCCGGCTTCACGGGTTCATCGCTTTGCCAGACGATGTCGAAGCGCCCGTCCTCGCGGCATACGCCGATGCGCGGCGTCAGCACGCTGTGGTTGTTTTCCGCCAGCACGGACATCTGCCCGTCCGGCGCATCGAACTGCACCTGGTGCACCGCCTGCACCAGCTTGCGGGTGTCCATGCTGCCCACGCGCTGCAAAGCGCGCGCGAACAGGTGCATCTGGCTGTAGCAGGTCTCGGCATAGACGCTGGCGGGATGGTCGCCGAAGCGCGCGCGCCAGCGTTCCAAGAAGTGCGCATTGGCCGGCGTGTCCACCGTGTTGAAGTAGGTGGCCGCGGTGATATGCCCCACGCAGCGTCGCGGCCCGATCTCCGCCACCTCCGACTCCGCCATCGTCAGGCTGGCGATGGGAATATGCGCGGTGGCCGCGCCTTCGGCCTGGCAGGCCTCGTGATAGCGCTGGTAGAAGCGTTGCGCATCGGCGCCGATCAGCGTGGAAAACACCACGTCGGGCTGGATGCGGCGGATGTCCGCGACCACGTCGTTGATCTCGCTGTCGTCGCAGCCCAGCGGCAGATAGGTTTCATCCAGGATCTCGCCGCCGTGCTCCTCGACGGTCTCGCGCATGATGCGGTTGGTCTCGCGCGGATAGATGTAGTCCGCGCCCACCAGAAAAATGCGCGAACCGCAGTTCTGGATCAGGTAGGCCGCCAGCTGCATGCTGCCCTGGTTCGGCGCCGCCCCGGTATAGATGACGTTGGGCGAATACTCGAAGCCTTCGTAGACCGAGCCGTACCACAGCAGGGAATTGCTGCGCTCCACCACCGGCAGCATGGCCTTGCGGCAGTGCGAGGTGCAGCCGCCGAAAATGACGCTGACCTCGTCGTCCAGCAGCAGTCGGGCCGCCAGCCGGCGGTATTCCTCGGCATCGCTGCGCGGGTCGTACACCACGGGCGCCAACGGCCGTCCCAGGACGCCGCCCAGCTCATTGATCTCTTCCACCGCCAGCACCGTGCCGAAGAAATGCTGCGACTCCGTCGTGCCGGTGACGCCGCTGCGCGAATAGAGCACGCCGATGCGCCAACCGGACCGCTGCGCGTCCTGGTCCTGGAGCGAGGTCATGATGGAATCCTTGAGCGGGTATTGCGTGTGTGCGTCATGGCGAATTCGGGCCGGATGGCGTTCAGACTTTCAGATGAGCAATGATATTGCCCGCCGCCCCGGACGCGCCAGCCTCGCCTGCATCGACGATGCTGCCCTGCTTGAGCACCAGATACCGGTCGGCCACGTCCAGCGCAAACGCCACGTTCTGCTCGACGATGAACATCGTGGTGCCGTGCCGCTCGCGCTCCCAGTTCAGCGCCCGGCCCAACCGCTCGATCACCGAGGGCTGCAGCCCTTCGGTGATCTCGTCCAGCAGCAGCAACGCGGGCCGCTGCATCAGCCCGCGCGCCACCAGCAGCATTTTCTGTTCTCCGCCCGACAGCGTGCCCGCATGCTGGCGCAAGCGGGTCGTGAACACCGGAAACAGCTCGGCGATCTCGGCGAAGCGCTCGTCGAACAGCTGCTCGCGCGGCAGCCCCAGGCGCAGGTTGTCGCGGATGCTCAGGTCGGGAAACAGCGGTTGCTCCTGGGCCGCGTAGGCGACGCCGCAGCGCGCCACTTCGTGTGGCCGCAGCCGGGTCGCGTCCACCCCGCCCACGCTGACGCGGCCGCGCTGCTTGGGCAGATAGCCCATGACCGTCTTGAGCAAGGTGCTCTTGCCCATGCCGTTCTTGCCCAGCAAGGCCACGCACGAGCCCCGCTCCACCGAGAGCGATACCTCGTGCAGCACCATGGCCCTTTTGTAGCCGCTGGACACTTCTTCCAAGCGCAACGCCGGCGCGGCGATACTCGTCATTGCCCTGCTCCTTGCGCAGCCGGCGCGCTGCCCGCGTAGATGGTGCGCACCAGTTCGGATTCCACGACTTCGCGGAATCCCCCGTCCATGACGATGCGGCCCTGATGCAGGACCACGATGCGCGTCGCGATTTCCTTGACGAAATCCAAGTCGTGTTCCACCAGCAGGCAGCACAGGCCATAGCGGTGCGCCAGCGACGACAGCACATGGCCGATCTGCTGGCGCTCGGCCTTGCTCAGCCCGGCCGTCGGCTCGTCCAACAGCACGATGCCCGGTTCCAGCGCCAGCACCATCGCCAGTTCCAGCGCCTGCTGCTGCCCGTGAGAGAGGTCACGCGCGACGCCGTCCAGGCACTGGTCCAGGCCCGTCACCCGCAGCGTCTCCAGCGCATAGGGGGGCAGATCCAGCGTGGGCGAGCGGCGCCACCACGACGGCCGCTCGCGCAGCGTGGTGGCGATGCGCAGGCTTTCGGCCACGGTCAGCGTGTCGAACACGTTGGCGTTCTGGAACTTGCGGCCCAGCCCGTGGCGCACGCATTGTTCCGGACCATCGCGCCGCACTTCGTGGCCATAGAGTTCCAACCTGCCCTGGGACCGCTCGGCGCCATCGGCGATACAGCGCATCAGCGTGGTCTTGCCTGCGCCGTTGGGGCCGATCAGTCCCAACAGCTCGCCTCCGCGGGCTTGCAGGTCGATGCCTTCCAGCACCTTCAGGCTGCCGAAGTGCTTGGACACGCCCGCCAGGCTCAAGGCCAGGGCCGCGCCGCCGGCTTGCCGCGCAGGAATGGCGCGCTCGCCCAGCGCGGGCGTGGCCGCCCGCCCCGCCCTTGCGCGCCAGGGCGCGGTCAGCAGGGGCAGGAGCCCGCGCGGCAGCAGCAGGATCACCAGCACAAAGGTCACGCCCAGCAGCAGCTGCCAGACGAACGGCATGTTGCCGCTGAGATAGGAGCCCGCGACGTTGATGAGGATGGCTCCCAGCACCGGGCCCCAGATGGTGCCGCGTCCGCCCAGCGCCACCCAGATGATCAGCTCCGTGCCGAAGACGAAGCCCGTGAGCTCCGGCGCCACCACGCCGCTGAACGCGCCATAGCCGAAGCCTGCCAGGCCAGCCACGGCGCCGCACACCACCAGCAGCGCGATGCGCCAGTGAGCGGTGTTCAGGCCGAGGTAGCTGCAACGCGCCTCGTTGTCGCGCAGCGCCACCAGGATGCGGCCGCCGTCGCCGCGCACCGCCACCCAGGCCAGCAGCGCCACCACCGACAGGCCGCCAGCCGCGATCACGTACCAGGCCTCCAGCGACAGGTCGAAGGTCTCGTAGCCCGTCAGGCCGGATGAAGAGCCGGTAAAGGTGCCGCCGGACAGCATCAGCTGCATCAGGACGATGGGCAATACCAGCGAGATCACCGTGGCGAAGAACGGCGAGGCCCCGCGGTAGAACGACAGCCAGCCCGTCACCAGCGCCAGCAGCGCCGCGGCGCCCACCGCCGCCAGCGCGGCCAGCGCGGCGATGCCAGGCGAGAATCCGTAGTGGGTGAAGGCCAGGCCCGCGGCATAGGCGCCCACGCCGAAAAACGCGGACTGGCCGAAAGTCAGGTAGCCGGTGTAGCCCCACAGCACATCCACGGTAACCGCCGCCACGGCGAAGAACAGCGCCTTGATCAGCACGTTCAGCAGATAGGTGTCGAACAGCCAGGGCCCCGCCGCGGTCAGGACCAGGCAGAGCCCGGCCAGGCCCAGCAGGCTGCGGCTGCGCGAGGCCTTTTGCAACGAGGCGTCATCGGCGGCGCCGGCCAGCGTTTGAGGAATCAATGCGCGGTCAGTCATGGGCGAATCCTTGAGGACGCAGGCGCAGCGTCAGCGCGGCCAGGACGGCGATGGTGACGCCGCCCAGGATCGGGCTGACGTAGACGCTTACCAGCACCTGGCAGGCGCCGTAGACCAGGCAGGTCAGCATGAGCGCGGTGATCGAATGCCCCGACACCATGACCAGCATGAAGGCGCTGACCAGCCACGGCAGTCCCATGTTCGGATCGACGCTGGACAAGGGCGTGATCAGCGCGCCGGCCAGCGCGCCCAGCCCCGCGCCCAGGCCGAAGGTGGTGAAACGGATGCGCTCGGCGTTGATGCCCAGGCCGCGCGCCAGGTCCTCGTTCATGATCACCGCCCGGGTCCGCACGCCAAAGCGCGTGCCGCTGAGCAGCAGCGTCATGGCCGCATACATCAGCAGGGCCGCCGGCACCAGGAACAGCCGGTACGCCGAATACTCCGTGCCCAGGAAGGACACGGCGCCATGGATGGGCGAATCCGCGAACTTCACTTCGCGCCCGAACGCCATGGTGATGAGCTGGCCGATCACGATGCCCAGCCCCCAGGTGGCCAGGATGGCGTCCAGCGGCCGCTTGTACAGCGGCTGCACAATCAGGCGTTCCACGCCCATGCCCACCAGCACGCCGACCGCCAGCGCGAACGGCAGCGCCAGCCAGGGGTTCAGCCCCAGCTGCGTCACCACCAGGCTGGCATAGCTGCCCAGCGTAAGAATCGCGCCATGCGCGAAATTGACGATCTTCATCACGCCGAAGATGATCATCAGCCCGGCCGTCACGATGAACAGCATGGCGGCCGTGCTCAGGATGTCCAGCAGCAAACCCATATCGCTCTCCGGCGCCGCCGGTAGGACCGGCGGCGCGTGTCATGGCATGGCCGTCACTTCAGGTCCGGACACTGGGCGCCCGGGTCGACTTTGTCGAAGGTCTGCAGGATCTTGATGGAACCGTCCTGCTGCACCTGTCCCAGGCGCATGGTCAGCGCCGCGTGGCGCTGGCGGTCCATGGTCACCGGGCCGCGGGGGCCGTCGAACGTGACCGCGCTCAATGCCTGCACCACCTTGGGCGCATCGGTGCCGCCGGCCTTTTCGACCGCCGCCTTGTACAGGTAGAAGGCTTCATACTGCGGCGCGGAGAATTCGTTGGCGGTCTTGGCGTCGTTGCCGAACTTCGCCTTCAGGCCATCCAGGAATTTGCGGTTCTGCGGCGTGTCGATGCTGGTCAGGTACGAGGCCGACATGTACATGCCCACCGCCGTGTCGCCCATGGTCTTGGCGGTGCCCTCGTCGATCGCCAGATTGCCGTAAGGCATGGACAGGCCTGCCGCCTTGACCTGCTTGGCCAGACTGACATTGGGCCCGCCGCCCGCCGTCGAGCTGATCAGCGCGTCCGGATTGGCCGAGCGTATCTTTGAAATCACCGGCGTCCAATCGGAGCCATCGATGGGCAGGTATTCCTCGCCCACCACGCGTCCACCCTGCTTTTCGATGTATTCCCGCGTGAACTTGAGCATGCCGCGGCCGAAGGCGTAGTCGCTGCCGACCAGGAAGAAGGTCTTGGCCTTGCGGTCCTGCATGAAGTGGTCCACCACCGGCGCGACCTGCTGCTCCGGCACCCAGCCGTTCACGTGCAGCCAGCGGTTGCAGGAACGGCCTTCATAGAATGACGTGTAGATGTACGGCACCTTGCCGCGCGACACGATGGGCAGCGCGGCATTGCGCGCCGCGCTGGTTTCCATGGCGATGATGGCGTCGACCTTCTTCTGGAACACCAGGGTGTCATACGCCTTCTGCGCCCCGACCGCGCCCGAGGCGTCATCGGCGATCTCCAGCACGATCTGGCGGCCCAGGATGCCGCCGGCCGCATTGATCTCGTCGGCCGCCAGTTGCGAGGCTTGCACCACGCCTGGCGCCACCACGCTATTGGCGCCGGACAGGCCGACGGGCACGCCGATGCGCAGCGGTTCGGCGGCATGCGCGCTGGCCGCGCCAGCCAGCAATGCGACAAACGACAGACGGATCCGGCAGCTATTGAATAGGCTCTTCATGGGTTTTCTCCTTGGGGGGAACGACTGTCGTTCAGCGTTGCGCCAGGCCTGCCGCGCCCAACTGCTCGTCATAGATATCGCGGCGCCTGTCGCGCAGCACGTGGTTGAAATCATTCAATTGGCGCGCGCGGCGCGAGGCCTTCAGGTCTATGGGCGCCAGCAGCACCTCCTCCTGGTCGACGCTGGCCGGCCCCGCAGCGGTCCAGCCCTGGGAGCCCACGATCAGGCTGCGGCCCACGAAGGGCTGGCCGCGCTCGGTGCCGATGCGGTCGGCGCACACCACCGTCAGGCCGTTGCTGTGGGCGCCGCCCATGGTCAGCGCGTGCGCCATGACCGGCCCGTCGCGCGTCTGTCCCGGCATCGGCACCCAATTGGTGGGCACCGCCACGATGTCCGCGCCGCGCACCGCCAGCAGCCGGTAGACCTCGGGAAACCAGCCGTCGTAGCAGATCGCCACGCCGATGCGTCCCAGCTCGGTATCGAACACCGGCAAGCCCAGGTCGCCGGCTTCGAAGTACAGATTCTCATCGCCCCACAGATGCAGCTTCCGATAAGTCCCCACATACCCTTCGGGGCCGGCGACCAGCGCGGAGTTGTAGAGACGGCCGCCGGCGCGTTCGGCGATGCCTGCCACCAGGTAGATCCCGAGCCGCTGGGCCAACGCGATCCATGCCTGCGAGCTGGGGCCTTCCGGCACCCTCTCGGCCAGGGCATGGGCTTCCTCGCGGCTTTCGAACATGTAGCCGGTGTTGGCCAGTTCGGGCAGCACCACCAGCCGTGCCCCCTGGGCCGCCGCCTGCTCCACCAGTTCGATCGAACGAGCGATGTTGGCGGCGACTTCACCGATGGCGGGCTCCATCTGCACACTGGCCACCCAGGTCACGGAGGCGGGAGAACGTTGCGGATCCGACGCTTGCATGCGAGCTCCATATTCGGAAATTGAAAACGAAAAAGCCCCCGACCACGCATTGCGTGCACGTCGGGGGCTTTCATAGCCAAACTGTATGTTCAAGCAGCAATCATTGCTGCGGGGTACTGCAAGCCGTTCAGGTCAATGTTGACCGTGTGCGAATGATAGGGAGGCCCGGGTTCCTGGGACAATAAGTGCTTTCCCGGACGCTGGACCAGCCCGCCCAAGCGCGCCCGCGGCCGCTGCGTCATTGCGACGCATTGGGCCGTCCCGTCCGGCTTGGCATAATACGCAGCCATGAGCAAACCCGCAGCACATCACCCTCCTCTAGCCGCAGGCTGGCTGTCCAGCGCGCCGCCCATCCTGCCCCCTGCCCCGCGCCATTGGCTGTTCCGCCCCGGCGCGCTGACCGCCGGCCTGCGCCAGGTCGGCCAGGTGCGCCTGCGCGTGCTGGCCGAGTACGCAGATGGCGCGCCGCTGGATGAAGCCCGGGCGATGGGCATCGCGCCCGGCACGCCGGTGTGGATCCGCGAAGTGCTGATGTCGGTGAACGGCGTGGACAGCGTGCCCGCGCGCAGCCTGACGCCGCTGCGCGCGTCCCACGGCGCCTGGCAAGGCATGCGCCGCCTCCTGACGCGCCCGCTGGCCGACATGCTCTACCACGACAGCACGGTCGTGCGTACGCCTTTCGCCTGCCGCCGGCTGGCCTCGCCGGTACCGTTCCATGGCACCGCGCTGGGCGTATTGACCACCACCGCACAGCGCGACCGCGACGCCGGCCGCATCTGGGCGCGTCGCTCCGTCTTCTGGCGCCAGGGCCAGCCGCTGCTGGTGGCCGAATGCTTCCTGCCGGCATTCTGGGAACTGGTCGCCGACCAGCCGGTGCCGCCGCTGGTGCCGCACCAGCGCACGCCGCGCTGAAGCGCCGGCCTCAGCCTTCGTAGCGGCGTCCGCGCTCCAACAGCTCGGGCGTGCCGATGACGGCGTTCAGGCCGTCGAAGTCCAGCATGCCCTCGCGCCACGGCGCGGTGGTGCCATGCGCGCGCAGGCTGCCGTAGTAGCCTTGCAAGGTATGAGCCACGGCGCGCGCCGTGCCGCCCGGGAAAATGACGATGCGGAATCCCAGCGCGGTCAGCGCATCGGCGCTTTGCACCGGGGTCTTACCCCCTTCGACCATGTTCGCCAGCAGCGGCACGCGCTGCGCAAAACGGCTGCAAGCCGCCTGCATCTGCTCGGGCGTGCGCAGGGCTTCGATGAACAGCGCGTCCGCACCCGCTTCCAGATACGACTCGGCGCGGTCCAGCGCGGCGTCCAGGCCTTCCACCGCCAGGGCGTCGGTGCGCGCCAGGATCAAGGTCGACGCATGAACGCGCGCATCCACTGCCGCCCGCAGCTTGCCGCCCATCTCCGCGGCCGGAATCACGGTCTTGCCGTCCAGGTGGCCGCAGCGCTTGGGAAAGGTCTGGTCCTCCAGCTGGATCATGGCCGCGCCCGCGCGCTCCAGGCCGCGCACCGTGCGCTGCGTGTTCAAGGCATTGCCGAAGCCGGTGTCGGCGTCCACGATGACGGGCGTGGCCACCCGCTCGGTGATGCGGGCCAGCGTGTCCTCGACTTCGCTATAGGTGGTGAGGCCGATGTCCGAACGCCCCAGCCGCGTGTACGCGATGGATGCGCCCGACAGGTAGAGCGCGCCGAACCCCGCCTGTTCGGCGATCAGGGCGGACAAGGCGTCATAGACGCCCGGAGCCAACACGGCGCCGCCGGCCAGCTGTGCTTGCAGATTCTGTTTTTGCATGGTCTGGAAAATCCTAGGAAAGCTCGCGGCCCAGCAACGATGCGGCGGTCGCCGCGGCGATATGGCCGCCCGCCACCGCGCTGAGCAGGCCATTGCCCGACAGGTAGCCGGACACGTCGTTGCCCGACACGCCGCGTGCCGCGCCGCCGGCGGCCAGCAGATTGGGCAAGGCATGGCCCGCCTGGTCCAGTACGCGGCAGTGCGCGTCGATGTCCAGGCCGCCTTGCGTATGGAACAGCGCGCCCGTCACCTTGATGGCGTGGTATGGCGCTTGCAGCGCGCGCTCGAAGCGCCGGCCGTGCACATCGGCGGCGTCGGGGGCCACGCCCGCGAGCGTCCCGCGCAGCGTCGCTTCGTCGCAACCGATCAGGGCCGCCAGCGCCGCGACGTCCACGCAGGTCTTCAGCGCCTGGCCTGCTTCCGCCTGGACGAAGTCCGGGAAGCCGCGCGCCAGCGCCAGCGTGCGGTCGTCGAATACGTTCCAGGCAAGGGCGCCGGGTTGCGCCAGCACATGGACCGCGGCCTCGGAGTAACCGTGGGTCTCGTCGTGAAAGCGCCGCCCCGCCCCGTTGATCTGCACACCGCCGTCCATCATCACGGCCCAGGAAATCAGCGCGCCCTGGGCCGCGGCCCAGGAACCGTGGCCCTGATAGCCGCCCAGGTCGGCCAGACGCGCGCCCAGCTGAGCGCCCCATTCGATCGCGCTGCCGTCATTGCCGACATGGCCGCCGTAGACGGCCCCGCGCATGGCCGGCAAATACTCGCCCACCATCGCCGCATTGCCGCCAAAGCCGTTGCAGGCCAGGATCAGCACGTCGCAGCCGATCACGTCGATGGAGCCATCCGGCCGCTCGCAGCCCACCGCCGTAATGCGGCCGGCTTCGTCCGTCCAGATCTGCCGCGCCAGGGCGCGGGTCAGCAAGTAGGCGCCGGCCCCCGTGGCGGCGCGCTCCAGCGCAGCAACCAGGGCAGCGCCCGTGCGCTCGGGCAAGGTGTGCATGCGGCGGGCGGTATGGCCCGGGTACAGAAAGCCGTCCAGCACCTGGAAATCCAGTCCGTGGCGCGCCAGATTGTCCACGGCGGCCGCGGCCGCCCCGGTGTAGGCGGCCACCAGCCGCGGCGCGGCCGTGCCTCCGGCCTTGGCTTGGATGTCGGCGGCAAAGCGCTGCGCATCGTCCTCGATGCCGGCGGCCCGCTGCGCCGCCGAGCCCGCCGCCGGAATGAAGCCGGACGACAATGCGGTGGAGCCGCTGGGTGCGGCATCGCGCTCGATCAGCACGGTTTCGATGCCAGCCTCGGCCAGGCGCAGCGCGGCGGTCAGGCCGCAAGCGCCGGCGCCGATGATGGCCACCGGCACATGCATCGCGTCCGCGCCGGGCGCAGCGCCCCGCAGGACCTGCGGCGCACTCACGAGGCCAGCCTGTCCAGGAAATCCTGGCAGGACAGCACATCCGCCACGGTGCGCAGGTCCGCCAGCGCGGCATCGTGCATGGCCGGCGTGGGCGCGGCGCAGCCGTCGGCCAGCACCGCCACGTGATAATCCCGCATGTGGGCGTCGCGCGCCGTGCTGGCCACGCCGCCGTTGGTGACGATGCCAGCGATCACCACGTTGGAAATGCCCGCGCGCCGCAGCACCCAGTCCAGTTGGGTATTGAAGAAGGCGGAGTACGCCACCTTCCACACCGACACGTCCACCAGTCCGTCCAGCTCGGCCACATTGGCCTGCCCCTTGGAGCCGGCGACGAAATCGCCCTTGCGCAGGAACGGGCGCAACTGCCGCAGATGCGGCGAAATCATGGGTTCGCCATGGGCGTCCGGCCACAGCGTGAACTGGCTGGCCGCCACGAAGCCGCCTCGCTCCTTGAGCTTGCGGGCCACGGGCGCCACGCGGGCGGGCAAGGCGCGCGCCTGCGGGCTGACCGCGCCGCCGCGGTCGTAGGCGCCGCCTGGCGCCAGGAAGTCGTTCTGCAGGTCGATGATGACCAGCGCGGTGCTGCGGGGATCGAAGGCAGACATGGGCGCGGCTCCTAGGAAGCTTGGCGGGCGATCAGCAGATTGCCCAGGGAATCGACCTGGCCGCCAAAGCCCGGTTCGATCCAGATCGTGGTGTCCGGCTGCTCCAGGATGGCGGGGCCCGCCACCTCTGCGCCCACCGGCAGGTCCAGCCGCGCATGGCGCACGGCGTCATGCCATTGCCCGCCGTGGAAAACGGCTTGCGTGCCCAGCGCATCCGGCATCTCGGTGCTGGTCGGCGCCAACAGCGCCAGGTCGAACTTGGGCCGCTGGCCGATGCGCGCATAGCGCAGGTTCAGGATGCGCACGGCAATGCCTTCCAGGCTGCGGCCGAAGGCGGCGCGATAGGCACGGTCGAACGCGGCGCCGATGCCCGCGAGGTTCAGATCCGCGCGGCTGACTTCGACCCGCACGGTATGGCTCTGGCCGACATACAGCATGTCCAGCTCGATGCTCTCGCGTATGCCCTCGAAGCCCACGCCGGCGGAATCCAGCCGATCCTGGCAAGCCAGCGCCAGGCCGTCGATGCGTGCCAGCAAGTCGTCGGCGTCCAGGGCGGCCAGCGCCACGTTCAGGGTCTGCACGCCGTCATGCCGCATGTCGGCCATGACGCAGCCCAGGGCCGAGGTCACGCCGGGATAGCGCGGCACGATGCCGCGAACGGCGTCCACCTCGTTCATCATGGCGCAGACGTGCAGCGCGCCGCCGCCGCCAAACGGCATGTAGGCGAACTTGCGCGGATCGTGGCCGCGCTCAATGGAAACGACGCGGATCGCGCCCGCCATCTTGGCGTTGGCCACGGTCAGGATGGCCTCGGCCGCGGCGTACACGTCCAGGCCCAGCGGCTTGGCCACGTGTTCTTCGATGGCGGCGCGCGCCAGCGCCACGTCCATGCTGGCGAGCAGGCCGCCGCCCAGCGGCCGCTCGGCCGCGATGCGGCCCAGCAGCACATTGGCGTCGGTCACGGTGGGACGGGTATTGCCGCGGCCATAGCAGGCCGGACCCGGCACGCTGCCGGCGGATTCGGGGCCCACCTGCAGCAGGCCGCCCGCGTCCACGCTGGCGATCGAGCCGCCGCCCGCGCCTATGGTTTCGATCTGGATCATGGGCGCGCGCACCACCATGCCGAAGTCGATGGCGGTCTGCGCCGACAGCGAAGCCTCGCCGCCCGCCACCAACGACACGTCGAACGAGGTGCCGCCCATGTCGCCGCTGACCACGTTGGGAAAGCCCGCGGCGCGCGCGATGGCGGCGCAGGCGATGACGCCCGCGGCCGGGCCGGACAGCGCGGTGCGCACCGGCACGTCGCAGGCCGTCTGGCGCGACATCACGCCGCCGTTGCTCTGCACCACCAGCAGTTCGCCGCCGAAGCCATTGTCCTTGAGGTCCGATTCCAGCCGCGTCAGATAGCCGCCGACCACCGGCTGCAGCGAGGCGTTGAGCACGGCCGTGGAGCAGCGCTCGAATTCGCGGATCTCAGGCAGCACCTCTGTGGCGGCGGTGACATTGCCGTTGGGCCACAGCGCGCGCACGCAGGCCGCGGCCTGCGCCTCGTTGGCCGGGTTGGCATAGGCATTGACGAAGAACAGGCAGACCGCCTCGCAGCCCTGCTCCAGCAGTTGCCGGGCGGCGGCCTCGACCTGCGCCAGGTTCACCGGCGTATGCACGGTGCCGTCCGCCAGCACGCGCTCCTCGACTTCCAGGCGCAGGTCGCGCGGCACCACGGGCTCGTAATTGCCGCGCAGGCCCCAGGTCTGGGGCCGGTCGCGCCGGCGCATTTCCAGCACGTCGCGAAAGCCCGCGGTGGTGATGATGCCGGTGCGCGCCACCTTGCGCTCCAGCAGCGCGTTGGTGCCTACCGTGGTGCCGTGCACGATGGTGGCGATGGCGCCAGCGCCGTCGGCCACGCGGGCGATGCCGTTCATGAAACCGCGCGCTTCCTCGCCGCGGGTGGAAGGCACCTTCACCACGCGGGCGCTGCCGCCCGCCTCGTCCAGCACGAATATGTCGGTGAACGTGCCGCCCACGTCCACGCCTACGACCAAACCTTGTGCCGCGCTCATGCCGACTGCTCCTTCAGATTTTCACTTACGTAACCCATCTTGCGGTCGTGCTCGCGCGCCGCCTGCGCACGCGCGGCGGGCTCGCCATAGCCGCCACCGCCGGGCGTTTCCAGGCGCACCCGGTCGCCGCGCTTGAGCTGGATGCCCAGCATCTTCGAACGCATGGGCGGGGTCTGCCAGCCGCCGTCCTGCTGATAGCGGAAGACGTTCAGCGCCGCTTCCCGCCCGCCGGCAATGCCCTTGGGCGCGCTCTTGCCGCGTTCGCCGAAGATGAAGGCCTCGGCGCTGTCCTCCAGCAATTCGATCTCATAGATGGCGCCCAGGCCGCCGCGGTGCTCCCCGTCGCCCGCCGAATCGGGGCGCAGCGCCCATTGCGTGAAGCGCACGGGATAGGCCGCCTCCAGGATTTCCAGCGGTGGAATCGTCGCGGTGGAGATGGGCGCGTTGCCGTGGCTGAGCCCGTCGCCGTCCGAATGGCCGCCGTGGCCGCCGCCGAAGAAGCTGAACATCACCCAGCGCTGGCCGCGCCGGGCGGGATCGCTGCGGTAGCCGGCGATCGACAAGGCATTGATGGTGCCGTAGGCCTGCGCCAGCGCGCGCGCCGGCTCGGCCTGGGCCATGGCGCAGAAAATCACGTCGATCATGCGCAGAATGGTTTCGGTATAGCCGCCGACCGGTCGCGGACGGTCCGCCGAGATCACCAGGCCGTCCGGCAGCGCCACGTCCACCGCGTCCAGCACGCCGGCGTTGGCCGGCACGTCCGGGAACAGGTGTTTCAAGGCCACGTAGCAGGCCGCGATCGCCGTGGCCCGCGAGATATTCACCGGACCGGCGCAGGCAGGCGACGTACCGGTGAAGTCCAGCGTCAGGCGCTCGCCCTGGACCTTAAGCTTGAGCGCGATGCGCAGCGGCTGGTCGCGCACGCCGTCGTTGTCCAGCATGTCCTCGAAGGCGTATTCGCCGTCGGGCAGGCGAGCGATGTGGTCGCGCATCAGGCGCCGCGCCCGTTCGCGCAGCGTGTCCAGCGATTCCAGCACGGTGGCGTCGCCGTACTCGTCGAGCAGGCCGTCCAGCCGGCCCGCGCCCAATTCCAGCGCCGCCAACTGCCCGTTGAGGTCGCCCCAGAGGCTGTCGGGCAAGCGGGTATTGGCCTGCAGGATGGCCAGCACGTCCAGGTCCAGCACACCTGCGCGCACGATGCGCACGGGCGGAATCTGCACCGCTTCCTGCCAGCACTCGGTGGCGGCGGGGTTGTAGTTGCCCGGCACCGCGCCGCCCACGTCGTGCCAGTGGGCCGCCGACGCCAGGAAGCAGAACAGCTTGCCGCCGCGGAACACCGGACGCACCAGCTTGAAGTCGTTGGCGTGGGTGCCGCCTTCGTAGGGATCGTTGAACAGCCAGACGTCGCCGTCCACCATGCCGCCGCGACTGGCGGCCGCCTTGGCCGCGGCCTTGACGGCGAAGGCCATGGCGCCCACGAATACGGGCAGGCCGGACTTGCCCTGCACCAGCGTGGCGCCGGTGGCCGCGTCGTACATGCCGTGGCAGGCGTCGTGGGCCTCGGCGATGATGGGATTGAACGCGCTGCGGTACAGCGTGGCGTCCATCTCGTCGGCGATCTGTTCCAGGCGGCCCTTCAGGACCGCGAGTGTGACGGGATCAAGCATGATGTGGTTCCTAATGAGTCTTGCGCTGTTTCAGCAGATTCAGCAGTCCGCCGGCCTGCACCATTTCCAGCAGAAAGGCGGGCACGGTGTCGCAATGCAGTTCAGTGGGGTCGCCTGCGGCGCGGCGGATGCGTCCCGCGCCTGGGTCCAGGGCAATGAGTTCGCCCTCTTCCAGGGTTTCGGCCTGTCCGCAAGTCAGCAGCAGCAGGCCTACGTTGAAGGCGTTGCGGAAATACAGGCCGTTGAAGGATGGCGCGACCACCGCGGCGATGCCCAGGCGCACCAGCGCCGCGGCGGCCTGCTCGCGCGAGGAGCCGATGCCGAAGTTGGGGCCCGCCACCAGCACGTCGCCTGGCCGCGCTTGCGCGGCGAACTCGGGCCGCACCCGTTGCAGGCAATGGCGCGCGATCTCGTCGATGCCGAATTTCATGTAGGCGCCTGGCGCCAGCGCATCGGTGTCGATATCCGCGCCCACGCGCCAGACGCGATGCGTCACGGACTGCTCGGTCATGCCATGAACTCCCTGGGGTCGGCGATGCGGCCGGCGACGGCAGAGGCCGCCACCGTGTAGGGCGAGGCCAGGTAGACCTGGGCGGTTTCCGAGCCCATGCGCCCCTTGAAATTGCGCGCCGTGGTGGAGATGACGCTGGCGTCGTCGGGGATGGACCCGCCGTAGCCCGCGCAGGCGCCGCAGGACGTGGCCAGCACCTGCGCGCCGGCATCGCGCAGCACTTGCATGACCCCTTCCTGTTCGGCCTGGCGCTGGTCCTGCTGGCTGGCCGGCGCCACCATCAAACGCATGCCGGCGGCCAGTCGGCGGCCGCGCAGCACACTGGCGGCTGCGCGCAGGTCCTCCAGCTTGGCGCCGGTGCAGGCGCCGATGTAGGCCACCTGCACCGGCACGTCGGCGTACTGATCCACATCGCGCGCATTGGCCGGGCTGTGCGGCGCGGCAACCTGGGGCGCCAGCGTGGCGGCGTCGAAATCGTGCCATTCGGCCTGCGCGCCCTCGTCGCTGCGCCAGCGCGCCAGGTCGATATCGTCCGTGATGCCCGCCTCCCGCAGATAGGCGACGGTGGTTTCATCGGGCGCGATCAGGCCCACCTGCGAGCCCAGCTCGGCGCTCATGTTGGACAGGGTCATGCGCTCCTGCATCGACAAGGCGCGCACCGCGTCGCCACAGAACTCCACCGCCTGATAACGGCCGCCGTTCATGCCGTAGCGTCCTATCATGCGCAGCATCATGTCCTTGGCGGTCACGCCTGCCGGCAGACGGCCGTTCCAGCGCATCATCAGGGTCTGGGGCACTTTCACCCAGATCTTCCCGGTGACCGCCACGCCCAGCATTTCAGTGCTGCCGATGCCGAACATATAGGCGCCGAAAGCGCCGCCCGTGGGCGAGTGCGAATCCCCACCCACGCAGAACATGCCCGGGCGGATATGACCGTGCTGCGGCACCACCACATGGCAGATGCCGAGCGAGTCGTAGACGTTGGGCAATTGCTGTTCGGCCGCCCAATCGCGCGCAATGCGCACGATGCGGCGCGACTCATCGTCGGATTCGGGCACATAGTGGTCGATGACCAGCACCACTTTTGACGGATCCCACAGCGCGGCGCCCAGTTCCTGCAGCATCGGCTGCAAGCGGCGCGGACCGCTGGAATCGTGGAACATCGCCAGGTCGACGTCACAGGTGACGATTTCGCCCTCGGCCACGGAAGCGCGGCCGCAAGCCGCCGCGATCAGCTTCTGGGCCAGCGTTTGAGTCTCGGCCATGGCTACATCCCGAGATAGGCCCGGCGCACGTCGTCGCTGGCCAGCAGTTCCGGACAGGCGCCGCTATAGCGCACCGTCCCGTTTTCCAGCACGTAGGCGCGCTGTCCCGTTTCCAGCGACTGGCCCACGTTCTGCTCCACCAGCAGGATCGCCAGCCCCTCGCCATGCAGGCGCCCGATCAGGCCGAACAGCTCTTCGACCATCAGCGGCGACAGGCCCAGCGAGGGCTCGTCCAGGATCAGGAGGCGCGGCTCGGCCATCAGGCCGCGGCCGATGGCCAGCATCTGCTGTTCGCCGCCGGACATGGTGCCGGCCAGCTGCGCCAGGCGTTCGCGCAGGCGCGGGAAGATATGCAGCACTTTTTCCAGATTGGCGGCGCGACGCTCGCGCGCCCTCGTGAAGGAGCCCAGCTCCAGATTTTCGCGCACGCTCAGGTTGGGAAACACGCGCCGGCCTTCCGGCACCTGGATCAGCCCGGCCTTGACCACGTCGCGATAGTGGCGGCCGGTCAGGTCCTGCCCTTCGAAGCGCACCGTGCCACCCCAGGGCCGGCACAGGCCGCAGACCGTGTTGTTCAGCGTGGACTTGCCGGCGCCGTTGCTGCCCAGCAGCACCACGATCTCGCCCTGGTCCACCCGCAGGTCGACGCCGCGCAGCACTTCCATGCGGCCGTAACCGGCGCGCAGTCCCTGGACTTCCAGCAGCGCGCTCATGCCGGCGCTCCCTGGGCGGCCAGCCGCGCCGCCGCGCCCTGGCCCAGATAGGCCTCGACCACGGCCGGATCACGCGTGACCTCGCCCGGCGTGCCCGAGGCGATCAGGCGGCCCTGAGCCAGCACCCATACATGTTCGGCCAGGCTCATCACGGCGCGCATCACGTGTTCGATCATCAGCACGGTCACGCCACCGTCGGTCAGCTGTTTCACCACCGGTATCATCTCGTCGATCTCGCTGGGGTTGAGCCCCGCCAGTACTTCGTCCAGCAGCAGCAGGCGCGGCCGTGTGGCCAGCGCGCGCGCCAGTTCCAGGCGCTTGCGCCCCGCCACCGTCAGATCGGCCGCCGGCCGGTCCAGCAAGGCTTGCAGGTTGACCCGCGCCGCGACCGCTTCGGCCTCGGCCAAGGCCTCGCGGCGATTGCCCAGCCGCAGGTGCGCGCCCACGGCGATGTTCTGGCGCACCGTCTGCGCGCCGAAGGGCTGCACGATCTGGAAGGTGCGGGTCAGTCCGAGCCGCGCCGACTCGTGCGGCGGGCGGCCGGTGATGTCCGCACCCGCGAAATGCACCGAACCGGAACCCGGTTTGAGAAAGCCGGACAGCAGGCCGAACAGCGTGGTCTTGCCCGCGCCGTTGGGCCCGACCAGCGCAGTCAGCGAACCCTGGCGCACGTCCAGGCTCACATCCTGGACTGCCTTCAGGCCGCCAAAGGTGATGGACAGATTGCGCGCTTGCAGCAGGATCTCAGGCACGGGCGCGCTCCTTGGCACTGAACAGGCGGCCCAGCGCCTGGCCGCTACCGGTGATGCCGCGGGGCAGGAACATCACGATCAGGATGAGCACCACGCCGTAGATGACCATGCTGATGCCCGGCAACTCGCCGAACAGGTTGCGCGTCAGGTCGCTCAGGAGATGCAGGGTCACCGCGCCCAGCACGGGGCCCCACAAGGTGCCCAGGCCGCCGACGATGGCGCCGACCAACGCTTCCACCGATACGGCCGAGCCGAAGGCGATGCCCGGATCGATGTACTGGAACACCTGCACATAGAAGGCGCCCGCCGCACTCATGAACGCGGCCGACAGCGCGATGCCGCCGAGCTTGACCCGCAGCGGATTCACGCCGATGGCGCGCGCCGCGTCCTCGTTGTCGCGCACGGCCTGCAGATACGCGCCGAAGCGCGAATGGCGCAGCCACGCGGTGACCACCAGCGCCAGCAGCACGAAACCCAGCAACAGGTAGATGTAGCCGCGGCGCGAGCCGAACTGCATGTTGGCCACACCCTCCTGCAGCGGCACCATCAGCCCCACCCCGCCCCCGGTGAACGACACCGACAACGCCAGGATGCGGAACACCTCGGCGAACGCCAGCGTCACCAGGGCGAAGTAGGAACCCTTCAGGCCATAGCGGAACGTCAGTCCGCCTACCGCCAAGCCAACCAGCGCGCCCAGCGCAATGGCCATGGGCAGGGCCAGCCAGGGATTGATCCCCAGGTTGAGCTGCCCCAGGGCCTGGGCATAGGCGCCCACGCCGAAGAACAGCGCATGGCCGAACGACAGCTGGCCGCCGTAACCGCCCAGGATGTTCCAGGCCTGCGACAGCAGGGCCGCGTACAGCGACATCATCACGAACGTCAGCGCCACGCCCGACTCGGTCAGCGCGGCCGCGGCCGCCAGCGCCGCGCCGAACAGCGCGATAGTCAAAAGATCCTTGCCCATGCTCAGCCCCTCGCCCCGAACAGCCCCTGCGGGCGAAACAGCAGCACCGCGATGAAGATCGCGAATATGCCCATCTGGCCCAGCGAGTCGCCCAGGAACAGGCCCCCGATGGACTCCACCACCCCGATCAGCAGGCCGCCGACCAGCGCGCCGACAAAGCTGCCCATGCCGCCCAGCACCACGATGGTGAAGGCCACCAGCACGAAGCCGCCGCCCACTTGCGGGTTGACGTAGTAAGCCGGCAGCAGGAAGCAGGCCGCCGCGCCCAGGCAGGCCATGCCGATGCCGAACGACAGCGCGTAGACCTTCTCCACGTCGATGCCCATGAGCTTGGCGCCCTGCTTTTCCTTGGCCACCGCGCGTATCGCCCGGCCCAGATCGGTGCTGCGGATGATCCAGAACAGCACCGCCGCCACCGCCAGCGCGCCCCAGAAGGCGATGACCTTGGGCAAGGCGATCATGGCCGGCCCGATCTCCACCGTGGACAGCGTGTAGGCCGTGTCGATGGTGCGCGTGTCCGACTTGAACCACACCAGCGCCAGGTTCTCCAGCACGATGGCCAGGCCCAGCGTCACCAGCAGGATGTTCTCGTCCTTGCCGTGGCTGGCGCGGTTGATCACGTAGCGCTGCAAGGCGTAACCCAGCACGAACATGCCAGCCACCACCAGCGGCAAGGCGGCGTAAGGATCGATGCCCAGGCGGTCCTTCAACAGGTACACGGCGTACAGCGCCACCATCAACGCCGCGCCATGGGCGAAGTTGATGATGTGCAGCACGCCGTAGATCAAGGTCAGGCCCAGGGCGATCAGCGCGTACACCGCGCCCGTGGTCAGGCCGTTGAGCACCGAGGCAAGGAGGATGGCGGGATCGAGCACGCTCAGGCCTTCAGCGGGAAGATGGCGTCGGCCTGGCGGTAGTCGGCCGGGATGACGACCTTGATGTCGCCGCCGATCACCTGCGTCAGCAGGGGCTGCGCGCCGGTGTTCTGGCCGTCCACGAACTTGGTCGGGCCGTAGGGCATGATGTGGTTGGAGAACGTGCTGGAGGCCAGCGCATCGATGATGGCGGCGCGGTCGGCGGACTTGGCGCGCTCCAGCGCGTCGGCCAGCAGCAGCACCGAGGTGTAGGTCATGAAGACCTCGTAGCTGAAGTAGGCGCCCTTCTCCTCGACACGCGCCTTCAGCGGCGCCACGCGCGCGTCCTTGGGGTTGAACCAGTGGTTGCAGTCGAGGATGCCGTTGGCGATGTCGGGGAATTCCTTCAGGAACTTGTAGCTGGAGGCCGCGCCGCCCAGCACCGAGTAGATCGCCTTGGGCTGCACCTTCTGCTGCTTCATGGCGCGCAGCAGCAAGGCGTACTCGTTGTAGTAGTTGGCCGGGATCACGATGTCCGGGTTGAGGGACTTCATGCGCAGCACGATGTTGTTGAAGTCGCGGGTCGGGTTCGGGTGCTTGACCACGTCCTTGACCTCGAAGCCATGCTGCGGCAGCGCCTTGGACAGCAGCGCCGCGGTGCCGGTGCCGAACAGCGAATCCTCGTGCACGATCATCACGGTCTTGGCCGGCTTGCCCGCCGCGTCGTTGAGCGCGGCCAGGTCGGTGATGGCGCGTTCGCTACAGGCGCGGTAGCCCGGGCCGAAGCGGAAGGTGTTCTTCAGGCCGCGCTCGACGATCTGGTCGGCCACGCCCACGTCCACCACGTGCGGCAGGTTGTACTTGGCCGCGGTCTGGGTCGTGGCCAGGCAGATCGCCGAGGCGTAGGCGCCGACGATGGCCGAGACGCCCGCCTCGTTCATTTTCTCGACCTCGGCCGAACCCGCCTCGGGCCGCGACTGCGCATCGCCCAGCACGGCCTCGAGCGGCGCGCCGCCCAGCGACTTGATGCCGCCGGCCTTGTTGATGTCCTCGATCGCCAGCAAGGCGCCCAGGCGGCATTGTTGGCCCGAATAGGCCAGCGCCCCCGTCACCGGATGCAGGATCCCGACCTTCACGGGCTTGGCGCCTTGGGCGCGGGCCACCCACGGCGCCGACACCATGGCGGCTGCGGCGGCGGATTGATAGAGGAAAGTGCGGCGCGAATTCATGGGCGATCTCCGAGGGTTCAATGGAATTGGGCGGACAGCTCTTCGCTGACCCAGACCTTGGCGTCGATGCTGCCGACGCGTGACAGCTGCAACTGGTACTGATAGCGATCGGGGCGGTACAGGCCTTGCAGCAGCTGCACGGGCCGCTCATTCACGTCGCGCACGATGCGCGTCACGGCCAGCAGCGCCGAGCCCACGGCCACGTCCAGGTGGCGCGCCACCTGGGCGTCGGCCAGCCGCGCCGAAATGGTCTGGGTGGCGCCGCCGAACTCCACGCCGGCGGCTTCCAGCAGCATCAGCAAGGGTTCGCGCTCCAGGTCATCGCGCGTGAAATCGGCCACGGCCTGGGGCACGTAGGTGGTGATGTGGGACAGCGGCCCGGCCTCGGTGCTGCGCACCCGCAGGCTCTTGTGCACGGGCGCGCCGGGCGCGAGGTCCAGCGCTTCGGCCACCACGGGCGGCGCCGACACCAGGGTGCTGTCCAGCACCCGCACCGAGGTGCGCAGGCCCATGTTGACGATGTTTTCCAGCAGACCGGTCAGATGCGCCTTCTGCTGCGGATTGGCCTTGGGCGCGCTGGCCGGATTCGCAGGCGCGCGCAGCGGCCAGGTACCCAGGCCCGGCCGGCGCGACACCAGCCCGTCGGCCACCAGCATCTCCATGGCCTTGCGGATGGTGATGCGGGCCACGTCGAACTGGTCGGCCAACGCGTGCTCCCCGGGCACGCCGTCCTGATCGAAACGCCCCTCCTGCACCTGCTCGCGCAGGACGAGGTAGATCTGGTGGTACTTCGGCAGCGGTAGTGAGGTTCCCATGACGGGAACTCTAGGGGTGTCCTAATGTACCGTCAATGGAACAAATACCATTGACGGTTGTTCTATCGGGAAAACACTGAGGGCGCGGACTCGATGCGGTTACGCCCGCGCTGCTTGGCGCAATACAGCGCACGGTCGCTGCGGCTGAGCGCCAGCTCGGCGTCGGCGTCCAGGGTGTGCATGGTGGAGATGCCGATGCTGACCGTCAGCGGGATATGCCGGTCGTCGCCCAGCGAAAACGGGGCCGCCGCGATGCGCTGCTGCACCCGCGTGGCGAAGGCGCGCGCGCGCTCGATGTCGGTGTCCGGCAGCACCACGGCGAATTCCTCGCCGCCGATGCGCCCCACCAGGTCGACCGCCCGCAGCTGCGCCCGCAGCGTATTGGCGAAATGCTGCAGCACGCCATCGCCGATGGCATGGCCCCAGGTGTCGTTGATGCGCTTGAAATGGTCCAGGTCGCACATCAGCACGGCGGCGCAGTCGCTGCCCTGCCGCTTGATCCGGGCCAGCTCCGCCGCGATGCGCGACATGAAATGGCGGCGGTTCGGCAGCGTGGTCAGGGCGTCGGTGGCGGCAAGTTCGCGCAATTCGAAGTCGGCGCGCTTGCGGTCGGTGATGTCGGTCACGAAGCCATGCCAGACCACGGCGCCGTCAGCTCCTTTGCGCGGGCTGGCGTCGCCCTGGCGCCAGCGCAGGCCCTGCTGCGGCAGGCACACGCGGAACTCAAGATGCCAGGGCATCTGCGCCGCGGCCGCGGCCTGCAGCGAGGCGTGGTAAGTGGCCAGGTCCTCGGGATGGACGCGCTGCTCGATCGCCGACGGACTCGTGCGGACGTCGTAGGGAGTCAGCTCGAACATGTCCCAGATGCCGGCGCTGACGTACAGGAAGCGCGACCCGCCCTCGGGCCGCTGGCCGCACTGGAACACCATGCCGGGCACGGCGTCGGTCAGGTTGACCAGCAGGTCCGCCGTGCGCCGCAGGCGCTCCGACATGGCGCGCATGGCGCTGATGTCGGTGGTGGTGCCCATCATGCGCAAGGCCTGGCCCGCCGCATCGCGGCTGACGACCTTGCCGCGGCTGCAGATCCACTTGTAACTGCCGTCCTTGCAGAGGATGCGATGCTCGACCTCGTAGCTTTCGGTCCTGCCCTCGAAATGCGCCTGCATGGCGGCGCGCACATAGTCGGCGTCGTCCGGATGCAGGCGCTTGTAGGAATCCTCGATGCGATTGGTGACTTCGAATTCGGTATAGCCCAGCAAGGCCTTCCAACCCGGCGAATACGTGATTTCGCCGGTCACGACGTTGCGGTCCCAGATCCCCGTGCCGCTGCCGGCGATGGCCATGGACAGATTGCGCGCCTCGGTGCGCCAGCCGTCTTCCGCCGCCCGTTCCGCCGCCAGGGCCTGCCGCTTTTCCACGGCCGCGACGGCCAGTTCGGCGAAATCGCGCAGCGCGTCCAGGTCCTCGTCGCCGAAGTCCCGAGGTTGGCCGTGCAGCAATCGGAACGTGCCCAGCCGGCGGCCATCGGAGGCGCGCAGCGGGCAATCCACGGAAAAAGGAAGCGTGCCGGCGCTGGCTGCGGGCAAGGCGCCCGCCTGGGCCTGCCAGACGCCGTCGGCGTCGCTGCAGGCCACAAGCGCCAGGTCCACGCCGAAATGCCGCCTGGCCAAGCGGGCGAGCCGGTCCAGGGGACCGTCGAGCCCGGGTTGCACATTTTCCGCGCCACCGGCGGGCGCGCATGCAGGGGGAACGTCACCTGTTGCTGGCATTTCTGGACCTGATTCAACACTGGGTTCATAGACATGACCATGCCGGTGGCCATGTCTGACATTTTGTCACGCTCTGCACCAAAATAGCATCATTTTGAACGATATGATCACCGGCCTATGGAACACCCTATCCGCGTGCCCCCAGGCTGGCTGCAACGTGCCTGGCTCCTGCTGCTGGCCTTCCTGATCACCCTCCCTGGCGGCATGGCCCAGGCCCAGGCATTCGACCGCCAGGCGGAGAATGCCCGCTACCGGCAGTGGCTGGCGGACTTCCGCGCCGACCTGCAGCGCCTGCGGCAGTCGCCCGATCCGGCCAAGGCCGATATCGACAGCCTGTTCGCGAAGACCATCGCCCCGGGATCCCGCGCCACCCAGCTGGTCAAGACGCTGATCGAGGCGCCCGGCGACTCCACCAGCGGCGAGATCCACTACGCCGGCTTCCAACGCATCTTCCTGGCCGCCCTGGCCGACGCCGTGGTGGCGGGCGACGGCGGGGATTACCCGGAAACGCAGGCCAAGTATCAGAAACAAGTACTGCGCGTGCGTTACATGCATGTGGACGGCGGCGGCCGCCTGGAGCCTTTTTTCAAGGACCCGGACGTCTTCAAGCCCTACCGCCTGCCCGCTCCCGGCACCCTGGAGCGCGACGCCTACCCCTTTCTGCTGTTCGAGGACCATGACGGCAAGCTACGGCTGGGCGGCGTGTCCAAGGAGTTCTGGGCGCTGCTGAAGTTCATGGACATGCTGCAATATGCATAAGCGACTGGTACTGATGCTGGCGGCCATCGCGCATGCCGGCCCCGCGCTGGCGGCCTGCGGCCCGGCTGCCGTCGATTTCACCGCGCCCGTGGCGCTGACGGCGGTGCCCGTCTCGGTCGGTCTGGGCGGCGACCGCGTCCTGCTGGGCCGCCAGGGCGAACGCATTGCCGCCCGCAACACGCCGGCATGGGTCGAGGATAGCGGCGATCCGCTGCCCCGCACCTGGATGGACAAGGTCGATTGGTCCGCCTATCGGCTGGACAAGGCCTCACAGGCGCCCGCGAGGCTGTATTTCGACGGCGACGGCCGGCTGTGCCGCGCGGAACACTATGAGATCCCCCGCCACGGCGGCACGCCCTTCCTGGCCGGCGGTTACACGCTGGAGTACGACGGCGCCGGCGCCCTGACACGCGTGATCGAGTACGAACAGACCTCGGTCCGCCGGCCCGCCACCTACGAGGCAAGCCGCCAGACCTGCCTGAAACGCGATGGCCGGGGCGCGCTGACCGCATTCATCAATGAGGCTTGCGACGACAAGCAGGAACCGGCCGGCGGCCGGTTCTACGCGCGCGACGCCGCGGGCCGCCTGCTGCGCGCCATCGATACCATCTCGCAAGGCGGCGCCTTCCAGGTCCAGACCTATGATGCCCAGGGCCAGCCGCAGCAGCGCTATCTGCGCCGCCATTCTCCCGGAGATGGCGCCAGGTCCTACGCCGATGCCGCGCACGCCTCCTCCGACTCCCGCCCTTATCCGGTGCGCCGGGAAGAATTGGGCAAGCTGTCCACCGAGGTGCCGGGCAATGACTGGCGTATCGTGAGCATCGCCGACGAGGTGCCGCTGGACGACACCGACATGCAGTCCTGGAATCCAGACACGCAAACCATCCTGGCCCAGGGCGTGACCGACGCGCAAGGCCGCGCGCCGCTCGCGGCCAACGCGCAGGAGCGCGTCTGGCAGGCCATGCGCGACAAGCCTGGCAGGATCTTCTGGTACTCGGATTTGATGAGCCGGGTGCTGCTGCTGCCTGCGATGGACGAGGCCCGCTGGCGCGCCTGCGCCGATCCCGCGAATCAGGCCGCCGACGCCTGCGGCTGAGGCGCGCCGCCGCCCGCGGCGATGTACCCAGCGCCACGCGCAACGAGGCCGTCAGCGGAATCGCGTGGGGGTACGCCGCGGCAATCGACGGCAACCGCAAGCTTGCTCAATACGTGCCGCGCACCGTCAGCATCCAGTTGCGCGGCGCGCCATACCAGTTGCCGCCATCCGCACCGCCCACGCGTTCGTAGTAGACCTTGTCGAACACGTTGTTGGCGTTGAGCGTCAGGGTCCAGCTGGGGTCGAAGCGGTATTGCGCCATCAGGCCGAACACAGCATGGCCTGGTTCGGTGAACTTGTAGGGCGAGGCCTTGCCATCCGGCGCATAGACCGATCCGGAGACGAAAGTGGAACTCTGCATGATGGCATTGCCGCCGACGCGCCAGCGCGACAAGGAGCCCGGCAGCGTATAGGCGGTGGAGAATTTGAACAGATGCCGCGGGGTGATCGAACTGAACACCGTATCGTCGCTTTTGTCCTTGGAATTGTTGAAGGTGTAGCCCAGCGCGATCTCCCAGCCCGGCGTGACTTCACCGCCTATCTCCAGGTCCACGCCGCGGCTCACGACCTTGCCCTGCGCCTGGTAGCAGCAACTGCCTGCCCAGACGTCATAGGATTCCGGGTAGCGCCGATCGAGCACGCCGGTGCCGGTGCGTTCGACGTTGAACAGGCTGAGCGTGGCGTTGAGCCGCCCATCCATCAGTTCGCCCTTGATGCCGGCTTCGTAGCTCTTCCCCCTGATCGCGGGCAGCGAGGTGCCCGGCGCCGGTCCTGACTTCAGCAAGCCTTGCGGCTTGTGGATGGCTGAATAGCTGACATACGCCGACCAGGCGTCGTCCAGATCGTAGATGACGCCGCCATAGGGAGTGGTCTTGCTGGGTTCCTCATAGTCCGTGCGCGAAGTCACCGCCCAACTGGAGCTGGCATCCTTCCGGTTCGAAACGGTCTGGAAGAACTTATAGCGGCTCACGCGGGCGCCGGCGATCAGGTGCAGGCGCGAGGTCGGGTTAAAGCGCAGCAGGCCGTAGAGGCCTTTCTGCTCCTGGCCCCAGGGTTCATAGCGTGTGGTCAGCGGCACGTTCATGTCGGGATTCCAGGCGTTGCGGTCGAACACATCGACCGGCACCATCCAGTTGTCCACCGGCTTGCCGGTATTCCACGTGCCCTCCACGCGCTGCCAGTCGACACCCAACAGGATCTCGTGGCTCTGCCCGAACAGATCGAAGCCGCCGCTGAGGTTGGCGTCAAACAGGTTCTGCTGGTTGTCCATGACGTAGCGCCCGCCCCCCCAGGTGGCGCCCGAGCCGTCCACCGGACTGATGGCGCCGTAGGCAAAGGCGGTGGTCGAACGCGTGTCGCTGCGCTCTTGCGTGTAGTTGAGCCTGAGCCGCCAACGATCCGAAAAGCGCTGATCGAGCTGAGCGAAAAGCTGCCTGGTCTCGGTCGATGCCAGCGCCCACGGCTGAGTCAACGAAGTCGAGCGCGACAAGCCCAGATCCCGGCCATCGGCGTAGCGCGGCACGCCATCGCCATTGCCGCGTTCACGGTTTTTCGTGTAACTGCCACCAACCGTCAGCAGCGTGTCGCGCGTGAGGTCCGCTTCCAGCACGCCATACACCTGGGGCGATTCCGTGCTCCGGTCGTCCAGGAAGGAGTCGCTGTTTCCGTACACGGCCACGGCGCGGCCCCGCAAGCGCCCGTCGAAACCCAACGGACCCGTGGCGTCGATCATGCTCCGGTAGTTGTCCCAGCTGCCCGCCGAGGCCTCGACGATCACCTGCGATTCAGCCAGCGGCTTCTTGCGCACCAGGTTGACGATGCCGCCCGGATCGCCCATGCCGCCCAGCAGGCCCGAAGCGCCGCGCATGACTTCGACGCGGTCGTAGAACGCCAGATCCTGGCCCGCATCGTAGGTATACGCGCCCAACGCCAGCGGCGCGCCGCCGTCGATCTGCATGCTGGTGATCTGGAAGCCGCGGGAATAGAAGTTGAACGAGTTGTAGTTGGCGCGCTGCACCGTGATGCCCGCCGCCTGCTCCAGCGCGTCGCTGACGCTGACCAGATGCTGATCTTCGATCTGTTGGCGAGTGACCACCGACACGGACTGCGGCACTTCGCGGAAGGCCAAGTCGGTCTTGGACGCAGTGCTGGTGACGCGGCTGGTATAGGAGCCGGTGCCTTCCGTGGTGCCGTCTTCGGCGCGCCGCGCGGTCACGGTAATGGCCGACAGCGTGGCGGCATCCAGATTGTCCGGTTCGCGCTCGATCACGGCCTTGCCGTTCTCCACGACGGCGATCAGGCCGCTGCCCGCCAGCAGCCGGTCCAGCGCCTGCTGCGGCGTCAGTCGCCCGGCCACGGGCGGCGCGGTCTTGCCGGCAACCAGCGCGGGGTCGTACAGGAGTTCCATGGACATCTGGCGAGCGACCTCGACCAGCGCCTCATGCAGAGGTTGCCGGGCCGAGTTGATGATGACCGCGGTCTCGGCAGCCAACGCAATGGCGGGAACGGCCGCCAGGGAAATCAGGGCGAGGGACAGCCGTCCCAGCAGTAAGCGTGCGCGCGCGGGCTGGCGGCGGGGGCGGAAAGACAGAGGGGACATGAGGGATTTGTTCCAACGGGTTCAACGCGGCTTGCGGTCGCAAGCCGGCACTCATGGATAACGAGTGCGCAACGATGGAAATCCCTGAAGCGCCAGGCCGTGAATGTTGTAATAGATTGAAACTACAACGCCGGCGTCAGCACGTAACCGCCTTTGGCGTCGGCCCGCACGCGCACCGGCGCCATGCGGGGCAGCAGTTCAAGCAGGCTGCCGGGAGAGTCCACGCTCAGCGTGCCCGATACCCTGAGCTGCGCCAGGCGCGCGCCTTCCAGCCGGATGACGAAAGGCGCGTAGCGGTTCAACTCGGCCACGGCCATGGGCAACGGCGTGTTGTTGAAAACGATCCGGCCTTCGCGCCAGGCCGTGACCGAGGCCACATCGACGGCCGCAGCCGGCGTAAGCCCGTCGCGGGTCGCGAGCAGCCCTTCGCCCGGCCCCAGCGCTTCCCGCCGCCAGAACGCCCAGCCTGCGCCCCGGACTTCGACCGAACCCGCGGCCACCGCAACCTCGGTGGCGTCGTCCCGCCTGCGGACATTGAACCGCGTGCCGGTCACCTGCACGGTCGCCCGCCCTGCGCGCACGATGAAGGGGCGCGACGCATCAGCGGACACCGAAAAACTGGCCTCGCCAGTTTCCAGGTCGACCTCGCGGCTGTCCGCGTAAAAGCGCACCACGGCGCGGCTGTCGGTGTTCAGGTCGATTGAAGAGCGGTCAGGCAGGAGCACGGTCCGGCGCTGCCCGTGCGCACTCGCCAACGCCTGCTCGAAATTCGCGGGGCGCTGCCAGCGCATGCCTATGCCGAGGCCGCCGACGGCCAGCGCGCCCGCGCCGGCCAGGCCCCAGCCCAGCAGCGCGCGCCGCCCGCGTCCGGCGGATTTCCCCGACGAATCCGGCGGCGCACCGGCCAATGCGCGCAAGCGCTCATGTCCCGCCTGGCCCGTGCTGTCCCAGAGTTGTTCCAGCAGCGCATACTCCTTGCGGTGCGCCGGGTCAGCCCGCAGCCATGCGTCGAACTCCCGCCGATCCGCGTCGCCCATGCGTCCGGACCGAGCGCGCGCGAACCACGCCGCCGCGGCGTCGCGAGGGTCGGAGTAGTGGCGGGGATCCAAGGGAGCGTTCATCGGGGAGAAGCGTGAGGCCGGATTCAGCCTGAGACACCGCTTTGCAGGACATCGCGCAGATGGCGCATGGCACGCATGATATAGCGTTCGACGGTATTGAGTGAAAGCCCCATGCGGGCTGCGACCTCGGCTTGGGTCAGCCCGTCGATGCGGTGCCAGATGTATGCCTGGCGGCATTTCTCGGGCAACTGCCGCAATGCGGCGTCGATCGCATGCGCGAGCTGGATGCCGTCAAGCTCGTCCGTGACATCGGCCGACTGCGGGTGCTCGTGTTCGGCCAGGTCGTGCAGCGGCATGCCGGCGCGCTGGCCGAGCTTGCGCAGATTGCTCACGAGGTTGTTGCGGCTGGCTTGGTACAGATAGGCGCAAGGATCGGCCAGCGCGGCGCCCTGCCGCTTCAGCATGCCCAGCGCGGCCTCTTGCAGCGCATCCTCCGCCTCTTGCGGATGCTCGCTGCGGCGCGTCCAGTCGCGGAACATCGTTGCGTACTTGGCGAGCCAGGTACTGGGCTGGGGGGGAATCGGCACTGGCGGCGGGAACAGTCGAAACAGGCTGCATCATAAATGATAACAACTCTCATTTCAAAATTACCTGCTCCGCGACGCTGCGTCCCGGGCTAAGCTGCGCTCCCGCCATCCGCGCCTGTGCGCGGATCCGGCGGCATGAACGCCCTTCCTCGCCCAGGCGTCAGCGCCAGATCTCCGGCTCGACGCTGACCTCGCCCTTGTCCGCCGAGAAATACACCACGCCATCCGAGATGTTGGCGTTCAGCCGCATGGTGCGCTCAGCCAGCTGGGCCAGGGCCCGGGTCTGGTCGGCGGGCAGGTTGACGATCTTCAGGTTGCGGGTGCGCTCCAGCTTGTTCTTCACGCCGTCCCACCAGATCTTGCTGGCGGAGCCGCCATAGCAATAGACGATGACCTCGTCGGCGCGGCCACAGGCGCGCAGGATGCGGCGTTCTTCCGGCTGGCCGACTTCGATCCAGAGCTTGACCGCGCCGGTCAGGTCCTTGACCCACAGGTCGGGCTCGTCGGTGTCGCTCAGGCCCTTGGTGAAGGCCAAATCTTCCTGCGCATGCAGGGCGTAGGCGACCAGCCGCACCATCATGCGCTCGTCGGTTTCCGAAGGATGGCGGGCGACCGTCAGCGAGTGGCTGCCGTAATAGTGGCGGTCGGTGTCGGCGACGTTGAGCTCGGCCTTGTAGATGGTGGCGCGCAGGGCCATGGCGTAAATCCGGTGAATGTAGCGAATTGCTGAAGGCCGCCATGATAACGCCTGCGGCGCCGTGGCACGGCGACGGACGGCTGCGGGCGCCGGCCCGGCGGCGCTACACTGGCCGGCTCCGCTCCACCACGCCCGCCACCGGATCCCGCCCATGACCGCCACCGCCGCCCTGCTCGCCTTTACCCTGGCCGCCGCCATCCTGACCGTCACGCCCGGCATGGATAGCGCGCTGGTGCTGCGCACCGCCGCCGTCGAAGGCAGCCGCCGCGCCCTCATGGCCGGCCTGGGCGTAGCCGCTGGCTGCCTGGTCTGGGGCGCCGTGGCGGCGTTTGGACTGGGATCGCTGCTGCTGGTGTCGACCTTGGCCTATGACGCGCTACGCCTCTGCGCGGCCCTATACCTGTTCTATCTGGGCGTGAAACTGCTGTGGGGCACCCGGCCCGGCAAGCAGGCCGCGCCCGATGCCGCGCGGCCCGCGCCGGCCGCGGCCGCCAGTGCGGGTGGGTGGTTCGTCCGCGGCTGCCTGACCAACGCCCTCAATCCCAAGATCGGGATCTTCTACATCACCTTCCTGCCTCAGTTCATCCCCGCGGGCGCGGACGTGCTGCGTTTCAGCCTGCTGCTGGCAGGCATCCACGCGGTGCTGGGCATACTGTGGTTCGCCGTGCTGGTGGCCGCGACGCGGCCGCTGGCGCGCTGGCTGTCGCGCCCGGCCGTGATGCGCGGCCTGGACCGCATGACGGGCGCGGTGTTCATCGCCTTCGGGCTGAAGCTGGCGCTGGAAAAGCGCTAGTTTCGGCGTTCCAAGAACGCCCCCGCGCGCAGCGGGGCGCAAGCCGCCGGCGGCCAGCCGGCGGCCTCCTGCCTCAATAGACCCCGATCGGATGGCGGGCCACGAAATGGCCCTCGCCCACGGCGACCAGCGGCTCGACCAGCGGGTCGTCGCCAAGCTTGCGCATCGGGCTGGGGATCTCGTCGACCAGCAACGAGCGCTCGCGGTGGCGGCGCTGCGGATCGGCGATGGGCACCGCCGCCATCAGCTTCTTGGTGTAGGGGTGCTGCGGGTTCTCGAAGATCGCCCGGCGCGGCCCGATCTCGACGATCTGCCCCAGGTACATCACCGCCACCCGATGGCTCACGCGCTCGACCACCGCCATGTCGTGCGAGATGAACAGGAACGACACGCCGAGTTCGCGCTGCAGGTCCAGCAGCAGGTTGACGATCTGCGCCTGGATCGAGACGTCCAGCGCCGACACGGATTCGTCGGCGATCACTACCTTGGGGTTCAGTGCCAGCGCGCGCGCAATGCAGATGCGCTGGCGCTGGCCGCCCGAGAACTCGTGCGGATAGCGGTCGATCATTTCGGGCAGCAGCCCGCACTTGTCCATCAGCCAGCGCACCCGATCCTGCGCCGCCTTGCCGCGCGCCACGCCGTGGATCAGCAGCGGCTCCATGATGGAGTAGCCCACCGTCATGCGCGGGTCCAGCGAGGCGAACGGATCCTGGAAGATGAACTGGATGTGCTGGCGCAGGGTCTGCATGGCGCTGCCGCGCAGCGCGCCGATGTTCTTGCCGTCGAATTCGATGCTGCCGGCCTTGCTCTTGACCAGTTGCAGCAGCGAACGGCCAGTGGTGGTCTTGCCGCAGCCGGACTCGCCCACCAGCGACAGCGTCTCGCCCGGATACAGGTCGAAGCTGACCTTCTCCACGGCGTGCACGCGCTTCTGCACCCGGCCCAGGATGCCGCCCGTGATGTCGAAGCTGGTGGTCAGGTCGCGCACCTTCAGCACCGGGCCGTTTTCGCGGCGCACGGTGGACGCCGCCGCGACGGGCGCGGCCGCGGCTTGCGCTCGCGCCGTGGCGTCGTCCACGCGCAGCAGCGGGAACGGCGCGGGCTCGTCCGTGCCCTGCATGGCGCCCAGGCGCGGCACCGCCGACAGCAGCGCGCGCGTGTAGGCGTGCTGCGGCCGGGCGAAGACCTCGTCCGAGCTGCCCTCTTCGACCTTGTCGCCGCGGTACATGACCAGCACGCGGTCGGCCACTTCAGCCACCACGCCCATGTCGTGCGTGATGAAGATCACGCCCATGTCCATTTCTTCCTGCAGCTGACGGATCAGTTGCAGGATCTGGGCCTGGATGGTCACGTCCAGGGCCGTGGTCGGCTCGTCGGCGATCAGCAGCTGGGGCTTGCACGACAGCGCCATGGCGATCATGACGCGCTGGCGCATGCCGCCCGACAACTGGTGCGGATAGCGGTCCAGGATGGCGCGGGCCTCGGGGATGCGCACGCGCTCCAGCATGCGCAGCGTCTCGGCGCGGGCCGCGGCCGCGTCCAGCCCCTGGTGCAGCTGCAGGGCTTCGGCAATCTGGTTGCCGGCCGTGAAGCTGGGGTTCAGGGACGTCATGGGCTCCTGGAAGATCATGGCCACGTCCGCGCCGCGCACACGCTGCAGCGTGCTGTCGGGCGCGTTGAGCAGGTCCAGCACTTCGCCGCTGCGCCGGCGCAGCAGCATGCCGCCATTGACGATCCGGCCGCCGCCGTACTCGACCAGGCGCATCAGCGCCAGCGAGGTCACCGATTTGCCGGAGCCGGATTCGCCCACGATGGCCAGGGTTTCGCCACGGTCGACGTGGAAGGAGACTTTGCGCACCGCTTCCACGGTGCGCTCGGGGGCTTTGAAGCGCACGGTCAGGTCGTTGACCTGGACGACGCGCTTGGGGTCCATTGTTGTTGCCATGTGTTTACTTTTCCTGACGCGGATCGAGCGCGTCGCGCAGGCCGTCGCCCAGCAGATTGAAGCCCAGCACCACCAGGAAAATAGCCGATCCGGGGAAGATCGACATCCAGGGCGCCTGGGTCATGAAGTTCTTGGCGGTGTTCAGCATCGAGCCCCAGGACGGGTTCGGCGGCTGCAGCCCCAGACCCAGGAACGACAGGCTGGCCTCGGCGATGATCGCCGTGGCGATGGTGATGGTGGCCTGCACGATCAAGGGCGGCATGACGTTGGGAAACACGTGGCGGCCGATGATGCGCAGGTCGGACGCGCCCAGGGCGCGCGCGCTCTGCACGTAGTCCTCGTTCTTGACCGCCAACACCTGCCCGCGCGTGAGCCGGATGAACTTGGGCGCGGCCGAGACGCCGATGGCGATCATGGCGTTCATCAGGCTGGGGCCCAGGAACGCGGCCAGCGCGATGGCCAGGATCAGGAAGGGAATCGCCAGCAATGCTTCGGTGGCGCGCGAGATGATGCTGTCGGTCCAGCCGCCGAAGTAGCCGGCGGCCAGGCCGAACGGCACGCCCACCGCCAGCGCGATCAGGACCGACACCAGGCCCGCCATCAGCGAGGCGCGGGCGCCGTACACCATGCGGCTGAAAATATCGCGGCCCAGCTCGTCCGTGCCCAGCCAGTAGGACGCCGAAGGCGCCTTGCGGATGGTGGTGAAGCTGGTCTGGAAGGGATCGTGGCTGGCGATCAGCGGCGCCAGGATGGCCAGCAGCACGAAGAACAGCACAATGACCAGGCCCAGCATGGCGATGTGGTTGCGCTTGAATTTGCCCCAGGCGCGGTTGCGGCTGCGGGGCGGCGTGACGGCTGCGGCCGTTGCAGGAATTGCGCTCATGAGTGCCTCAGGCGGGGATTGACCAGGATGTACAGGATGTCGGCCAGCAGGTTCATGATGATGAAGCCCACCGCCACGCAGAGCACCACGCCCTGCACCACCGCGTAGTCGCGCGTGAAGACCGCGTCGACCACCAGCTTGCCGAAGCCCGGGATCGTGAAGACCTGCTCGGTCAGCACGGCGCCCGCCAGCAGTTCGCCGAACAGCAAGGTCACCAGCGTGACGATGGGCATGAGCGCATTGCGCAAGGCATGGCGCAGCACCACGCTGCGCGGCGACACGCCCTTGGCGCGCGCGGTGCGCACATAGTCGGCCGACAGGGCTTCCAGCATGGCGGAGCGGGTATGGCGCATGAGGTAGGCCGCGATGGCCGTGGACAGCACCAGGGACGGCATCAGCATGGTCTTGATCGACAGCCAGAAGTCCTCGGACGGCGACACGTAGCCCGAGGCCGGCAGCAGCTTCCATTGCACCGACACCACCATGATGAGGATGATGCCCAGCCAGAAGTTGGGTATGGACATGCCGGACAGCGCGGCGATGTTGGCCCCCATTTCAACGGGCTTGCCTTTCTTCACGGCGGCGATGATCCCCATGGGGATGCCGATCAGCAACGCGAAGAACATGGCCATGGCGGCCAATTGCAGCGTGACCGGCAGCTTCTGGCCGATCAGCGTGGTGACGGGGACGTCGGTGCGCAGCGATTTGCCCAGGTCGCCTTGCAGGACCTGTCCGGCCCAGGCGGCGTACTGCACGGGCAGCGGATCGTTGAGGCGGTACTTGTCCCGCAGGTAGTCCAGGACGGCCGGATCGCGTTCTTCGCCGGCCAGCGTCAGCACTGGGTCGCCGGGCAGGATTTTCTGCAGCATGAAGACGATCATCGACACCAGTATCAGTGTCGGTATCGCGACGATCACGCGGCGCAAGATGAGTTTAAGCATATGAGAAACCGTAAGACAGGAACGGCGGACGGGGCCGGGAGGATATTCCGCGACGCCCCGCCGCCGCAAACAACAACCGGACGCGCAAGGCGCGTCCGGCTGGCGTGGCGCGCAACGGCCGCGCCGCGATCACTTCTGCGCGTACGTCACGCCTTTCAGGCGGATCATGCCGTCGGGATAGGGTGTGAAGCCCTTGACCTTCTTGGCCAGCGCGAACGGCCAAGGCTGGTAGTAGTTATACACCCCGGGCAATTCGTCCTGGATGATGGTCTGCGCCTGGTCATAGATGGCCTTACGCTTGGTTTCGTCCGGCACCGTGCGGGCCTCGTTCAGCAGCTTGTCCACTTCCGGGTTGCAGTAGTGGCCATCGTTCAGCGCACCCTTGCAGGTGACGAAAGCGTGGATGTTGCCGTCCGGATCGACCCGGCCCGACCAGCCCAGCATCACGACCTGGAAGTTGCCCCCGGCCGATTCCTTCTGCAGGGCCGCGTACTCGGTCGGACGCAGGGACAAGTCGAAGCCCGCCTCGGACGCCATGGCCTGGACGATCTCGGCGATCGACGACGTCGTGGTGTTGTTGCCGAACATGACCTCGGCCTTCACGCGGTCGAAGCCCGCTTGCTTGAGCAACGCCTTGGCCTTGGCAACGTCGCGCTGGGTCGGCGGGAACTTGTCGCTGTGGTAGGGGCTGGCGGGCGGGAACGGCTGCTGGGCCGGATCGAAGATGCCGCCGCCGGCCACTTCGCTGATCGCGTTGCGGTCAATGGCGTACTGGAACGCCTGGCGCACCAGCTTGTTCTTGAACGGATTGTCCTCGGCGCGCTTGCCGTTGGCGACGTTGAACATGAACTGCTGGAAGCCCAGGCCGGCCACCGGCGCGAACGTCAGGCTGGCGTCGGTCTTGACCTGCGGCACGTCGGAGGGATTCAGGCGTTCCAGCATGTCCAGGTCGCCCGCGCGCAAGTTGGACAGGCGCACGGTGGTGTCCGGAATCGGCAGGAAGGTCACGCGCTTGAAGGCGAAATCCTTGGCGTCGTAGTACTGGTCGAATTTCTCCAGCACGATGCGGTCGTTCTGGATGCGTTCGACGAACTTGTAGGGGCCGGAGCAGACCGGCTTGCGGCCCACGGCGGCGACGTCGTCGCTGAAGGTCTTGGGCGACAGCATCATGCCGGCGCGGTCGGACAGCTGGGCCAGCAAGGTGGCGTCGGGCTTTTTCAGCGTCAGCACCAGGGTCGTCGCGTCGGGCGCGTCGACCTTTTCGACCGAGGCCAGTTCGCCCTTGCGCAGGCTGTCCGGCAGGGACATGGCGCGTTCCAGGTTGGCGCGGGCCGCGGCGGCGTCGAACTTGGAGCCGTCATGGAACAGCGCGTCCTCGCGCAGCTTGAAGGTCAGCACCTTGTTGTCGGGGCTGAACGACCACGAGGTGGCCAATTGCGGCACGAAGTGCAGCTTGGGATCGATGTCGATCAGCTTGTCGCACAGCGAGGTGAAGACGATGCGGCCCACATACGTGCGCGCCCGGTGCGGGTCCAGCACGTCCGGATCTTCCTGCAGGCCGATCCGGATGTTCTGGGCGGAAGCCGCGCCCGCGGCCAGCGCCAGCAGGCTGGCGCCGAAGGTCAAGGTCAAGCGTTTCATTATTTAATTTCCCCTTGTGGCTGCGCTATTGCGTATTAGAAGCCGACCGCCTGACCGTCGCGCCGGCTGTCGCTGGCGGCGACATAGCCAAGCTCGTTGTCGTTTTCGGACATGCGCCAGATGAACTGGCCCGCGCCGAAATCCATGTACGGATCATCGACCGACTTCAGAGCATGCCCGAGGTCTTTCAGGCCCGCAATGGTGGAAGCCTTCATATTGGTCTCGATGTCGAGCGTGAAATCGCGGTTGACCTTCCAGCGCGGGGCGCAGCAGGCGGCCTGCGGGTTCTGGTGGTAGTCCAGCATGCGCACCACGGTCTGCATGTGGCCTTGCGGCTGCATGTCGCCGCCCATCACGCCAAAGCTCATGACCGGCTTGCCGCCGCGGGTCAGGAAACCCGGGATGATGGTGTGGAACGGACGCTTGCCGCCTTCGACCACGTTGGCCGACTTCGGATCCATCGAGAAGCCCACGCCGCGGTTCTGCATGCTGATGCCGGTGCCGGGCACGACCACGCCCGAACCGAAGCCCATGTAGTTGGACTGGATGAACGAGATCATCATGCCGTTCTCATCGGCGGCGGTCAGGTAGATGGTGCCGCCGGCGTGCGGACGGCCGGCCTCGAAATGGGTGGCGCGGTCCAGGCGGATCAGCTTGGCGCGGCTGTCCAGGTAGTCGTCGGACAGCATCTGCTCCGGCGTCACCTGCATGGAGCGCGGATCGGCCACATACTTGTACAGGTCGGCGAAGGCCAGCTTCATGGCTTCGATCTGGATGTGCTGCGACTGCACCGAATCCACCGGGATGTCGGCCATGTCGAAGCGTTCGACGATGCCCAGCGCGATCAGCGCGGCAATGCCCTGCCCGTTCGGCGGGATCTCGTGCAGCTCGTAGCCGCGGTAGGACTTGGAGATGGGCTTGACCCATTCCGGACGGTAGTTGCGCAGGTCTTCCAGGGTCATGGCGCCGCCGCATTCCTGGCTGAAGGCAGCGATGCGTTCGGCGAGCTCGCCTTCATAGAAGTCGCGGCCCTTGGAGGCAGCGATGCGGCGCAGCGTATTGGCGGCGTCCGGGAAGCGGAAGTGTTCGCCGACCTTGGGCGCGCGGCCCTCGGGCAGGAAGGCCTGGGCGTAACCCGGCTGCGATTTCAGTTCCTCGGCCGCGGCGGCCCATTTGTGCGCCACCACCGGCGGCACGGCGTAGCCGCGCTCGGCGATTTCGATGGCGGGCTCGAACAGCTGCTCGAACGGCAGCTTGCCCAGTTTTTCATGCAGCGCGGACCAGCCGGCCACCACGCCAGGCACCGTCACCGCGTCCCAGCCGCGCTTGGGCTGGATCGCCAGGCCGTCGGCGCCCACGCCGTGCTTGCGCTTGAAGTATTCGGTGCTCCAGGCCGCGGGGGCCACGCCCGATGAGTTCAGGCCATGCAGTTCCTTGCCGTCCCAGACGATGGCGAAACAGTCGCCGCCCAGGCCGCAGGACACGGGTTCGACCAGGACGATGGTGGCGGCCGCGGCGATGGCGGCGTCCACGGCGTTGCCGCCCTTGAGCAACATGCGCAACCCAGCCTGCGCCGCCAGCGGATGCGACGTGGACACCACATTGCGGGCGAACAGCGGAATGCGGACGGAAGGATAGGGGTTGCCCCAGTCGAAGGATTTCATGTGGCTAGTCTCATAACGGGTAAGCGGCCGAAGTTACTCCCGTGGTCTAATTAAATCAATTTGAAATTTTGTTCCGTCATAAAAGAGATTTTTATGAGTACCATCCGTTTTCTGCGCACTTTCCTGGCGGTCGCGCACCACGGTTCCTTCTCCGAAGCGGCCGAACAGGTGGCGCTGACGCAGGCCGCGGTCAGCTTCCAGATGCGCTCCCTGGAAACGGAACTGGGACGCGAGCTCTTCGACCGCAGCGGCCGCCTTGCCATCCTGAACGCCGCCGGCCGGGAATTGCTGCCGGAAATCAAGCACTTGCTGGATCTTTACGACCGCATGCGGAAGCCGCGCACCGCGCCCGGCGAGCTGGCCGGATCGGTCGCCGTGGGCAGCATCGTGTCGTGCATGGGGACCCTGTCCAAGGTCGTGTCCGGCATGAAAAAGCAGCACCCAAAGCTGGACGTGCGCATCCTGTCGGGCAAGGCCAGCGAGCTGGCGGGCAAGGTCGAGGACGGCGAGCTGGACGCGGCCTTCCTGGTGGAGGCCGGGCGCAAGATGGCCAGCACGCGCTGGACCGCGCTATATGAAGAGCAGCTGGTGGTGATCGCGCCGCGCTCGGCGCCTGGGCAAGACGCGCGCCAGGTGCTGGCGCAGAACCCCTTCCTGCGCTTTGACCGCACCCAGCGCACCGGCCTGCAGATAGACCGGCTGCTGCGGCGCCTGGGGGCGCCGCTGAACGAATTCCTGGAACTCAACGCCATCGAGACGCTGGTCGAGCTGGTGCGCCAGGAGGTCGGCGTGACGCTGCTGCCGCTGATCAACGGCTCCAATTGGCAGCACAGCCCGGAACTGCGGATCCTGACGCTGCCGCAGGACCTGGGGCCGATGACGCGCGCCATCGGCATGCTGGAGCGGCGCGAGCATGCACGCCAGGGCATCACGGCGGCGATCTGCGAGTCCTGCGCCCAGGCTTTCCGGGCGCGCGAACCGCAGACCGCCGCCTGAGGCCTACAACCCCATCGCCGGGTCCGTCACCGAGGCACGGCCGGTTTCGACGCGGCCGGCAAAGCGGCGCAGATAGGCCGGGTCTTCGGCCAGGCGCACGGTGAAGTCGTACCAGCCCTGGCTGCCTTGCAGCGCCCAGTGCTGTTCGACCTGAGCGCCCGCGGGCACCGTGAACTTCCAGCGCTCGTGGTTGGCGTAGTAGGCGTTGGGCGCAACTTCGAAGGTGCAGGGATTCTTGCCGCCATTGATGAAGCTGACGTAGACATCGCCCTTGGCGATTTCGTAGCAGACGCGGATCTCGGGCGCCAGCGCCGAACTGCGGGCCAGGGTCAGGTCGCCAGCGAAATGGCGGTGATAGCCGTTGGGGCCCAGCACCCACAGGTCGTACTTGCCGCCGTCGGCCGCCGTGTCCCAGCTGCCTTCGAGCTGCTTGTCCGGCTCCACCGTGTAGCGGCGCGGCAGGCGCTCCAGGTGCAGGCGGTCATAGACGTGGAACACCGCCGCCTGCTTGCCCGTGTTGGAGAACACCAGGCGCATGGCGCCCGTGTCGGGCTGGGCGCGGCCGCTGGTGTGCAGTTCGTAGGGCAAGGCGCGGGAGTAGCGCACGCCCTGCTCCTGCACCGGCTTGGCCTGGGCGCTGGGGTCGGGCAGCGGCACGGCCTTCAGCGCTTCCTGCGCGCTGCGCTCGCTGTCCGAACCCGCGCGGGTCAACAGGTTCAGGTCGGGCAGTTTTTCACTATTGGGCGTGGCGAAATTGAAGGCCGAGGTCATGTCGCCCAGCACGGCGCGGCGCCACGGGCTGATGTTGTCCTCGGCCACGCCGAAGCGGGCCTCCAGGAAGCGCAGCACCGAGGTGTGGTCGAAGGCCTGGGAATTGACCCAGCCGCCGCGGCTCCACGGCGACACCACGTACATCGGCACGCGCGGGCCGGGGCCGTAGACGCGGTCGTCGGCGGCGTCCTGGGCCGAGGCATGGGTGTGGCGCTCCAGGTCCGTGTTGACGGTGGAGGCGCCAGCCATCGAGCCGTCCGGGTTCAACGAGGGCGCAGCGGGCGGCGGCAGATGGTCGAAGTAGCCGTCGTTCTCGTCGAAGTTGATGAGCAGCACGGTCTTGCTCCAGACCTCGGGATTGGCGGTCAGCGCGTCCAGCGTTTCCTGGATGTACCAGGCGCCCTGGATCGGGCTCGACGGGCCGGGGTGCTCGGAATACGTGGCCGGAGCCACGATCCACGACACCTGCGGCAGCTTGCCGTTGACCGCGTCCTCGCGCAGCCCCTTCAGGAAGCCGCCGTCGGGCATGGTGTTGGCCGTGCCCTTGTAGAGCGGGTTGGCGGCGTCCATGGAGGGCGTCCAGGCCGGATACGGCGCGCCGTTGGCGCTGTTGCCGGCCAGCTCGTTGGCGCGGCGGTACTGCTTGAAGCCTGCCAGCGGGTTGTCGCCGAAGTTCTCTGGCAGGTTCTGATAGACCTTCCAGCTGACGCCGGCTTCCTGCAGGCGCTCGGGATAGGTCTTCCAGGTCCAGCCGGTGGACGAGGCGCCCAGGCTGTCCCATTGGTTGCGGGTCGAGGGGCCGTTGCCCAAAGCCAGCGGATCATTGGTGCCGGTCCAGTGGAACAGGCGGTTGGTATTGGTGCCGCCGTGCGTTGAGCAGTGGTAGGCGTCGCACAGCGTGAAGGCTTCGGCCAGCGCGAACTGGAACTCCACCTCCTTCTTGCGGTAGTAGCCCATGGACTGGTTCTGCTTGTAGCGCGGCCAGTGGTCCATGCGGCCGCCGTCCCAGGCCATCTGCGCGTCCACGTAGTCGTGCGGCGTGCCGGCCACGCGCTGGGCGTTGCCCTGGGTGCTGTCCAGGTGATACGGCATCACCACGCGGGTGCCGTTGCTCTGTTCCCAGACCGAGCGCTTTTCGGGCAGCGGGATGGTGATGCGGTCGCCGAAGCCGCGCACGCCCTTGAACGTGCCGAAGTACATGTCGAAGGAGCGGTTTTCCTGCATCAGGATGACCACGTGCTCGACGTCGTTGATGGTGCCGGTGCGGTTGTTGGCGGGGATGGCCAGCGCGCGGCGGATCGCCGGCGGGAACATCGACAGCGCGGTCAGGCCCGCGGTCGAGGCGGCTGCGTTGCGCAAGAAGCGGCGCTTGCCGGCGTGGACCTGGTCTTTATCGAACGTCACGGATTCTATTCCTATGGATCGGGAGGGAGCGCGGCTCAGGGCGCGCAACGCAATTCGGGTTTGACGGGCTCGGGCTTGGGCGTTTCGGGCTGGCCGGTGCCGGGGTCCTTGCCGCCGTCGCTGTCGCCGTCATCGCCGCCGCACGCGGCCAGCGTGGCGCTCAGCATCAGCACCGCGCCCAGGCGCAGGAAACCGCGCAAGATCATGGACATGTTCATTTTTCTATCCTTGGTACATCAGGGAAACAGTTCGGAAACGGACTTGCCGGACAGGGCCAGCGACTTCACCTCGGCTTCTGTGAGCGCGCGCGACCAATAGGCCAGGTCGTCGAAATACATCGTGTACGGGCCCTTGGTGCCGGCGCAGCAGACGCCATAGGTGCCGCGTCCGTCTTCGTTCAGGCCCAGGTGTGGTCCATAGACGCCGGCGATCTTGCTCAGGTCGACCGAGCCTGTGCCGATGGTGCGCTGCGAGAAGCCCAGCTCGCTGTCGTAGACGGAGGCCGTCAGGGTCTTGGCCGTCTTGTTCACGGTCATCGCGACGTAGACCGGCTTGTTCGGAGTGAACTTGACGTTGTTGATGTCGACCCGCGAGCCGCCGCCAGCCAGGTTGAAATACAGCACCGGACCGGCCCATTGCGCGATGGTGATGCCGGGGTTGCCGCCAGAGTTGTAGTCCTTGTTGCCCAGAATGGAGCGGTCGTTGGCAGTGCCGTCGGACTGGTACCAGAAGCCGATGGTGAAGGCTTGGGCCGCGTCCAGCATGCCTGCCGGATAGTCCAGCTTGAAGCCGCCCAGGGCAGCCGCGCCACGGTCGTTCTTGAACATCTTGCCGAACACGCCCGCCTCGGCGTAGGCCGGCGCCTGGGTGCCGTCGAACGGCGTGATGGCCCCGCCGCCCGCGGCGATGTCGGTCATATTGCCTTCGAAGGGGAACAGCATCGTCAGGCCGGTGCGCAGCGTAGCCAGCAGCGGCAGCGGCTTGGTGTACGCCACGGTGGTGCGCGCGGCGCTGACCGCGCTGCCGACCGCCACGCTGTAGTTCAGCGTATGCACGCCCTCGGTGTCGAACTTGAAGCCCCGGTCCACGTACTCGGCGGCCGTGCCGGGCACACGCGCGATCTCCACGCCGTCGCGGCTGACCACGATGTCGCCGGCGGGTTCGCCCACGCGCACCCAGCTCAGCGTCACGCTCTTGTTGTCGGTCGAGGTGCGGGCCGCGGTGTGGCGCAACGCCAGCTTGCCGGCAAGCGAGGTGCCCGCCATGTCGTACTTGGCGGCGGCAGGCAGGGCTTTCAGGTGGTCCAGCACCGTCGGCGCGACGTCGGCCGCGCTGGGCAACGCGTACCAGTTGTTGTCCCACAAACCGTCGAAGGAGGCATCGTCGGCGCTGCCGCCCAGCAGCGCCGGCTGGTTGGCGGCCAGCAGGATGGTCTTGTTCGAGGACAGGGGACGGCCGTCGCTGGCGCCGGTCTTGCCCAGGCCGTGGCTGGAAGCCAAGATTACCAGCCACTTCTCGCCGGGATGCTGCGCCTTGCGGTCGGCGATCTGCTTGGCCAGCACGCCGATGGCGGCGTCGGTCTGGCGGATCGCGCTGTCATAGGCCAAGCCGAAGCCGTTCTCCGAAGCAACACGCTCCGGCGCGCCGAACTGCGCCACCACCACGTCATAGCCTTCGGTGATGCGGTCGCGCGCCTGGGCTGCGACGCAATCGTCCGCGCCGGCGCAGTCGGTCAGCGATTGCAGATAGCCCGCATCGCGCTGGCCGGCGATCAGTCCGGCCACCACGGTCGAATTGAAGGCGGCGGCAGTGCGCGCTTCGGGACGCGCCTGCTTGACGCGCTGGAACAGGGTCGGCGATTGCAGCGTTTCGCCCTGCACGCTGTAGCGCACGCCGTGCTGATCGGCCCATTGCCCCGTCAACAGCGTCGCCCAGCCCGGCGCCAGCAGCGTGGGCTGCTGCGTGGGCGCATCCGTCACGCCGCCGGTCCAGGCGCGCGTGGCGTTGAGCTGCGCGATGTTCGGCAGGAACTTGTCTGCCACGCCGCGGCGCATCGCGTCATAGGTCAGGCCGTCGACGCCGATGAACAGCACCTTGTCGGCGGGCGTCGGGTCCGGCTGGGTCACCGGCGGCTGGGTCGGCTGTTCGGCGTCGTCGTCATCGTCGCTGCCGCCGCAGCCCGCCAGGGCGCTGGTCGCCAGCAAGGCCGCGCACCATCTTCTCCAATTCAATGCTTGCATGCTTCTCTTCTCTAGTCATGAACAGGGTTTTATGCTGGGCCACATGATGGGCAGCAAAGGTGAAAGCCCCGTGAAGCAAAGAAGAGAAACCTTGATCGACGGATCAGGATTCTTTTGCGCGCGACGCGAAAAAAAACGGCTTCCTGAAGGAAGCCGTGCCAAGACGGCAGGCAAGCTGGGCCTGGCGCGAGCCTAGGCGCCAATCTTGACGCCGGTCAAATAGCCCACCGACGCGCCGAAGCCGTCCTTGTAGTTGGCCTTGACCAGGGGCTCCAGCGTGGGCCGCACCACCGAGTGCACGCTGCCCCAATCGGCCGCGTGTTGGAAGTTGCTGGTGATGTAGGTCCAGCCGTTGATCTCGTCCACGGCCTGCAGGCCGGTGGATTCGGCGGCCACCGGGCAGGACAGCAGGCGCGACAACTGTTTGGTGTCGACGTTGTAGGCCCACAGGAAGTTGTTGACGTGGCCGCCGCTGTCCTCGCCCACGAACAGCGTGCGCAGCTTCTCCGAGAACTTGAGGTTGTCGGGGTTGGAGATCTTGCCAGCGGCGTGGGTGTTGCCCAGCGCGTCGCGCGCGGCCAGCACTTCGCCTATCAGTTCCGGCACCGCGGCCATGTCCACCGGCACCCAGGCGCTGTCGATGGTCTTGCCGTCGGTGTCGACCTGGCCTTCCTTCATGTGCAGCTGGTAGACCGCGCCGGCCGCCGGGCCTTCGACCTTGAAGCCAGGCGACAGGCCGTCGGTCATCGAGCTGTCCACGCGCGACATCGCGCTGTAGGCGATCTTGTCCTTGGCGTTGACGGTGGTGCCTTCCATCTTGGAGAAGGCCAGCGTGCCGCCCACCATGGCAGCGTAGCGGTGGGTTTCCAGAAAGGCCGCGGCCACGTTGCGGCCAGGCTGCAGCTTGACCCAGTTGTCCTTGCCGGAATAGCGGATCTTGGTGAAGGCGGCATCCAGCGGGTCGGCGGTGCGCACGTCCATGATGTCGGCGGCGCTCAACTGGTCGGCCAGCGCCTGCACGTCGGCGCTGGTCGCATGGCCCAGCTTGATCCAGCTCAGCGTGCCAGCGCCGGGGCCCGCGCCCGAAGTCTGGTTCCATTTGGCCACGTACAGCGTGCCGGCCGACAGATCGGCCTTGCGGTCGGCCACGAACATGAACAAACCGCCGTTGGTGGCGTCGTCGCCCATCAGCGCGGTGCGCTGGTCCGGCATGACCTGGACCAGTTCATGCGAGATGCGGCCCATGCAATAGTGCTTCTTGATGGTGCCGGTGCCGTCCGGATTGACGGTGACTTCGGGCATGTGGCCGTAGTGGTAGGGATTGGCCTTGGCCGGATCGCCGTAGAGATTCTGGCTGTAGGTCTTGAATGAGGACGAGGCCTTGGCCGTGGTGGCGTCGGGCTCGTACTCTTCGCTGGACAGGTGGGTGTTCCAGGGCGAGAGGCTCGCGCCACAGGTGATCCACAGGCCATGCACCGACGACGTGTCCACGGTGTGGTACTTAACCAGGCTGAGCTTGCCCGTGTTGGGGTCCTGCGACAGCGTCAGTACCGCGATCTGCGACGGCAGCAGGCCGTACATGTCCTTGCCGGCCTGGTCCATGGATTGGTACTCGAACTGCACCACCGCGTACAGCGCGTTGCCGGCCACGCCCGCCACCTTGGTCGGTTCCGACAAGGACAGCAGCGACATGCCGTCCGGACAGTTCGAGAAGAACTGCCGCGCCCGGGCGGGCACCGAATTGTCGACGATGGGCGCGCCGGCCAGGTTGTAGTAGCCGCCGGCGACCACGGTGCCGCCCTTGCCGTCCGGCACGGCGTCGCCCGTCATGAAGAAGGGCTCGTAGCCCAGCTCGACGCTGCGCTTGGAGCCGTCGCTGAACGTCAGCTCCAGCGCCGAGGCCACGGTGGTGCGCGCCATCAGCTCAGGCTGGGACAGCGAGGGCGCGGCCATGGACGTGAAGGAGGCGGACTTGAAAGTGACCGGCGTGACGGGCGGCGCGCTGTCGTCGTCATCGTCGCTGGAATTACAGCCGGCCAGCAGCGCGGCCAGGCTGACGCCGCCCAGCGGCAGCATCGGCGCGCCTCCCAGCATTTTCAGGAGTCGGCGGCGATTGGCTTGGTTCAGGTCTTGCATGCGGGTGTTCCCTGTTGGAGAGGAGGTCTGCCCGGCTTCGGCATCCGGACTTGAGCGCATGCTAGACATGGGGCATGTACGAACGATGACAGCATGCCCCGCGCGATGGGCGCCGTGGCAAATACCGCCGGCCATCGCAAGCCTGTCATGTAGCAACGCTATAGTCGGCCCGTCGCAACCCGCCCTGCCCATCCGTTCCATGCTCCTGTCCCTGCGCCCGAACCTGCCCGCCGCGTTCCGCGTTCTTGCCGTGCTGGCCCTGGCCGCAGGCCTGGGCGCATGGGCGTCGATCCTGCTTGCGCCCAAGGCTGGCGCCTTGCCTCCCGCGGTATCGGCAGCCGCGCCGCGCGCCGCCGACAACACGCCGGTGGCGCTGTGGTTCGGCCGGGACGAGGCCATGCGCACGCAGATCACCGTGCTGGGCGTGATCGCCTCGGGCGCCGACGGCGCCGCCGTGCTCAGCATCGACGGCGGCCCGCCGTTGGCCTGGCGCGCGGGCGGCGAAGTGGCCCCCGGCATCGTGCTGCGCGAAGTCGCCGCGGACGCCGTGACGGTGGAACAGGCTGGGCGCGCCAGCCGCCTGCCTGCCCCGGCCGCCCTGCCCGCGCCCGCTGGCATATCGCGCGAAAAGTAGGCCGCGCCGCAGGCGCTGCGATGCGCACGCTGCGCGCAGGTCCGGCCTTGCCACATTTGGCGGCGGCGTCCGTATTGCTGTCATATTTCATGTCCACAATCCTCCGCTTCTACTGAAAGACCGGAGTCATCAAGTGCGTCAGTTACCGCGCGGGCTTGCCCGCCAGCAAGGTTTCACCCTCATCGAGATCATGGTGGTGATAGTGATCATGGGGATACTTGCGGCGCTGATCGTTCCCCGCGTGCTGGACCGTCCCGACCAGGCCCGCCAGGTCGCCGCGCGCCAGGACATCGCCGGCATCATGCAGGCCTTGAAGCTGTATCGGCTGGACAACGGCCGCTACCCCAGCACCGCGCAGGGCTTGCGCGCGCTGGTGCAGAAGCCCGAGGGCGTGAACAACTGGCGCGGCTACCTGGACAAGCTGCCCAACGATCCCTGGGGCCACCCCTATCAATACCTGAGCCCCGGCGTCAAAGGCGATATCGACGTGTTCTCGTTCGGCGCCGACAACAAGCCCGGCGGAGAAAGCGGCGATGCCGACATCGGCTCCTGGGAACTCTGAGCGCGGCTTCACGCTGGTGGAAGTCCTGGTGGTGCTGGTGATCGTGGCGATCGCGGCCAGCATGGTGAGCCTGTCCGTGGGCCGCGGCGAGAACCGTCTGCGCGGCGATGCCCAGCGCCTGGCCGACGCCTTCACCGTGGCTCAGAGCGAGGCCCGCAGCGACGGCCGTCCCATCCGCTGGCTGGCCAGCGGCCAGGGCTGGTCGTTCGAACGCCAGGGACGGCTGCCAGGCCTGAGCGCCGAGGACGACAGGCCGCTGCCGCCGGACCGGCTGGAACGCGACGAGGTGCTGCGCCCGCAATCCTGGTCGGTGGCGCCGGTGGCGCTGCGGCTCGATCCGGACCGGCCGCTGGTGTTCAACACGGAATGGGTCGCCGCGCCCATCACCCTGACGCTGAGCGCGGGCGATGCCCGCGTCACGCTGCTGCGCGACGCCGCAGGCCGCTATGAAATTCAATGAACCGCCCCGCCCGCCCGACCGGCAGCGCGGGTTCACGCTGATCGAGGTGCTGGTGGCCCTGGCCATCATCGCCGTCGCCATGGGCGCCGCCCTGCGCGCAACCGGCGTCATGGCGGAGAACAACCGCGCCCTGCAGGACAAGACGCTGGCGCTGCTGGCCGCGCAGAACGCACTGGCCCAGCTGCGGCTGGAACAGGCCCTGCCGCGCGCCGGCACGCGCAGCACGCCCTGTCCGCAAGGCGGCCGCGCCCTGCAATGCGAAATGGAGTTTACGAATTCGATGAACCGCAGCTTCCGCCAGGTATCGGTCAAGGTGCGCGACGCGGGCGCGGCGCAGCCGGCTACCATCCTGCTACAACTGGACGGCCTGCTGTCCAGCCTGCGATAGCCATGCGCCGCCCTCCCCGCGACCAAGCCGGCTTCACGCTGATCGAAGTGCTGGTGGCCCTGGCGCTGATGGCGCTGGTCAGCCTGATGGCCTGGCGCGGCCTGGCCAGCGTGTCGAGCGCCCGCGAGCGGATCGAGGAACAGGCCGAGGACATCGACGCCATCGTCCGCACGCTGGGCCAGATGGCGCGCGATGTCGAACTCTCGTACACCGGCCCCGGCTTCGAACCGGCGGGCCTGGACGCGCAACCCTATACCAGCGGCCTGCGCCTGCTGCGCCGTGCAAGCGGCGGCCCCGTATTCGAGATCCTGCGCCCCAACCCCGACGGCAACGGCCTGTGGCAACGCGTGCAATGGCAGGTGCGCCAGGACGGCCTGTGGCGCGCCAGCGGGCCAGCGGCGGCGCGCAGCCCCTTGCCGGCCGCCAGCGACGGCATCCTGCTGCTGCCCGGCACGCGCGCCCTGAAGCTGCGCGCCTGGGTGCCGGGGTCCGGCTGGGTGGACGGCGACGCCAGCCTGGCCGCCTCCCCCGCCGGCCTGGAGATCACGCTGGAACGCGGTTCCCCAGGCGTCCCCGAGCGCTACACCCGCGTGCTGGAGCTGCCATGATGCCGCCGCGCACTGCCACGGAAAGCGGCGCGGCCGTCATCAGCGCGCTCATCATCGTCGCCATCGTGGCGGCCTTGACCACCGGCCTGTTCCAGCGCCAGACCGCCAGCACGCGGCGCGTGGAAAACGAGATGGCGCGAGTGCAGGCGCGCGCCATGCTGGCGGGCGGCATAGACTGGGCCCGCCTGATCGTGCGCGACCACAGCCGGCGCGAGCCCACCACCCGCGGCGACCAGATCTGGGCCACCCCGGTGCTGGACACCCGCATCGAGCGGCCCGGCGACGAACGCGTCGCCGTGTTCTCCGGCCGCGTGCAGGACGAGCAAGGCAAGTACAACCTCTACAACCTGGCGAACCATGGCGTGCCGCAGCCCGAGCAGGAGCTGGTGCTGCGCCGGCTGCTGAACACCCTGCAGCTGCCGGACACGCTGGCCGCGCGCATGGTGGATGTGATGTCGGCCGCGCAGCCTCCGGCGCTGCCTGCCGACGCACCCTCCGCGCCGGCGGGACGGCCCGCGCCCGACGCCCGCGCGCCCCTGCCGCGCGGCGTGGACGAAGTGGCCGCCCTGCTCTCGCTGGATCCGGCAGTGCGCAATGAGCTGCGCCGCACCATGACGGTGCTGCCCGCGGCCACCACCGTCAATGTCAACACCGCGCCGGCCGAGGTGCTTGCGGCGCTGGTGCCCGGCCTGTCGCTCAGCCAGGCCCGCTCCATGGCGGGCGAACGCGACCGCGGCAACTGGTTCAACAATTCCGGCGACTTCGCCAACCGCCTGGCCGGCGCGGGCGTGAAGACGCCTGCGCCCGCCGTGACCACCACCAGCGGCTGGTTCCTGGCCAGCGGCACCGTGGCCTACGAGCGCGCGCGCATCTCCATGCAGGCGCTGCTGCGCAGTTCGCCGCCCGCGGCCCCCGACACCTTATGGACTAGAGAAATTCCTTGAAGAACATCCTGCGCCTTGCGCTGCCGCCGCTGGACGAATTCAGCTCCGGCTCCCTGCTGCCCTATGCCTGGTTCGACCGCCGCGGCCGCTGCGCCCGCCAGGGCGAGCTGACGCTTGAAGCCATGGGCCATGCCTTTCCCCACGCCGCTTGCGAAGCCGTGCTGCACCCCGCGGACGTCATCGCCACCAGCGTGCAGATCCCCGCGGTGGCACGCGCCCGCTACGCCGCCGCCGTCCACGGGGCGCTGGAACCGTTGGTGCTCAGCGACCTGGACTCACTCGCTATCGGCCATGGCCCGCGCGCCGCGGACGGCACGGTCCCGCTGGCCTGGGCCGCGCGCGAACCCGTGCGCCGCGCCTGGGGCCTGGTAAACGCGCAAGGACTGCGCGCGCACGCGCTCATCGCGCCGCAGACCCTGGGATCCGATACCACTGCGCCGCTGCGCGATCCCGCCGACCCGCGTTGGCTCGCGCCCACGCCTTCGTGGTCGCTGGCCATGCCGCAGCTGGCGCCGGCCCGCGTCTCGGCCTGGCGCCCCGTCTGGCGCTGGGGCGCGGCCGCCGCAGTCATCTGGATCGGCGGTCTGAATCTGTACGCCTCGCAGCTGCGGACCGAAGCCGACGCGCTGCGCAACGGCATGCGCGCGCAGGTGCTGGCCGCCTTTCCCGACCTGCCGGTCGTGCTAGACCCGCCGCGCCAGGCGCAGCAGGGCCTGGACGCGCTGCAGGCCAACCGCGGCGCGGCCAATGCCGCCGACTTCCTGCCCCTGGCGCGCGCCGCGGCCCAGGCCCTGCCCTTCGCCGCCGACAAGGTGGCCCGCCTGGGCTACGCCGAACAGGCGCTGACGCTGCAGCTGGCCGACGCCGGCGAACAGTCGCAACGCGTCGCGGAAACCCCCGCGCTGATCCAGCAAGCCGCCGCACTGGGCCTGAAGCTCGAACGCGGCGATAACGACAACACCTGGCGCATCGTGCGCGCGCAACCATGAAACTCCCGCAAGCCCTGCATGCGGCCAGGCAGTCGCTGGCCAAGACCCTCACGCCCGCGCTGACGCGCGCCGGGCAACGCTATCGGGCGCTGGCGCCGCGCGAGCGCCGGCTGGTAAGCGCCGCCGGCCTGCTGCTGGGCGCGGCGCTGGTCTTCGTCACGCTGATCGAACCGCCCTTGAACACACTGCGCAAGCTACAAGCGGAATTGCCCGCGCTGCGCGGCCAGGCGGCCACGGTCGCCGACCTGACCGCACAGGCCGCGGCGTTACGGCACAAGTCGACCGCGCCCGCCGGCGCCATCCCCGACGCCGCGGAACTTGGCGCCTCGCTGGAACGCGCCGGACTGTCCGCGGAACTATGGACGTTGGGCAAGCCCGAGGCCGGCCCCGGCGTGCTGCTGACGCTGACGCAGGCGCCCTCTTCGGCCTTGCTGCGCTGGCTGGACGGCGCGGCGCGCGACTGGGGCCTGGCCGTCAAAGAAGTGCAGCTCACCCGCGCCGCCAATGTCAACGGACGGCCGCTGCCCGGACTGGTCAACGGCAAGGTGAGCTTGATGGCGCCGCAAGCGTCGGAGCGTGGCTGAGATGTCTGGCTTCCGACTTTCCAAACGTTCCGTCGCGCTGCTCCTGGCGGGCGCCGTCTGTGCCGCCGCGGCCGCCGTCACCGTGCTGCCCGCGCGCTGGTTGCTGGTCCTGCTGCCGGACAAAGCGTCGGTCACGCTGGCCGACGCCAGCGGCACCTTGTGGCAGGGCAGCGCCTGGATCGCGCTGGGACCTCCCGGCGCGCGCCGCATGCTGCCGCAGCCGGTGCAGTGGCAATGGCGCTGGGACGCGCTGGCCCTGGATATCTCGCATCCCTGGCTGCAAGGCCCCTTGCGCGCGACGCCCGGCTGGAACGGCATATCGCTGCCAGCCCAGTCGCTGCGCGCGCCCGCTTCCATCCTGTCCGCGCTGGGCGCGCCGTGGAACACCATCGCCCCCCAGGGCACCCTGGAAATCCGCTGGCAGCCCCTGCGGCTGGGCGCGGCCCTGCCCGCCGGCCCCGTGGCCGAATTGCGCTGGCGCAACGCCAGCACCGCGCTGACGCCGGTCGCGCCCGTGGGGTCGTATCTGCTGCGGGTGCAAGGCGGCAAGGCCGGCGCCACGCTGGCCCTGAGTACGGAAAGCGGCTTGCTGGACGTCAGCGGCCAGGGCAGCGCCGGCGGGCGCGGCGGCCTGAAGTTCCAGGGCCAGGCGACCTACGCCGGCGCCGCGCGCGAGGCGGATCGGGCGGCGCTGGACGGACTGCTGTCGGCGCTGGGACGGCGTTCGGGGGATGTTACGACCTTCGGGACATGACCCCCGGGGCAGTAGTCTTACGCGATAAAAATGTACGTTATTATGTACAAATATTCAGCACAGGGAGACCCGCCATGAGCATCTCGTCCGCCGATGTGATTCCCTTGTCCCAAGCCAGGGCCAATTTGTCCGAGCTGGCCGATCAGGTCAAGTCCGGGGCTGAGAAAATCATCACCAAAAATGGTGAAAGCTACGTCGCGCTGATCGACGCCGAGCGGCTGGACTACTACCACCGGCTGGAACAGGAACGCATCCACCTGTTGTTGATCGACGACGCAAGCCGAGGCTTGTCCGATGTTGTGGCCGGCAAGGTCAAGGACGCGCAGGGCGCGGTGTACGCTCTCAAGCGCCGCCGCGCGGCCAAGACCGCCCGCTGACCGGCATCGTGACAGCGAAACCTGCCATCAAGCTCACCGCCCACTTCGAGCGCCAGCTTGAGGAGATCGAAGCCTTCCTCGCGGAGGCGGGAATGCCGCGCGCTTTCGACGCCTTGCTGGGTGAATTGGCCGAGGTGATCATCCCGAACCTGGCGGCCTTTCCCGACATGGGACGCCTGTTCCTGGAACGGCCCCCGCGTTCGGTGGAGGCCGCCAACGGCGTCACGCGCCTGGCCAAACAGCTTCAAGCGCTGGCCAAGGATGCGGAGCTGCGCGAATACGTGTCCGCGCACTACCTGATGCTGTACGCCCGGATCAAGAATCAGGTCTACCTGCTCTCAATCCGGCATCACCGCCAGCTTTCCTTCGATTTTCCGGACCGCTGGCGGGCATAGGCGCTAGGCGTCCCGCGTGACCCGCAGGATCTCCTCCGGCGAGGTCTGCCCGCTCTCCACCCAGCGCTGCCCGTCCTCGCGCATGGTCCGCATGCCCGACGCCGCGGCCGCGCGCCGCAGTTCGCGTTCGTCGCGTCCTTCGTGGATCAGCCGGCGCGCCTCGTCGTCCACCTTGAAAAGTTCGTGGATGCCGGAGCGCCCGCTGTAGCCCGTATGGTTGCAGGCCTCGCAGCCCACCGGGTGGAACACGCGCGCGCCGTCCTGCATGGCGGGCTGCTTGCAGGCCGGGCAGAGCTTGCGCACCAGGCGCTGCGCCAGCACGCCCAATAGCGACGACGCCAGCAGAAAAGGCTCCACGCCCATGTCGGTGAGCCGGGTCACGGCGGACACCGAATCGTTGGTGTGCAGCGTGGCCAGCACCAGGTGGCCGGTCAACGAGGCTTGCACCGCGATCTGCGCGGTTTCGAGGTCGCGGATTTCGCCGATCATGATGACGTCGGGGTCCTGCCGCAGAATCGCGCGCAGGGCCAGCGCGAAGCTCATGTCGATCTTGGCGTTGACCTGCGTCTGGCCGATGCCGGCCAGGTCGTATTCAATCGGGTCCTCGACCGTGAGGATGTTGCTGGTGGAGGCGTCCAGGCGGCTCAGCGCGGCGTACAGCGTGGTGGTCTTGCCACTGCCGGTGGGCCCCGTTACCAGCACAATGCCGTGCGGCTGGCGGATCAGCCGGTCCAGCTGGCCCAGCACGCCCGCGTCCATGCCCAGCTTCTCCAGCTGCAGCCGCCCCGCTTCCTTGTCCAGCAGGCGTAGCACCGCGCGTTCGCCGTGCCCGGTGGGCAAGGTGGACACGCGCACGTCTATCGGCCGTCCGCCCACGCGCAGCGCAATGCGGCCGTCCTGCGGCAGACGCTTTTCGGCGATGTCCAGGTGCGCCATGATCTTGATGCGCGAGATCAGCGCGGCGTGCAGCGCCTTGCGCGGCGACACCACGTCGCGCAGGGTGCCGTCGACCCGGTAGCGCACCACCGAGTGGGTCTCGAAGGGTTCGATGTGGATGTCGCTGGCGCCGTCGCGCGCCGCCTGGGCGAACAGCGCGTTGATCATGCGGATCACGGGCGCGTCGTCCTGGGCTTCCAGCAGGTCCGCCACTTCGGGCATGTCCTGCATCAGGCGGTCCAGGTCGATCTCGTTCTCGGCCACGCCCATCACCGAGGCGGCGTCCTCCGAGTGGCTGTAGGCCGCGGTCAGTAGGGTTTCCAGCGCCTCGTCCTCGATCTGCGCCAGTTCGATGTCGCCATGGCAGCGCCGGATCTCGCGCACCGCCCATTCCGGCGTGCGCGGGCTGACGGTCAGGCGGGCCTGGCCGCCGCGCAGCGACAGCACCGCGCGCTGTGCCCGGGCCCAGGCATAAGGCAGGGGGTGCGCGCTCATAGCAGCTTATCGGGGTCCACCGCCACACTGTGCATCAGCGTGCGCGACACGCGGATGGCGCCCGAGGCGTCGCCCGCAGGCTCCATGCCGGGATACTGACGCACCGCGAAGGACTGCGCCGTGACGGGCGCCGGCCGGCGCAGCGTTTCGGCCTGGTGTTCCGGCCGCAGGTCATAGGCGTTGTTCGACACCGTGGGCGCGGAGCCCGGCGGCGGCAGCATCGGCGCCTGCATGTCGGGCAGCGCCCAGTGCTGGCCTGGCTGCACGGCCGCCTGCGCGCGGCGCATATAGTCGTAGCGGTCCATGGTGACGCCGGCCGTGCGGTTGGCGTCGCGCACCACGTAGGGGCGCAGGAACACCATCAGGTTGGTCTTGGTGCGCTTGCGCGAGTCGTAGCGGAACAGCGAGCCAATCACGGGCAAGGATCCCAGAAGCGGCACGCTGTTGGTGGAAAGCGTGACGTTGTCTTCCAGCAGGCCGCCCAGCACGATGATCTGGCCGTCATCGATCAGCACGCTGGTGTCGATGGCGCGCTTGTTGGTCACGATGCCGGTGGTGGCGTTGGAGCGGCTTTCGTCGATGCTGCTGACTTCCTGGTAGATGTCCAGCTTGACCGCGCCGCCCTCGGAAATCTGCGGCCGGATGTTCAGCTTCAGGCCCACGTCCTCGCGTTCGATGGTCTGGAACGGATTGGTGCTGCCGTTGCTGCCCGAGGTCACGTACTGCCCGGTCACGAACGGCACGGTCTTGCCCACCAGGATGCTGGCGGACTGGTTGTCCAGCGTCAGCAGATTGGGCGTGGACAGGATGTTGGCTTCACCGGTGTTCTCCATCGCGCGCGCCAGCACGCCCAGGTTGATCACCTTGTTGCCCAGCACGTCGACGGTGCCCTTGACCACCCCCAGGCTCAGGCCGCTGCCCAGGCCGTCGATGGTGGTCGGGCCCTTGCCGGTGATGCCGCTGCCGCCCAGGTTGGTGCCGCCGATGAAGCTGGTGCCATCACTGTTGATGTTGCCGGCGCCCGTCATCCACTGGATGCCGAACTCCGCCGCCTTGGCCTCGCTGACTTCGACGATCAGGCTTTCCACCAGCACCTGGGCGCGGCGCTGGTCGAGCTGGTCGATGACTTCGCGCAGGCTGCGGTACAGCGGCTCGGGCGCGGAAATGATGAGCGAGTTGGTGGCCGGGTCGGCCTGGATGGTGGCGCCGCCCGCCGAGTACGACACGGCCTGCGTGCTGTTGTCTTCCCGCGAGATGCGTTCCTGCTCGCCCGACAGCCCGCCCTTGTTCGAACCGGACATACCGGCCATGCCCTGCCCCGCCTGGGCTGCCATGCCCGCCGCGGCGTTCTGCGGGCGCGCCCCGCCCTGCGCGCCCGCGCCGCCGCTGGCGCCGCCCGTGGCGCCGGGCGCGGAATTCGCCTGCCCGGTCAGCAACCCGCCCAGCACCTCGGCGATGCGCGTGGCCTGCGCATTGCGCATGTAGACCACGTGCAGGTTGCCGGCGCGGTTCTGCTGCGCGTCCAGCTTCATGATGAGCTCGCGCGCCAGCCGCGTGCGCGCCGGGCTGCCGGAGCGCACCAGCACGCTGTTGCTGCGCGGATCGGCCACCACGGCGATGCGCTGGGTCGGATCGCTGCTTTGCGTGTCCAACAGCTGCGACGCCAGGATGGCGAGGTCGGTGGCGATGGCCGAACGCACTGGCACCACGTCGGTGTCGATGGAACTGGGCACGTCGATGCGCGCGATGACCTGCGCGATCCGCTCCAGGTTGTCGGCGTAGTCGGTGACGACCAGCGTGTTGTTGCCGGGATAGGCGTTGATCGGGTTGTTGGGCGGCACCATGGGGCGCAGCACCGGCACCAGGTTGGCGGCGTTCTCGTACTTCAGCGGGAACACGCGGGTCAGCATTTCACCGCTGCTGCCCTTGGCGAACGCAGACACCGGCACCGGTCCGCGGCCCGCGCCGCCGGCTGGCGCCCCGCCCACGGCTTGCGCCGGGCGTCCATTGCCCGCCACCACGCTGCCTTGCAGCTTGCCGTCGGCCTCAGGCACCACGCGCGTCACGCCGTCGACCTCGACGATGGCGAAACCCTGCATGCGCAGCGCGCCCGTCAGCATCGACAGGGCCTGCGCGCTGTCCACGGGACGGTCCGACACCAGCGTGAGCTTGCCCTTGACGCGCGGATCCACCAGGAAGTTGCGCTGCGTAAACAGCGACAGCGCGCGCAGCACGGCGGGGATGTCGGTGTCGACGAAATTCAGACTGACGCGATTGTCGGTCTGTTGAGCATGGGCCGTGCGGGACGCGGGTCCGAGCTGGCTTGCGGCTAGTAGTACCGCAAGGCTGAATTGCGCAATATGACGCATGACGTGATAGGTGCCTGAAACGTGAAATCGTGTGAAAAAACGTGAAAGCGCGTCGGAGTATACGGGGTGACAGTGCAACACTACGGTCATAATCCGCAGGCATCGTAGCGGCCTTGAAACCCTTTAAATTCGGGGCTTTGCGCGTGTTTTGAATGCGCGCGGCCGATGCTTTCCAGATGCCTTCCTTCCGTTACGAAGCCACCGACGCGCTGGGCAAGATCGTGCGCGGCACGATCGACGCCGACAGCGAGCGCGGCGCCCGCAACCAGCTGCGCGGACGCGGCCTGCTGCCGCTGTCCACGTCCCTGGCGGCGCGCGCCGAAGGGTTCGGCGCCGCGCTGCGCACGCGCCTGTCGGATGCCGACCTGGCCTGGCTGACGCGCCAGCTCGCCAGCCTGCTGGCCGCGAGCCTGCCGCTGGACGCGGCCCTGAGCGCCACGCTGGAACAGGCCGAGAAGAAACACATCGCCGCCACCCTGGGCGGCGTGCGCGACGATGTGCGCGCGGGCCACAAGCTGTCGGCCGCCCTGGCCGCGCGGCCGCGCGACTTCCCCGAGATCTACCGCGCGCTGATCGGCGCCGGCGAGGAATCGGGCGATCTGGCGCAAGTGATGGAAAAGCTGGCGGACTACATCGAGGAGCGCAATGCCTTGCGCAGCAAGGTGCTGACGGCCTTCATCTATCCGGCGGTGGTGGCCTGCGTGTCGGTGATCATCGTGATCTTCCTGCTGGGCTATGTGGTGCCTCAGGTAGTGTCGGCGTTCAGCCAGGCCAAGCAGGAGCTGCCGCTGCTGACGCGCATCATGCTGGCGCTGTCGGACTATGTGCGCGAATGGGGCGTGGCGACCGGCGCGGCGCTGGCCGCGGCCGTCGCGCTGTGGCGCTACGCGCTGCGCGCGCCCGCCGCGCGGCGCGCCTGGCATGCGCGCGTGCTGAAGCTGCCCTTGGCGGGGCGCTTCGTGCTGGGCGTGAATGCCGCGCGCTTCGCGTCCACGCTGGCGATACTTTCAGGCAGCGGCGTGGCGTTGCTGACGGCGCTGGAGGCGGCGCGCCGCACCCTGGGCAACGACGTGCTGCGCCAGGCCGTGGATGAAGCCTCGGCGCGCGTGCGCGAAGGCGCCTCGCTGTCGGCCTCGCTGGGCGCGCAAAAGGTGTTCCCGTCGCTGCTGGTGCATCTGATCGCCAGCGGCGAGAAGACCGGCCGCCTGCCCGAACTGCTGGACCGGGGCGCACAGAACCTGTCGCGCGACCTGGAGCGGCGCGCCATGGCCATGACGGCGCTGCTGGAGCCGGCGCTGATCCTGCTGATGGGGGGATTCGTGCTGCTGATCGTGCTGGCGGTGATGAGCCCGATCCTGGAGATGAACCAGCTCATCCGCTAGAGCGGAAAATGCGTTGCGGGCTTGGTGCGGCAAGATCCTCGCCGCGCCAAGCCCGCAGAATCCCGCTGCGGTCTCGCGGCTGCCGGCGAATCCGGTCAGCCGCAAGTCCCATGGAACTTACAGCGCCTCTTCGTCGCTCTCGCCCGTGCGGATGCGGATCGCCTGTTCGACCGGCGTCACGAAGATCTTGCCGTCGCCGATCTTGCCGGTGCGGGCGGCCTTGACGACGGCCTCGATGGCGGCTTCGACCTGGCTGTCGGGCAACACCACTTCAACGCGGATCTTGGGCAGGAAGTCCACCACGTACTCGGCGCCGCGGTAGAGCTCGGTATGACCTTTCTGGCGGCCGAAACCCTTCACTTCGGTGACGGTCAGGCCGCTGACGCCGACTTCGGCCAGCGCTTCGCGGACTTCGTCGAGCTTGAAGGGTTTGATGATGGCGGTGACTTGTTTCACGTTGGTCGTCCTGTTTTTTGATCTGTTGCGGCGCCCTGACACGGCATGGCTGCAGGGCGCATCGAATAAGAGAATACCACCCGCCAGGGGGCCCGGGCGCCGGGTCCCCCATGGGCGGGAAATCCCGCTCAGGCTTCGTCGGGGATACGCTCGGCGTCACGCATCCACACCGCCGACTCGGAGTCGCTGGGCGCGCGCCAGTCGCCGCGCGGCGACAGCGAACCGCCGGAGCCGACCTTGGGCGAGTTGGGCACGCAGGTGCGCTTGAACTGGCTGAGGCGGAAGAAGCGGTCCAGGAAGATCTTCAGGTTGCGCTTGATGGCGGCCAGATCGTACTGGTTGCGGGCCACGTGGCCGCCCTCGGGCCAGGCGCCGGCCTCGCGGTCGCGCCAGGCCGCCAGCGCCAGGAAGGCCACCTTGGTCGGGGCGAAGCCATAGCGCAGCGTGTAGTACAGGTTGAAATCCTGCAATTCATAGGGGCCGATGGAGTCTTCGCTCTTCTGCACCGGCTTGTCGTCCGCGCCGCCCGGCACCAGTTCGGGGCTGACGTCGGTGCCCAGCACGTCCAGCAGCACTTGCGCGCCTTCGTCGCCCAGGCGGCCGGATTCGGCCACCCAGCGCACCAGGTGGGTGATGAGCGTCTTGGGCACGCTGGCGTTGACGCTGTAGTGCGACATGTGGTCGCCCACGCCGTAGGTGCACCAGCCCAGCGCCAGCTCGCTCAGGTCGCCGGTGCCGATGACGATGGCGTTGTTGAAGTTCGCGATGCGGAACAGGTGGTTGGTGCGTTCGCCGGCCTGCACGTTCTCGAAGGTGATGTCGTAGACCGGCTTGCCGTCCGCATAGGGATGTCCCAGGTCCTTGAGCATCTGCAGGCAGCTCGGCCGGATATCGATCTCGGAGGCCGTGCATCCCACCACCTCCATCAGCTTGCGCGCCTGCTGCAGCGTGCGCGAGCTGGTGGCGAAGCCCGGCATGGTGACGGCCAGGATGTTGGAGCGCGGCAGGTCCAGCGCGTCCATGGCCTTGGCGCAGACCAGCAGCGCATGGGTGGAATCCAGCCCGCCGGAAATGCCGATGACGACCTTGGACATGCCGCTGGCCGACAGGCGCTGGACCAGGGCCTGCACCTGGATGCTGTAGACCTCCTTGCAACGGGCGTCGCGGCGCTGCGGATCGGCCGGCACGTAGGGGAAGCGCGCCACGCGCCGCTCCAGCGGCAGCTCGGCGTCTTCCAGCGGCGGATTCACCGGCACCGCCACGCTGCGGAACTTGCGGACTTCGTCGTGGTGGCGGCGCACGGACTGGCCGAAGGTGGTCTGGCGCATGCGCTCGCGCGACAGGCGTTCAAGGTCCACGTCGGAAAAAAGCAGGTGGGAATGGCCGAGGAAGCGTTCCGATTCGCCCAGCAGTTCGCCGTTTTCGTAGATCAGCGCCTGGCCGTCCCAGGCCATGTCGGTGGAGGACTCGCCCCGCCCGGCGGAGGTGTACATATACGCCGAGAGGCAGCGCGCCGACTGCTGCGCCACCAGCTGGTGGCGATATTCGGACTTGCCGACCACGATATTGGAGGCCGACAGGTTCACCAGCACCGTCGCACCGGCCAGCGCGGCATAGGAAGACGGCGGGATCGGCACCCAGACGTCCTCGCAGATTTCGACGTGGAACTGGAACAGCGGCAGCTTTTCCATCTGGAAGACCAGCTCGGACCCGAACGGCACGGTCTGCCCCAGCAGGCGGATCTCGGAAGCGGTGGCGCAATCCCCGGCGCTGAACTGGCGCGCTTCGTAGAATTCGCCGTAATTGGGCAGGTAGCTCTTGGGCACCACGCCCAGCACGCGGCCGCCGGCCGCGACCACGGCGCAATTGAACAACTGGTGGGACACGCGCAGCGGCGCGCCGACGATCACGGCGATGTCCATGTCGGCCGTCGCCGCCACCACCTGGGCCAGCGCCGCCTCGCATTCGTCCAGCAAGGCCTTCTGGTGGAACAGGTCGTCGCAGGTGTAGGCGGACAGGCCCAGCTCGGGAAACGCCGCCAGCACCGCGCCGCCCTGGGCGGCCTGCTGCGCCAGCGCGATGGTCTGGGCGGCATTGAACGCGGGGTCCGCGACCTTGCATTCGGGCACGCCGACGGCCACCCGGGCAAAGCCGTGGGAATACAGGTTGAAGAACGGGTTCGACATCGGATCTATCGCCTGGGATTTCAACGCCTGGATTATCTCACGGGGCCACCCGCCGGCCCCGCCCCGGCGCCCTGCCGCGCCCGCTGTGCGCTAGCGCGGCATCTTCGCGTCGGTCAGGCCGTGCTCCAAGGGCGCGGCCAGGCCCGGCCGGCCGCCCTCGCCGGCCAGCGCGGCCTGCAAGGCGCCTTCGCGCAGGTGCACGCCCATCGCGCCGATGTCGGCGCCCGACGGCTGCTGGTACAGACGCAGGCCCAGTTCGGGCAGGATGGCCAGCAGATGGTCGAAGATGTCGCCCTGGATGCGTTCGTACTCCACCCAGGCGGTGACGGCGGTAAAGCAATAGACCTCGACCGGGATGCCTTCGGAGGTGGGCTCCATCATGCGCACCATCATCGCCATGTCCTGGCGGACCTCGGGGTTCTGTTTCAGGTAGGCCAGCGCATAGGCCCGCAAGGTGCCGATATTGGTCAGGCGGCGGCGGTTGGCCGGCACGCTGGCCAGATCGCCCATGGTCTGGTTGGCCTGGGCGATATCGTGGGTCTTGGCCTGCAGGTAGTCGTGCAGCAGGCGGAAACGCATCAGCCGCTGCGCCTCGTCGTCGGTCAGGAAGCGCACGCTGGCCGAGTCGATGCGGATGGTGCGCTTGATGCGCCGTCCGCCCGATTCGAACATGTGGCGGTAGTTGCGGTAGCTTTCCGAGAACAGCTTGTAGGTGGGCACCGTGGTGACGGTGTTGTCCCAGTTCTGCACCTTGACCGTGTGCAGCGCGATGTCCTTGACGAAGCCGTCGGCGTTGGATTGCGGCATCTCGATCCAATCGCCGATGCGCAGCATGTCGTTGCTGGTCAGCTGGGTGCTGGCCACCAGCGACAGCAGCGTGTCCTTGAACACCAGCAGCAGGACGGCGGACAGCGCGCCCAGGCCGGAGATCATCCAGAGCGGCGAGCGGTCGATCAGGATGGAAAGCACCAAAACGGTGCATACCGCCATCAGGATCAGCTTGCTGATCTGGATATAGCCCTTGATGGAGCGGGTCTGGGCCCGGGTGGTGGCGGAATAGGTGTCCTGCCAGGCGCTCAGCACCCCGGAAAATGCCATGAACACGCAGATCCAGGCGCCGGCGTGCGCCAGCCGCCCGACGATGGTCACCGCCCGTTCGACGTGCGGCACCAAGTCTATGCCCAGCGACACCACCGCGAACGGCACGGCGTACCAGAGGTTCTGGTAGGCGCGGCGGCGTTGCAGGGCCTTATCCCAGTCGCCGTGGCCGCTCAGCACCAGCACGCGGTGCGCCAGCAGCAGCACGACCCGCGCCACGACCCACTGGACGAACAGCGCGACCAGGATCAGCGCGCCGATCCCGATCAAGGTCTGCGCCCAGGCCTCGCGCGGCAGATGGGTATCCAATTGGGTGACCAGCTCTTCCCATTCCAGGGGCATAGGCTCTCTTCCTGCTCTAAGGTCTTGAAACTAATCCAGGATTATCCGACAAAGCCCAGGCCGGAGGGTTCGCCCCCGCGGAACCCGCGCCCGGCGCCGCCGGCCTTGCGCGCCAGGGCCTATAATTCCGCCCATCATGGCAAACACTCCCTCCCCCGATCAAAACCAGTTCGCCAACAAGGCGCAGGCCTGGTCCGCCCGGTTCTCGGAACCGGTTTCCGAACTCGTCAAGCGCTATACGGCGTCCGTGGATTTCGACAAGCGCCTGGCGCGCCACGACATCCAGGGCTCGCTCGCGCATGCGGACATGCTGGCCGCCCAGGGCATCATCGGCGCCCAGGACCTGGCCGACATCCAGCGCGGCATGACGCAGATCCTGTCCGAAATCGACGCCGGCAGCTTCCAGTGGCTGCTCGACCTCGAAGACGTGCACCTGAACATCGAAAAGCGCCTGGTGGAACTGGTGGGCGACGCGGGCAAGCGCCTGCACACCGGCCGTTCGCGCAACGACCAGGTCGCCACCGACATCCGCCTGTGGCTGCGCGGTGAAATCGACAACCTGCTGGACCTGCTGCGCCAGCTGCGCCGCGCCCTGGCCACGGTGGCGCTGGAACACGCCGGCACCATCATGCCCGGCTTCACCCACCTGCAAGTGGCCCAGCCCGTCACCTTCGGCCATCACCTGCTGGCCTACGCGGAAATGTTCGGCCGCGACGCCGAGCGCCTGGCCGACTGCCGCCGCCGCGTGAACCGCCTGCCGCTGGGCGCCGCCGCCCTGGCCGGCACGTCCTACCCGATCGACCGCGAACGCGTCGCCAAGACCCTGGGCTTTGACGGCGTCTGCCGCAATTCGCTGGACGCCGTGTCCGACCGCGATTTCGCCATCGAATTCTGCGCCGCCAGCGCGCTGATCATGACGCACGTGTCGCGCCTGTCCGAAGAGCTGGTGCTCTGGATGAGCCCGCGCGTGGGCTTCATCGACCTGGCCGACCGCTTCTGCACCGGCAGCTCGATCATGCCGCAGAAAAAGAACCCCGACGTGCCCGAGCTGGCCCGCGGCAAGACCGGCCGCGTCAACGGCCACCTGGTCGCCCTGCTGACCCTGATGAAGGGCCAACCCCTGGCCTACAACAAGGACAACCAGGAAGACAAGGAAGGCCTGTTCGACACCGTCGACACCGTGCGCGACACGCTGACGATCTTCGCGGACATGGCCGGCGGCATCAAGGTCAAGGCCGACAACATGCGCGCCGCCGCCCTGCAGGGCTTCGCCACCGCCACCGACCTGGCCGACTACCTGGTCAAGCGCGGCGTGCCCTTCCGCGACGCCCACGAAGTGGTGGCCCACGCGGTGCGCGACTGCGAACAGCGCGGCTGCGACCTGGCCGACCTGTCGCTGGACGAGCTCAAGGCCTACCATGCCAGCATCGGCGACGACGTGCACCAGGTCCTGACCCTGGAAGGCTCCGTCGCGGCCCGCAAGCACGTGGGCGGCACCGCCCCCGAGCGCGTGGCCGAGGAAGCCCGGCGCGTGCTGCAGGAAACGGCGGAATAAGCCTGGTTTTCTGATGCAAGACGATCGGCCCCGTTATCGGGGCCGATTTTCATTGGGCGCGGGACTTGCAGGCTTGCCAGCCTCAGGCAATCGACACGTCCAGACGGCGCCCAAGCTGCCCGAGAGCGGATTCGACCTGCTCGATCCGGGATGCGTGGCGCACGTTGAGCAAGCGATCTACTTGCGGCATGTGAACCCCCATGCGCCTCGCCAACTCCGCCTTGCGTACTCCCTGAAGAATCATCTCGTTCGACAGAAAGACCTTGCTGGTGACCAAGGCAGGCAAGGTTACCGATGCCTGGCCCTTCGCGGGCTTGGAGGGCATGGGAATGGGGCGGCGCGCCTCGAAGTAGATCTCCAGCGCAGCTTCGAGCGCCTCTTCGGCGTTGATCGCCGCCTCATCGGCGTCCTGTCCCACGGTGAGCGCTTCTGGAATATCAGGAAACTGGACTAGCCACGTATCGTTGGTGTCGCGAGTCAGGGTGTAGGGATAGGTCAGCATTCAGGCTTCCTGTTCGATGAGAGTGCCAGGCAAGACCGTTTGCGTGACGCGCATCCGGCGTGCTGGACGCACAACGTCATTTCAAACCGAGCTGTTTCTTGATTTCGCTTTCCAGATGCTTGCCCATTTCCTTGGACCCGTGATGTGGAAAGATCGTGGTCACGCCGTTCAAGGTAACCCGGTAATGGCTGCTGCCTGACTTGTGCGGCACAAACACTGCCCCTTGTCGTTCCAGCCATCTCTTGAATTCGCTGTATTTCATGACCGATGGCTACGGCCTGATCGAGCATAAACAAAAATGTTGGATAAATAAACAGAAGTGTTTACTCGAGCCGCTATCCTCCCGACATGAGCGTAGAAGACGAAGGAACAACGCGGCGCTAGCCCATCTCTTTCTCGGACCGAACGACATTGCGGCCGCCCCCTACACGATGCTGAGCGACTCCCCCAACATCTCCAGCACCGCATCCACCTTGGGCAGCAACTGCTTGCCCAGCGGCCACGCCAGGTACAGCGGCAGGCCCTCAGTGGCCAATTGCGGCAGCACCTCGACCACCCGCCCGTCGCGCAAGGCGTCGGCCGCGAGCCAGGTTGCCAGTTGCGCGATGCCAAAGCCGGCGGCGACGGCGTCGACCTGGGCTTCGGCGCTGTCCAGCGCCATCACGCCGTCGATGGGCCGCAGGCTGGCCGGTCCCGCGCCCTGCGCGATCCGCCAGACCGGGGGCTCCCCGTCCGCGCGGCCGTAGGCCACTGCGTCATGGTGCGCCAGGTCGTCGGCCGTGAGCGGGGTGCCACGTTGCGCCAGGTATTGCGGCGAAGCGCAGAAAATCACGCGCTCCGAGCCCAGGTAGCGGTGGCCCAGGCCGGGCGCCCACTGCTGCGGCCCGCCGATGCGCACCGCCACGTCTATGCCCTCGGCAGCCAGATCGACGTGGCGGTCGGTGAACGATACCTGCGGGCGCAACAGCGGATGGCGTTTGGCGAACTGCAACAGCAGCGGCAACGCGACCCTACGGCCGAAGGTGGCGGGCAGGTCCACGCGCAGGCGGCCGGCCGGCTCCTGGCGCTGCGCCGCCAGCACCGCCTCGGCGTCCTGCAATTCGGCCAGCACGCGCACGCAGGTGCGGTAATAGGCGCTGCCCGCATCCGTCAGCGCCAGGCGGCGTGTGCTGCGTTCGAACAAGCGGGTGCGCAGGCGGGCCTCCAGCCGCGCGACGCTCTTGCCCACGGCCGAGGCGGTAAGGCTGAGCCGGTCGGCGGCGGCGGTGAAGCTGCCTGCGTCGGCGGTGGTGACGAAGGCTTCGATGCCTTTGAGGCGTTCGGAGGAGATCATGGCGGGTCAATTAAGGATTTAGATTCCTTAATCACTGGAAAAAATACCTGAGATAAGAAATTCTATCTCCAATATCGTTCAAGGCCGTATTGCTCTTGAACCCATCCATGCTCGAATCCTCCCTCGCCTCGCCATCCGTCCCCGCCCGCTCCGGCGCGCTTTCTATCGGCATTCTGGCCGTCGCGGCCTTCGTCATCGTCTCCACGGAATTCCTGATCGTGGGGCTGCTGCCCGAACTGGCCCGCGACCTGTCCATCTCCGTCTCCGCCGCCGGCCAGTTGGTGACGCTGTTCGCGTTCACCGTGATGCTATCCGGGCCGTTGCTGACGGCGGCGGCGTCGCACCTGGAGCGCAAGCGCCTGTTCGTGGCGATCCTGCTGGTCTTCGCCGCTTCCAATGCCCTGGCCGCGGCCGCGCCCAACATCTGGGTGCTGGCGCTGGCGCGCTTCATTCCGGCGCTGGCCCTGCCGGTGTTCTGGGGCACGGCCAGCGAAGCCGCGGCGCAGCTAGCCGGCCCGCGCCGCGCCGGCCAGGCGGTGGCGCGCGTCTACCTGGGCATCTCCGCCGCGCTGCTGTTCGGCATTCCGCTGGGTACGCTGGCGGCCACATCCATAGGCTGGCGCGGCAGCTTCTGGGCGCTGGCCGCGCTGTCCCTGGCGCTGGCCGCGCTGATGTGGACCTGCATGCCGGCCTTGCCGCGCCCGCCGCGCGCGGGCTTGCGCGAGCAGGCGCGGATTCTGCGGGACCCGCGCATGCTGGCCCACATCGGGCTGTCCGTCGCGGTGTTCACGGCCATGTTCGCTGCCTATACCTATCTGGCCGATGTGCTGGAGCGCGTCGCCGGCGTGCCGCCGGCGCAGGTGGGATGGTGGCTGATGGGCTTTGGCGCGGCGGGCCTTTTGGGCAACTGGCTGGGCGGGCTGGCGGCTGACCGCAATCCGCTGGCCGCGACCCTGGCGTTCACCCTGCTGCTGGGCCTGGGCATGATGGCCGCCGTGCCCCTGGCGTCGACGCTGGCCGGGCTGCTGCCCGCGCTGGCCGCCTGGAGCATCGCCAATACCGCGCTGTATCCGGTGTGCCAGGTGCGCGTGATGCAGGTAGCGCCGCAAGCCCAGGCCATGGCGGGCACCCTGAACGTGTCGGCGGCCAATGCCGGCATCGGCGCCGGCGCCATGCTGGGCGGATGGACGATCGTGCAATGGGGGCTGGGCAGCGTGGGCTATGTCGCCGGGACCGTGGCGCTGCTGGCGGCGCTGGCGGTTCCTGCCATCGCCCGTCTGCGGCCGTCCGTCGCGGCCTGACCGCGGATCGCGCGAGCGCTACCCGGCGCCCGCGAGCCGGTGCCGCAACCCGGCGACAGTAGCAACGGCAACAGCTGCGCAGCCCCGGCCGTAAGCGCAATGCTCAGCGCCCGCCCGCCTCCGGCATACAGGCCGGCGTGACACACGCGGCCGGCGCCTTGATCAGGAACTCCTTCAGGCTGGCCACGTTGTTCTTCTTGAAGATGCGGTTCTTGTAGGTGACCACGGTGGTGGGCGACAGGCCCAGCTCGCGCCCCACTTCCTTGGCGGTATGGCCCTGGCGCAGCAGGTCCGCCACCTGGATCTCGCGCAAGGACAAGCCGCTGCACCACGAGGCCGCGCGCGGCGGCTCCGTTTCCAAGCGGCACAGCTGGTGATGGCGCCGCGCCAGCGCGATCAGCAAGGGCGCGCGTCCCCGCATCAGTTCGGTGACGTTCGGCGAATGCATGCGCGAAAAGTACAGGTTCAGGTAGCTGATGCCTTCGTCGCGGGAGCCGATGAGCGAAATCTTGCTGGCAAAGCCCGGGCGCTCGAACAGCAGGCGGCGGTACTCGTCATCCGCGATGCGTTCAGGCGACGCGGTCTGGACGACCAGGTCCGGATGCTGGCCGGGCCGGCAAGCCATGTCGCGCAGCAGGCCGTAATTGGGATCGCGCCGGTAGAACTCGTTGTCCACGAACACGTTGGTGGTCCATTCGATCAAGGACTGGTTCAACAGGCTGGCCGCCGATGAATACTGCACCGAGCCCTCATGGCCGTAGAACACGTGCGACACGTGGTCGGCGGCCACGGTTTCGCGCAGCGCCAGCAGCAGCGCGGCATGGAACATCGGACCGCCCAGGTCCATGACGGCGGACTCGGCCCAGCGGTCCGGCCCCCCGCCCGCGGGCATAGGGTTGTTTGTCTCTTCCATGGTGTCGTTTTCCCCGCTTGCGCGTGTTTTCCCGATTCTAAAGTCATCCTCCGCCGGCGCGGTGTCCTCTTCCGTGAGGACATGACGGGCCGGCCGCGCGCTCCTAGAGTGAGGCCTGCATCGAAACCACATCGAACTAGGGAAAACGATGAAAGAGCTTCCCATCTATCCATACGTCAGGCCCGGGGAAATGGACCGCCCCCGCCGCGATCCGCATCCGGTGGCCGTCGTGGGGGCCGGATTGACCGGCCTGACGCTGGCCCTGGACCTGGTGCGGCGCGGCATTCCCGTGGTCGTGCTGGACGACGACAATACCGTCGGCGTGCGCGGCCTGGCATCGCGCGGCATGGTCTGGGCGCAACGCACGCTGGACATCTTCGACCGGCTCGGCATGGCCGGCGACGTGGTCGGCAAGGGCGTGCGCTGGAACGTGGGCCGCGTGCTGTGCCGCGACATGGCGGTGGCGTCGTTCACGCTGCAGGACCAGCCCGACATGCGCCACAACGGCTTCGTCAACCTGCAGCAGTACTACCTGGAAGCCTTCCTGGTGGATGCGCTGATGCGCGAGCCGCTGGCCGAGCTGCGCTGGCTGAACCGCGTCGCCGGCATCGAGCCACGCGCGGACGGCACAGCGACGCTGCAGGTGGCAACGCCCGATGGCGCCTACGCCTGCCGCGCGCAATGGGTGGTCGCCTGCGACGGCGCCAAGAGCGCGGTGCGCGGCATGCTGGGCCTGAGCCCGCGCGTCTACGACCAGACCGAGGACCGCTGGATCATCATCGACATCGTGCTGCGCGACACCGCCTGGCCGGAAGAACGCTGGACCTGGCTGGACGCCCGCAGCAACCACGGCCGCGCGGTCTGGCGCCACAAGATGGCCGACGACACCTGGCGGCTGGATTTCCAGTTGCGTCCCGACGAGGACTGCGCCCAGGCGGCGACCGACGCCGCCATGCGCCAGCGCGTCTGGGACCTGCTGGGCGAACGCGTGGAGTTCGACATCGCCTGGCACGGCGTCTGGGCTTACCGCCATGAATGCCTGGACAGCCTGCGCCACGGCCGTGTGCTGTTCGCCGGCGATTCAGCCCACCTGGTCGCGCCCTTCGGTGCGCGCGGCGGCAACGGCGGCATCCAGGACGCCGACAACCTGGGCTGGAAGCTGGCCCTGCTGCTGCAAGGCCGCGCGGGCGACTCCCTGCTGGACACCTACAGCGTGGAGCGCAAGCACGCGGCGATGGAGAACATCCGCCAGGCGCGTCGCTCCTCGCGCTTCGTCTACCCGGGCACGGCCCGCTCGGCCGCGCTATGGCGCGACGCCATCATCGACCTGGCGCCGCGCCACGCCACCGCCGCCCGCATGATCAACACCGGCCGCCTGTGCATGCCGGCCGTTTATCCCGCGTCGGCGCTGGCGCGGGGCTCTCATGCCCTGGCGGGGCGCGCGCTGCCCAACGTGGTGCTGCGGCAAAGCGACGGCCTGACCCTGCACGGGCTGCTCGGCCCCTGGTTCACCGTGCTGGTGTTCGGCAATGCCCTGCCCGCCGCCGCAAAGGACGACGACGGCCTGCTGCGCTGGGTCGCCGTTGGGCCGCTGTGCGACGAACGCGGACGCGCCGCCCTGGCGCACCAGCTCGGCCAGACGCTGGACGGCCAAGCCTGGCTGCTGCGTCCCGACCAGCACGTCATGGCGGCCGCCCAGCCCGAGAACGGCGACCCCGAGGCCGTGCGGGCCTGGATAAGCGAAGCGCTGGACCCGGCCTGCGCCTGTCCCGAATCCCAACCCGAAACCCGCGGCCTCTACCGCTCAACCGGAGGCGCCAGCCATGCCGCTATCCCAGCAACAACTTGACGACCTGCTGGAGCGCCTCATCGCGCTCACCAACGTACCCGACCCCGAAGCCCAGCGCGACAGCCTGGCCCGGCTGTCGCTGCTGCTCATCGAAGCCGTGGACGACGCGGCCCGGGTGCAGGCGGCGGTCGACGAAATGCTGGCGTTCCAGCCGGATTCGCCCGCCCTGAACATTCCATGAACCACGGAGACGGCGCCATGACGCTCACCCCATCCCATGCCTCCCCGGCGGGCGCCCGCCCCGCCATCCAGGGCCTGCACCACTTCGCCTGGCGTTGCCGCGACGCGGAGGAAACCCGGCATTTCTATGAAGACATCCTGGGCCTGCCGCTGGTGCACGTGGTCAAGGAAGAACGCGTGCCCTCCACTGGCGAGCACTGCCCCTTCGTGCATCTGTTCTTCGAATTCGCCGACGGTTCGCACATCGCCTTCTTCGACCTGGGCGACAACGGCCAGAGCCAGCCCGACCCCGCCACGCCGCGCTGGGTCAACCACTTCGCCATGGAAATCCGCGGCGACGCCGAGCTGGAGCGGATGCGCCAGCGGCTGCTGTCCCATGGCGTCGAGGTGGTGGGGCCGACCGACCACCACTTCATCCGCTCGATCTATTTCTTCGATCCCAACGGCGTCCGGCTCGAACTGACCTTGCGCCTGCCGGTGGACGACTACGTCGCCCGCAAGCGCCGCAGCGCCCATGACGACCTGGCGGCCTGGACCCGCGACAAGGCCGCCGGCCTGATGCCCGGTGCCAGCGGCACCAGCAGCCAGCAGCGCAGCCAGGCCCACGCCGGCTGAGCCGCCCCACTTTTCCATCCATTCAAGGAACACCATGAGCAAACCCTTCGCCTCCCAGGCCGACCTGGCGGAAAAGAAGATCTCCTTCGAGCGCCTGTCCGACAACGCCTACGCCTACGTGGCCGACGGCGACCCCAACTCGGGCGTGATCATCGGCGACGACAGCGTGATGGTGGTCGACGCGACCGCGACGCCGGCCATGGCCCAGGCGCTGATCCGCGCCATCCGCGGCGTCACCGACAAGCCCATCCGCCACGTCGCGCTGACCCACTATCACGCCGTGCGCGTGCTGGGCGCATCCGCCTTCGCCGCCGAAGGCGCGGCCAACGTGTACGCCAGCCGCGGCACGCATGAACTCATCGTCGAGCGCGGCCAGGCCGACATGGATTCGGAGATCGGCCGTTTCCCGCGGCTGTTTCAGTCCGCCGAAGGCATTCCGGGGCTGACCTGGCCCACCGTGGTGTTCGAGCGCGAACTGACCGTGTTCCTGGGCAGCCTCGAAGTGCGCATGCTGCACCTGGGCGCCGGCCACACCCGCGGCGACTCCATCGTCTGGATTCCATCGCAGGGCATCTGTTTCTCCGGCGACCTGGTGGAGTTCAACGCGGGCGTGTACACGGGCGATGCCTACTTGTCCGACTGGCCCGCCACGCTGGACGCGCTGCAAGCGCTGGAACCGCGCCAGATGGTGCCGGGCCGTGGCCCCGCGCTGACCACGCCCGCCGCCTGCCGCGAGGCCATCGGCTACACGCGCAGCTGGGTCGAAACGCTGTACGGCTGCGCCCGCCAGGGCGTGGAGCAAGGCAAGAGCCTGAAGCAGGTCTATGAAGACACGCGCCGCGTGATGGACCCGGAGTTCGGCCACGTCGTCATCTACGAACACGCGATTCCCTTCGACGTCTCGCGCGCCTATGACGAGGCCAGCGGCATCACCGATCCGCGCGTCTGGACCGCCCAGCGCGACCGCGACATGTGGGCCGAACTCACCGCCTGATCCCGGCACGCCCCCGCGCCACGAGGCCCCGCCGCGGGCCTTTTCATCCGATACGGAGCACCTGAACATGAAACTCGCCACCCTGAGCAACGGCGCCCGCGACGGCGCCCTGGCCGTCGTCGACCGCGGCCTGACCCGCCTGCGCGCCGTGCCCCACATCGCCGCCACCTTGCAGCAGGCGCTGGACGACTGGGCCCGCGCCGCGCCGCTGCTGCAGGCCGAATACGAGGCGCTGAACGCCGGCGAAGGCGCCAGCCAGCCCTTCGATCCGGCCCGCTGCGCCGCGCCCCTGCCGCGCGCCTACCAATGGCTGGACGCGTCGGCCTACCTGAACCACGTCGAGTTGACGCGCCGCGCCCGCGGCGGCGAGATGCCGCCTTCCTTCCTGAGCGATCCGCTGATGTACCAGGGCGCATCGGACGACTTCATGGGTCCCTGCGAGGACATCACCGCCGCCAGCGAGGAACTGGGCGTGGACCTGGAAGCCGAAATCGTGGTGGTGACCGACGACGTGCCGCTGGGCGTGGACGCGGACACGGCGCTTGCGCACGTAGCGCTGCTGGGCCTGGTCAACGACGTGACCTTGCGCAACGTGGTGCTGCCCGAACTGTCCAAGGGCTTCGGCTTCCTGCAGGGCAAGCCGGCCTCGGCGCTATCGCCCGTGCTGGTCACGCCCGACGAGCTGGCACCCTACTGGCGCGGCGGCAAGCTGCACCGCGCCATGCAGGTATGGCTCAACGGCCAGCAGATCGGCCAGCCCCAGGCGGGCGAGGAAATGCAGTTCCATTTCGGCGAGCTGATCGCGCACGCCGCCCGCACGCGCCGCCTGGGCGCGGGCACCCTGGTGGGCAGCGGCACCATTTCGAATGCCAGCGACGCCGCCGGCGTGTGCTGCCTGGTCGAAGCACGCGTGCGCGAAAAACTGCGCGACGGCGAAATGCGCACGCCCTTCCTCAAACACGGCGACCGCGTGCGCATCGGCATGCGCGACGACGCGGGCGCAAGCCTGTTCGGCGACATCGACCAACAGGTGCGCATTCCTGGCACGCGCCCCATGCCTGGCGCCGTATCGGCCAGCGCGCCCGAAACCACCGCCGCCTGACCGGAAAGCCTCATGAACGACACGCCCGCCCTCACCCTGCACAGCTACTGGCGCAGTTCCGCGGCCTACCGGGTCCGCATCGCCCTGGCCTTGAAGGGCCTGCCCTACCGGCAGGTCACCTGGCACATGGTCAAGGGCGAACACCAGCAGCCCGCCTATCGCTCGCTGGCGCCCTTCGGCCTGGTGCCCATGCTGGAAATCGACGGCCTGCGCCTGCAGCAGTCGCTGGCCATCATCGAGTACCTGGACGAGCGCCATCCCGGCGCGCCGCTGCTGCCGGCCGATCCGGCGCTGCGCGCGCAGGCCCGCGCGCTGGCGCAGCTGATCGCCTGTGAAATGCATCCACTCAACAATCTGCGGGCGCTCAAGCGCCTGCGCGCGCAGTTCGGCGCGGATGACGAACAGATCCAGGACTGGTACCGCCACTGGTGCGCGGAAGGCTTCCAGGCCTTCGAGGCGGCGTTGCCCGCGGCGCCGGAAGGCGGCTACGCGCTGGGCGCCGCGCCCACGCTGGTCGAGTGCTACCTGATCCCGCAGGTCTACAACGCCTTGCGCTACGGCGCGGACCTGGCGCCCTTCGAACGGGTCCGCGCCATCGTCCAGGCCTGCGCCGGCCAGCCTGCCTTCGAAGCGGCCCGCCCGGAAAACCAGCCCGACGCGCCGCAGAGCGCGGCGGCCTAGGCAACGCCCCCCAATAAGAAGCTGAACCGCCGCATTCCCCAAACGGAGACAACCATGCAGACAGAAATCCCCGCCGACGGCGCCGCCGTCGCATCCGCCCGCCGGGCCGCGTCCGGGCCGCTGGTCAGCGCCGACGACCGCAAGGTGCTGGCCGCCACGTTGGTCGGCTCGGCCATCGAGTGGTACGACTACTTCATCTACGTCCAGGCCGCCGGCCTGGTGCTGGGTTCGCTGTTCTTCGCGCCTTTCGCCAAGGAGAACCCGGAACTGTCGCTGATCCTGTCCTTCGCGACCGTGGGCGTGGCCTTCCTGTTCCGGCCGCTGGGCGCCATCGTCTGCGGCCATCTGGGCGACCGCTACGGCCGCAAGCGGGTGCTGGCGGCCACGCTGATCCTGATGGGCGTGTCCACGGCGCTGATCGGCGTGCTGCCCACCTACGCGCAGATCGGCATCTGGGCGCCGGTGATGCTGGTGACGCTGCGCGTGCTGCAAGGATTTTCCGCCGGCGGCGAATGGGGCGGCGCGGCGCTCATGGCGGTCGAGCATGCGCCCCGCGACCGGCGCTCGCTGTTCGGCGCCTTCCCGCAGATCGGCGTGCCGCTGGGCATGATCGTCGCCACCGGCGTGCTGTGGTGCATTACCTCCCTGGTCGGCCCGGACAACTTCATGGCCTGGGGCTGGCGCGTGTCCTTCCTGCTGTCCATCGCGCTCATCATCGTCGGCGTCTTCATCCGCCGCGCCGTCGAGGAATCGCCTGTATTCCTGGAAATGCAGTCGCGCCGCAGCCATTCATCGGCGCCGCTGGGCACGCTGTTGCGCAAGCATCCGCGCCAGATCCTGCTGACCACGCTGATCTTCGTGGGCAACAGCACGGCGGGCTACCTGCTGGTCGGCTTCTTCATCAGCTACGGCAGCCGCACGCTGCACATGCCGCCGCAGCAGGTGCTGATGATCTGCACGCTGGCCGCCGCTTGCTGGCTGGGCACCACGCTGCTGGGCGGCTGGCTGGGCGACCGCATCGGCCGCGTGCGCACCTTCCAGCTCGGCTACGTGCTGCTGGCGCTGTGGGCCATACCGATGTGGTCCTTCATCGAATCCGGCGATGTCATGCAGTTTGCCTTCGCCCTGGCCGTGCTGTCGGTACCGCTGGGCCTGACCTACGGCCCGCAGGCCGCGCTGTACGCCGAAATGTTCCCGGCCGACGTGCGCTACTCCGGCGTGTCGGCAGGCTATGCGCTGGGCTCCATCCTGGGCGGCGCCTTCGCCGCGATGATCGCGCAGTCCATCATCACCGCCACGGGCCAGTCCTGGCATGTGGGCGTGTACGTCATCGCCATGGCGGTGGTGTCCTTCGTCGCCGTGACCCTGGTCAAGGACCGGCCCGGCGTCACGCTGCACGCCGATTGAACCCGATCCCTCCTGAAGCCATTCATCCACGCACGCCATGAGCCCCACCATCCGCCAGGACGACCTGATCGAGTCCATCGCCAGCGCGCTGCAGTACATCAGCCACTACCACCCGGCCGACTACATCGCGCACCTGGCCCGCGCCTACGAACGCGAGGCCAGCGCGCCGGCGCGCGACGCCATGGCGCAGATCCTGGCCAGCTCGCGCATGGCCGCCATCGGCCGGCGGCCCATCTGCCAGGACACCGGCATCGTCAACGTGTTCCTGGAAGTCGGCATGGACGTGCGTTGGGAAGGTTTTACCGGCGGCCTGGAGGATGCCGTCAACGCCGGCGTGCGGCGCGCCTACCTGGACCCGGACAATCCGCTGCGGGCCTCGGTGGTGGCGGACCCGCTGTTCGGCCGCGGCAACACCCGCGACAACACGCCCGCCGTCATCAGCATGCGCATCGTGCCGGGCGCCAGCGTGGCCGTCACCGTGGCAGCCAAGGGCGGCGGTTCGGAGAACAAGGCGCGGCTGGCCATGCTGAACCCGGCCGACAGCATTGTCGACTGGGTACTGGCGCAGATTCCCGCCATGGGCGCCGGCTGGTGCCCGCCCGGCATGCTGGGCATAGGCGTGGGCGGCACCGCCGAAAAAGCGGTGCTGCTGGCCAAGGAAAGCCTGATGCAGCCCCTGGACATGCATGAACTGCAGGCCCGGGCGCAGCGCGGCGAAACACTGGCGTCCGAAGACGCGCTGCGGCTCGAACTGCACGAGCGCGTCAACGCCCTGGGCGTGGGCGCGCAGGGTCTGGGCGGCCTTACCACCGTGCTGGACGTGAAGATCAAGACCTACCCCACGCACGCGGCCGCCAAGCCCATCGCGCTGATCCCCAATTGCGCGGCCACGCGCCATGCAAGCTTCGTGCTGGACGGCTCCGGCCCCACCCACCTGGCCCCGCCCTCGCTGGATCTCTGGCCCGACCTGGGACCGGAACGCGCAGCCGGCACGGGCCGTCGCGTGAACCTGGACACCCTCACCCGCGAGGAAGTCGCGTCCTGGCGCGCCGGTGAAACCCTGTTGCTCAATGGCCGCATGCTGACCGGACGCGACGCCGCGCACCAGCGCATCCGCGAAATGCTGGCCCGCGGCGAACCCCTGCCCGCCGACTTCCGCGGCCGCGCCATCTATTACGTGGGCCCGGTGGACGCCGTGCGCGACGAGGCCGTCGGCCCCGCCGGCCCCACCACCTCGACCCGCATGGACGGCTACACCGACATGATGCTGGCGCAAACGGGGCTATTGACGATGATAGGCAAGGCCGAACGCGGCCCGCAGGCGGTCGAAGCGATCCGGCGCCACCGGGCGGCCTACCTGATCGCGGTGGGCGGCGCGGCCTATCTGGTGTCCCGCGCCATCCGCAGCGCCCGCGTCGTCGCCTTCGAGGACCTGGGCATGGAAGCGATCCATGAATTCGAAGTCACGGACATGCCCGTGACCGTGGCGGTGGACGCCGAGGGCGGCAACCTGCATGTGTCGGGGCCCGCGCAGTGGCGGCGGGCGGCGGGGGCCAGGGAGATACCGGTGGCCTTGGCGGGGGCTGCATGACCACGGAGGTCAGCGCAGCCCTCGAAGGTGCTTCCTGGAATGCGCCACGGCTCAGCGTGCCTTCAGCCCAGCTTGAATTCCACCACCGCCCCGCCGCTGCCATACAGCGGCGCATATTCCAGCACCTTGGCGCCGCGGAACCGGTCGCCCAGCGCGCCCAGCAGCCAGGACATGTGCTTGAAGCCCATTTCCGCCTTGGCCTGCCCGGCGTACTCCGGCATCGCCGCGCGCAGTTGCGCGGCGTCGCCGCTTTCCAGCAGCGCCAGCATGCGGCGGTTCCAGTCGTCGTCGGACTGCGAGATCAGGCGGTCGGATTCCGGCGCCACCGGCTCGCGGAACATGGTGTTGGACAGCCCGCCTATGCCGATGACCGCCGCCCGCTTGCCCTGCGCCGCGGCCGCCTGCACCGCGATGCGGCTGAGCTGCTCCGTCTGCGCGTTGTCGTGGTACAGGTTGTTGGCCGCCAGCGTCACGGGCAGCGCATCCGAACCGAAGCCCATCAGCGTGCTGACCGTGATGGTGCCCGTGTCGATGGGAAACTGGTCGTAGTCCACGCCGCGCGCATGGATGCCGGCGTCGCGGCAGCCCTGCACGCAGGCTTCGGCCAGGCTCGCGTCGCCGGCGATGTCGAAGGGCAGCTCGCCGTACTCGTGCCAGTTCTCGTCCACGTGCACGCCGGTGCTGCGCGCGCGCGTGATCCACAGCTGGTCCAGCACCGCCATCCACTGTGTCGAATACACCAGCACCACGTCGGGCCGGGAAGCTGCCAGCGTCTTGCCGGCCGCGCGCAGCGCCTGGTTCAGCCGTCCCCAGGGCGCCACGTCGCTGCGCAGCTGCGGCAGCGGGCTGCCGGGAACGAGAAATGCGGATACGAGGGTCATGGCATGTCTCCTTCGAGGGCTAGGCCGCCGCGCCGGCGGATGCTTCGAGGCGGGACAGCCCCGCCTCCTGCAGATTCCATTCCATCACCGCGTTGCCGGTGCCGATCACGGTGCCATAGCCGTGGAACTTGCCCGCCAGCTGCGGATAGCCCATGGCCGCGTGCATCCAGGTGAAGGCGCCCGATTTCACTTCGGCGAAGGCTTCATCGATGAACTGGGGCAGCAGTTCGAACACCTCGCCCATCCGGCCCTTGCGCATCAGTTCGATCATGCGGATGTCCCACAGATAGCCGTCGTAGCGCGCCGGATGCTCCTTGGACATGTCCTCGGGCACCTCGGGCTGTTCGTGGAAATGCCAGTGCGACAGCGTATTGCTGGCCAGCAGGACCGCCCGCCGCCCGCTCTTGCGTATGGCTTCGCGCGTGGCCCGGCCCAGCAGGTCCATTTCCTTGAGCCCTTCCTGGGTGTTGAGGTAATACGGCGTGTTGTTCGCCGACAGCCCCACCACCGGGATGTCCCATTGCGGCCGCACCATGTGCAACGTGGTGATGGTGCCGTAGTCCACCCTGAACTTCGGGTTGCGCATCATCTTGGTGACCAGGCCCAGCTTGCGGCCTTCCTCGCAACAGGCCTCGGCCAGCGCCACGTCGACGTCCATGCCGAAGTCGTAGCGAAACAGGTCGGGAAAGATCGGATCGACCGAGCGGCCCGCCAGGCGCGGCACGCCCAGGAAATGGTGGCCGACCTGGGTGATCCAGTGCGGCGAATGCACCAGCAACACGTCGGGCTGCAAGCGTTCAATGCTCTCGCGCACGTGGTCGTAGGCCCATCGCAGGCTTTCCCAGCCGCCGCGCGAACGCGGCTCGTTCTGCGGCGGGTTCTCGCCGTACACCAGGTGCGGCGGATGGGGAGCCAGGAATCCGGAAAGAATTTCGCCGTCCTTCATTGCTTACTCCTTTGCGAGTGCAGTGGGAACCGGGTTTCGACCGATGCTGCGAGGCCTGCCGATTTTTGTACGTATACGTACTGGATTCGAGTATCGATTCGCCGCAGTCCGCTGTCAACGGGCCGCGCATCTTTGGAAGATAGGGAGTTTCCCGAGCAGGCAGAAAAAAAAGGAGCAGCGAGAGCTGCTCCTTTAAAAGGGCCCTACGAAAAACCGTCTCCATCACCGCGTGCGGAGATGGCCAGTTTCCCGCGGCGCCGGCGGGCGCGATTAAGCCTGGGCTGGATTAAACGACATCCGCAGCCAGAAGCACATCACTGAAATTGGGTATTTTGCGCCCCCGCAGCAACTTCAATGCATAGTTGGCCACATCCGGAAACAAACGCCGGCACGGCTCCGATATCATCGCCAGTCCCTGCGCCCCGCCCGCCCGTTCATGAGTCCATTGCCCGTCCCTCGCCGCCTTGCCTCCCGCCGCCTGACCCGCCTGATTGTCCTGGCCGCGCTGGGCGCGCTGGCCGTCAGCCTGGGTCCGTCCGTCCAGGCGCAGACCGCCCGCAAACCCTCGCCCTATGAAAACTCCCGCCCGTTGAACCCCGACGAGCGCGCGGCGCAGCAGGCGGAAGACGCCAAAAAAAACGGCCCGGCCTTCCTCGCGCAGATCCGGACCCAGGCCGAATTCCAGCAGCTTGCCCGGGTCTACAACCCCGGCACGCCGCTGGAGATCCCGCACGTGCTGTTCGTGATCGATCGAAAACAGGGCGGCAAGATCTACTACGTCGACACGCCCCGCTATACGCTGCACGAGAACTTCGCGCGCGAGCGGCGCCTCTTGCCCGCCGACGACAAGGCCACGCTGATTGCTCAGTACAAGGACCCGCAGCGGCGCCTGCTGTTCGGCACCCTCAGTTGGCAACGCGACCTGCCCGGCTACACCTATGAATTCTGGGAAGGCGACCGGATCAACCCGGAGTTGTTGAAGCTGACCGAAGAGAAACTGCAGGCCAGCTTCTACCAACCGGTGCGCTTCAAGGCCAATTCCACGCTGCACGAACAGGTCGCGAAAAACGCCGGCCTGAACGCGGTGACGCAGGAATCCTTGCTGCGCGAGCAGACCTTCCTGCCGTTGAACACCGGCGTCGCCCAGGGCCGGCTGCGCATCGTGGCCTCGGTGGACGACACGCCGGACCTGTCGCCGACGGACATCCTGGTGCTGGACGAGGTTCCGGTCGCGCTGCCGCCGGTGGCAGGCCTGGTGACGCAGCGGCCTTCCACCCTGCTGTCCCACGTCAATCTGCTGGCCAAGGGCTGGCGCATTCCCAACGCCTACGTGCGCGATGCCGTGGCCGCGCTGCGCGAGCATGACGGCCAGTGGGTCGAGCTGACCGTCACCAGCAACGGCTATCAGCTGCAGCGCATCGCCAAGCCTGAAACCGCGCCGCCGCCCAAGGCCTCCCTGCCCCTGCCCAAGCCCGACTTGACGGTCAAGGCGATCAAGCCGCTCTCCGGCATGGTCACGCGCGACAGCCGCCATTGCGGCGTGAAGGCCGCCAACCTGGGCGCGCTGAAGTCCGCGCTGCCGCCCGCGGCCACCGTGCCGGACGGCTTTTGCATACCCTTCGCGCAGTACGCGGCCTTCATGGCGCAGCTAGGCGTGCCGCAGCGCATCGCCGCGCTGGAGCAACGGCCGGACTTCGCCAGCGACGCCAACGTGCGCCGCGCCGAACTGGCCGCGCTGCGCCGGGACATCGTGCAGGCCCCGCCGGATGCGGCGCAGGCCGCCGCCTGGCGCGAACGCTGGCAGCAGCAATTGCAGGGGCGCGGCGTATTCGTGCGCAGCTCGTCCAATTCCGAAGACCTGCCGGGATTCAGCGGCGCCGGGCTTTACACCACCGTGCCCAACGTGACGCAGGCCAACGCGCTGGCGCAAGCCGTGCAGACGGTGTGGGCCTCGGTCTACAACTACGAAGCCTATGAAGCGCGGCGCGCGGCCGGCATCGGCCAGGACGGCGTGGTAATGGCGGTGCTGGTGCAGCAGGCCGCGGCGTCGGACAGTTCGGGCGTCATGATCACACGCGATCCCTTCGACGCCACGCGCCGCTACGTCACCTACCTCTCGGCCAAGCGCGGCCTGGGCATCAAGGTGGTGGAAGGCAAGCGGCAGGCCGAGCAGCTGATGTACTCCAGCTGGTCCAAGGCGGTGCAGGTGCTGAGCCGTTCCGCCGAGGACACCCAGCTGGTGCCGGACGCGGCGGGCGGCGTGCGCGAAGTGCCGATCGAAGGCGCGCGCCAGGTGTTGAACGATGCGCTGGTGGCGCGCCTGGCTACGGTGGGCAGCCAGATCAAGCAGCGCCTGGGCGGCGCGGACCAGGACATCGAATGGGCCGTGCAGGGTGAGAACATCCTGATCCTGCAGGCCCGGCCGTACATCGACGGCAGTCAGTAAGGACCCGGCCGGAAGGCGGACCGGGCAAGGCCGCCGCGCACGGCGCCTTGCCCACAAAATCCCCTAGATATGCAGCGCGTGGCCCAGCGCCTTGAGCGCCGCTTCCTGCACGGCTTCGCCCAGGGTCGGATGCGCGTGGATGGTGCCCGCCACGTCTTCCAGCGTGGCGCCCATTTCCAGCGACTGGCCGAAGGCCGTCGACAGCTCCGAGACGCCGCGCCCCACCGCCTGCCAGCCCACGATCAGGTGGTTGTCGCGGCGCGCCACCACGCGCACGAAGCCGTCGGTGGATTCCAGCGTCATCGAGCGCCCGTTGGCCGCGAACGGGAAGGCAGCCGTCAGGCAGTCCAGCCCCGCGCTTTCCGCCTCGGCGGGCGACAGGCCCGCCACCACGACCTCGGGATCGGTGAAGCAGACCGCCGGAATGGAGGCAGGCTGGAAGTGGCGGCGCTTGCCCGCCACCAGTTCGGCCACCATCTCGCCCTGCGCCATGGCGCGATGCGCCAGCATGGGCTCGCCGGCGATATCGCCGATGGCCCAAACGTCGCGCATGGAAGTCCGGCACTGGTCGTCGATGCGCAACGCGTTGCCCTTGCGGTCCAGTTGCAGGCTTTCCAGCCCCCAGTCCTGCGTGCGGGGACGCCGGCCCACCGCGATCAGCACGCGGTCTGCCGGCAGCAGGGTTTCCACGCCCGCCGCGTCCTGCACGCGCACCGCGTTGCCGGCGCCGTTCAGGCCCAGCACCTTGCGGCCCAGGTGCAGATCCACGCCCATTCTCGACAGCGCGGCGGCTACCGGCTTGGTGAGTTCGGCGTCGTAGGTCGGCAGGATGCGGTCCTGCGCTTCCACCACCGCCACTTCGGCGCCCAGCTTGCGGTACACGGTGCCCAGTTCCAGGCCGATGTAGCCGGCGCCCACCACCACCAACTGCTTGGGGATGCTGGCGGGCGACAGCGCCTCGGTGGACGACACCACCATGCCGCCGAACGGCATGGACGCCAGCGGCGTGGGCTCGGAGCCCGCCGCCAGCAGCAGATGTTCGCACTGGATGCGGATGACGCCAGACTCGCCGGTGTCCACTTCCACCGTCTTGCCGTCCAGCAGGCGGGCCCAGCCGCGCACCACTTCCACGCCGTTTTTCTTCAGCAGCGCCGCCACGCCGCCGGTCAGCTTGCCGGCGATGCCGTCCTTCCAGGCCACGGTCTGGGCCAGGTCGATGGCGGGCGCCGACACGGAAATGCCCAGCGCCGACTTGCCCGCGTAATGCCGCGCCTTGTCGAATTCCTCGGCCGCGTGGATCAGCGCCTTGGACGGGATGCAGCCGATGTTCAGGCAGGTGCCGCCCAGTTGGGCGCCTTCGACCAGGATGGTCGGCACGCCCAGCTGGCCGGCGCGGATGGCGGCGACGTAGCCGCCGGGGCCGCCGCCGATCACCAGCAAAGTCGTAGTCTTAGTGATCTGGCTCATGCTTACTCCACGAAAAGCAGCGCGGGTTGTTCCAGCAGCGCGCGCACCGCCTGGATGAAGCGCGCCGCGTCCATGCCGTCCACCACGCGGTGGTCGAAGGACGACGACAGGTTCATCAGCTTGCGCGCCACCACGGCGCCATTGCGGATGGCGGGCCGCTCGACGATGCGGTTCACGCCCACGATGCCGACCTCGGGATGGTTGATTACCGGCGTGGTGACGATGCCGCCCAAAGGCCCCAGGCTGGTGATGGTGATGGTCGACCCCGACAGCTCGTCGCGGCTGGCGCTGCCCGTGCGCACCGCCTCGGCCAGACGGACGATCTCGGCCGCCATGGACCAGAGATCGCGCGCCTCGGCGTGGCGCATGACCGGCACCATCAGGCCGCCGTCGCTTTGCGTGGCGATGCCGATGTGGATCGCGCCGTAACGCGTGACCACGCCGCCCTCATCGTCGTAGCGCGCGTTGATCTGCGGGAAATCGCGCAGCGCCACTACCATCGCGCGCGCCAGCAGCGGCAGCAGCGTGAGCTTGCCGCGCGTCGCGCCCCACTTCTGGTTGAGACTGGCGCGCAGCTCTTCCAGTTCGGTCACGTCGATTTCCTCGACGTAGCTGAAGTGCGGGATGCGGCGCTTGGACTCGGCCATCTTCTGCGCGATCTTGCGGCGCAGGCCGATGACCGGCACGTTTTCCTCGTCGTTGCGCTCGGCATAGGCCACGCCGCCGCGGGCTTGAGCCCCCCCGCCCTGCCCTTGCAGGTAAGCGTCCAGATCCTCGTGCAGGATCCGGCCGGCCGGGCCGCTGCCGTGCACGTAGCGCAGTTCGATGCCCAGGTCCCAGGCGCGCTTGCGCACGGCCGGCGAAGCCAGCGGCTTGTCGCCGGGCTGGCGCGCGACGGCGGCGGGCGCCTGGCGCGCGGGCTTGGCCGGCGCCGCGGACGGCTTGGCGGGCGCGGCGACTTCGGCGGCAGCCTTCGGCGCAGGCGCGGCCTGCGGCGCGGACGCCGAAGCCGCGGGCTGCGCAGCGGCAGGAGCCGCGGCCGCCTTGGCAGGCGGCGCGTCCGCGCCCG
>Ga0209699_100081_pt1 | contig 119665 bp, 115 predicted proteins | sample SynthPrep_1_END__FD_187204 | JGI IMG/M metagenome (GOLD analysis project Ga0209699, IMG submission 187204) | Synthetic microbial communities from Ohio, USA - SynthPrep_1_END_DS7_MetaG (SPAdes) (version 2) | ecosystem: Engineered > Bioreactor > Aerobic > Activated sludge | place: USA: Ohio...
CCGAACAGGACCGTGAAACAAGACCGCGCCGATGATAGTGAGATGCGCTCTCGTGAAAGTAGGTCATCGTCAGACTAACTATTTAAAAAGCCCCTGCAGAACTCTCTGCAGGGGCTTTTTGCTTTGCGGAAAGACTCAGTATGCGTGGAAACGCCAGAGCGAAATCGAGAATCGCCTCGATTTGCGCTTATGGAACTCCGGTGACGAGTGCTTATCTGGTAAGGCAGAATATCTTTGTACCTATTCCGGCACCTCGGTATGAAATTTGATTTGATAATTGTTGGTGGAGGCCTCGCGGGGCTTGCTGCAGCCGTGGCGTTAAGAAAGTCGCGCCTATCCATCGCGGTGGTTGAGCCCCACGCGACGACGAAACAGCCTCATTCCGAATGGGACGCGCGGATTTATGCATACAGCCCTGCTAGCGCGAAGTTCTTGCAGGAGCTGGGGATCTGGCAGCATCTGGATCAGGGAAGGCTCTGTCCTGTCGCCGAGATGAAAGTTTATGGAGATGCGCGAAGCACCTTACGGTTCTCTGCCTACGAGAGCGGTTTACAGGAGTTGGCCTGGATCGGGGAGTCCCGCCTCGTTCATGACGAACTGAGGGAGAGCGTGAAGCGCCAGCATAACGTCACCTTGTTCTGTCCCAGGTCCCCCGTTTCTGCCTGTTTCGAGAGTGCATCCGTAAGCCTAGAGCTTGATGGTGGCGAGGTTCTGACGTGCCGTTTGCTGGTCGGCGCTGATGGTCGGGATTCCTGGGTTCGTGAGCAAAGCGGGTTAGCCGCCCATAATGTCCCTTATGGCGAGATGGGCGTGGTTGCCAATTTCGAATGTGAGAGAGAACACCACAATATTGCCTACCAATGGTTTCGCGAAGACGGCGTGCTCGCTTGGTTGCCTTTGCCCGGACGAATGATTTCCATGGTTTGGTCGGCCAAGGATGGGTTCGCCCAAACCTTGGTGCAGATGAGGGAACGGGAGCTTTGCGCACGGCTGGAGGAGGCCGGCGAGCGCCTATTGGGCAAGCTGAGTCTTAGGGGAGCACCGGCGGCATTCCCGCTGCGGTTGATGAGAGTGGAGAGTGTGGTCAAACCGCGACTGGCGTTGATTGGGGACGCGGCGCATGCAATACACCCTCTTTCCGGGCATGGTATTAACCTGGGCTTTCAAGATGCAAAGGTGCTGGCAGAATTGTTGGGATCCGCGGCTGAATGGCGGGACATCGGAGACCATTCATTCCTCCGGCAATACGCACGCAAGCGGGCGGAAGAGCCGTTTGTGCTCCAGTACGCAACGCATGGCTTGAATCGACTGTTTGCCGCGCGTAATCCTGCAGCGGCTTTTTTCCGCAATGCCGGGCTGAACCTCACAGGAAGGCTCCCTGTCCTAACGAACGCGCTGGTGCGCTACGCGGTTAGCGGTAAGTTTTCATAACTGGAGAAGTGGATGTTTTCTTTCTGCAAGCGCCTTGGCTTCAAGGTGGCGGTGCTTTCTTGTGCCCTTCTGATAACGGGATTTGCCCAAGCAAACGAAGATGCGGTGAGGAAGGCGGTTGAGGCTTTCGTCGGGGCTCCCGCGGTCGAATCTGTAGCGCGGACGCCGTATGGTGGTCTCTATGAGGTGGTGCTGAAGAGCGGGGAGTTGGTTTACACTGATGAGAAGGCCAGTTTCATTATCGATGGCCGCTTGATTGATACCCAAACCAGAAAGGATGTGACGCAGGCGCGGCTGAATCAGCTGTCTGCCATCGATTTTTCCAGCCTGCCGCTGAATCAGGCGATCAAACAGGTGAAGGGTAATGGCAAGCGTGTGATCGCGACCTTCGAGGATCCCAACTGCGGTTACTGCAAGCGTCTGGCGAAGGAGCTGGCGCAGATGAATGATGTGACCCTGTACGTTTTTCTGTACCCCATTCTCAGCCCGGATTCCACTACCAAGTCCCAGAACATCTGGTGCGCCAAGGATAGGGCCAAAGCGTGGAATGACTGGATGAATGATGGTAAGGCACCGGCCAGCAAGGAGTGCGACACCGCGGTGATCGACCGCAACCTTGCACTCGGCCAGAAGCTGAAGATCCACGGCACTCCCACGCTCTTCCTTGCGGACGGCACCCGTATCGGTGGTTATGCGCCGATGGCCGAGATCGAGAAGGCGCTGGCCGCGGTCAGTAAGTGAGTTTTCGGGCGAGCGCTGAGTGTTCAGCGTTCGCCTGCCTGCATCCCGTTCGGGAGCAGCACCCACATCTTGCCTTGCTGGCGCATCCGACCGGCTTGCGCGCCTGCCTCGGGGCCGAAGCCCCAGAAGAAATCGGCCCTGACTACGCCTTTTATTGCACCACCGGTGTCTTGCGCAACCATCAGGCGCTGAAGCGGCTTTTCACTCAAGGGGTAAGTTGTCGCGAGGAAGACCGGGGCACCCAGTGGGACGTACCTGGGGTCGACAGCCAGGCTGCGGCCAGCGGTGATCTGGGTCCCCTGGGCGCCTATCGGTCCCCCCTCGCGTTGAGGGAGTTCGCGGAAGAATACGTAGCTCGGATTGGCGTTGAGCAATTCCGTCAGCCGGGCAGGATGTGCCGCGGCCCAGCGCTTGATTCCGTCCATGGAGGCCTTCTCCAGCGGCAGTTCTCCTTGGTCTACCAGCCAGCGGCCAATCGACTGGTAAGGGTGCCCGTTCTGATCGGCGTAGCCTACCCTGGCGTAGCTGCCATCCGGCAACTGGATTCGTCCCGATCCCTGCACCTGCAAGAAGAAGAGGTCGATCGGATCCGCGGCCCAGAACAAGGTCCGGGCCTGGGGTTTCCGGCCGTTATCCTCCAATTCGCTGCGCGTCCAGTAAGGCACGACCTTGTTGCCGACGAGGCGCCCCCGGAGCCGCATGTTCTTCAGTTCGGGGTAGACGTCTCCGAGTTCGATGGTCAGCATGTCGGAAGGCACGCCATAGACGGGCCATGAATACTGCGGCGAGCGCGTCCGGCTACCTTTGATCAGCGGCTCGTAATAGCCTGTGATCAAACCGTCCACCCCGTGGTCCGGATTGGTCAGCTGCCAAGGTGTGAAGTTGGTCTCGAAAAACTGGCGGATCGCGGTTGCCCCCGGGTGTTCTCCGAGAATGCCGGCAATCTCGCAGACGTGGCTCCACCCCTCCCGCTTTCCCAGAGCACTGCAGGATTCGCGCAAGGCCGGCCATGCGGCAGCCAGATCGTCCTCCCTCCATCCAGGTATTGCGCTCCAGGATGAGGATTGCAGCGCTGCCGCCGGCGCTGTTGGCGCGGGTGTGATGGTTGGCGGCGGACAGCTTGGGCAGACGGGGCAGGGCTGAGGCGCGGGACAGACTTTGGCCTCTGTGCTGGGCCGCTTGATCTGCTGGGGCGGTGTTGCGGTGGTGCTGCAGCCGGCGAGCAAGGCAAAGACGGCGGAAAGACTGAGCAGGCGGAATTGCGCCGGGGCCAAGAACATGAGAACAGGGGATTTGAGCCAGGAAGGAGGGCAGTATACCGGTCGAAGCTCAAATTCCCCGGGAGGCAAACGTGTGGGTGATCTTTCTGGAGGCAGGGCTGGCCTTGATGTTGCTGCTCATCATCGTCTGGGCGACCTGGCCCAGGCGCGAGCAAGAGAAGGAGCGAGCGGATGAGGACGAGTGACGCAGCCACCCTCCGTAGCGTTGCGGTTGGTTGCTTTCTGGCCGCGTGAAGACGGGTACGACAGGCGTCCTCGCGCAGGGCGGGGCTCCGGCAGTGCAGAGTGCAATGACGTCAGGTAGGCGAGCAAATGCGGGCTAAGGTAGTTGAGGTGGCTGCGGGCGTTATCACCCGGCCGGATGGAGCGTTCCTGCTGGGGCGTCGTGCGGGAGATGTGCCTTACGCCGGCTACTGGGAGTTTCCCGGTGGCAAGGTCGAACCGGGTGAGAGCGCGGCCCAGGCGTTGAGCCGCGAACTCGGGGAGGAGTTAGGGATTCGAGTGCGCCACCTCAGACCATGGCTTTGCAGGGAGCACGATTACGAACACGCCTACGTTCGTCTGCGTTTTTTCGAGGTGACCGCGTGGGAAGGCGAGCCGGTGGGTCATGTGCACGATCGCCTGGCATGGATTACGCCGGGCGGCGAGACGCCGGCTCCGATGTTGCCAGCCAATGGGCCGGTGCTGAAGGCGTTGGGCTTGCCCAGGTGCATGGGGATCACCCAGGCCGGCAAGGTCGGCGTTGCGCAACAGTTGAAGGCGCTGGAGTTGTCGCTCTCCCGCGGACTACGTTTCGTGCAAGTGAGAGAGCCAGGGCTGGACGCCGCCGCCTATCGTGGTTTTGCGGAGGACGCCTTGTGCCTGGCCGCGCGGGCAGGAGCGGTCGCCGTTCTCAATACGGAACCGGAGCTTGCGCAAGCGCTGGGCGCTTCGGGCTTGCACCTCCCGGCCCGGCGGCTGCAAGCCTTGGTCCAGCGACCGCCGTTTCGTTGGGTCGGGGCCTCCTGTCATACGCGGGCAGAGCTGGAAAAGGCCGCCAGCCTGGGGTTGGACTATGCCTTGTTGGGGGCAGTGATGCCGACCGCCACGCATCCCGGCGAGGTGTCCTTGGGGTGGAAGGAATTTGCCAGATTGAGCGCGGACTTGCCGCTCCCGGTCCTGGCGCTGGGGGGGCTGCGATTCTCGGACATGGAAACCGCCCAGAATGCGGGAGCGCACGGCGTCGCCGCCATCCGGGGAGCCTGGGAGTTCAGGCCGGATCAGGAGCTTTCACCGCTCTCGCTTGCGTCGGGCGGAGCCGCGGGAACGCGGTAATCCTCTGAGGCCCAGGCGCCCAGATCGATTTTCTTGCAGCGCTCGGAGCAGAACGGGCGATAGCGATTCTCCGGCAGCCACTCAACCGGTTTGCTGCAGGTAGGGCACTTGACGATCCGCGGGGCTTGTCCGGTCATCAGAGGCTGCAGAAGGTGAGTTCGAACTGTACATCGCGTTCCGCCACCCGAGGACGGGCGATGGTTTCCGGCAGCATGAAGCGGATGTTCAGCGCGTACTTGTTGGCGCTGATTTCGGGAACCACGGCTTCACTGTGGGGAACGTTCACCCTGACCATCTGTGCGGCACGACCCGCCATCGTCAGCTGGTAGGTGCCGCAGCGCGCACGCTGGCCTTCCGGGCGGCCACTGCCGCGGAGGAGGCGCAACACGATTTCCAGTCCGTCGCGTATCGGTGTCATCGGGCGGATCCAGCCTTCCAAGTCCCGCCGGCGGGCATCAGCATCACGATTAAGCCAGAAGTGATAGGAAGGGAGGTCGAACTGACAGGCGCCGCCAGGGATGGCTGCACGGCTCCGGATACTCATCAGCCACTCGTTCTCGCGCAGGTACTGACCGATCTTTCCCGCCATCGCCAGCAGGCCGGCTGAAGCCTGCTCTATCTCGTACAGGGCGCCAGCCAGCGCTTCTTCTGAAATCGCCGGGTTGTTGCGATAGGACATCAGGGTCTGGCGCTGGCGCTCCAACTCCTGCACCAGATCCACCTTGAGATCCGCCCTGCTTGCGACTTCCAGGATTTCGAACAGGGTGAGGAGCGAGACGTGGTGATCCTGAGGCGCTTCGCTGCGGCTGAAATGACCGACCTTGCGGAACAGATCTTCCAGGCGCAGGAGGGTGCGGATACGCTCGTTGAGGGGATATTCGTAGCTGATCACCGCGTAATGTCCGCCAGCGTCTCGGGTCTCAGGATATCGATCGATAATAGCACAGCGATGAGCGTGCGGCCCGCGCCACTGCTCGGTTTCTGCACCGTCGCTGCCGCTATCGGGCTGCGGCCGCGAGGTATTGGAGGTGAAGACGCTGGACCTGGGGGGCGAGTTCCGCCAGGGGGCCGCTGTTGTCGATCACATCGTCTGCAGCGGCGAGCCGCTGCGACCGGGTGGCCTGACTGGCCATGATCGCGCGGATCTGACTTTCGTCCAGTCCGCTGCGGCTGCGGACGCGTTCGATCTGCAAGGCTTCCGGGCAGTCCACAACGCATATCCGGCTGCAGCGGGAGCGGTAGCTGCCGGACTCAATCAGCAGAGGGACGGCGAGTATTACGTAGGGGCCGGGTGCCGTCAGGCAGGCGCTGTTGCTGCTGCTGCGGATCAGGGGATGGAGGATGGCCTCCAGTTCGCGCCTGGCTTCGGGGCGCTCGAAGACCAGGGCGCGCATCGCCGCCCGGTCCATGCTGCCATCGGCCGCCAGCATGTGCGGACCGAAGGCGGAGCGGATGGCCGGGATGGCGGCGCCGTGGGGCGCCGTCAGCATGTGGGCGATACGGTCGGTATCCACCAAGCTGGCACCGAGTGCGACGAATTGGTCGGCCGCTGCGCTCTTGCCGCTGCCGATGCCGCCGGTGAGCCCGACGACATAGGGCTTCACGGTTTGCATTCGCCGCGATGTGCCGGGTCGAGTCCGTCGTATGCCGCGAGTGCGCTAGCCGTTGCGCTCACCTCTACCCGGTGATGCTGGCCACTGCGGGTGGTAACGCCGGCGGAACGGACGCCGCGGCTGCGTAGTTGCGTCAGTTGCTGGTTGGCGGCGTTCTCTGTCTTGAACAGCCCGAGGGAGACCGCGAACTGGGTGGGGCCTGCATCCTGCACGATGAAGTAGTCGGTAACGCCAAGCGCCTTCAACTCGCGCACCTTCCGTTCGGCGGCCTCCCGGCTGCCCTGTGGCGGGATGCGGACCCACCAGGCGGAGGTGCTCTCGTAGCTGCTCTGCCGCGGCTGCAGGCCGGCGGTACGCAGCCGTTCGGCGAGATGGCTGGCGTCTTCCGTGTTGAGGCCGATCCAGGCCCGGCACTGCGAGGCCTCGGCCACAGCGGGAGACGGGCCGGGCATTTCCTGCGGCTGCGGCGCGGCAGCCGCAGGCTCAGGCGCCGTGGGGGCGGGGTCGGCCTCGGCACGCTGAGAGGCAGGGGGCTCTTTGGCGTCCTTGCGGAGGAACTGGATGCGCTCTGGTGCGAGTTGGTTGTTCAGTCGCTCCGGTTCGCCGGCGGGGGCATTGCCGCCCAGCCAGCCCTTCAAGGTGGCAAAGGCGAGGACGTTGAGGAGCAGCAGCAAGATGAACAGGAAGCGCAGCGTAGACATGAGCTTGAGCTTAACCGATCCGCAGGCGCGGGATAAGCCGCAGTGGCGATGCCGCCCTCAGCTGGCGGGGCCGGGAGGCAGGCTGGAGCGGGAGATCAGGCCGAGGCCGTCCAGCACCAGGTTCTCGGTGCGGCGCAGGGGGATCTGCAGCAGCTTGGAAAACGCGTTTGCCGCGCCGCCGCCGAGCAGGCAGAGCGCGGCGGGCTGGTGGGCGATCTGGCGGAACATGCGTTCCACCGCGCCGGCCTGCGCATGCAGGACGCCGCTGTGTATCGCGTCCGCCGTGCTCCTGGGCGTCTCGCTGTAGTTTCCGTCTGCCAGGGGCAACTGGGCGGTGTTGCCGGCAAGGGCGCGACGCATGAGCTCGACCCCAGGGAGGATGGCGCCTCCGAGGAAATTGCCCTCGCCATCCAGCAGGTCCAGGGTGGTTGCGGTGCCGGCGGTGGCCACCAGAACCGGGCCGGTGTGCGTGGCGCGGGCGCCTATCAGCGCGGCCCAGCGGTCCGCGCCCAGCGTTTCCGGGAGGAGGTAGTGATTGCGGACGCCACACTGGGCCGCAGAGGGGCGCACCCACTCCGGTGTGATCCGCCGCGCGCCGGCGAGGCGGGCGATTTCCGCCGCGACCGTCGGGCCGGCGACATTGCTGCCGACGATGCGCTGTATTGCCGGATGTGCCGCCAGCAGTTCCGCGAGCCCGGCCAGCTCGTCATGACCCAGATTGCCTTCCTGGGGAGGCGCCCCGGCAGTTGCGGCCTGCAGACGCCATTTGATGCGGGTGTTGCCGACATCCAGCAGCAGGATCATGGGGCGGCTCGCAGCGACACTTCGCCGGAGAGGATGCGCCGTACGCTGTCCTCACCCTGCAGCAGTAGCGCGCCATCCTCCGCCACGCCAATACAGGTGCCCTGCACGGCTTCGGCTTCACCCAGGATGCTCACCGGCAGTCCGGCGAAAGCGTTGCGCTGCTCCCAGGCCGCGCGCAGCGCGGGGAAGCCGGCAGTGGCGTAGGTTGTCAGCAGCCCGTGCAGCTCGCGCAGCAGCGCGGCCAGCAGGGTGTCGCGGTCGACTTCGCGGCCGAGTTCGCCTCGCAGATCGGTGACAGCTTTTTGCCCTTCTATCGTGGCCGCGGGGGGAAGGCTGAGGTTGACGCCGATGCCGATGATGGCTGCCGGCGTCCGGCCGCGGCCGGGCAATAGCTCGACCAGGATGCCGGCCAGCTTGGCGCCGTGGATCAGCACATCGTTCGGCCATTTCAGCTGCACGCCGGCGACGCCTAACTGCTCCAAGGTGCGCGCCAGGGCCAGGCCGGCGACCAGCGAAAGTCCGGCCGGCACCGGGGCTCCGGCGTCGAAGCGCCACAGCGCGGAGAAGGTGAGGCTGCCGCCCTGCCAGGATTGCCACTGCCGGCCGCGACGGCCCCGACCGGCGGTCTGGCGGTCCGTCAGGACAACATGCACGCGGCCGTCATCCGCGGGGGGCGCGTCCATCAGCACGCTGTTGGTGGAGTCGCAGGCGGGCAGGTGGCGCACCGAGAAGTGGTGGCCGAGATCGCCGAGGCCGGCGAGGGGATAGTCGGGTGCAGCTGGGGCGGACAAGTGCGGCTCGCGTAATACGGAAAGGCGCATTATCCGCCAACTCGGCCGCCATGCACGGCGGTGGTGCATGGCGGCGGTGGGGTCAGTCTTCGCTGTCGGCGCTGTGATCAACCGCATGGTTGCGGTCTTCATCCATGCCGAGTTCCTGAATCTTGCGGGTGATGGTGTTGCGGCCTATGCCCAGCAGCTGGGCAGCTTCGATGCGGCGGCCGCCGGTTGCGGTGAGGGCGCGGCGAATGAGGGTGCGCTCGAACTCGCGGGTAAGGCGGTCGAAGACTTCGCCCGGTGTGGCAGCAATCAGGCGGTCCGTCTCCAGGCCTAGGCCATCTACCCAGTTGACCGGGGTTTCGCGGGTTGGCTGGTCGCGCATCTCCGGCGGCAGGTCGGCCACCTCCACGATCTGGCCAGGGGCCATCACGGTGAGCCAGTGGCAGAGGTTCTCCAGCTGGCGGACGTTGCCCGGGAAGGGCAGGGCCTGCAGATACTTGATCGCGCCCTCCGACACCCGCTTGCTTTCCACGCCCAGTTCCTGGGCGCTGCGCTGCAGGAAGTGGCGGACCAGGATGGGCACGTCTTCCCGACGTTCGCGCAGCGGCGGCAGGCGCAGGCGGATGACGTTGAGGCGGTGGAAGAGATCCTCGCGGAACAGGCCCAGCCGCACCCGCTCTTCGAGGTCCTGGTGGGTGGCGGCGATGACGCGAACATTGGCCTTGATCGGCTGGTGGCCGCCGACGCGATAGAAATTGCCGTCGGACAGCACCCGCAGCAGGCGGGTCTGCAGCTCGGACGGCATGTCGCCGATTTCGTCCAGGAACAGGGTGCCGTTTTCCGCCTGCTCGAAGCGGCCGCGGCGCTGGGCGGCCGCGCCAGTGAAGGCGCCGCGCTCATGGCCGAAGAGCTCCGACTCCAGCAGGTCGCGTGGAATCGCCGCGGTGTTGATGGCGATGAAGGGAGCCTCGCGGCGCGGGCTGTGGCGGTGCAGCGCACGCGCGACCAGTTCCTTGCCGGTGCCGGACTCGCCATTGATCAGCACGGTGGCATGGGATTGGGACAGCCGGCCGATGGCGCGGAAGACTTCCTGCATCGACGGTGCCTGGCCGAGGATCTCCGGCGCCAGCGAGGTGTCTTCGCTTGCACCTTCCTGGTGCGTGCTTTGGTCGATTGCGCGGCGAACCAGTGCAACCGCCTGATCGACGTCGAAAGGCTTGGGCAGGTATTCGAAAGCGCCGCCCTGGAAGGCGGAAACCGCGCTCTCCAGATCGGAGTAGGCGGTCATGATGATCACCGGCAACTGCGGGTGCATCGCCTTGACGCGCTGCAGCAGGGTCAAGCCGGTTTCGCCCGGCATGCGGATATCCGACAGCAGCACCTTGGGCGGGTGGCTGGTGTTCTCCAGTTCCTGCAGCGCCTCATTGGCAGAGGTGAAGCTGCGGTGTGAAATCTCTTCGCGCCCCAGGGCTTTTTCCAGCACCCAGCGGATGGAGCGGTCGTCATCTACGATCCAGACGGTATTCATTATTGTGTTTGCACTATTTTGGTGCGTCCCGTACGCGCTTACGTCCGGTCCGTGATCGGCAGCAAAATCATGAAGCAGGTCCGGCCAGGGCGGCTTTCGACGTCGATCATGCCCTGGTGCTGCTCCACGAAGCTCTGGGCGAGAGACAGGCCCAGTCCGCTACCACCGTCCCGCCCCGAAACCAGCGGGTAGAAGATCTTGTCGCGGATCTCCTCCGGTATGCCGGGGCCGTTGTCGATTACTTGCAATTCCAATGCCAGCTTGAAGCGACGTTTGGCCAGCGTGACCTGGCGCGCTACCCGGGTACGCAGCCGGATCTCGCCGCGGCCTTCCAGCGCCTGGGCGGCGTTGCGGGTGATGTTGAGAATGGCCTGGATCAGCTGCTCGCGGTCGGCGGTGAGCTCGGGCAGGCTGGTGTCGTAGTCGCGGCGGATCACCAGGTCGGGAAACTCGGCCAGGATGAGGCGCCGCACCCGCTCCAGCACGTCGTGGATATTGAGCTGGGCGGGCCGCATCATGCTGTGGGACGTCAGCAGCCGGTTCATCAGGTCCTGCAGGCGATCGGCCTCGGCGATGATGACTTCGGTGTATTCGCGCAGCTGCGGCTCGGCCAGTTCCCGCTCCAGCAGCTGGGCAGAGCCGCGGATGCCGCCCAGCGGGTTCTTGATCTCGTGGGCGAGGTTACGGATCAGTTCGCGATTGGCCTGCTGCTGCTGCAGGAGCTGTTCCTCGCGGGCCACGCGCAGTTGAGCGTCTATCGGCCGGAATTCCAGCAGCAGCCGTACGCCATTGGCCTCGACCGGGCTGACGGTGCAGTCCAGGTTGATCGGTTCGGCGTTGTTGCGAGGGATCTTCAGATCCTGGCCGGTATAGCTCCAGTTGGTGCGCAGCGCATTCTCCAGCGCGGCGCCCAGGCCGGGCGGTTCACCCAGCAGGCGGGAGAGCTGAGTCCCCACCAGCTTGCGCTGGCTGATGGCGAAGAGGTTTTCGGCGCCGGGGTTGATGTAGCGGATGGTCAGGTGCTCATCGACCAGCACCACGGCGGAGGAGAGCAGTTCTAGGCCGGCGAAGGGGCCGGAGGCGGGCGGGTGTGGATGGGTCATGGCGCGTTCTTGGAGTTTTGCGAGGCGGACTATGCAAAAAACGCGCCATGGAGGTCAGCGCAGGTTGGTGAGCTCCCGTCGCAGAGCCTCGATGTTGCGCTGGTGGAGTTCCACTTTGTCCTGGTAGGGCTTCAGGCGATCCAGGACTTTCTGGTAGTTGCGCTCATCCCCGGTGCGTATCGCCTCCTGTTCGCTCAACTCCTGGCGTGCCGCGGCGAGGGACTTTTCCTCGGCGGCGAGTTCGCCTTCGAGAACCTCGCGCCGGCTGTTGTCACGGGCGCGCTGGGTGTCGGCGCTCACTCGGGGAAAGCTGGAGGGCGAGGTGGTTTGTGCCGGAGCGCTCTGGCGCGCGGGCGGCGGAGGGACGGAAGAGACTGCCTGACTCTGCTCGAGCAGTTTGCAGTTGCGCGCCAGGCTGCGGTCATTGGTGTAGGTGGTGCGGCCTTCTGCGTCTACGCATTTATAGACGTCCGCGTGGGCAAGCAGAGGGGCCAGGAGGGCGAGAGAAAGCGCCAGAGGGCGCAGCTGTCTCATGGGCGGTTCCGAAGGCGGCGATGGACTGAGGGAGGAAGGCCGGGCTGCGCCGGCCGCGCGGGTGCGGGGGATTAGACCATAAAAAAAGGGGACGGGCATTGCCCGTCCCCTCTCTGCAAGTAATCCCGTTGGGATTACAGGCTGTAGTACATGTCGAACTCGACCGGGTGGGTCGTCATGCGGAAGCGGGTGACTTCTTCCATCTTCAGCTCGATGTAGGCGTCGATGAAGTCATTGCTGAACACACCGCCGCGGGTCAGGAACTCGCGGTCCTTGTCCAGGTACTCCAGGGCCTGATCGAGGCTGGTGCAGACGGTCGGGATCTTCGCGTCTTCTTCCGGCGGCAGGTCGTACAGGTTCTTGTCGGCAGCGTCGCCTGGGTGGATCTTGTTCTGCACGCCGTCCAGGCCGGCCATCATCAGCGCGGAGAAGGCCAGGTACGGGTTCGCCAGGGGGTCCGGGAAGCGCGCTTCGATGCGGCGGCCCTTCGGGTTGGCGACGTACGGGATGCGGATCGAAGCCGAGCGGTTGCGGGCGGAGTAGGCCAGCTTGGTCGGGGCTTCGAAGTGCGGCACCAGGCGCTTGTAGGAGTTCGTGCCCGGGTTGGTGATGGCGTTCAGCGCGCGGGCGTGCTTGATGATGCCGCCGATGTAGTACAGCGCGAACTCGGACAGGCCGGCGTAGCCGTTGCCGGCGAACAGGTTCTGGCCGTCCTTCCAGATGGACTGGTGCACGTGCATGCCGGAACCGTTGTCGCCAACGATGGGCTTGGGCATGAAGGTGGCGGTCTTGCCGTACTGGTGAGCGACGTTCTGGACCACGTACTTGAGGGCCTGGGTCCAGTCGGCACGCTTGGTCAGGGTGCTGAACTTGGTGCCGATCTCGCACTGGCCGGCGGTGGCGACTTCGTGGTGATGCACTTCGACCGGGATGCCGATGCCTTCCAGCGCCAGGCACATGGCGGCGCGGATGTCATTCAGGCTGTCGACCGGGGGAACCGGGAAGTAGCCGCCCTTGACCTTGGGACGGTGGCCGGTGTTGCCGCCTTCGAACTTCTCGGCGGAGGACCATGCTGCTTCTTCGGAAGAGATCTTCACGAAGCAGCCGGACATGTCGGCAGCCCATTCGATGGAATCGAAGATGAAGAATTCGGGTTCCGGGCCGAAGTAGGCGGTGTCGCCCAGGCCGGTGGACTTCAGATAGGCTTCGGCGCGCTTGGCGATGGAGCGCGGGTCGCGGTCGTAGCCCTTGCCGTCGGAGGGCTCGATGACGTCACACGTCAGAACCAGGGTGGTTTCGTCGAAGAAGGGATCGATGTAGGCGGAGCTCGCTTCCGGCATCAGGATCATGTCCGAAGCCTGGATGCCCTTCCAGCCGGAGATGGAGGAGCCATCGAACGGGTGGCCGTGTTCGAAATGCTCTTCCTCGAACGCGGAGACCGGCAGCCCGACGTGCTGCTCCTTGCCCCGTGTATCGGTAAAGCGCAGGTCCACGAAGCGGACTTCGTTTTCCTGGATCAACTTCATGACTTCTTGAGCGTTCATATTCACTCCTGGTGAGCTGAGGCGTATTTCTTCGGGTAACGGTCATGCTTCCGTCGCGGCGGACATAAGCAGCATCCGTGCCATAGCGTTTGCGGCCGTCGGCGCATTGTGCCACAAGGGCATTTTTTCCGAGGGGTGGGGCTGAATGCACCTTCGTGGTGCGTTTGATTTGCTTTTCGCCCTCTTATGGGGCGATTCGCTGGAAGTAGGACACCTTGCGGATGGCGGGCTGCCGAGTCGTCCATGCGTCGGTGCGCTGTTTGAGTGCATCGCCTTCCGCGCACGCCCCGCCCGGGGGCAGCAGTACTTCCACTTCTGCGCGGTCTCCGAGGTAATGGATCTGGATGCGTTCCGGCAGGGTTTCGGTGGTAGCGAGCAGCGCGTGAACCTCTGCCAGGATTTCTGCCCTTTCGGGTAAAGCGGGTTGGGGGGCGCGCTGGTCGTCCCGCTCGGCATCGATGTGCACCAGGGCGTCCTGGATGTCGGGGTGAACGGCGCGGAGGCGGAAATAGACGCTGTCCGAAATGCGGTGGCCTTCGGAGACAGTGAGGCGCGGGTCGACCTGGACATGGGCATCGCACAGGATGCGGTCCGCCATGCGCCGGGTGCGCAGGTCGTGCAGGCCGACCACGCCGGGTGTTTCCTGGATGGTGCGGCGAAGGCGGGCCACTTCCTCTTCCGGCAGGCCGGTATCCACCAACTCCCGCATGGCCTTCCACGCCAGGCGCAGCCCCATGCTGAGAATGAGGAAGCCGACCACCGCCGCGCCCAGCGGTTCGAGGAAGGGATAGCCGGCGAGGCTGCCGCCGATGCCGGCGGCCACGACCAGGGAAGAGGCGGCATCAGAGCGCGCATGCCAGGCATTCGCCTCCAGCAGCGGCGCCTTCAGGCGGCGGCTGGCGGCCAGGGTGTAGCGGAACAGCACTTCCTTGGAGAGCAGCGTCAGCAACGCCATCGCCAGCGCGGCGGGATGAAGGTCGGGCTGGTTGTCCATGTGCTGCAGGCGCAGGCCGGAGCTGAGGAGGAAGCCGATGCCCACGCCGCCGAGGGCGACGCCGAGCACCAGCGAGGTCGCGGTCTCGATGCGGCCGTGGCCATAGGGGTGGTTCTTGTCCGCCGGGTCGGCGCCGCGCTTGCCGGCGATCAGCACCAGCAGGTCCGTCACCAGGTCGGAGAAGGTGTGGGCGGCGTCGGCAACCAGGCTGAAGGCATTGGCGAAGAGGCCGATGGCCACTTGGGCGATCGCCAGGAAGGCGTTGGTGGCGACTGCGATGAGGGTGGTACGGCGTATTCCCCGGCTGCGCGTATCGGCGTGATGGGGAATGGCGCCGGGGCTGCTCGGGGAAGCGGGCATGGCGGGGAGGGCGCAGTGGGGGAGTGAGCGGATATACTTCGAGATTCACGCCATTCTAGCCGGATGCCGAACATGGGAACCCTTTCCGAGCTGCTTGCGCTTGCCCGCCAGCGGGCCAGCGATCTGAATCTGCCCTATGAAGGCGCGCTGACGCCGGCCGAGGCCTATCAGGTCTGGCAGCTGGCGCCGGGGGCCAAGCTGGTGGATGTGCGTACCCGGGCGGAGTGGGACTGGGTCGGGCGTGTGCCCGGCGCGGTGGAGATCGAATGGCTGACCTGGCCGGGCAGCCAGCCGAATCCGGCTTTTCTCAACCAGCTGCGCCAAGCGGTGGATCCGGAGGCGCTGGTGATGTTCCTGTGCCGCTCCGGCGGTCGCTCGGACGCGGCGTCGAAGGCGGCGGTCGGCGCCGGTTACAGCAACTGCTACAACATCCTCGAAGGCTTCGAAGGCGACAAGGATGCCAACGGCCAGCGCAACCACATCGGCGGCTGGCGTCATGCCGGCCTGCCCTGGCAGCAGGGCTGAGCGCGGCGCCGGGAACCCTCGGCTGCGGTGGCAGCCTGAATCACCTCCTCTTCAGCGAGTCAGCACCATGCAAGTGGCCCCCATTAGTTTCGATCGATTCAACGTGCTTCAGGATGAGGAGGCGCAGGAGCGCATCCGTGCCGCCCGCGCCAGGCTGGGCGAGCGTGCGGTGCTGCTGTGCCACCACTACCAGCGCGCGGACGTTTATCAGCATGCCGACCTGACCGGTGACTCGCTCAAGCTGTCGCGGCTGGCCTCGCAGACCGACGCCGAATTCATCGTCTTCTGCGGCGTGCATTTCATGGCCGAAGTGGCGGACATCATGTCGCGGCCGACGCAGAAGGCCATCCTGCCCGACCTCGCCGCCGGCTGTTCGATGGCCGACATGGCCAACCTCGCCAAGGTGGAGCGCTGCTGGCGCGAGCTGGCGGAAGTGCTGGACGCGCCGGACGCGTTGATCACGCCGGTGACCTACATCAACTCCGCCGCCGACTTGAAGGCCTTCTGCGGCGAGCACGGCGGCATCGTGTGCACCTCCACCAACGCTCCCACCATTCTCGACTGGGCCTTCGCCCAGCGCGAGAAGGTGCTGTTCTTCCCCGACCAGCACCTGGGCCGCTGGACCGGCTTCAAGAAGGGCATTCCGCTGGAGCAGATGGTGGTGTGGGACCCGGACCAGGAGTACGGCGGCCTGACGCCGGAGCAGATCCGCAACGCCAGGATCCTGCTGTGGAAGGGCCACTGCTCGGTGCACCAGATGTTTCAGGAGAGCCACATCCGCCGCTGGCGCATGCAGCATCCGGACGGCATGGTGATCTCCCACCCGGAAAGCAGCCTGGACGTCTGCCGCAATTCGGACTTCGTCGGCTCCACCGAGTACATCATCCGGGTCATTTCCGACGCGCCGGCCAACACCCGCTGGCTGGTCGGCACCGAGCTGAACCTGGTGAACCGCCTGGCGGAGGAGATGAAGCCGCAGGGCAAGATCGTGCAGTTCATGGCGCCCACCGTCTGCATGTGTTCCACCATGCAGCGCATCGACCCGCAACATCTGGCCTGGACGCTGGAGAACCTGGCGGATGGCAATGTGGTGAATCACATCGTGGTGCCGGAACACGAAGCCGCGCTGGCCAAGATCGCGCTGGAGCGGATGCTGGCAGTGTCCTGAGCCTTTCCTGTGCGCAGCGGAAGCGGATGAAGAGCCCGGCATTGCCGGGCTTTTTCTTTTCTGGAGGGGATCAGGGGACCTGCGGCAGCACCCCAAGCCGCTGCCACGCAGGCAGGGCTTCGCGCATGAAACGCGTCATGCGTGCCGCCGCCTCGCCAGAGGCAGCATCTTCGCTGGCCGAGGCCGGGTTCAGGTTCAGCCACGCCTGTGCGGCCAGCAGCATGTCGTGGTCGGCCGGAATGCCGGAAGCGATGGCGGGAGCAGCCAGCGCCGGGTAATCGCCACCATTTGCCACCGCCCGCAGGAGCGCGCGGTTGAGCGCCTGGGCCGGTGTTGGATCAGGCGCCGCCGCTGGGCAAGGGTGCAGATGCCCCGCCCAGTACAGCATCTGGCAGGCCTGGTTGAGCAGGCCGCCGCGGCCGCCTGCATAGGCGGGCAGGTGCAGCAACTCGCCGAAGCGCCGCGCCTCGCCGTCGGCCAGGGCTTGCAGCAGCGGCGAAAACATTTCCGCCGGCCCGTCCACCGGGCCGATACGGGTTTCGAAGCGCAACGCGCCTTGACGCGGCGCGCCGGGCAGGGCGCGCATGCGCTGGGCTTCGATGACGGCGCGGTGCTCGGCGAGGCTCAGCGGCTGTGGGCCACGCTGGTAGATGTCGCGGCGCAGGGTCTGGTTGCGGGCGATGTCCTTCGCGGTTTCGCGCAGCGCGGTATCGGCGATGGCGCCGATGGCGGCCTGGGTGCCGCCGGGCAGGGAGACTGCGTCGATGTTCTCCAGCGGCGTGGCGCTGCCGAGGAAGCTGCAGCCGGCGCTGCCCGCGGCCTTGAGCATGTCGGCCACATGCAGCGGCTCCCAGTGTTCGCCGAGGAATTCGTGCGCCAGATAGCCTGGCGTGTGGCGCACGACCTGGTCCAGTTGCCGGCCCAGCTCCGGGACCACCGCGAACTGGCCGGCGCCGCCGTCGCGCAGTCCGCGCAGCAATGACAGGCCGGAGTCCAGGCCGGGAGCGACGCCGGCAAGTTCGGCGCTGCGCTGCAGAACGCGCTGCAGCGCCATCATCGGCGCGCTGCCCGGCTGGCTCATGTAGGCCAGGCAGGCGATGCCGCCGGGCTTGAGCCGGTTTTCGATGATGCGCATCACTGCCTGCCGGTTGGCGGGCGAGATCCAGGACAGCACCCCGTGCAGCACGACGAAGTCCAGCGGCGGCAGCGGGCTGCAGCCTGCGTCTACCAGTTCTGCGAAGCTCAGCTGCAGGAAGTGCGCATTGCCCAGGCCACTCTCGGCCGCCAGTGCGCGGGCGTGGGTGATGGCGGCGGCGTCGAAATCCACGCCGTAGAACGTGCCCGCCGGGTTGCTGGCGGCGGCGATCAGCGTCGTCAGCCCGGGGCCGCAGCCCAGCTCGCACCAGGTGTAGGGGCCGGAGAGCGGAGGCGTGCGGTGGCCGAGGGCGGTGACGGTGGCGGCCAGCCAGCCGGGCGTGAGTTCGCGGTGGAAGTAGGCCGGGTAGGGCAGGCCGGTCTGGTAGCCGTCCTTGAGGGGCGTGCTCATGGGCGGGCTCATGGGCGGGCGGGAGCGCTCATCCAGCGCAGGCTTGGGCCGATGGAGGCGGGGAACATCGGGCCGTGGTCCAGGCCCGGGAATTCCTGGAAGGCGGTCTCCACTCCCGGTAGTTCGCCGAGACGGGCGGTGAGGGCGGGCAGGGCGTCCGGTGGCAGCGTTCCGGTGGCGCGGCTGCGTTGCGCGATGCGCTCGGGCGTCGCTCCCGGCGGGGCGTCCGGGCGCGTGGTTCGGCCTTCGCTGTCGCCGCGCAGCACCAGCAGCCGGGCGTGCCGGCCGGCCAGGCTGCGGGCGTAATCCTCGTCGCGGCCCAGGATCAGGTTGCCGTCGCGCCACCACAGCGCCGGGCTGGCGGCGGCATAGGCAGCGAAGGCTTGCGGGCGGGTGAGCAGGGTGTAGAACACGAACAGGCCGCCGTAGGAGTGGCCCCACAGCCCCTGGCGTGTGGCGTCCACCGGCACGCGGGCGGCGACCTCCGGCTTGATCCGCTGCTCGATGAAGTCGAGGAAATCGGCTGCGCCGCCATTCCTGCGTTTCGGGTCCAGCGGATCGGCCTGCGGCGTTTCGCCCGCCAGCGGCGGGGTGTAGTCGTAGGCGCGGGCGACGACGTCGAAGCGCTGCGGCGTGTCGTAGCCGATGGCGACGATCACCGGTGGGTTGGTGGCGGCAAGTTCGCCCAACAGGGTGTCGTTGAGCGCTTCGACGGCGGCGTTGCCGTCCAGCAGATAGACCGCCGGGTAGCCCTGGGCCGGCGCTGCCGTGCGCGGGCGGGCGATCACCACCCGGTAGCGGCGCTCGCCGTCGGCGGAGTCGAGCTTGAGGGTGTCGAACAGGTAGTGCGCGGAGCCGGTGGCGACGATGTTGGGGGCGGCGGAGGCTTCGAGTCGCGGCTGGGCATGGGTGACGGCGGGCAGCAGCGCGGCGAAGGCCAGCAGGGCGAGGGACAGGATCTGGGCAGTGAGCGTGCGTCGCATGGTCGGGGCGCTGAAAAGGGAAGACCGCCCGGCGGGGCCGGACGGTTCGGGCCGGCGCCTTGACTTGGCGCCGGAGGTTCGCGGGGCGGTCATCAGAACGAAGCGGTGAGGGTGGCGTAGTAAGCGCGGCCGGGCTCGTTGTAGGTGTTGGCGCCGGCGGAGCTGCCGTTGCCTTCGCGGTACAGGCGCTTGTCGAACAGGTTGCTGACGCCGAGGCGGCCCCGCCACATCTTGCTGAAGGTGTAGCCGGCGCTGACGCCCCACAGCTGGTAGGCCTCGCGGGTTTCGAGCGCGGTGGCGTCGGTTACCGCCGCGCCGGTGCTGGCGGCGTTGGTACGCGGCTTCTGCTCGCCGTAGAAGGTGCCGGTGACGACGAAGGACAGCGCGTCGGTAGGCTGCCAGTCCAGCGTGGTGTTCACCGTGTACTTCGGGATGATGGACAGCGGCTGGCCGTCCTGGTCCTTGTTGCGCTGCATGTAGGTGAAGTTGGTGCTCCAGTTGAGGGTGGGCGACAGCGGCACCAGCAGATTGCCTTCGTAGCCGGCGATCACCGCGTTGGTGGCGTTCTCCCACTGCAGCACGCTGCCGGTGAGTGCCCCGCTGGTGTTCAGGTTGGTCATGCCGGAGGTGATCTTGTTGTCGTACTTGTTGTGGAAATAGGTCAGGCCCACGTTCCAGCCCTTGTGGGTGTAGTTGATGCCGATTTCCTTATTGACGCTGATTTCCGGGTCCAGGTCCTCGTTGCCGAGCACGTAGCAGGGGTTGCTGAAGCCCACCGGGCAACCGTTGCCCATGGTGCTGTACAGATAGTTGGGATTCATCTGGTACAGGTTGGGCGCCTTGAAGGCCCGGGCGACGCCGCCCTTCAGCGTGACTTCCGGCGTGATCATGTAGGAAGCGTTCAGCGCCGGGCTCCAGTTGTTGCCGAACTCGCTATGGTGGTCCAGGCGCACGCCGGGCGTGAGGATCAGGTCCGAGGTCAGCTCGATGTTGTCCTCGACGAAGAAGGAGGTGATGGTGGCGTCGATGTCGGTGGCGCGCTGGCTGGCGGGCACCACGCCGGGCCAGGTGATGCCGCCAGCGACCGCATTCTGGATGGAGCGCGGATCGTCCAACTCCTGGCGGTTCCACTCCACGCCTGCGGTCAGTACCTGGCTCACACCCAGGGTGAAGGGAATGTCCACCTGGCCGTTCAGGGTGTAGCCGTCCAGCTCGCTGGTGAATTTCTCGCCGGTGTTGATGTTGCCTTCGCCACCGCCGGCGGCCCCTTCGCCCAGCCGCCGGTTCTTGGTGTTCTCGTACTGGAAGTAGGCGCTGGACTTGCCGAAGGACCAGTCGCCCTTGTGCGAGACCGAGTAGGTGCGGCGGGTCATGGTGTTGGTCTCCTTGCCGAGGAAGGAGGCCGGGTTGCTGCCGGTGGCGGCGCCTTCGTCGGTGGCGCTGGAGCCCAGGTTGGTGTCGCCGGCGTAGATGTTGCCCTGGCGGGAGTAGCCATACTCGAAGTCCAGCGTCTGGCTGGCCACCGGCTTCCATCGCAGCATGGCGTTGATGTCCTTGTTGACCACGCCTTCGCGGCCGGCTGCGGTGCTGGCGCCGCTGGCGGTATCCGCCACGTTGATGTCCGGCTCGTCGCTGTCGGTCTTGTTGTAGTTGCCATAGACGCGGAAGCCGAACTGCTCGTTGATGGGTCCGCTGGTGCTGAAGTTCACCCGCCTGGTGTCGCCCTCGTCCGTATCCTCCGGCTGGTTGGTATACAGCGTCACCGAGCCGCGCAGTTCTTCCGGAATGCCCTTGGTGATGATGTTCACCACGCCGCCGGCGGCGCCGGAGCCATAGCGCGCCGCCGCCGGGCCGCGGATGACTTCGATGCTGGCCACCTCCTCCGCCGGCACCCAGTTGGAGTCGCCGCGGGTGTCGCGCTCGCCGTTGCGGCTGTAGCGCACCGAGTTGCGCGAGGTCACGGGCTTGCCGTCGATCAGGATCAGCGTGTTCTCCGGTCCCATGCCGCGCAGGTCGATCTGGCGGTTGTTGCCGCGCGCGCCGGTGGAACTGTTGCCGGTGAGATTCACGCCGGGCATGCGGCGGATGATGTCGGAGAGGTCGTTGGCCGGCGGCCGCTTCTCGATGTCCTCGGCGGTGATGATGGAAACGCCGGGTGCCTGCTTCAGCATTTCCTCGGCGGTGCCCAGCACCTGGACTTCGGACAGCGTGGTGTCGGCGGCTTGCGCCGCGTCGCTACCCTGCTGGGCGCGGGCGGGGGAGAGCGAGACAAAGGCGAGGCTGAGGGCGAGGGCGACCGGCGTCAGCCGGAACGGGGAGGCTACCGACATTGCAAACTTCTCCATGAGCATCGTATTTGTGGTGGCGCCCGGGCATGAGGCTCCGGGCGGCGACTGGGATTTACTTTCAATTGATAACAATACTCATTTAATATTGAGAAAATTTGCCGAGATGTGGCGCTTTGTGGCGCCGGTGCGAGGACTTCGATGAGTGATTCGGTACGCATCCTGGTGGTGGACGACCATGAGGACATCCGCGAGCCGCTGGCTGCCTACCTGAGCCGCTACAACCTGGAGGTGACGGTGGCGGCCGATGGCGCCGGCATGCGTAACGCACTGGCGCGCAGCCGCTTCGATCTGATCGTGCTGGACGTGATGCTGCCGGGCGAGGATGGTCTCTCCCTGTGCCGCTGGGTGCATGAGCATCTGCGTACCCCGGTCATCCTGCTGACGGCGATGGCCGACACCGCCGACCGGGTGGCCGGCCTGGAGATGGGCGCCGACGACTACATGGTCAAGCCCTTCGAGCCGCGCGAGCTGGTGGCGCGCATCCGCGGCGTGCTGCGCCGCCTGCGCATGGCCCAGCCGGAGGCGATGCAAGCCCCGCGCGATGGCGTGCGCCGCTATGGCTTCGGCCGCTGGGTGCTGGACGTGGGGCGGCGGGAGCTGTACGGCGAAGGCGGCCGCGCGGTGCAGCTGGGCGCGGCCGAGTTCCGCCTGCTGCAGGCGCTGGTGGAGCACCCCAACACCGTGCTCAGCCGCGAGCGCCTGCTGGACCTCATCCGGGGTAGCGACACGCCGGTATTCGACCGCAGCATAGACAGCCAGGTCAGCCGCCTGCGCAAGAAGCTGGAAGACGATTCCCGCCACCCCCGGCTGCTGCGTACCGCCTGGGGCGATGGCTATCTGCTGTCGGCCGACGTGCGGCGGCTGCAGGCGTGAAACTGCTGCCGCGCACGCTGGCGGGGCAACTCGTCGGCCTGCTCCTCTCCGGCGTGGTCGCCGCCCATCTCATCGCCCTGCCCATCAGCGGCCTGGGTGGTGGCGCGATGCACCCGCTGAGCCTGCGGCAGATCCTCGAACGCTATGCCGCCGCGTACCGGGCGATGCAGGCCTGTGGCGGTTGTGATCCCCAGGCCTTGCTCGCCGCGCTGGGCGCGCAGGACGCCCGTTTCAGCCTGCTGCCGGCGCCGGTGCTGGTGGGGGCAGAGATGGACGGGGACGAAGCGGAGCTGGCAGCCTCCGTCGCCCGCCTGCTCCACGCTGGCAGCGCGGCGGCGGTCGCGGTGCATCTGCAGCAAGAGCGGCCGGAGAATTCGCCGCTGGCCCGCCCGGCGGCCGCCACCGCGCATGCCACCAGCCTCACCGTGGAGTCGGCGCTGCCGGACGGGCGGGTGCTGTCGGCCAAGCTGTGGCCGGCGCTGCGCACCTCCTGGTGGCGACCGCTGGGGTTCTCGGTGCCGGTCAGCGTGCTGCCGGTGCTGCTGGTGGTCTTCCTGTTCGCCCGCCGCCTGCTGCGGCCGGTGCGCGCGCTGGCGCAGGCGGCGGAGCGGATCAGCCGCGGCGAGCAGGTGGCGGCGCTGCCGGTGCGTGGCCCCAAGGAGCTGCGCGAAGTCACCGCCGCCTTCAACACCATGCAGGAGCGGCTGAGCCGCTTCGTCGCCGATCGCACCCGCATGATCGCCGCCATCAGCCACGATTTCCGCACGCCCATCACCTCGCTGCGCCTGCGCGTGGAGATGGTGGACGACCCCGGTCTGCGCGGGGCGATGACGCGCACGCTGGACGAGATGCGCGCCATGGTGGAGGAGACCCTGCACTTCGCCCGTGACGACAGCGTGCGCGAAAGCACCGCCGAGGTCGACCTGTCCGAACTGGTGGCGCGCGCCGGCAGCGAGCGCGCGGCGCTGGGGCATGACGTTTGCTGGGAGGTTCCCGCCTCGCTGCCCTACCGCTGCAGGCCGGTGGCGCTGGCACGGGCCGTGGGCAACCTGGCGGACAACGCGGTGCGCTACGGCAAGCGTGCCCGCCTGCGACTGGAGCCGGCGGCGGCGGGCGCGCTGCGCATTCTGGTGGACGACGACGGGCCCGGCATTCCGCGGGATTGGCTGGACAAGGCGTTCGAGCCCTTCGCCCGGCCGGACCGCGGGCGCAACCGCGAAGCCGGCGGTGTCGGCCTCGGCCTGGCCATCGCCCGCTCCTGCATCGAGGCGCATGGCGGCAGGGTGTGGCTGGAGAACCGGCCGGAAGGCGGCGCGAGGGCGATCATCGTATTGCCTGCCTGAGCTGCCACCTGAGTTGCCCCGCTGGCGCCGGCCCGGACAAAATAGGCGTTCGGGCACACGCTTGGGAGCAACGATGCAAGGGAGATGGTCATGAGCGCGACCGCCGCGGAGAAGAACGCGGACAGGGATCCGGTACTTCGCATCTGCACCTACAACATCCACAAGGGGTTTTCCCAGTTCAACCGCCGCATGGTGGTGCACGACCTGCGCGAGCGCTTGCGCACGCTGGACGTGGATCTCGTCTTCCTGCAGGAAGTGCAGGGCCTCAACCTGCGGCACTCCCGCCGCCATGCCGACTGGCCTTCCGATCCGCAGCACGAGTTCCTCGCCGCCGACGTATGGACGCAGACCGCCTACGGCGGCAACGCGGTGTATGACCACGGCCACCACGGCAACGCCATCCTCAGCCGCCACCAGATCCTGTCCTCCGACAACCAGGACGTTTCCGATCACCGCTTCGAGCGCCGCGGCCTGCTGCACTGCGAGGTGAAGCTGCCGGGCATGGCGCAGACGCTGCACTGCGTCTGTGTGCACCTCGGCCTGATGGCCGGAAGCCGGCGGCGGCAGATGGAGGCGCTGGCGCTGCGCATGGAGCGGCTGGCGGCGGACGGCGCGCCGATGATCATCGCCGGCGATTTCAACGACTGGCGCAACCATGCGGACGATCTGCTGTGCCGCCGCCTCGGCGTGGTCGAAGCCTTCAGCGCCACTGGCGTGCCAGCGCGCAGCTTTCCCAGCGCGCTGCCGCTGTTCCGGCTGGACCGCATTTATGTGCGCGGCTTCGACGTGAAGCAGGCCAAGGTGCATTTCGGCCAGCCCTGGTCGCGCATCTCCGACCATGCGGCGCTGACGGCGGACCTGGAGCTGAGGTCTTGACCGCTTTCATCGCGGGCAACGCCATCGCGCTGCTGGAAACCGGCCAGACCTATTTCCCCGAGCTGGAGGCCGCGCTGGACGAGGCGCGCACCGAGGTCTTCCTGGAAAGCTACATCTTCTGCCCGGACCTCACCGGCCGCCGCATCGCCGCCGCGCTGTCACGGGCGGCGCGGCGCGGCGTGGCGGTGCACGTGGTGGTGGATGGCTTCGGCGGGCGGGATTTCGTCCGCGACCTGATGCCCGGACTGGTGGCCGACGGCGTCAAGGTGCTGGTGTTCCGGCGCGAGCTGAAGCTGCTCTCCCTCCGCCGCCATCGCCTGCGGCGCATGCACCGCAAGCTGGTGGTGGTGGATGGCCGGCTCGCCTTCGTCGGCGGCATCAATGTCATCGAGGATTTCGAGGTCGGCGGGCCGCCGCATCCGCGCTACGACTACACGGTGAAGGTGGAAGGGCCACTGCTGGTGCCCATCTGCCAGGCGGCGCACGACCTGTGGCGGCTGGTGTCCTGGGCCAGCTTCCGCCGCCGGCTGCTGTCGCCGATGCGGGCGCTGCCGGACGGGCGTGCGGTCGGCGAGCTGCGCGCGGCCTTCCTGATCCGGGACAACCTGCGCCACCGGCACGACATCGAGGAGGCCTATCTCTCCGCCATCGCGCTGGCGGGCGAGGAGGTCGTCATCGCCTGCGCCTACTTCCTGCCGGGCCGCCGCTTCCGCCAGGCGTTGGTGGAGGCCGCCACCCGCGGCGTGCGCGTCACCCTGCTGCTGCAGGGCCTGTCGGACCACCCTTTCCAGGCCCATGCCACCCGCGCGCTGTATCCCTTCTTCCTGGATCGCGGCATCCGCCTGTTCGAGTACCACCGCAGCTACCTGCACGCCAAGGTGGCGGTGGTGGATGGCTACTGGGCGACGGTGGGCTCCAGCAACATCGACCCCTTCAGCCTGCTGCTGGCGCGCGAGGCCAACGTCGTCGTCGAGGACGGTGCGTTCTCCCGCCGGCTGCGCGACAGCATCTTCCGCGCGATCGAGGAGGGGGCGCAGGAACTGCGCACCGAGGACTGGCGCAAGCTGCCGCTGCTGCGGCGCATCGCCTGCTGGCTGGCCTACCAGGGGGCGCGGCTGGCGATAGGCGTGGCCGGATACGGACGGCGCGGCTGAGCCGGCGGCAGCCAGGGTTGCCGCGCCCAGAGAAGGGTGCGGGAGCGCGCGGCTGGCGCCGTGTCCTGCCGGCCGCGGGCGAAGGGCTTCAGCGCGCGGCCGGCGGCGCCGGGCGGCGAGCGGAGATCACGCCGGTATTCACGCCCACCAGGTTGAGGCCGCCGAACAGGCGGGCGTATTCGATCTTCACGCAACGGTCCATGACCACCTCCAGCCCGGCGGCTTCCGCCTTGGCCGCCGCCTCGGGCGCGATCACGCCCAGTTGCAGCCACAGCGTGCGGGCGCCGATGGCGATGGCGTCGTCGGCGATGGCCGGGACTTCTTCCGGCTTGCGGAACACATCCACCATGTCCACCTTCATCGGCAGCTCACGCAGGCTGGGGTAGCACTTCTGCCCCAGCACTTCGGTGTAGGCGGGATTCACCGGGATGATGGTGTAGCCGCGGTCCTGCATGTACTTGGCGGCGAAGAAGCTGGGACGGTGCCAGTTGGCGGACAGCCCGACCACCGCGATGCTGCGGGTCTGCTGCAGTACCCGGCGCAGGCCGGCGATGTCGTCGATCATGGTGAGGTGGTCCTTGTCAGGGTTGCGGCGAGGGGGCGTGCCGCGAGCGGGGTACGGCGGCCAGCTGCCAGTTGGGCAGCGCCCATTGCCAGATTTCCCGTGTCGGCGCGCCGGCCAGCGCAGGGGGAGGATTCTGGCCGAGAAAGCGCAGGGCGGCCAGCAGCGCGGCCGCAGGCGGCTGTTCCGCCACCGCGCTGGCCAGGGTCTGCTTGGAGAGTTTCTCGCCGGCGGCGTTGGTCGCCACCGGCAGGTGGGCGTAGGTCGGGGTGGGGATGCCCAAGGCCTGCTGCAGGTGGATCTGGCGGCCGGTGGAGTCCAGCAGGTCGGCGCCGCGCACCACGTCGGTGACGCCGGCCTCGGCGTCGTCCACCACCACCGCGAGCTGGTAGGCATGCAGCCCATCAGCGCGCAGCACCACGAAGTCGCCCACGTCCCGCGCCAGATCTTCCAGCTGCGGTCCCTGGATGCGGTCGTCGAAACTCACCACACCTTCGGCGCGTACCCGCCAGGCCCGCGCTTGTCGCCCGGGTGGCAGGCCGTTGCGGCAGGTGCCGGGGTAACGGTGGGAGCCGTCGCGGGCGAGAGCGGAGTCCGCCAGTTCGCGGCGGGTGCAGGCGCAGGGGAAGGCGAAGCCCTCGGCCTGCAGGCGTTCGAGGGCGGCGGCGTAGGCCGCGCGGCGCTGGTCCTGGTAGACGATGCCGCCATCCCATTCGAAGCCGAAGCGCTCCAGCGTGGCGAGGATGCCGGCAGCGGCGCCGGGCACGATGCGCGGCGTGTCCAGGTCTTCCATCCGCAGCAGCCAGCGGCCGCCGCGGCTGCGCGCCTCCAGGTAGCTGCCGACCGCGGCGATCAGCGAACCGATATGCAGCGGGCCGGTGGGCGAGGGGGCGAAGCGGCCGATGTAGGGCGGAGGCGCGGTGGTCATGGGGAGCAGGGCGGCGGCCCGCGGGGGCTGGAACGGCGCGGCGGCCGGCCATGATAGCATTCGGCGCTCACCCCGCCGGCCAGCGCCGGCGCCCGCCCCATCCAGCCCCCTCCCTGCCGTGCGGATCGACTCCCGGACCACCCTCGCCTGCTACCTACTGCTCGCGCTCGCCTATGCCGGCGGCCTCGCGGTTCCCCTGATGAACAACGATTCCGGCCACCATGCAGGCATCGCGTTGAACATGTACCTCAGCGGCGACTGGCTGAGCCTGGTGACCCAGGGGCGCGACTACCTGGACAAGCCGCATCTGCTGTTCTGGCTGGCGGCGTTGTCGTTCAAGCTGTTCGGCGTCACCACCTTCGCCTACAAGCTGCCCTCGCTGCTGTTCTCGCTGCTGGCCATTTATTCCACCGTGCGCCTGGCGCGGCTGCTGTATTCGGCCGAGGCCGGGCGGCTGGCCGGGCTGGTGCTGGCGAGCGCGCTGGCCTTCATCCTCGCCAACAACGATGTGCGCATGGACGCCATCCTCACCGGCGCCATCATCTTCTCCATCTGGCAACTGGCCGAATTCGCCGCCGCCGGGCGCTGGCGCAACCTGCTGCTGGGGGGGCTGGGGCTGGCGCTGGGCTTCTCCACCAAGGGCATGATAGGCGTGGCCATGCCCTGCATCGCGGTGTTCCTGCACCTCGCCTGGCGGCGCGACTGGGCGCGCTTGTTCGACTGGCGCTGGCTGGCGCTGCTGCCCTGCTTCCTGCTGTTCGCCGCGCCGGTGCTGTACGCCTACTACCACCAGTTCGGCGCCGGCGGGGTGAAGTTCATCCTGTGGTCGCAGAACTTCGAACGTCTGGCCGGCGAGCGCTTCGGCAACGCCGGGGCGGACGACAAGCTGTTCTTCGTCCATACCTTCCTGTGGGCCTTCCTGCCGTGGTCGCTGCTGGCGCTGGCGGCGGTGTGGGCGCATCTGCGGGCGGCCGCGGGCGCGCTGCGCCAGCCCAGGCCCGGCGTGGAAATGCTGACGCTGGGCACACTGCTGGTGATCTTCACCATCATTTCCCTGTCGCGCTTCAAGCTGCCGCACTACCTCAACATCCTGCTGCCGCTGTTCTCGGTGATGCTGGGCGCCTGGCTGGCTGCGCGGCCGGTTGAGCGCGCCGGGCGGGCGGCCTGGGCGGCGCAGCTGGTGGTGGTGCTGCTGCTGGCGGTGCTGGCGCTGGCGCTGAACGGCTGGGCCTTCCCGGTGAGCGGGATGCTGGCACCGGCGCTGGCGGCCTTCGCCCTGCTTGCCGGCGCGGTGCTGGTACTCCGCAGCCAGGGTTCGGTGCGGCTGCTGCTGTGCTCGCTGACCGCGGCGGTGGCTTTCAATGTGCTGCTCAACTTCAATTTCTACCCGCAGCTGCTGCGCTACCAGGCTGGCAACATGCTGGCGGCGCAACTGGAGCGGCTGGGCGTGGCGGCGGACGAGGTGGTCTACCTGGAAGGCGAGGCCCGCGCCAACAGCTTCGATTTCTACACCGCCCGGTTGACGCCGGCGCTGTCGGTCGATGAAGTGGCTGCCCGCCCCGGCGCCACCATCGTCTATACCGGCGAGTCCGGCCTGGACGCGCTGGAAGCCGCCGGGCTGAAGACCGAGGCGCTGGCGGTGACCCCGGATTTCCGGGTGACGCGATTGAATTCCCGTTTCCTCAGCCCGCTTACGCGTGAGCAGGGGCTGCAATTCCATTACCTGCTTCGTGTGGAGGCCAGATGAGTCTTGCCCTGCGTGCCGGCGCCTGCGCGCTGATCGCCGGTGTTTCCCTGTGGGCCGCCTGGCCCGGCCTGCATGCGCCGGTGCCCGCCGGCCTGGTTCCACCGGCCGGGGCTGCTGCCGCCGATGGCGCGGGCGCGGCACAGCCGCTGTTCGCCAGCGCCATCGCCAGCGCGGTCTCGCCGCCGCGGGTGCATGCCGCCTCGGTGACGGAACTCGCCGACGGCCGGCTCTACGCCACCTGGTTCGGCGGTGAGCGCGAAGGCGGCGAGGAGGTGAAGATCTACGGCGCCCGCTTCGATCCGGCCAGCGGCGCCTGGGGCGAGCAGCACATCGTCGCCTCGCCGGAGAGCACTTCGGCGGATCTGGGCTACTTCGTGCGCAAGGTCGGCAATCCGGTGACCTTCACCACCCCCGGCGGCGAGCTGTGGCTGGTGTACGTCAGCGTCAGCATGGGCGGCTGGGCCACCAGCCACCTCAACCTGATGCGCTCCACCGACAAGGGCGCCAGCTGGCTGCCGGCGCAGCGGCTGGTGACCTCGCCCTTCTTCAACCTCAGCACGCTGGTGAAGGCCTACCCGGTGTTCTACGCCAACGGCGACATCGGCCTGCCGGTCTATCACGAGATGGGCGGCAAGTTCGCCGAGCTGCTGCTGCTGTCGCCCAGTGGCGAGGTGAAGCAGAAGGTGCGCATGGACCACGGCCGCCGCTCGCTGCAGCCGGTGATGCTGGTGCAGGACGAACAGCGCGCGGTGGCGCTGCTGCGCTACGGCGCGGAGGAGTCGCTGTATCGCGCCTGGCGCATCGAGACCAAGGACGCTGGCCGCAGCTGGTCCGGCGTGGAGGCGACCGACCTGCCCAACCCCAACTCGGCGCTGGCCGCGCTGCGGATGGAGGATGGCCGCATGCTGGCGGTGGCAAACGATACCGAGGATGAGCGCTTGCGCCTGTCCTTGCTCGTGAGTGAGGACGAGGGGCGCCACTGGCGCGCCATCCACCGCTTCGAGGATCGCAGCGACAGCGCCGGCAAGCCGCTGGACGTCGCCAGCTTCCGCAGCCGGCTGGCGGGCGACCTGCCGGCGCTGGGCCCCGGCCCTGCGGCGGAGGCGGTGGCCGAGGTCGCCGAGCGCAACCTCTGCCGCGACGGCGGCAACTGCAGCTGGCAGTACGACTATCCCTACCTGATCCAGGCCCGCAACGGCGACTACCACCTCGTCTACACCTGGAACCGCAGTTTCGTGCGCCATATCCGCTTCAACCGGGCCTGGCTGGAGGAAAGGCTGTGACCGCTATCCATGATGTGCTGGCCTGGGCGCTGGCCCTTTCCCTGTGCGTGCCCGGCCTGCGCGGCCGGCCGCTGCTGGCGTTGATCGCCCTGGCCGCGTGGGCGGGGCTGCTGAATGTGCCGCTGGGCGGGTCCTCGCCGATCGCGGTGCTGCGCGGCCTGTTCGCCGAGCCGGCTCCCACCACCACGCTGGTGCTGGCTGGCCTGCTGCTGGCGCGCACCGGCTGCAGCTGCGTGTTCCGCGCCGGCGAGGCACGGGTCATTGCCGTGCTGGCGGCGGTCACCGGCCTGCTGTTCTACCCGCCGGCGCTGGGTGTGGGCGCGACCGACCCCTACGCCTGGGGCTACGGCGGCGCGGTGCTGCCGCTGGCCGCCGGCGGGCTGGCGCTGGTGGCGGCCTTGCTGGGCGCCCGCCTGCTGCCGCTGGCGCTGGGGGTGGCGCTGGTGAGCTGGCGCCTGGGCGTGTTCGATTCGCCCAACTTGTGGGATTACCTGATCGACCCGCTGTTCTCCATCGGCTGCCTGATCGCGCTGGTGGTCGGGGTGTTCCGCCCGCGGCGGGCACGACGCGACCAGTCGGATCTGCGCTACGCGGCTTGAACAGGGGCGGCGGTATCGCCGACCCGTGGCCGGGCAAGCGACAACACCGCTATCGAAAGGCGGCAATCACGTGGCGAGCCGTGGTCTCCACGGCTTGCCGCCACCGGCTTCGCGCAAGTCCCTTTGCTCAGGGTGAAGGGTTTCCTCTGCTGGAGCGCCGCGCCAGCTCCGGCCCTGGGCAGCCTCAGGCCTCGCGGCCAAACGCGCTGAAACGCGCCGGATACAGCCCGGCCGCGGCCAGATCGGCCGCGAACTCCCCGCTCGCCAGATAAGCCAGCTCCGCCTCGCGCGGCGTCGTCAGGGGATCGCAGGCGATAAGCGCCGCATCCACCCGGCCGGGATGCACATGCACCAGCGGCCGCGGGCCGGTGTCGGCGAGGAAGCGGCGCATGCGCTCGCCGAAGGGCGGCGCGGCGCTGAAGTCGTGCAGGCCGGAGAAGCCCTCGTTCATCGGCAGGCCGGCGGCACGCGCCTGCTGGCGCAGGCCGCGTCCCAAGGCGGAGATGAACAGCGCCTTGCCGGTGGCGATGCCGCGCCTCAGGCTGCGGCCCGGCGCCTCCACGCAGTTGCGCACCCACACCCGGCCGGCGGGATAGCGCCGCCGCAGCTCCGCCACCAGCGCGTCGCGTACGCCCGGCAGCAGGTGAACGTGCTGATGGCCGTCCACATAGTCCGGCGGCGCCCCCCAGGCATCCTCGAAGGCATCCAGCTGGGCGCGCACTTCGTCCGCCACCACCGCGGCTGGCAGACGGCGGGCGAGGGTGTGGGCGAGCAGGCGCTTCAGCGGCGGCAGGCGGCCGCCCGCCGCCAACCCGTGCAGGTCGCCCGCGAGCGGGGCGTGATCGGTCAGGGTGAGGTGCAGGCCGATGTCGGCCGGGGTGGCCGCCACCACCGCGCGCAGCTCGCCGGCGGCGCGTCGCCAGTCGGGCAAGCCGCTCATGCAGCTGGTGGCGGAAAGCCGCCCGGCGGCGATCAATCCGGCGATGGCTGCGCTGACGCCGGGAGCGAGGCCGTAGTCGTCGGCGCAGACGATGATGGGGCGGGCAGGAAGTAATTCACGCATGGCAATAACTGGAAACCGGTCGGCAGTCAACGCGCCGCCAGTGTGCCTCGTTTACGCCTGCATGCCTCCCTTGTGGAGGAGTTTCGTGAGACCGCCATCGTGTCCCGTCCCGATCTCCATCAAACCCTGGCCGCAGCCGCCACACCCACCCAGCCCGCCGTGCCGGCGATGTCCGTGGTGGTGCCGCTCTACAACGAGAGCGGCGCGCTGAACCTGCTGCACGAGCGCCTGTGCGGGGTACTGGATGCGCTGCCGCTGGCGCGCCGGGAGATCGTGTTCGTGGATGACGGCAGCCGCGACACCACCTTCGCCGAGGTTGCCGCGCTGTGCCTGCGCGACCCGACCATCAAGGCCATTCGCTTCGCCCGCAACTTTGGCAAGGAGGCGGCCATGGCCGCAGGCCTGCGGGCGGCCACCGGCGACGTGATCGTGCTGATGGACGGCGACCTGCAGCATCCGCCGGAGTTGATCCCGGAGATGCTGGAGCGCTGGCACAAGGGCGCGCGCATGGTGACCGCGGTGCGGCGCTCGCGGGATACCGACCCCTGGCTGCGGCGCAAGCTGTCGCAGGCCTTCTACGGCCTGTTCCGCCGCGTCTCCGAAGTAGCGCTGACCGAAGGCGGCGGCGACTATCGCCTGTTCGACCGCACGGTGGTGGATGCCATCAACAGCCTGCCGGAGCGCACCCGCTTCATGAAGGGCATCACCAGCTGGGTGGGCTTCCGCCACGAGCAGGTGGATTTCGAGCCGGCGGAGCGCGCCGCCGGCGCCTCGGCCTGGTCCATGTGGCGGCTGGGCCGCTACGCGTTGGACGGTCTTTCCGCCTTCAGCACGCTGCCGCTGCGGGTGTGGTCGCTGATCGGCCTGGGCATGGCGGCGCTGTCCGGCGCCTACGGCGGCTGGCTGGTGCTGCGCACGATGATCTGGGGTGTGGATGTGCCGGGCTACGCCTCCATCATGGTGGCGGTGCTGTTCATGTCCGGCATCCAGCTCATCAGCCTCGGGGTGCTGGGGGAGTACGTTGGCCGCATCTTCACCGAGGTAAAGGCGCGCCCGCTCTACCTGGTGGCCGAGCGCCTGGGCTTCGAGGAGCCGCGCCGGTGAGCCGCAGCGGGGAAGCGACCGCCGGCAGCCTGGCGCCGGCGGGGCACGCATTCGCGCTGTCGCCCGCCTGGGCATTGCGGCTGGCGGTGGGCCTGCTGGCCGGCGCCGGCCTGTTCGCGCTGCTGGCCTTCCGCCACTACGGCATCAGCAACGACGAGGAAGTGCAGCATGTGTATGGCCGCCTGCTGCTGGATTTTTACACCTCCGGTTTCGAAGACCACAGCGCCTTCGCCTACAAGAACCTCTACCTCTACGGCGGCTTGTTCGACCTGATCGCCGCCGGCCTGGAGCGCCTGTTCCCGGCCATGAACATATGGGATCTGCGCCACCTGCTTTCGGCCGGGTTCGGCATCGGCGGCGCGTTGGGCGCCTGGCTGCTGGCGCGCAGGCTGGCGGGCGAGTGGGCCGGGCTGGGGGCGCTGGTGGTGCTGCTGGCTACCGGCGCGTGGACCGGCGCAATGTTCACCCACACCAAGGATGTGCCATTCGCCGCCACCATGGTGTGGTCGCTGTACTTCACCGTGCGGGTGCTGGAGAGCCTGCCGCGGCCGGCGCTGCGCGATGTGCTGGGACTGGGCTTCGCCCTGGGCTGTGCCTTCGGCCTGCGGGTGGGAGCGGTGTTCGCGGTGTTCTACCTCGGTGTCAGCCTGATGACCTGGGCCTGGATGGGCGCGGCCGACCTGCGCAGCCGCGGCGGCCTGCTGCTGCGCGCCGTGCGGGGGCTGTGGCCGGCGGTGCTGCTGGCCTTCGCGCTGATGGCGCTGTGCTGGCCGTGGTCGGTGATGGCGCCGGAGAACCTCTACACCGCGATGACCACCTTCTCCCACTTCTCCTTCCAGCTCACCACCATCCTGGACGGTGAGGTAATGAAGAACGGCGACGTGCCCGGCACCTACCTCGCCCACTACCTGCTGGTGCGCCTGCCGGAGCTGTTCCTGATCGGCATCGGGCTGGCGGCGCTGGCCGGCGTGCGCGCGCTGCCGCTCCTGCTGAGCTCCGCCGAGGCCCGCCGGGCTGCGCTGCGCTGGCTGCCGGTGGTGCTGGCCGCCGGCTTTCCGCTGGCCTACACCCTGCTGGCGGCGCCACCGCTGTACAACGGCATCCGCCACTTCACCTTCCTGTTGCCGCCGCTGGCGGTACTGGGCGGTGCCGGCCTGGCGGCTGCCTGGCGCTGGGCACAGCCCTGGCCGCGCGGCCGGCTGCTGGCCCTGGGCGCCTGCGCGGTGCTGGCGCTGGGCCACGCCATCAACCTCGCCCGGCTGCATCCGTACGAGTACGTGGCCTACAACAGCCTCGCCGGCGGCCTGCACGGCACCCAGGAGCGCTGGGAGCAGGATTACTGGGCGGCGACGGTGAAGGAGCTGGTGGCCGATCTGCGCACCCGGGTGAGCCGCGAGGGGGGGCAGACCCGGCCTTACCTGGTGGCGGTATGCGCCGAGCCGCTGCAGGCGGCGGCCTGGCTGGATGCGCGTTTCCAGGTGACCACCGACTGGCGCGCGGCGGATTTCTTCATCTCGCCCACCCACATGGATTGTCACACCGCGATGCAGGGCCGCATCGTCGGTGAAGTGGTGCGCGACGGCGTGGAGCTCGGCGTGCTGCGCGACCGCCGCGGCCTGGCAGACGACGAGCGCATTCCGCGATGAGCGCCGGACCGGCATGAGGGGTTCGCCGCTGCTGGCCCGGCTGATCCGTTTCGCCGCGGTGGGCGCGGTGGGCACCGCCGGCCATTACCTGACGCTGATAGGTGTGGTGGAAGGCCTGGGTGGCGATCCGGTGGCCGGCTCGGTGGCCGGCTTCCTGGTCGGCGCCTTGATCAACTACAGCCTGAACCGCGCCATCGTGTTCCGCTCCGGCCGCGCCCACCGCGAGGCCTTGCCGCGCTTCCTGACGGTCGCCGGGCTGGGGCTGGTGTGGAACGGGCTGCTGATGAGCCTGTTCACCCATGTGCTGGGGCTGCACTATCTGCTGGCACAGGTCCTGGCGACGGCGCTGCTGCTGTTCTGGCACTACGCCGGCAACGCCTTGTGGACCTTCGCCGAACGTCCCTCCGGCCGCTGAGCGCGGTGGCTCAAACCGCCTCGGGCGGTGGCATTTCGGCGATGATCTTCTCCAGCTCGCTCATCGCCACCGGCTTCACCAGGTGGTGATCGAAACCGGCGCTGCGCGAGGCCAGCCTGTCCTGTTCCTGGCCCCAGCCGGTGGTGGCGATCAACACCGCGTTCTTTGCCCACGGGAATTCGCGGATGCGGCGGGCGGCGCCCAGGCCGTCCAGCCGTGGCATGCCCAGGTCCAGCAGCACCACTTCCGGCTGCAGGCGCTCCGCCTCGGTCACCGCCTGCTCGCCGTCGTAGGCGATTGCCACCCGGTGGCCCAGCAGCTCGAACATGGTCGCCAGGCTCTCGGCTGCGTCCCGGTTGTCGTCCGCCACCAGCACCCGGCGCAGCCCGCTGGCACGGGGCGCGAGGTCCATCGTCTCATCGCCCGAGGCGTGGCGCTCGACTGACAGCGGCAAGGTGATGGTGAAGCGGCTGCCCTTGCCCACCCCCTCGCTCTGGGCGGTGACCGTGCCACCGTGCATCTCCACCAGTTGCTTGACGATGGTGAGGCCGATGCCCAGCCCCCGCGAGGGCTGGTGGGGCGCCACCTCCACCTGGGCGAAGAGGTCGAAGATGCGGTCCAGCATATGCGGCGGAATGCCGGCGCCGTTGTCGGTGATGGCGATGCTCACCGCCGCGTCGTCCCGCTTCACCGCCAGCGCGATGCGCCCGCCCGGCTCGGTGTACTTGGCGGCGTTGACCAGCAGGTTGGTGACCGCCTGGGTGAGGCGCACCGCGTCCGCCTCGACGTACACCTCGCGCGAGGGCAGTTGCACTGTCAGCTCGTGCTCATGCTGGCGGATGGCGTGCTCGGCGGACTCCACCGAGTGACGGATGATGTCCGCAACGTCCACCCGCCTGCGGCTGATGGTGATGAGGCCGCGGCTGATGCGGTTGGCGTCGAGCAGGTCATCCACCAGCGACACCATGTGGCTCACCTGGCGCTCCATCATCGTGCAGGCGCGGTTCAGCAGCTCGCCGTCGCCGGTGTTGCCGGCCAGCTTCAGGATCTCCAGGCCGTTGCGCAGCGGCGCCAGCGGGTTGCGCAGCTCGTGGGCGAGGATGGCGAGGAACTCGTCCTTGCGCTTGTCGGCCTCCTGGCGCTCCTCTTCCACCTTTTTGCGCTGGCTGATGTCGTTGAACAGGACGGCGACATGCCTGTCCTCCGGCTTGCCGACGCGGAAGGCGTAGACGTCGTACCAGCGGTTCAAACCCTGGGCGCGGTTCTCGAAGCGCGTCGATTCACCCGTGGCGGCGACATGCGCATAGGTGGAGAACCAGTGCTCTTCATGGGTCGGCACCATCTCCCGCATGCATTTGCCCACCGCGTCGATCAGCCCGGTCTGGCGCTCGAAGCTGGGGTTCACCTCGAGGAAGCGGTAGTCCTTGCCGGCGCCCTTGTCGTCCATCAGGACTTCGATCACGCAGAAGCCTTCGTCGATGGCGTTGAAAAGGTCGCGGTACTTTTCCTCCGAGCGGTTGAGCGCGTCCGCGATTCCGCGCGGCTCGGTGACGTCGCGGAACAACATCACCAGGCCGCCGTCCGAGGTCGGATGCAGGGAATGGTGGAAGCTGCGGCCGCTGGTGGCGTCCTGCTGCTCCAGTTCCAGTGCCTGGTCTCCCGGCTGCATGCCCGGCAGCGCGGCCAACTGGGATTGCAGGCCGGGGAATATCTCCAGCAACGGGCGGTTCAGCAGCGCCTCGCGTGGGCGCCCCAGTGCCCGTTCGGCAACCGGATTCAGGTAATGGACACGCTGCGACTTGTCGCATGCGATGACGCCTTCACTGCCGTGGGCGAGTATCTCCGCCGCCTCGAAGGCGGCGAGGGCGGGCGCTGGGTTCAAGGTGGTGGTCAGCCTATCCATGGATGCGTCTGGGACACGGGGACGCTGCGTCCGTGCAATTGCCGTGCCCGGCGCTTTGCCGTGATTCAGCCTGCACCCTGGTAAATCGTTCCCTCCGCGGTGAGCCGGCGTGCCGAATTTGCACGGCACTGGGGCGGTTGAGCGCGGACGCAGGCGGATTGCGGAAGTCCGCTAAAGTGCAGTCCTTTGCCAGACGGAGAGTGTGATGATCCTGGTCATCGACCTTGAGGCGACCTGTGACGATGGCGGGGTCTTGCCGCCGGCCGACATGGAGATCATCGAGATCGGCGCGGTATGGGCCTCGCCCAATGGTAGCCCGCACGAGTGCTTCCAGACCTTCGTGCAGCCGGTGCTGAATCCGCAGCTCACGCCCTTCTGCCGCGAGCTCACCCGGATCCGCCAGGAGGACGTGACAGCAGCGCCGCGCTTCCCCCAGGCCGCCGCGGCCCTCGCGAAGTTCGCCGCCCTGCATGCCGGCGGCCAGCGCCTGTGGGGCAGTTGGGGGCGGTATGACCTCACCCAGTTCGGCCGCGACTGTGCTCGCCATGGGGTGGTGGATCCGCTGGCCGGGTTCGAGCACCTCAATCTCAAGCGCAGCTTCGCCCAGGCCCGCGGCATCAAGGAGGTCGGCATGGCCCAGGCCCTGCAACTGGTGGGGCTGGCGCTGGAGGGCACGCATCACCGCGGATTGGACGATGCGCGCAACATCGCCCGTCTGTTGCCGTGGTGCTTGCCGGCGGCGCTTTAGGCCAGCCGGCCGCCGCGGGAAGGGGGCTTGTACGCAACCGGAGAGCGATGGCCGCGATCGTTGCTTCCGCGTTTGCCGGAGCCGCTTGCCGCCTCCACGGGTGGTCGGCGCAAGGAAGAAGGCGAGCCCAAAGGGCGCTGTGGAGCCAGAGGCGGATGCCAGGCCCGGCGGCATGACTTTGCACGGCGGGGGCCAGCGATGGCCGGATGGCGGTTTGCGCCCCGTTGCCCCATCCCCAAAAGAAAAAACCGCGCACAGGCGCGGTTCTTTCGGGTCCGGGGGCTCCCCTTTCTGGGCTCAGACGTTGAACAAGAAGTTGAGGACGTCGCCGTCCTTGACCACGTATTCCTTGCCCTCCGCCCGCATCTTGCCCGCTTCCTTGGCGCCGGCTTCGCCCTTGTGGGCGATGAAGTCCTCGAAGGCGATGGTCTGGGCGCGGATGAAGCCGCGTTCGAAGTCGGTGTGGATGACGCCGGCGGCCTGCGGTGCGGTGTCGCCGATGTGGATGGTCCAGGCGCGCACCTCTTTCACCCCGGCGGTGAAGTAGGTCTGCAGGCCGAGCAGCTTGTAGCCGGCGCGGATCAGGCGGTCCAGGCCAGGCTCCTCCAGGCCCATGGACTCCAGGAAGTCCTTCTTGTCGGCGTCGTCCAGATCGGCGATCTCGGCCTCGATGGCGGCGCACAGCGCTACCACTTCGGCGCCCTCCTGGGCGGCGTGGGCGCGCACTGCGTCCAGGTGAGGATTGTTCTCGAAGCCGTCTTCGGCAACGTTGGCGGCGTACAGCACCGGCTTCTGGGTGATCAGGCAGAACTGTTTCAGCAGCGCGGTCTCTTCCTTCGCCAGATCGAGGGCGCGCACCGGTTTGGCCTCGTTCAGCTGGGCGAGACACTTTTCCAGCACCGCGACCATGGCCTTGGCTTCCTTGTCGCCGGCGGCGGCGGGGCGCTTGTAGCGGTTGAGGGCCTTGTCCACCGTTGCCATGTCGGCCAGCGCGAGTTCGGTGTCGATGACCTCGATGTCGCGGATGGGATCGACGCTGCCGGAAACGTGCACCACGTTGTCGTCGGCGAAGCAGCGCACGACGTGGACGATGGCGTCGGTTTCGCGGATGTTGGCGAGGAACTGATTGCCCAGCCCTTCGCCCTTGGAGGCGCCGGCGACCAGGCCGGCGATGTCCACGAATTCGACGATGGCCGGCTGGATCTTCTGCGGCTTGACGATCTCGGACAGCTGGGCGAGGCGCGCATCCGGCACCTCGACGATGCCGATGTTGGGCTCGATGGTGCAGAAGGGGTAGTTGGCCGCTTCAATGCCCGCCTTGGTCAGCGCGTTGAACAGGGTGGACTTGCCGACGTTGGGCAGGCCGACGATGCCGCATTTCAGGCTCATGGCGTGGATTCGTCCTTGGTTTGGGTCGCGCCTTGCTGCGGCTCCTTCGGAGGTTTCGGAGCCTTGGGCGGCGCGGGCCGGGTGTTGAGACGGGTGGTGGCGGCGTTCCATTCGCCGCGGGCGATCTGCGGCCAGCCGAGCAGGGCGCGGTCGATGGCGGTGTCGATCTCGGCGCGCTCTTCGCGGCGCGGCGGCTTGAGCACGTAGTTCACCACTTCGTTGCGGTCGCCGGGGTGGCCGATGCCGATGCGCAGCCGCCAGTAGTCCGGCGTCGCGCAGTGGGCGGTGATGTCCTTGAGGCCGTTGTGGCCGCCGGCGCCACCGCCGAACTTGAGGCGCAGCTGGCCGGGCGGGATGTCCAGCTCGTCATGCACGACGAGGATCTCCGCCGGTTCAATGCGGTAGAAGCGCGCCAGCGCGCCCACCGCCTGGCCCGAGCGGTTCATGTAGGTCTGCGGAATCAGCAGCCAGACGCCGGCGTCGCGGGCGTTGGCCACCAGGCCGTGGAAGCGGGACTCGTGGCTGAAGCGCACGCCGAGCTCGTCGGCCAGGCGCTCACAAAGCCAAAACCCGGCGTTGTGCCGGGTTTCGGAATATTCGGCGCCCGGATTGCCGAGGCCGACCACGAGACGCGGGGGGCGCGCAGGCGCTGCGGTCATCGGATGTCGGCCTCCAGCACTGGTCCGGGCAGGCGGGGGCCTTAGGCCGCTTCGCCTTCACCTTCTTCAGCCGCGGCAGCACCCTTGGCTTGCTGGGCGCTGGCCACCACCGGGTCGCCGTCGCCGTGGTGGGCGAGTTCGACGCCGGCCGGCAGCTTCAGCTGGGAAACGTGCACAGACTGGCCGACTTCCAGCGCAGCCAGGTCGACTTCGATGAATTCCGGCAGCTCGGACGGCAGGCACTTCACGTCCAGTTCGGTGATGACGTGGGCGATGATGGCGCTGCCCAGCTTCACGGCGGGGCTGACTTCGGCATTGACGAAGTGCAGCGGCACCTTCAGGTGCAGCTTCTGGGAGGCGTCGACACGCTGGAAGTCCAGGTGCATGACTTGCTGCTTGTAGGCGTGCCACTGGGTGTCACGCAGCACGACGGTTTCCTTGGCGCCCTCGACGTCCACGGTGAGGATGGAAGCATGGAAGGCTTCCTTCTTCAGCAGGTGGTACAGGTCGTTGTGGTCGAGGTTGATCGCCAGGGCGTCCTTGCCGCCGCCGTAGATGATGCCCGGCAGCTGGCCGGCGCGACGCAGGCGGCGGCTCGCACTCGATCCCTGCGCTTCACGCTTGGTGGCCTTGAATTCGATGGTCATTTGAAACTCCTGGGTTGAAGGTTCCCCGCCCGCGACCAGGCGGAGATGGAAAAACCGCGGCCACGCCGCGGTTGAAACCTATTCGCTGAACAGCGAGGACACCGATTCCTCGTTGCTGATCCGCAGCATGGTGTCGGCCAGCAGCGAGGCCACCGAAACCTGGCGGATGCGCGGCGAGGCCTTGGCGTCGTCGCGCAGCGGAATGGTGTCGGTCACCACCAGCTCGTCCAGCTCGGATTCGTTGATGCGGGCCACCGCGGCGCCGGACAGCACCGCGTGGGTGCAGTAGGACAGCACGCGCTTGGCGCCGTTGGCCTTCAGCGCGCTGGCGGCCTTGCACAGCGTGCCGGCGGTATCGACGATGTCGTCCATGATCACGCAGGTGCGGCCTTCGACCTCACCGATGATGTTCATGACCTCGGACACGTTGGCCTTGGGGCGGCGCTTGTCGATGATGGCGAGGTCGCATTCCAGCCGCTTGGCGAAGGCGCGGGCACGCACCACGCCGCCGACGTCGGGCGAAACCACCATCAGGCCGTCGTACTTCTGCTTGTCGAGGTCGGCCAGCAGCACCGGGGCCGCATAGACGTTGTCGACCGGGATGTCGAAGAAGCCCTGGATCTGGTCGGCATGCAGGTCCATGGTCAGCACCCGCTGCACGCCCACGGCCTGCAGCATGTTGGCGACGACCTTGGCGGTGATGGGCACGCGGGCCGAACGCGGCCGGCGGTCCTGGCGGGCATAGCCGAAGTAGGGGATGGCGGCGGTGATGCGGCCGGCGGAAGCGCGCTTGAGCGCATCGACCAGGACCAGCAGTTCGACCAGGTTCTCGTTGGTCGGAGCGCAGGTCGGCTGCAGGATGAAGACGTCCTTGCCGCGGACGTTTTCCAGCAGTTCGATATTGACTTCACCGTCGGAGAAACGGCCCACCGTAGCCGATCCGAGGGAAATGCCCAGTCTTCGCACAACATCCGCCGCAAGCTTGGGGTTGGCGTTGCCGGTGAAGACCATCAGGCTGCCGTAGGGCATGACCGAATCTCCGATGCCGATAGAATGAAACCGTCAAAAACGACTCGGGCAGGCTCGTGGCCTGCCCGTCGTATATTGGCTGGGGAGGAAGGATTCGAACCCTCGAATGCCGGAATCAAAATCCGGTGCCTTAACCGACTTGGCGACTCCCCAAGAAACTCTTTCGCTCGATCGACACGTTCGCGTTCTATGCCGCGCTTTCGTACAACGGATGTTTTGCCAGATTTTTGGCTTGCCATGCTTTCCAGGAAGCCGGGCATTCGGAGACGATGCGTTTCGCTTCATCTTCCGAGGCCACTTCGGCGAAAACACAAGCGCCTGAGCCTGTCATCCGGGCCGGAGAAAACTGCTCCAGCCATTCGATCGCTCGTTCTACTTCCGGGTAATGGCTGCAGGCCACAGGCTGCAAGTCATTTCGGGTAGAGCTCGCTGCGAAGTCCGCTATTTTGATGGGGTCGGTATTCCGTGTCAACTCTTTCGACGAGAAAATGTCTACGGTCGAAATATGTACTCCGGGGAAGATGACAACGTAGCAAGCCGGCGCCAGCTGGAGAGGCTGGAAATGTTCGCCTACACCTTCGGCAAAGGCGTCGCGACCATAGACGAAGAAGGGTACGTCCGCCCCCAGCGCGAGGCCGATGTCCTGCAGCGCCTGCCGGCTTAGCTGGGTGTTCCATAGCTGGTTGAGGGCGAGCAGGGTGGTGGCCGCGTCGGAGCTGCCGCCGCCCAGGCCGCCGCCCATGGGCAGCACCTTGTGCACCGTGATGTCCGCGCCTAGCCTGCAGCCAGTGGCTTCCTGCAGCCGGCGGGCCGCGCGGATGACCAGGTCCTGTTCCGCCGGAACGCCTTCCAGATCGTTGCTGCGGCGTATGAGTCCGTCGGTCCGCAGCGCGAAGTCCAGCGTGTCGCCCCAGTCCAGCATGCGGAAGGCGGTCTGCAGCAGGTGGTAGCCATCGGCGCGGCGGCCGACGACGTGCAAGAACAGGTTGAGCTTGGCGGGGGCGAGGCAGCCGGTCAGACGCAGCGGGGGGCTCGCGGGGTTCAGGGTGTGGGCGTCCATCGGTCGATGAAGAGCCGCAGGCGGGTGTCGCCGCGGCTGATGTCCATGAGGCGGGGGGGCGCGTCGGCGCCGGTGCCGGCGTATTCGAGGTAGGCGATGCGCCAGCCGGCGTCGATGACCAGGGTGGGGCGGCCGCCGCCGTCGGTTTCGCGGATGTCCGCTTCGCGCCGCGGGGCGGCTTGCACCCATTGGGCGAGGCGAGCGACGGGAACTTCCACACCCAGCAGTTCCGGCAGCAGACTGTCAGCGCTGCTGGCGTGGTAGCGGCGACCGTCGGCGGTCACCAGCTCGGCGCCGTTGGCGCCCTGCTCCAGTTGCGCGGCGATCTGCCCCAGGGGGTTGAGCAGCGTCCAGCTGTCCCGCGTTGGGGAGTGCAGCCATTCCAGGCGGCCGCTGGCGGCGCGCTCGGCGTCGCTGGCGGAGAGCCGTCCTTCGAGTTCGAAAGTGCTGGCGGGCTGGCGTTGCTGGGCCGCGCTGGTCTGGCGGATCTGGGATGACAGCGGAGCGCAGGCGCCCAGCAGCAAGCTCGCCGCAGTGGCGGCGAGCAGGAGGCGATGCGGACACTTCATGGCTTGCGCAGACGCTGTACGGTGTCGCGCAGCACGGTGTTGTCCGGATGCGCGGCCAGGGCTTCGTCGAACACCCGGTTGGCGTCGGCCTGGCGGTTCAGCGACCACAGCACTTCGCCGAGGTGAGCAGCGATCTCAGGGTCGGAGCGCAGGCCGTAGGCCTGTTCCAGCACGGCGATGGCGCCGCTGTTGTCGCCGCGGCGGAAGCGCACCCAGCCCAGGCTGTCGAGGATGAAGGGGTCCTGCGGCGCGAGCTCCACTGCGCGGGCGATCAACTGTTCGGCCTCTTCCAGGCGCAGGCCGCGGTCGGCCAGCGAGTAGCCCAGCGCGTTGTAGGCGTGGGCGTGCTCCGGCTCCAGCGCGATCAGCTTGCGCAGGCGGGTCTCCATCGCGTCCACCCGGTCCAGGCGCTCGGCCAGCATGGCGGATTCATAGAGCAGGTCGGTGTCGTCCGGGGCCTTGAGCAGGGCGGCCTCCAGCAGGTCGAAAGCCTGCTGGGGCTGTCCGGCGTCGCGCAGCAGCTGGGCTTCGGCAAGCAGGTAGCGGCGCTTGACCTCGGCATCGCCCGGCTGGTTCTGCAGGTGGGCGCGGGCTTCGGCCAGCCGGCCGCCATTGGCGAGGGCGATGGCGATGCGGATCTGGGCGTCGCCATACTGCCGACTGGGTTCGGGGATGGCGCGGTACCACTTCAGCGCGCCTTCGGTGTCCTTGCGGCGCTCGGCGATCTGGCCGAGGTGCAGGCGGATGGCGTCCGGGTCCGGATGGTTGGCGGCCAGGGCGCGCTCGAACAGGCTGGCGGCGTTGTCGTTGTCTTCCAGCTGGAAGGACAGCAGGCCGACGGCGAACAACAGTTCAGGGTCGTTCGGGGCAGCCTCCAGGAGCTTGTTGAACTCGGCGCGGGCGTTCTCGAAGTCACGCAGGGAAACCAGCAGGCGGGCGTGGGCCAGGCGCAGGTTGTTGCTTTCCGGGTGGCGGGCCAGTTGGCTGGCCAGCAGGGCGGAGGCGTCGCGCTCGGCGCCAGCCTGCTGCATCAGCTGGGCCTTGAAGATCACGGCAGGCTCCCAGTCGGGCCGCAGCTGCAGGGCGGTGTCGATGGCGGCCAGGGCGCTCATCGGGTCTTCGGCGACGATGCTGGCCTGGGCGCGGGCGAAATGGGCTTCCGGATGATCGAGGTAAGGCTCGGTGAGGCGCAGGACCATGCTGCGTACGGTTTCCTTGTTCTCCATGCGGGACAGTGCGCGGTTGAGCCCCATCAGATTCTGTGGGAGGGCATCCGGCGACTGGGCGAGCACGCGGGCGAGCTGGATCTGGACGTCCTCGACGCGGCCTTCGCTGCTGGAGACGACGCCGGCGAGCACCCGCCGGGCTTCTTCCGAGCCGGGGTCGGACTCCGCCCACAGCTTGGCGGCGCGGGAGGCGGCGGCGAGGTTGCGCGAGAACAGCGCAATCTCGGTGGCGCGGCGGGCGATGCGCGGGTCGTGCGTATGCTGGGCGAGCTCGAGGTAGAGCTGGGTGGACAGGCCGATCTGGCCGCGGGCGCCGGCGATTTCCGCCAGCAGGAAGTTGTACAGCACGCCTGCGGTGAGCTCCTGCGGGGGCAGTGTGCTGGGAGCAGGAGCAGTCTCGTCTGCGGCGGCGAGGGCGCCCAGCGGCAGGCTGAGGGCGATGGCGGCGCCCAGGCGGCGCAGACGGCGGGAAAGCGGGAAGGTCTTGGAGGTCATGTAGGCGGTCCGGCGGACTCCGGTGGCGGGGGCAGTGCGGCGAAAGAGTCCGGGAAGGCCCGGAAGGAAGCGCGCCGGCGCTGTGGTCGATTTGAGGGCTGTTCTAGAATTCGGTTCGCCTCATGTTAGGCACTTTGGCCGTGTGCCGGCAAGCGATGGGTTCCCCGCATCGCGTCCGCCCGCGCCGCCCCTGGAGAGAGCGTTTCCGCCATGCCCGAATTGCCCGAAGTAGAAACCACCCGCCGCGGTGTGGAGCCCCATGTGGAAGGCCGCTTGCTGACCGCGGTGCTGGTGCGCAACCCGCGCCTGCGCCAGCCGGTGCCGGCGGATCTGGCGGCGCTGCTTGGTGGCCGCCGCCTGCTGTCGGTGTCCCGGCGTGCGAAGTATCTGCTGTTCGCTTTCGACCATGGCTCGCTGATCGTGCATCTGGGCATGTCCGGCAGCCTGCGGGTGGTGCAGGCCGGAGAGCCGGCGGGCGTGCATGACCATGTGGACCTGGTGTTCGGCGAGCGCGCGCTGCGACTGCGCGACCCTCGCCGGTTCGGCATGGTGGTGTGGCAGCCGGGCGAGGCGGCAGCCCATCCGTTGCTGGCGCGGCTGGGGCCGGAGCCGCTGGACGAGGCCTTCAACGGCGCCTGGCTGTACCAGGTGAGCCGCGGCCTGCGGGCGCCGATCAAGCATGTGCTGATGGACGGTCACAAGGTAGTGGGCGTCGGCAACATCTACGCCTCGGAGAGCCTCTTCCGCGCCCGCATCCACCCGCTGGAGCAGGCGGGTCGCATCGGTCTGTCGCGTTGCGAGCGGCTGGCGGAGGCGGTAAAGGAGACGCTGCAGGCTGCGATCGCGGCCGGCGGCAGCACCCTGCGTGACTTCGTCGGCGGCGACGGCCAGCCGGGCTACTTCCAGCAGCAGTACTTCGCCTATGGCCGGGATGGGCAGGCGTGCCGGGTCTGCGGCGGTGAGATCAGCCGGGTGGTGAGCGGGCAGCGCGCCACCTACTTCTGCCCGGCCTGCCAACGGCGCTGATTCCAGCGCCGGCGCGGGCATGGCTGGCGGTCACGAAGGGCGCTATGCTGTCGGTGTTTTTCCTGCGCGGGCGTAAGTCACATGGTCGAGCAAAACGGCAAGCTGATGGAAGAGTTCTCCGCCTATGGGCGGTGGCGCGGCGCTGTGGCGGACGAAGTCGGCAGGCTGCGCGCCTGGCTTTCGCGCAACGAGGTCGGCGATGCCCAGGCCGATCTGCGCCTGCAGTATGTGCTGGAGCGCCTGCGGGACGACAAGTTGTCGGTTGCCTTCATCGCCGAGTTCTCTCGCGGCAAGTCGGAGCTGATCAACGCCATCTTCTTCTCCGACTATGGCGATCGCATCCTGCCTTCCAGCGCAGGCCGCACCACCATGTGTCCCACGGAGCTGCAGTGGTCCGCCGGCGCAACGCCGGAGCTGCGCCTGCTGCCCATCGCCAGCCGGGCGCTGCAGACGCCGGTCGGCGAGCTGAAGCGTTTCCCGGAGGAATGGGTGGTGACGCCGCTGAAGGCCGATTCCGCCGCCGAGCTGCAGGCGGCGCTGGCCCGTGTCGGCGAGACGCTGCGGGTGCCGGCGGAAGAGGCGCGCCGACTGGGCTTCGACATCGACCCCGCCGGCGAGCAGGGGCTGGCGCCGGAGGCGGACGGCCTGGTGGAGATTCCCAGCTGGCGCCATGCGGTGATCCAGTTTCCGCACCCGCTGCTGGAGCAGGGGCTGGTGGTGCTGGACACGCCGGGTCTGAACGCCATCGGTGCAGAGCCGGAGCTGACCCTGTCCATGCTGCCGAATGCGCATGCGGTGCTGTTCATCCTGGCAGCGGACACCGGCGTTACGCAGAGCGATCTGGCGGTGTGGCGGGAGTATGTGCAGGGCGGGCAGGAGCGGAAGAAGGGCCGGCTCGTCGTGCTCAACAAGATCGATGGCCTGTGGGACGGGCTGCGGGAAGAGGCGCAGATCGAGGCGGAGATCTCCCGCCAGGTGGAGAGCGTGGCCTCGACGCTGGGCGTGGGCGAGGACCGGGTATTCCCGGTGTCTGCGCAGAAGGGCCTGGTCGCCCGGGTGAATGGCGACGCCGGACTGCTGGCCCGCAGCCGCCTGCCGGCGCTGGAGCGGGCGCTGGCGGATGACCTGCTGCCGACGCGGCAGGAAATCGTCGGCGAAAGCACCCTGGGCGAGACCGACGAACTGGTGCGCCAGACCCGTGGCCTGCTGGAAGCGCGCCTGGCCGGGCTGCGCGAGCAACTGCAGGAACTGACCGACCTGCGCGGCAAGAACCAGAGCGTCATCGAGTACATGATGCGCAAGATACGCGCGGAGAAGGACGAGTTCGAGCAGGGCCTGCAGAAGTACTACGCGGTGCGGTCGGTGTTCTCCAGCCTCACCAACAACCTGCTCGCGAATCTTGGCATGGATGCCTTGCGCGACGAGACCCGTCGCACCCGGGAGGCGATGCTGGAGGCGAGCTTCACCCGCGGGCTGAAGGAGGCGATGGAGGGCTTCTTCAGCCACCTGAGGGGCAATCTGCGCCGCTCCACCAACGAGATTTCCGAGATCACCAGCATGCTGGACGCGATGTACAAGCGCTTCAGCGTCGAGCATGGGCTGACCCTCCACCCGCCGGAGCCCTTCTCCACCCTGCGCTACGAGCGCGAGTTGGATCGGTTGGAGAAGGCCTTCAACCGGCAGATCAACACGGCACTCATCCTGGTTACCACCGAGAAGCACACGTTGACGCAGAAGTTCTTCGAAACAGTGGCGCTGCAGGCGCGCCGCACCTTCGAGATTGCCAACCGCGACGTCGAACAGTGGCTTCGGGCGGTGATGTCGCCCCTCGAAACCCAGGTGAGGGAATACCAGATCCAGCTCAAGCGCCGGCTGGAGAGCGTGAAGCGTATCCATCAGGCCACTGATACGCTGGAGGAGCGGGTGGAAGAACTGCAGCAGCAGGAACTCGCGCTGCTCGGGTTGGTGAGCGAACTGGCCGGCCTGGACGAAGCCATACACCGGGCGCTGGGGTTGGCCTGTCCCACGGTGGCGGCGCAGGCGGGCGAGGTCATACAGGCTGCCTGACAGACTGCCTGAGGCCAGGGGCGGGGGCAAAAGACAACGGGGCGAGCCATTGGCTCGCCCCGTTGTCTTTCCGGTGATGCGCTCGTCCGGACTCAGGCCTGAACGCCGGTCAGCTTGACGTACTTCTCCATCAGCTGTTCCTTGGACTCGACGTGGTCCGGGTTCAGGGGAATACAGTCGACCGGGCACACCTGCTGGCACTGTGGCTCATCGAAGTGGCCTACGCATTCGGTGCACTTGTTGGCATCGATCTGGTAGATCTCGTCGCCTTGGGAGATGGCCCCGTTGGGGCACTCCGGTTCGCAGACGTCGCAGTTGATGCACTCGTCGGTAATCATCAGAGACATGTTTGTCGCTTCCTTCCTATCGCTTAGAACTCACTTTCTGTTGCAGCCGGGCCAGTACGGTCGGCTGCACGAACTTGCTGACGTCGCCGCCTAGCCGGGCAATTTCCCGCACCATGGTCGCCGAGATGAACATGTGCTCCTCCGACGGCGTGAGGAATACGGTTTCGACGTCCGGAAACAGCTTGCGGTTCATTCCCGCCATCTGGAATTCGTATTCGAAATCGGATACCGCGCGCAGGCCGCGCAGTATCAGGCGCGCATTCTGGGACCGGAGGAAGTCCATCAGCAAGCTATTGAAGCCGAGCACCTGCACATTCGGGAAGGGCGTAAGCACTTCCCTGGCGATCTCCACTCGCTCGGCAAGCGTGAAGATCGGATTCTTCCCGGCACTTTCGGCCACCGCCACGATGACCCGGTCGAACAGCAGCGCGGAGCGCCGGACGAGGTCCTCGTGGCCGCGCGTGAACGGGTCGAACGTACCGGGATAGACCGCCACCCCTTCCTTCATTCCTGGTTCCCCTGCAAGAGATGGAAGTGAACCTGTCCGGCGTGGCCCTGCTTGATCGTTTGCCACCCTGCCAGGCGAGTCACCGGGGCTTCCGCTTCTGCGTAGAGCCAGCCGTCCGGTTGCAGAACCCGCTCCAGCAGCGGCTCCACGCGCTCGAGCCAGCCCTGCTTGTAGGGGGGGTCGAGGAACACCACATCGAATTTTCGCGAGGCGGACTGGAGGAATCTTACCGCATCGCCGCGGACGATCTCCACCCGTCCGGCGTGCAGGGCCTTGGCGTTGGCCGTCAGTACCGCGTGCGCCTTGGGATCGCGTTCCACCATGACGACGCTGGCTGCCCCGCGGGAGGCGGATTCGAAGCCGAGGATGCCGCTGCCGGCGAAGAGGTCCAGGCAGTGCAGGCCCTCCAGTTCCTGGCCCAGCCAGTTGAATAGCGTCTCGCGCACCCGGTCGGGTGTGGGGCGCAGGCCGGTAACGTGGGCGACGTCGATCAGGCGGGAGCGCCAGGCGCCACCGACGATGCGGACGCGGCTCACCGCAGGCCGCCTGGGGTAGTGTCGCTGGCCGCCGGAGTGGCTTGCGAATCCGCCGGCGGAGTGGCCTGACGGTCGCCGTCGCCACCGACGATGACCGCCACCCGGTGCGCCGGCTCCAGACGACGGCGGTAGGCATCGCGGATCTGTTCCGCGCTCACCTCCGCCACATGGCGCGGATAGCTGTCCAGCCAGTCCAGCGGCAGGCGGTAGAAGCCGATCACCGCCACATAGCCCAGGATCTTGCGGTTGGAGTCCAGCCGCAGGCCGAAACCGTTGATGATGTTGTCCTTGGCAGCGCGCAGCTCGGCGGCGGTGGGGCCGTCGGCGATGAAATCGGCCAGGGTCTGGTCGACCACCTGCAGTGCGTCGTTCACCTGGCTGCCACGGGTCTGCAGGCCGATCTGGAAGGGGCCGGCAACCTGCTGCGGCATGAAGTGGCTGGAGACGCTGTAGGCATAGCCGCGTTTCTCGCGCACTTCCCTGGTCAGGCGGGAGACGAAGCCGCCGCCGCCCAGCACGTAGTTGCCGACCAGCAGCGGGTAGTAGTCCGGGTCTTCCCGCGACAGCACCGGCTGGCCGATCAGCACGTGCGCCTGGGCGGACGGATTCGGGATGCGCAGCACGCCGGCCTCCGGCTGGCTCGGCGGAGCCAGTGGCGGTGCCGGTTCGCCGGCGGGCAGCGCTTCGGTGAGGCTGACGGCGATGCGCTCGGCGGTCTGGCGGTCTACATCGCCGACGATGGCGATGGAGGCGTTGCGGGCGACGTAGTGGCGGCCGTGGTAGGCGAGCAGATCCGCCCGGTTGATGGCGGCCAGCGACTCCAGGCTGGTGCTGAGGCCGTACGGGTGGCTGCCGTAGATGGACTGGGCGAACTGTTTGGCGGCGATGGGGCCGGGCCGCGTCAGTGCTTCCTTCAGGCCGGCGATGCCGCGGGCCCGCTCGCGTTCCAGCACCTCCGCCGGGAAGCGCGGGCGGGCGAGCAGTTCGGCGGCCAGGGCGACGCCGGCGTCACGTTCCCGCGCGGAGGAGAGGGTGCGCAGGCTGAGGCTGCTGCGGTCGGCCTCCACGCCGCCGCCGATGGCGATGCCGAGATCGGCGCTGCGGTCGGAGATGGCCTGTTCGTCCAACTCGCCGGCGCCGGCGTCCAGCAGGCCGCGAGTCAGCGAGGCGGTGCCGGCCTTGTCCGCCGGGTCGGCGGCGCTGCCGCCGGCAAAGTCGATCTGGATGTCGATCAGCGGCAGTGCATGGCTTTCGACGAAATAGACGCGGGCGCCGGTCGGCGCGGTCCAGTGCTGGATGGCGGGCGAAGCCGCGGCCGGCAGCGAGGCGGCCAGCGCGGCGGTGGCGAACAGTGCGCCGGCCAGCGCCCGGGCGGCATGGAAGCGGGAAGCGAGGATGTTCTGCATGTCAGTGCCGGGGCGTGAAGGGGGAACGGGGGCGGGGCGCGCCCGCCGGCTGGGGTTCCAGCCGGGCGACGGTGAGGCTGGCGTCGTCGAAGTAGCGCTTGGCGACTTCGCGCACCTCGTCGGCAGTGACGCGGCGCAGGCCGTCCAGCAGGGTTTCCTCGTCGCGCCAGGAGAGGCCTGAGGATTCCAGGTAGCCGATCTCCATCGCCTGTCCCATCAGCGAGTCGCGCTTGTAAACCTGGGCGGCGACGGCCTGGGTCTTGACCCGCGCCAGTTCTTCCTCGCTGACGCCCTCGTCGCGTATGCGCTGCAGTTCTGCCCGCAGCGCGGCTTCCAGTTCGGCCTCGGTCCTGCCGGGGGCGGGGGTGCCGTCCAGCCGGAACAGGGAGGGGCCACGGCCGCCGCTGTCATAGCTGGCGCCGGCGGAGACGGCGATACGCTGGTCGCGCACCAGGCGGCGGTTGAGGCGGGCGCCGTCGTAGCCGTCGAGGATGGCGGCCAGCACTTCCAGTGCGTAGGGCTCGCGGTCCTTCGCCGGGTCCTGCAGCGAGGGCACATGCCAGGCAAGGCCGAAGTAGGGCAGTTCAGCCGGCGCCTTGACTGTGGTGGCGCGGGGGCCGCGCTGCTCCGGCTCGCTGGAGATGCGGCGCTCCGGCAGGGGCCGGGCGGGAATGGCGCCGTAATGCTTGCGTGCGTCGCGGAACACCGCCTCGTGATCCACGTCGCCGACCACGACCAGGTAGGCGTTGTTGGGCGCGTACCAGCGCTGGTACCAGGTGCGGGCGTCGGCCACGGTCATGCTCTGCAGGTCGGTCATCCAGCCGATCACCGGGCGGCGGTAGGGATGGGCCTGGAAGGCGGTGGCCATCAGCTGCTCGTAGACCAGGGCGCGCGGCTGGTCGTCGGTGCGCAGGCGGCGCTCCTCCTTCACCACCTCGATCTCGCGCTTGAACTCGTCTTCGGTCAGCACCAGGTTGCGCATGCGGTCGGCTTCCAGCGCCATCATCGTGCCCAGGTGGGCGGGCGGAATCTGCTGGAAGTAGGCGGTGTAGTCCTTGCCGGTGAAGGCGTTGTCCTGGCCGCCGACGGCGGCGACACGCTTGTTGAATTCGCCCGGGCCGACTTTTTTCGTGCCCTTGAACATCATGTGTTCCAGCACATGGGCGACGCCGGATACGCCGTCCTCCTCATCCATCGCGCCGCTGCGGTACCAGACCATGTGCACCACCGAGGGCGCGCGGCGGTCTTCCTTGACGATCACCTTCATGCCGTTGGGCAGCTGCGTCTCGAAGGGATTGGCGCGGGCCGGGCCGGCGAGCAGCAAGGCTGCGGCCAGGCCTGCTGTGAGCAGGGGGAGGGAGAGTGGGGGGCGAACCATGGGCGTGTCCTGCATCTGGTAGAATTTCCGCCGCTTCGCGCCGTGCGGCGGTCAATCCGCCGGCTAGGCGGGGAGCGCATCTTAGCCTTATTTGATCCTGTCGGGCCGGCTGGCGGCCATGCCATCCGGCTTCCGCCGAACGACCCCCTCAGACCCGAGCGCCCATGTTTGGTTTCTTCAAGAAGTCCGGCAAGACGCCGGCTGCGGACGAGCAGCAGGCCGACCCGGCCGAGCGCCCCGCAGATGCCGTCGATGCCGGCACACTGCCGCCGGCGGTGGAGCCGCAGCCGCCCGCGGCAGTGGAGCCGGCTCCGGTTCCCATCCTCGAAACCGCCGCGCGTCCGTCCTGGGGCGAGCGCCTCAAGGCCGGCCTGGCCCGCACCCGGCAGCAACTGGGCGGCGGCCTCGCCAGCCTGTTCGGCCGGCGCAAGATCGACGAAGACCTGCTCGAAGAGCTGGAGAGCACGCTGCTGATGGCCGACTGCGGTGTCGAGGCCACCGAGTTCCTGCTCGACGAGTTACGCACCCGCTGGAAGCGCGACCGCCTGGAAACCGCCGACCAGTTGCAGGAAGCGCTGGCCGACGCGCTGCACGGCATCATCGCGCTGCTGGAGCAGCCACTGGACGTCAGCCCGCACACGCCTTTCATCATCATGATCGCCGGCGTGAACGGCTCCGGCAAAACCACCTCCATCGGCAAGCTGGCCAAGTATTTCCAGGCCCAGGGCAAGAGCGTGCTGCTGGCCGCCGGCGACACCTTCCGTGCCGCTGCCCGCGAGCAGCTGATGACCTGGGGCGAGCGCAACAAGGTCACCGTGATCGCGCAGGAAAGCGGCGATGCGGCGGCGGTGATTTTCGATGCCATCAACGCCGCCCGCGCCCGCGGCATCGACGTGGTGCTGGCCGATACTGCCGGGCGCCTGCCGACCCAGCTCCACCTGATGGAAGAGATCGCCAAGGTCCGCCGGGTGATCGCCAAGGCGGCGCCGGACGGCCCGCATGAGGTGCTGCTGGTGCTGGACGCCAACATCGGCCAGAACGCGCTGGCGCAGGTGAAGGCCTTCGACGCCGCCATCGGCGTCACCGGCCTGGTGGTGACCAAGCTGGATGGCACCGCCAAGGGCGGGGTGTTGGCCGCCATCGCCCGCCAGTGCCCGAAGCCCTTGCGCTTCATCGGCGTGGGCGAAGGCATAGACGACCTGCAGCCCTTCCATGCGCGCGAGTTCGTGGATGCGCTGTTCGAACCTTTGCCGGGAGCTGGCGGCCGCGCATGATCGTCTTCGATAACGTCGCCAAGCGATACCCCGGCGGCTACACCGCGCTGGCCGGCGTTAGCTTCGAGGTCCGCCATGGCGAGCTGGTGGTGCTCTCCGGCCACTCCGGCGCCGGCAAGAGCACGCTGCTGAAGCTGATTCCCGCCATCGAGCGGCCCACCGCCGGCACGGTGCTGATCAACGGCCAGGATGTCTCCCGCCTGCCGCGCCGCGCGGTGCCCTACCTGCGCCGCAACCTCGGCCTGATGCTGCAGGAGAGCAAGCTGCTGACCGACCGCAGCGTGTTCGAGAACGTGATGCTGCCGCTGGTGATCACCGGCCATCCGCCTGGTGATGCGGCCAAGCGGGTGGCAGCGGCGCTGGAGCGCGTCGGCCTCGGCGGGCGTGGCCGCGAGATGCCGCTGGGTCTCTCCGGCGGCGAGCAGCAGCGGGTGGCGATCGCCCGCGCCATCGTCAACCGCCCCTCTATATTGATTGCCGACGAGCCCACCGCCCACCTGGACCCGGCCTACGCCGACGAGATCGCCGCCTTGTTCAAGTCCTTCAACAGCGCCGGCGTCACCGTGCTGGTTTCCACCCACGATGCCAACCTGTTCGCGGCCAACAAGCCGCGCCGGCTGGTGCTGGCCAAGGGCCTGCTGACGGAGGGGGCGTGATGGTCGCCATCCCGTTCCCGATCAGCGCCGCGCCTGCCGGGCCGCGGGAGGCCGCGCCGTGAGCTACTGGCTCTATCTGCACGCCCGCGCCATCGCCGATGCCTTCCGCCGCCTGGCAGGGCAGCCGCTGGGCACCCTGCTGTCGGCGATGGTGGTCGGCATTGCGCTGTCGCTGCCGGCGGGCGGCTATCTGCTGCTGGACAATGTGGCAACGCTGGCGCGCGGCGTGTCTGGCACGCCGGAGATCAGCCTCTTCCTCGCCAACGATGCCGGTCAGGCCGACGTGGCGGCGGTCGAGCGCCGCCTCAAGGGCAATGCGGAGCTGGGCAGTTTCCGCTTCGTTTCCCGTGACGACGCCCTGCATCAGCTGGAGCGCAGCGGCCTGGGCGACGTGCTCGGCGGCCTCACCGCCAATCCGCTGCCGGATGCCTTCATCGTCGCGCCGCGCAGCGAAGATCCGGCGGTGTTCGAGCGGCTGGCGACCGAGATGCGTGGCTGGCCCAAGGTGGCGCATGTGCAGCTGGACTCCGCCTGGGTTAAGCGCCTGCACGCGTTATTGGGGCTGGGCCGATCGGCGGTGCTGATGCTGGCCGGGCTGCTGGGCTTCGCCCTGGTCATCGTTACCTTCAACACCATCCGCCTGCAGATCCTGACGCAGCGCGCGGAGATCGAGGTGAGCCGCCTGCTGGGCGCCACCGACCCCTTCATCCGCCGCCCCTTCTACTGGTTCGGTATTCTCCAGGGCGCGCTCGGTGGCCTGGTGGCGCTGGGGACGGTGTGGCTGGGCGTGCAGGCGCTGGCGGGGCCGGTGACGGCGCTGGCGGAAACCTACGGCACGGTATTCACGCTGGCTGGGCCGGGGCCGCAGGAGGCGGCGGCCATCCTGGCTTTCGCGGCGTTGCTGGGTTGGTTGGGCGCGGCGGTTTCGGTGCGGCGGCATCTGGCGGGCGATTGAGGCTGGCGGGGCGGAATGTCCGCCCCCTGAGCGTCCTGCCGCGGACACGCTTGCAGGTGAAACGTCTACTACGCTAATAGGTCACACGGCCTGTTCGCCGGAGTCGGCCGATAACCTGAAACAATCAGGACGATCCTGATAATCAATTAGAGCAATTCGTGGCGCGGGCATAAACTGCAACCCATGAAGTCTGCAACACGTCGTTCCATCAACATAACGGAGATTCGAGATGTCCTTGATCAACACCGAAATCAAGCCTTTCACCGCGACCGCCTACCACAATGGCAAGTTCGTCGATGTGTCCGATGCTGACGTGAAGGGCAAGTGGTCCGTGTTCTTCTTCTACCCGGCCGACTTCACCTTCGTGTGCCCGACCGAGCTGGGCGACCTGGCTGACAACTACGCTGAATTCCAGAAGCTGGGCGTGGAGATCTACGGCGTGTCCACCGACACCCACTTCACCCACAAGGCCTGGCACGACACCTCCGACACGATCCGCAAGATCCAGTACCCGCTGATCGGCGACCCGCTGTGGACCCTGTCCAAGAACTTCGAAGTGCTGCGCGAGAACCAGGGCCTGGCCAACCGTGGCACCTTCATCGTCGATCCGAGCGGCATCGTCCAGGCTGTCGAAGTGACCGCCGAAGGCATCGGCCGCGACGCCCAGGAACTGCTGCGCAAGGTGAAGGCTGCCCAGTACGTGGCTTCTCACCCGGGCGAAGTCTGCCCCGCCAAGTGGAAGGAAGGCGAAGCCACCCTGGCTCCCTCGCTGGACCTCGTCGGCAAGATCTAAGCCGCTGCTGCCCTCCCGGGCTACCCGCCCGGGAAGCAGAATCAACAGCCGGCCCCGAGCCGGCTGTGCTTTATGTACGCCGCTACCGCGGGTACTGCATTCATCACGGATGGAATCATCATGCTGGACGCCAACATCAAGACCCAACTGAAAGCCTACCTGGAGAAGGTCACGCAGCCGATCGAGATCGTTGCGTCGCTGGACGCTGGCGACAAGTCTCGTGAAATGCAGGGCCTGTTGAAGGACCTCGCCGAGCTTTCCGACAAGATCACGGTGACCGAGTCCCGCGACGACGACCAGCGCAAGCCCTCGTTCTCCCTGAACCGCAAGGGCGGCGACCTCGGCGTGCGCTTCGCCGGCCTGCCCATGGGCCATGAATTCACCTCGCTGATCCTGGCCCTGCTGCAGGTGGGTGGCCACCCGCCCAAGGCCGAGGCCGACGTCATCGAGCAGATCCGCAACCTCGAAGGCAGGTTCGAGTTCGAGACCTACATCTCGCTGTCCTGCCACAACTGCCCGGAAGTGGTGCAGGCGCTGAACCTCATGGCGGTGATCAATCCCAACATCCGCCACACCATGATCGATGGCGCGCTGTTCCAGGGCGAGGTCGAGCAGCGCCAGATCATGGCGGTGCCCACCGTGTTCCTGAATGGCGAGCACTTCGGCCAGGGCCGCATGGAGCTGGGCGAGATCCTCGCCAAGATCGACACCGGCGCGAGCAAGCGCGCGGCGGAAAAGATGGCTGCCAAGGAAGCCTTCGATGTGCTCGTCGTCGGCGGTGGCCCGGCCGGCGCGGCGGCGGCAATCTACGCCGCGCGAAAGGGCATCCGCACCGGCATCGTCGCCGAGCGCTTCGGCGGCCAGGTGATGGATACGCTGGGCATCGAGAACTTCATCTCGGTGAACTACACCGAAGGCCCCAAGCTGGTCGCCAGCCTGGAAGAGCATGTGAAGCAGTACGAAGTGGACGTGATGAACCTGCAGCGTGTCGCCGCCATCGTGCCGGGTGACCTGGCCGAGGTGAAGCTGGAGAACGGCGCCGCGCTGAAGGCGAAGACGGTGATCCTGGCGACCGGTGCGCGCTGGCGCGAGATGAACGTGCCCGGCGAGAAGGAATACCGCGGCAAGGGCGTGGCTTACTGCCCGCACTGCGATGGCCCGCTGTTCAAGGGCAAGCGCGTGGCGGTGGTGGGCGGCGGCAACTCCGGCGTCGAGGCCGCGATCGACCTTGCCGGCGTGGTTGCCCATGTGACCCTGCTCGAGTTCGCCGACAAGCTGCGGGCGGACGCGGTGCTGCAGAAGAAGCTCTTCAGCCTGCCCAACGTCACCGTGCTGACCAACGCGCAGACCACGGAAGTGACCGGCTCCGACAAAGTGAACGGCCTGGTCTATAAAGACCGCGTGTCGGGCGAAAGCAAGCGCATCGACCTGGAAGGTATCTTCGTCCAGATCGGCCTGCTGCCCAACACCGATTTCCTGAAGGGCACGGTGGAACTGTCGAAGTTCGGCGAGATCGTGGTCGATGCCAAGGGCCAGACTTCGGTGCCGGGCGTGTTCGCCGCTGGCGATTGCACCACGGTGCCGTACAAGCAGATCATCATCGCCATGGGCGAGGGCGCGAAGGCTTCGTTGAGCGCCTTCGACCATCTGATCCGCACTTCGGTCGAGGCCTGAGCTTCTGACCACCGGGCCTGAAGACGGGCCCACGAAAAGCCAGCGTAGCCCCAACCACAACAGAGAGTCGCCCCGCCCAGTGCGGGGCTCTTTTTTTGTGCGGCGGGATGTTCGCGGCTGGGCGCAGGAAGCGGTGAGGGAAGGCGTTCGGCTGGCCGGCCCCGCTTGCCTGGGGCTCAGGCAGCCCGGCCGGGAGCCGCCGCCGGTTCAGTCGTCTCGCCGCAGCGAGTACCAGAGGCCGGTGGCGACCGGAATGCCCAGTCCGATCCAGGCGGCGACGTCGCCCAGTCCGTCCGACACCAGCCCCGCAACCAACCCGCCGGCCGTCAGCAAAGCCAGCACCGAAGGCCATGCCCAGATGCGCATCATGGCTTCGCCTCCTGGCCGCCGCGGCGCCACCACAGGTAGAGGCCGCTGCCGAGCACGACGATGGTGATGAGGTCCAGCACCGCCCACAGCACCTTCAGTGGCAGCCCGCCATAGTCGCCGAAGTGCAGCGGCTCGGAGAGTTGCAGCACGGTGACGTACCAGGGTCGGCCGCTGGCTTCCAGCACCTCGCCGTTGTCAGCATCCACCAGCAGCGCCCGGGTCAGCCGGGCGGTGAGCGGAGTGTCGCCGCTCAGCAGTACCGCGTGGTGGGTGGGCGTGCTGCGCAGGGTGCCGGGGAAGGCGATCATGCCGACCTTCATGCCCGGCGCGGCCAGCAATGCACGCTCCATCGCCCGCTGCACGCTGCCGTCGGCGGCCGCTCCGCCGGCGGCATCCGCCGCCAGCACGGTGTGGGTCGCACCCGCTTGCAGCGCAGCCACTTGCTCGGCCTGCCAGGCTTTGAAGATGAGTTCCGCCCAGGTGTTCACCACGCCGGTGAAGCCCACCACCAGCGCCCACACCACGGTGACGATGCCCAGCAGGTTGTGCAGGTCCAGCCAGCGGGTGCGGGTGGCGCGCTGGCGCCGTACCGTGCCGAAGTCCAGCTTGCGCATGAAGGGCGCGTACAGCACCACGCCGGAGACGATGGCGATCACCAGTAGCAGCCCCATGGCGCCGAGGAAGAGCTTGCCCGGCAGGCCGGCGTACATGTCCACATGCAGCCGGTACATCACGCTCATGAAGCCCGAGTCGAACTGCGGCTCGCCCAGCACTTCGGCGGTACGGGCATCGACCAGCACCAGGCGGGAGGCGCTCTCGTCGGTATCCACCCGGGTGTCGAGCTTGACGTACCACTGGTTCGGGTCGTCCTCCTCGGCGAAGAAGTAGAGCGGCACCAGGCCGGGGTAGTGGGCGACGGCAGCCTGCGCCACCGCGTCCAGGCTTGCCCGCGGCGTGCCAGCCGGCATTTCCGGCGCGTGGATGCCGTCGCCGGCCAGGTGATCGATCTCATGCGAGAAGATCAGCGGCAGGCCGGTCACACAGAGTAACAACATGAAAAGCGTGCAGATGAGGCTGGACCACTTGTGGATCCAGCCCCACCGCCGCATCGCAGCGGCCGTCATCAGAAGTCGACAGTGGCGCTGAGCACGAAGGTGCGCGGCGCGCCCTGCACCAGGTAGTTGGCGCCGGGATAGCCGCCGGTGGAGGCCCAGTACGCCTTGTTGGTGAGGTTGTCCACGCGGGCGCGCAAGGTGACCACCTGGCCGCCCAGGGTGGTCAGGTAGCGGGCGCCGAGGTCGTAACGGGGCCAGGACGGGATCTTCAGCGTGTTGTCCGCGCTGGCGTACTGGGACGAGGTATGGATGACGCGGGCGTTGAGCGACAAGCCGGATATACCAGGAATGTCCCACTCGGCTCCCAGGTTCAACTGGGTAGCAGGCACGCCGACCGCGCGTTTGCCGTCGTACTGACCCTTGTCGGTCTTGGTCTGCTCCGAGTAAATGAAGGTGGCACCGCCGAGCACCCGCACGCCGCTGACCGGCTCGCCATAAGCGGTGAGTTCCAGGCCTCGGTTGAGCTGCTCGCCTGCCTCCTTGAACTCGCCGTCTTTATCTGCGCCGAAGGGGCGAGCCGTCTGGAATAGCGATATGGCGCCACCCAGCTTGCCGCCGTCGTACTTCAGGCCCACTTCACCTTGTTTCGAGCGGTAGGGCGGAAGCTGGCGGCCGGGTGTCGCGCTGGAGGTGCCGGCCTGAGGTCCTTTCTGCAGGCCTTCGATGTAGTTTGCATAGGCGGAAAACTGCGGATTCAGCTTGTACACCGCGCCGACCATGGGCAGAACCTTGCTCTTTTCGAAAGTGCTCGTGCGGGCTCCAGTGGCGGAGCTGTAGGCCTTGGTCTGGATGGTCTGATGGCGGACGCCCAGAGTTAGAAGCAGTGAGTCGTTCAGAAAGCCCAGGGTGTCGGCAATGGAGACGCCGCTGGTGATGGTCCGGTCGGTGGTGCGGGGCGACGACATATCCATGGTGATGGGGACGATTGGCTTGGGGGAGTCGACCGGATGGTAAAGATCACTGGGCAAGGAGCCTCCGGAGGCGAAGGCATTGCTGAGATCCAGGCTGAAATGGGAGGCCGAGGCTGCCCAGGTGTGTGAGACCTCGCCGGTTCTTGCGGTGCCCCGCATGCCGAACTCACCCGTGTGGGCGATCTCTTTACGGACGTTATCGAAACGGGACGCCGTAGTATTGCCGTTGGCGGTGGCCCGGGGGTTCGCCAGCGAGTTTTCTTCCCGGCCTTCACGCATGCCGGCGGCCAGCCAGGCAGTCACACTGCTCGATAGGTCGAACTCGGCGCGGAAGGTGCCGAAGGTCTGGCGTTCTTCAGAGTAGGTCCAGGGCTGGGCGTAGTTGTCCTCGGCATCAGGCACGCGGGGAATGCCGCCGTTGGGCGTGACGCTGGGGCGGGGATCATCCAGGCGCTGGTACTGGTGGCCGACGTCTGCGGAGAGGCGGAAGTCGTTGCCGCGGTAGTCGATACCGATGGAGAACATATCCAGTTCCCGGCTTTCCTTGTGCACGCCTGTGTCGCCGTCGCGCTTGGCGGCGTTGAGGCGCACGCCCAGCCGGTTTTCCGGGCCGAAGCGGCGGGCGATGTCAGTCGAGACGTAAGCCTGGCCGCCGCTTTCGACACCGACGGTGACCTGGGTCAGCGGGTCGTTGGGCGCGCGCTTGGGCAGCAGATTGATCGCGCCGCCGACGCCGCTGTTACCGGGGGCCGCGCCGTTGAGGAAGGTGTTGGCGCCACGGAAGACTTCCACCCGCTCGACGAATTCGGTGGCCACGTACTGGCGCGGCAGCACGCCATAGAGACCGTTGTACATCATGTCATCGGAGTAAACGGGGAAGCCGCGGATCACGTACAGCTCCTGGAAGTTGCCGAAGCCCCGGGCTGCGCGGACCGAGGGATCGTTGAGCAGCACGTCGCCAACGCTTCTCGCCTGCTGGTCCTGGATCAGCTCGGCGGTGTAGGCGGTGGTGTTGAAGGGCGTTTCCATGATGTCGCGGTTGCCCAGTAGGCCGATGCGGCCGCCGCGCGCGACTTGGTTGCCGGCGAAATTGGGTGGCAAGCCGGCGGCGGAGGCGTCGGCGCTGGCGTTCACCGTGACGGTGGCGAGTTCGGTAGCGCCGTTGCTGGCGCTGGGCGCGCTTTCAACGGTGAAGGTGCGCTCATCCCGGGCCTGCAGGCGCAGGCCGCTGCCGGCGAGCAGGCGTTCCAGCGCTTCGCGCGGGGTGTAGTCGCCGCGCAGCGCCGGTGCGCGGCGACCGGCGGTGATGTTGGAGGCGAAGAAGACCTGCACGCCGGCGCGGCGGGCGGCTTCGTTCAGGGCGCGGTCCAGCGGCTCGGCTGCCTGGTCGAAACGGACGGAGGCGGTTTGCGCGTGGGCGGCGCAGGCGAGCAGCACGCCTGCGGCCAGCGGGGACAGGCGCAGGGCGGCGCGGGGCAGGAGAGAGGAGGAGCGAGCCACGGGTTTTCCTTGAAAGTGAGGACTTCAAGGACCATGTCGAGCGCCGTTGCGCCCAACCCTACCTCTCCCGGCAAAAAAATTCAGCGCGGGCTGATATCCACGCTGCCGTCGGCCTGCGGGCTTACCCGCACGGGCAGGATGCGCGGCAGCAGGGAGAGCGCCTGATCAGTATTGGCGGTGTCGAACACGCCGGAAACCTCCAGGGCAGCTAGGTGCTCGCCATGCAGCCGCACCGGCTGGCTGCGGTAGCGGGCGATCTCGGCCAGGGCTTCGCCGAGCGGGGTGTGGTCGAACACCAGCCGGCCTTCCCGCCAGGCGCTTTCACGTTCCAGATCCACCTGGCCCGTCTGTGCGGCGCTTCCGTTGCGGGCGGACAGGCGCTGGCCAGGTGCCAGCCGGCTTGTACCGCCGTCGATGGATGTCACCTGGACGGCGCCCTCGCTCAGGGTGACGCTGGATTGCTCCGGGCTGCGCACCACGTCGAAAATGGTGCCAACCACCTGCACGCTGAAGCGGCCTGCATCCACCTCGAAGGGGCGGATGACCATGGGGGCGATGGCGAAGGAGGCGCGGCCTTGCTCCAGCACGCTGCGGCGGCTGCGCAGATGCCAGGACACGCGCAGCGCGCTGGCGGTGTCCAGCGTGATCCGGCTGCCGTCCGCCAGCGTTACTGTGCGTTGCTCGCCGACGGCGGTCTGGAAGCGCTCCTCGGCGTAGGGCGGGTCGAGTACGGCCAGCACCGCCAGCAGCAGGCTGCCGCCGATGGCCGCTGCTACTTGCTCCTTCCGCCTGGGCTTCTTCCGCGCCTGTGAGGCGCCGCCGGGCAGCGGAAAGAGCTGCTTCAGTGCTTCCCGCTCATCGCTCAGCAGCTCGTCCAGGGCTGTGGCGGGGGCTTGCGTATCGCCGGAGGGTGGGCGGGAGTCAGCTCGGTGCGTGGGCATTGCGGGGCGAGGGCGCGGGACGTGGCGGCGTGGAGGAGGCCGCGATTGTATCGTCCAGGGCAAGGCGGCAGGCTGTCATGCCCAGGCGCAGGTGCTTCTCCACCGTCTTCAGCGAAATGCCGAGCTGATCGGCTACTTCGGCCTGTTCCAGCTGGTGGATCTTGTGCATCACGAAGACGTCGCGGCAGCGCGGCGGCAGCGCCTCGATGGCGCTGGCCAGACAGGCCAGGCGCTCGCGGCCGGCGAAGAGCAGCGCCGGGTCGCGGCCGAAGGGCGAGGGGTCGGCACACTCCGGCAGTTCCGCCGCATGCTCCAGCCACTGCCGTTGGGCGGCTTCGCTGCGATAGCGGTCGATGGCGCGGCGGGAGGCAATCTCCCGCAGAAAAGCCAGCGGTACCCGGATCTCGCCCTCGGGCGGCCGTTCGATCAACTCCACGCAGACATCGTGCACCACATCCTGGGCTTCGGCCCGGTCGCCGCCGCGGCGACCGATGTGCTGACGGACATGGTTAACCAGATCGTCGTAGTGGCGGACGATGGCCGCCAGCAAGCGGCTGCCTTTGGGGGCCGGGCTGCTGGCGCTGCAGGAGAGGGGGGAAGTGGCGACGGGCAAACGCTAGGGTTCCGGACTGGCGGAGCGGGGCTGCCGCAGTGTCGTATTTAATGAGAATTATTACCATTCCTTTTCTTGCCCGCAAGCACCTCGCGTCGCCAAGTCTTTCCCTCATGCGCGATGGTCTCAGGTCGCGCAGGCGGCCCGCCGGTCCAGCCGGCCGCTCCAGGTGGTCAGGCCGAAGGCCAGCAGCACTACCAGCGCGCCGACCCAGGGCGTGTGCATCAGCCCGGCATTCGCCACGATCAGCCCGCCCGCCCAAGCGCCGCCGGCAATGCCGAGGTTGAAGGCGGCGATGTTCAGGCCGGAGGCCACGTCCACCGCATGCGGCGCGTGGCGCTCGGCCTGCTGCACCACATACACCTGCAGCCCCGGCACGTTGCCGAAGGCGACCGCGCCCCACAACAGCACGGTGAGCAGCGCCAGCACTGGATGCGGCGCGGTAAAGGTGAGCATCAGCAGCACTGCGGCGAGCAGCAGGAAGATGAGTTGCAGCGCCCGTATCGGCCCGTGGCGGTCCGCCAGTTTGCCGCCCCACAGATTGCCGGCCGCAACCGACACTCCGTAGACCAGCAGCACCAGGCTGACCGCAGCGGCGCTGAAGCCGCTCACCTGCTGCAGGATGGGGACAAGGAAGGTGAAGGCGATGAAGGAGCCGCCATAGCCCAGCGCCGTCTTCGCATACACCATCAGCAGCCGCGGCTGGGCGAGCACCTCCAGTTGACGCAGCAGCGAGGCCGGCGGCGTGTGGGGAATGCGAGGCGGGACGAACAGCAGGCTGGCGAAGAACGCCACGACCCCGAGCGCGGAAACCGCGAGGAAGGTGGCGCGCCAGCCGAAGTGCTGGCCGACGAGGGTGCCCAGCGGAACGCCGGTGACCAGCGCCACCGTCAGCCCGGTGAACATGATCGCGATGGCGCTCGCCGCCCGTTCCTTCGGCACCAGGCTGGTAGCGATGGTGGAGCCGATGGAGAAGAACACGCCATGGGCCAGCCCGGTGAGCACCCGGGCGGCGATCAGCGATTCATAGCCCGGCGCATGCCAGGCCAGCAGGTTGCCGGCGGTGAACAGGGCCATCAGCGCCAGCAGCAGATGCTTGCGCGGCATATGGCCGGTGAGGGCGGTAAGCAGCGGTGCGCCGATGGCGACGCCCAGTGCATAGAGGCTGACGAGCAGGCCGGCGGAGGGCAGACTGACGGCGAGATCGGCGGCGATGGTGGGGATCAGGCCGACGATGACGAATTCGGTGGTGCCAATGGCGAAGGCGCTTACGGTTAGCGCCAGCAGGGCGATGGGCATGGGAGCACTCCGGGTTGGGGGAGTGCGCAGTCTGGCGCCGGTATTGCTGCGGAAAAACGCAGGTTTCGTCGAAGGATAATTGCGGTGGAGGCAAGAATGGCCGTGACGGCAGCCGCGCTCGTCGCAATGAGAGCAGGCCGGAAAGCAAAAAGGGCCCGGTTGCCCAGGCCCTTCTGCCGAATCCGTATGGTGGTGATGGGCGGAATCGAACCGCCGACCTACGGGTTATGAATCCGTCGCTCTAACCGTCTGAGCTACATCACCAACCGAGCTCGCGAATATAGCGGGCGTCCGTGAGGCCGTCAATATCGCTATTGCGATGCGGAATGCGACTTTCTGGGTAGATGGCGGCCCCGTCGGGAGCGGAGGGCTTGATTTATAAGGCTTTTGAATTGACATCGCCAGGGGCTTCGGGGATGATCGCGAACTATCTTTCCCTAAGTCCCGGCCCTGCCGGTTCGCCTTGCGCACCTCCCGCTTCCTCGCCCTTGGTCTGATCCTGTCCGTCTTCGGCGGCCAGCTTGGCTGCGCCTATGCCCTGCGCCCTTTCCCGGCGACGGCGAAGAAGATGGAGATGAGCTTCGCCGGCGGCGACAGCGTCGCGGTGGATGACACCGCCTACCGCCTCAGCCCAGGCGCGCAGATCCGGGACTCGCGCAACTTCATCGTGCTGCCCAGCCACATCCGTGGCGAGTACAAGGTGCGGGCGGTGATGGACAACAATGGCCAGGTCCACCGGGTGTGGTTGCTCACCCCGGAAGAGGCCGCGGTGGCCGACCCCAAGCAGTGATCAAGCGAATTCCATGAAGAAGCTGTACATCCGCACCTTCGGGTGCCAGATGAACGAGTACGACTCCGACAAGATGGCAGACGTGCTCGGCGTGGCCGAAGGCCTCACCAAGACGGACAACGTGGAAGAGGCGGACGTGATCCTCTTCAACACCTGCTCGGTGCGCGAGAAGGCGCAGGAGCGGGTGTTCCACGACCTTGGCCGCGCCCGGCTGCTGAAGCAGCAGAAGCCGGAGCTGATCATCGGCGTCGGCGGTTGCGTGGCCAGCCAGGAAGGCGAGGCCATCGTCGCCCGCGCGCCATACGTGGACGTGGTGTTCGGGCCGCAGACCCTGCATCGCCTGCCGGCGCTGATCGAGGCGCGGCGGCGCAGCGGCCGCTCGCAAGTGGATATCTCCTTCCCCGAAATCGAGAAGTTCGACGCCCTGCCGCCGGCGCGGGTCGAGGGGGCCAGCGCCTTCGTCTCCATCATGGAAGGCTGCTCCAAGTACTGCACCTTCTGCGTGGTGCCTTACACCCGCGGCGAGGAAGTTTCCCGTCCGCTGGGCGACGTGCTGGCGGAAATCGCCGGCCTCGCCGGCCAGGGCGTGAAGGAAGTGACCCTGCTCGGCCAGAACGTGAACGCCTGGCGTGGTGCCATGAGCCGCGACGACGAGGAAACCGGCGATTTCGCCTTCCTGCTCGAGTGCGTGTGCGAGATCCCCGGCATCGAGCGGGTGCGTTACACCACCTCCCATCCGCGCGAGATGACGCCGCGCATGTTCGAGGCTTACGCCCGCCTGCCCAAGCTGGTCTCTCACCTGCATCTGCCGGTGCAGTCCGGCTCCGACCGCATCCTGGCGGCGATGAAGCGCGGCTACACCGCGATCGAGTTCAAGTCGGTGGTGAAGAAGCTGCGCGCGGCGCGGCCGGACTTGTCGCTGTCCTCCGACTTCATCGTCGGCTTCCCCGGCGAAACCGAGGAAGACTTCGAGAAGACGATGAAGCTGATCGAGGAGATCGGCTTCGATTCTTCCTTCAGCTTCGTCTACAGCGCCCGCCCCGGCACGCCGGCGGCCGAGCTGGAAGACCCGGTACCGCAGGAAACCAAGCTGGCCTGGCTGGCGCGGCTGCAGAAGCGCATCGACGAGCAGGCCAGCGCCATCAGCCAGGCCATGGTCGGCACGGTGCAGCGCATCCTGGTGGAAGGGCCGTCCAAGAAGAACCCGGATGAGCTGGCCGGCCGCACCGGCAACAACCGGGTGGTGAACTTCGTCGCGCCCTCGCCCAACCGGGCGCGGTTGATCAACCAGTTCGTAGACGTCCGCATCACCGCCGCGCTGCCGCACAGCCTGCGCGGCGAGATCGTCGTCCGGGAGTCCTGATGTCGGCTGAACTGGAAGTCGTGCTGGAGCCGGTGGACAACGTCCGCCTGGCCAATCTGTGCGGCGCGCTGGACGAAAACCTGCGTCAGATCGAGAGCGCCTTCGACGTCACCATCGCCCGCCGCGGCGAGCGCTTCGCGGTGCATGGCGACACCGCGCGCGGCCAGCTGGCGGCGCAGGCGCTGCGCCAGTTCTATGGCCGCGCCGGCAATCACCTGTCGGTGGATGACATCCAGCTCGGCCTGGTGGAAATCGCCAACCGTACCGAGCCGCTGCTGCCGGCGGCGCCGGCGCTGCTCACCCGCCGCAGCGAGCTGCACGGGCGCACGCCGCGCCAGGTCGAATACCTGCGCAACATCCAGGATCACGACATCACCTTCGGCATCGGCCCCGCCGGCACCGGCAAGACCTACCTGGCGGTGGCGAGCGCGGTGGACGCCTTCGAGCGCGATCTGGTCGAGCGCATCATCCTCACCCGTCCGGCGGTGGAGGCGGGCGAGCGGCTGGGCTTCCTGCCGGGCGACCTGGCACAGAAGGTGGATCCCTACCTGCGGCCGCTGTACGACGCGCTCTACGATCTGATGGGCTTCGACCGCGTGGGCAAGCTGTTCGAGCGCGGCAGCATCGAGATCGCGCCGCTCGCCTTCATGCGTGGGCGCACGCTGAACAACGCCTTCATCATCCTGGACGAGGCGCAGAACACCACGCCGGAACAGATGAAGATGTTCCTCACCCGCATCGGCTTCGGCGCCCGCGCGGTGGTGACCGGCGACCTCACCCAGGTGGACCTGCCGCGCGGCGTGCGCAGCGGCCTGCGCGAAGCCAAGGATGTGCTGACCGGCGTCCGCGGCCTCGCCTTCACCGAATTCCAGAAAGAAGACGTGGTGCGCCATCCGCTGGTGGCGCGCATCGTCGAAGCCTATGACCTGCAGGCCGCGCGCAACGCCCGGGCCGACGAAGAAAGAAAGAAGAAGGAGGGTGGAGATGCCTAAGCAACAACAGGCGCTGAGTCCGAAGATCGTCGCCATCGGCGCCGACGGCAAGCGCAGCCGGATCAAGGCCGAACGGCTGGAGATCGAGATTGGCGACGGCCGCCGCCTGCTGCTGGGCTTCCCGCCGCAGGGTTGGGGCGAACTGGAGATCGAGGCCGAGACCGCCGACGAGGCGGAGGTGCCTGTCGTCAGCGTGCAGGCCAGCGCCTGCAATGTGCTGACGCTGCGGGTGGATGTGCACCGCGACCTGCTGCCGGTGGAGTCCTTCTCCCTGCCGGAACAGGCCACGCCGCCGGCCCTGGCGCTGACGGTTCAGAAAGCGCTGGACGGCCTCGACAAGGCCGCTGCGCCGAAGAAGCACCTGTTCCGCCGCTGGGCGCAGGCCGCGCTGCTGCGCGACGCCGAAGTCACCATCCGCCTGGTCGGCGAGGACGAAGGGCGCACGCTGAACCGCGATTTCCGCGGCAAGGACTACGCCACCAACGTCCTCACCTTCGTCTATGGTGAAGAGGACGAGGCCGGCGTGCCCCTGTTCGGCGACCTGGTGCTGTGCGTGCCGGTGGTGCTGCGCGAGGCCGCCGCCCAGGGCAAGACGGTGGATGCCCACTTCGCCCACCTGGTGGTACACGGCATGCTGCACCTGCAGGGCCATGACCACGAGAACGACCGCGAAGCCGAAACGATGGAAGACCTGGAGCGCGAGATCCTGAAGCGCCTGGGTTACGCCGACCCTTACGCCGCCGAGCGCGCCTGACGGCGCACGCCTCGGGTGAGGCGTCAGGAGTGGGGCGGCATGTAACTTGCATGCGCTTCACTCCTTACTCCTTACCCTCAACACCCCTAATGGACAGTCCCTCAGGCAAGCCGCAACCGTCACTGATAGAACGTTTTTCTGCACTGCTCTCGCGCGAGCCGGAAGATCGCGAGGAGTTGCTTGCGCTGCTGCACTCCGCCTTCGAGCGCAACCTGCTCGATGCCGACGCGCTCTCCATCATCGAGGGCGCGATGGAGATGTCGGACCTGCAGGTGCGCGACGTGATGGTGCCTCGCGCCCAGATGGATGTAATCCGGGTCGAAGACCCGATGGACAAGATCGCCGACTTCGTCATCGACACCGCCCACTCCCGCTTCCCGGCGGTGGGCGAGAACAAGGACGACGTCATCGGCATCCTGCTCGCCAAGGATCTGCTGCGCTTCTTCGCCGGCCGTGAGTTCGACCTGCGCGGCATGCTGCGGCCGGCGGTGTTCGTGCCCGAATCCAAGCGCCTCAACGTGCTGCTGCGCGAGTTCCGCGTCAGCCGCAACCATATGGCCATCGTGGTGGACGAGTACGGCGGTGTCGCCGGCCTGGTCACCATCGAGGACGTGCTGGAGCAGATCGTCGGCGACATCGAGGACGAGTACGACTTCGACGAAGTGGGCGACGCCATCCGCCTCGACCAGTACGGCCATTACCGCGTCAAGGCCACCACCGAGGTGGACGCGTTCAATGCCGCCTTCGCCACCGACTTCAGCGATGACGATGCCGACACCATAGGCGGCCTGGTGATCCGCCAGCTGGGCCACCTGCCCAAGCGCGGCGAGAGCGTGGTGCTGGGCGACCTGCGCATCCAGGTGCTGCGCGCCGACAGCCGCCGCATCCACACCCTGCTGGTGGACCGCATCCCCGCGATCTCCGCCGCCGACGGCAGCTGACCCGCGATGCGCTTCCTGATCGCGCTGCTCGCGGGCGGCGCCAGCGTGTTCGCCTACGCGCCCTTCGGCGCCATGCCGCTGGCCTTCTTCTCCCTCGCCGTGCTGGCGGCCTTGCTGGCGGGCGCGCCGCGCGCGCGCAGCGGCTTCCTGCTTGGTTTCGCCTGGGGCTTCGGCGCCTTTGCTGCCGGCGTGTCCTGGCTGTTCATTGCGCTGCACCGCTATGGCGGCATGCCAGCGCCGCTGGCAGCGCTCGCCATCGGCCTGTTCTGCGCCTACCTCGCGCTGTTTCCTGGCCTGATCGGTGCCTTGCAGGTTCGCTTGCAGCGCGGTGCCGCGTGGCGCCGCGCGACGCTGTTCGCCGGCCTGTGGACGCTGGGCGAATACCTGCGCGGCGTGCTGTTCACCGGCTTCCCCTGGCTGGCGGTGGGCTACACCCAGGTGCCGCCGTCGCCGCTGGCCGGTTTCCTGCCGGTGCTGGGCGTGTATGGCGTTGGCGCTCTGGTGGCTTTCGTCGCCGCGCTGGCGGTGGCGGCGGACTGGCGTCGGCGGCGGCAGGCCGTCGGTGTGGCGGCCGTGGTGGCGCTGCTCTTCGTCGCCGGCGCCGGCCTGCGCCAGATCGGCTGGACCCAGCCGGTGGGCGAACCGCTGAAGGTCGCGCTGCTGCAGACCAACATCGAGCAGGACCTGAAGTGGGCGCCGGCGCGGCTGCAGGACTGGCTGCAGGTCAACGCCCGCATGGTGGCGGACAACCCGGCGCAGCTGGTGGTGCTGCCGGAAACCACGCTGCCGCTGCTGTCGGACATGCTGCCCCGCGGCTACCTGGATCTGCTCGCCGACTATGCCCGGGCAGGCGGCGGCGACCTGGTGCTGGGCCTGTTCACCCGCGACGCCGACGACAACATCTACAACGCCGCCGTCAGCCTCGGCAGCGCGCCATCGCAGCACTACGCCAAGCGCCATCTGGTGCCCTTCGGCGAGTACTCGCCGCCGCTGTTCGGCTGGTTCTACCAGCTGGCGGACATTCCGATGTCCGACCAGACCCGCGGCGCGCCCCATCAGCCGCCGCTGGCCCTGGGCGGGCAGAAGGTGGCGGTGAACATCTGCTACGAAGACCTCTTCGGTGCAGAGCTGCTCGACAGCCTGCCGGAGGCCACTCTGCTGCTGAACATCTCCAACCTCGCCTGGTACGGCAACTCGCTTGCGCTGCCGCAGCACCTGCAGATCGCCCGCGCCCGCGCCCTGGAAACCGGCCGGCCCATGCTGCGCTCCACCAACACCGGCATGACCGCGGTGGTGCAACCGGATGGTGAGGTGAGCGCCCGGCTGCCCGCCTTCGAATCGGGCGCGCTACATGCCGAAGTCCGCGGCTACCAGGGCCTGACGCCCTACGCCCGCTGGGGTGACGCGGCTGCGCTGGGCCTGGCGGTGCTGGCACTGCTGGGCGCGGTATGGCCGCGCAGCGGGAGAAATCGCGCCGCCTGAGGCGCTTCCTGCGGCGGTGGGCTGCTGGCAAGCAGGCCATCGCGCCGCAGCGCTGGTTTGCTCCCGGGAGAGCGAGCGCCCCCGAAGGGGCGTCTCAGCGCGAGCCCAACCGCCGCACCCTTTCTCCCCGGCCCGTCTCCCACGAAGGGAGAGCGCCATGAGATCGCTCTGGCCGACGTCGGTTTTCCCGGCGCCTGTTGCAAGCCAGCCTTCCCACTATCCGGAAAATGCAAACCTTCCCCTGGGCGCTTTATGTTCGGGCCAAGGTTTACCTACACTGCCCGGGCCCTGCCGTCGCTTCCGCCAGAGAAACGCGGCCGGGCCCGGCCTGCTTGCGGTCTCTGCGCTGTCGGAGCAGGAGCGGGCCGGGAGGCCGGTTGCCGGCTTCTCCCTTCCCCAACAAGCAGGAGCTTCCATGCACGCGTTTTCCAGAAAGCTGGCCGGTGGTCTGTTGGCTGCCGGTGTCTTCGCCGTGGCGTCCGCCGCGGCGGCCGAAGATGTGATCAAGATCGGTTTCGTCGGCGAGATGTCCGGCAGCTTCGCCGAGTTCGGCCGCCAGATGCAGACCGGCATCCGCGCCTACCAGAAGCAGCATGGCGACACCGTGGCCGGCAAGCGCATCGAGGTGGTGTATCGCGACGTCGGCGGGCCGAAGCCGGAGCTGGCCAAGCGGCTGGCGCAGGAGCTGGTCGTGCGCGACAAGGTGCAGGTGCTGGCCGGCTTCGGCTTCACACCGAATGCGGCGGCGGTGGCGCCGGTCGCCACCGAGGCCAAGGTGCCTATGGTGGTCATGAACGCCGCCGCCGGCGGGCTCACCAAGCTGTCGCCCTACATGGCGCGGGTGTCCTTCACCTATCCGGACATGGTGCCGCCCATCGCCGAATGGGCGGTGAAGCAGGGCTACAAGCGCGCCTACGTGCTGGTGGCGGACTACGCCCCCGGGCTGGACGTGGAGGCCGCCTTCATGAGCGCCTACAAGAAGGCCGGCGGCGAGGTCATCGGCAATGTGCGGGTGCCGATGACCACGGTGGAGTTCGCGCCCTACCTGCAGAAGGTGAAAGACCTGAAGCCGGACGTGCTGTTCAGCTTCGTCAATGCCGGCGATGTCTCGCCCGCCTTCATGAAGGAGTTCCGCGCCCGCGGGCTGGACCAGGCCGGCATCAAGCTCATCGGCACCGGCGACATCGTCATGGAGAACAGCCTCAAGGCCATAGGCGACAATGGCTTGGGCGTGGTCAGCGTTTATCCCTATTCGGCGCTGCACGGCTCCGAGCTCAACCAGCGTTTCGCCAGGGACTTCGTCGAACTGGGCGAGAAGCATGAGCCGCCCACCATCATGGGCGTGGCCGCCTACGACGGCATGGCCGCCATCTACGCCGCGCTGCGCAAGACCGGCGGCAAGGCCGACGGCGAGAGCCTGATGGCGGCGCTGAAGGGCGTCAGCTTCGAGAGCCCGCGCGGTCCGCTGACGATAGACGCCACCACCGGCGACGTGGTGCAGAACCACTACATCCGCCGGCTGGAGAAGGTGGGGACGGTGGCCGGCGCCGAAGGCGGGCTGGGCAACGTCGAGTTCGAAACCTTCGCGCCGGCGCGCTGAGCCATGAGCCGCACGGAGCTCCCGCTCCACGCCTGGAGCGCGGCTGAGATGACGGCCGCCTACGCCGCCGGCGGCTTGTCGCCAGTGGCGGTGGTGGAGAGCCTGTTCGCCGCCATCGCCGATGACCGCCAGGCCATCAACGCCTTCACCTTGGTGGACCGGGAAGGCGCGTTGGCGGCGGCGGCCGCTTCCGCCGCGCGCTGGCAGGCGGGCCGGCCGCTGGGGCCGCTGGACGGCGTGCCGGTGTCCATCAAGGACATGAGCAACGTCGCCGGCTGGCCCACCCGGCGCGGCTCGCTGGCCACTGCCGACGAGCCGCTGCCGGCGGCGGACGCGCCCGCGGTGGCGCTGCTGCGTGCCGGCGGCGCGGTGCTGTTCGGCAAGACCACCACCACCGAGTTCGGCTGGGCGGTGATGTCCGAGAGCCCGCATGGCGGCGTCACCCGCAACCCGCATGCGCCGGCGCACACCGCCGGCGGCTCCAGCTGCGGCGCCGCCGCCCAGGTGGCGATGGGCTGGGGGCCGCTGGCGCTGGGCAGCGATGCCGGCGGTTCGGTGCGCATTCCGGCGTCCTACTGCGGGCTGGTCGGGCTGAAGCCGACGTTTTCCGCCATTCCAAATCCGCCGCAGAGCGCTTTCGCCGAGTTCGCCCACCTCGGCCCGTTGAGCCGCAGCGTGGCCGATTGCCGGCTGGCGATGCAGGTGCTGGCCCGGCCGGATGCGCGCGACCCCGCCTCGCTCTACCCGCGCCAGCCCGGTGGCCTGCCGCGGCGGCCGCTGCGCCTGGCCTGGGCGGCGCGGTTGGGCGGGCAGGCGATGCTGGACGAGGACATCGCCCACGCCTTCGCCGGCCTGGTGGAGACGCTGGCGGCGCAGGGGCACGAACTGGTCGAGGTGCCGCTGGACTGGCTGGACACGGCGGAGGAGGGCTGGAACCTGTGGGCGTCGCGGCTGCACGAGACCTTCGTCGACTGGCCGGCCGAGCGCCAGGCGCTGCTGGACCCGCGGCTGCAGCGCACCTGCCGCCTCGGCGGCGCGCTGGATGCGGAGGCGCTCGCCCGCGCCCGCAGCCGGCTGCGGCTGGCGGCCAACCGCCTTGCCGGGGTGTTCGCCGAACATGATTTCCTGCTGACGCCGGCCACCGCCACGCCGGCGCCACCGCTGGGTTGCCTGGCGCCGGCGGTGCATCCGCAGGCGGCGCGCATCGAGCAGGAAACCGGCAACTGGTTTGCGCTCACGCCCTACACCTACCCCTTCAACCTCACCCAGCAGCCGGCGCTCGCCCTGCCGTTGGGCTGCACCGCGCAGGGCCTGCCCTTCGGTGTGCAGGTCGTCGCCCAGCGCTACGCCGACGAAACCCTGCTGGATTTCGGCGAGCAGCTGGAGGCGCTGCTCGGCAAGGTGGTACCGGCGCCGGCGAGCGCGCCGTATCTGGGCTGAGCCGGAGGGCCGGCGCAGGCCGCCCGGCCGCCACTCGGGCTGCGTCCTCCGCCAGGCCAGGGGCGGGGCTTGCCCAGGCGCCGGGCCAGTCCGGAGCGAGGCTGAAGAGGCTGAAGAGGCCACGGCGAGGCTCGCCTGCCGGTCGATGGTGCGCGGCGAAAAGGCGGCGGCGACGCCGGAGGAGGGCGGCTCTCGCGGCGGGCGAACGCCATCGTTACGCCTTTTCCTGTCATTTGCTCACCAATGTGGTGCGAACAGCATGGCTGCGGTGATAGGCTGGCGGCCGTTTTGCCGGTGTTCCGCGACGCCGGCCTGGACCCTCACCAGCCCCCCGAACCGCTCCGCCGCGCCGCAAGGCGGTGGAGCATGACCTCCGCCTGCCGCCCATGAACCGCCACCTGCCCCGCCTCGCTGTCCTCGCGCTCCCCGCCGCCATCTTCGTGTCCCTCTCGGCGGCCTACTTCCTGATGCCGTCCTCCGCCGCGAGCGCCGCCGACAAGGCCGACGCGGCGGCACAGCGGCCGGCGCTCACGGTGACGGTGGATGTGCCCCGGCGCGACTCGCTGCCGCTGCGCCTGACCGCCAATGGCGACATCGCCGCCTGGCAGGAGGCCAGCATAGGCGCCGGCGTGGCCGACCTGCGGCTCACCGAAGTGCGGGTCAACGTCGGCGACGTGGTCAAGGCCGGCCAGGTGCTGGCGGTGTTCGACGAGGAAACAGTGCGCATCGACCTCGCCCAGGCGCAGGCGGCGGTGGCCGAAGCCGAGGCGGCGGTGGCTGAGGCGGCGGCCAACGCCCAGCGCGCCCGCGACTTGCAGGAGAGCGGCGCGCTGAGCCGCCAGCTCATCACCCAGTACCTCACCGCAGAGCGCACCGCCCAGGCCCGGCTGGCCTCGGCCAAGGCGGCGGCGGAGGCCCAGGCGCTGCGGCTGAAGCGCACCAGGGTGCTGGCGCCGGACGACGGCGTCATCTCCGCCCGCAGCGCCACCGTGGGCGCGGTGAACGCCATGGGCACCGAGCTGTTCCGCATGGTCCGCCGCGGCCGGCTGGAGTGGCGCGCGGCGCTGACCTCTGCCGAGCTGGGCAAGGTCGCCACCGGCACCGGGGTGACGCTGACCCTGCCCAGCGGCGAGCAGGTGGCCGGCACGGTGCGCATGGTGGCGCCGACGGTGGATACCCAGTCCCGCTCCGGCCTCATCTATGTAGACATCCCGCGCGCTGGCGGCGCCCGCGCCGGCATGTTCGCCCGCGGCGAATTCCAGCTCGGCGCCAGCGAGGGCATGACGCTGCCGCAGCAGGCGGTGGTGGTGCGCGAGGCCTTCAGCTACGTCTTCCGCGTGGGCGGCGACGGCCGGGTGAGCCAGCTCAAGGTGCGCACCGGCCGCCGCGTGGGCGAGCGGGTGGAGGTGCTGGAAGGGCTGCCGGCGGAGGCCAGGGTGGCGGTGGCCGGCGCTGGCTTCCTCAATGACGGCGACCTGGTGCGGGTGGCGGAGGCGCCGGCGCCCGCCGCCGCGCCCGCCGCACGCTGAGGCCGCGTCCATGAACGTTTCGGCCTGGTCCATACGCAATCCGATTCCGGCGGTGATGCTGTTCGTGCTGCTCACCTTCGCCGGCCTGCTGTCCTTCAACGGCATGAAGGTGCAGAACTTCCCCGACATCGAGCTGCCGACGGTCACCGTCACCGCCTCGCTGCCGGGCGCTACCCCCGGCCAGCTGGAGAACGACGTCGCGCGCAAGATCGAGGACGCCATCGCCACCCTGCAGGGGCTGAAGCACATCTACACCAAGGTGCAGGACGGCGGCGTCGTCATCACCGTCGAGTTCCGGCTGGAGAAGCCGGTGCAGGAAGCGGTGGACGACGTGCGTTCGGCGGTGGCGCGGGTGCGCGCCGACCTGCCGGGCGACCTGCGCGACCCCATCGTCAACAAGGTGGACCTGGCCGCCCAGCCGGTGCTGGCCTTCACCATCAGCTCGCCGCGCATGGATGACGAGGCGCTGTCCTGGTATGTGGACAACGACGTCTCCCGCCGCCTGCTGGCGGTGCGCGGCGTGGGTGCGGTGAACCGCGTCGGCGGCGTCACCCGCGAGTTCCGCGTCACCCTGGACGCGCTGCGCCTGCAGGCGCTGGGCGCCACCGCGGCGGACGTGTCGCGCCAGCTGCGCCAGGTGCAGACCGAGAGCGCCGGCGGCCGCGCCGACCTGGGCGACGGCGAGCAGCCGATGCGCACCCTGGGCACGGTGAGTGGCGCCGAGGAGCTGTCGCGGCTGGAGCTGGCGCTGTCCGATGGCCGCCATGTCCGCCTGGCTGACGTCGCCACGGTGGAGGACACGGTGGCCGAGCGCCGCGCGCTGGCGCTGCTGGACGGCAAGCCGGTGGTCGGCTTCGAGGTTTCCCGCAGCCGCGGCGAGAGCGAGGTGGAAGTGGGCGCCGCGGTGCAGGCGGCGCTGCAGGAATTGCGTGCCGCGCGGCCGGACATCCAGATCACCGAAGCCTTCAACTTCGTCGCCCCGGTGCAGGAGGAATACGACGGCTCCATGCACCTGCTGTACGAGGGCGCGCTGCTGGCGGTGGTGGTGGTGTGGCTGTTCCTGCGCGACTGGCGCGCCACCCTGGTGTCGGCGGTGGCGCTGCCGCTGTCGGTGATTCCCGCCTTCATCGGCATGTACCTGTTCGGCTTCTCGGTGAACGTCATCACCCTGCTGGCGCTGTCGCTGGTGGTCGGCATCCTGGTGGACGACGCCATCGTCGAAGTCGAGAACATCGTGCGCCACCTGCGCATGGGCAAATCGCCCTACCAGGCGGCGATGGAGGCGGCGGACGAGATCGGCCTGGCGGTGATCGCCACCACCTTCACCCTGATCGCGGTGTTCCTGCCCACCGCCTTCATGAGCGGCGTCGCCGGCAAGTTCTTCAAGCAGTTCGGTTGGACCGCCGCGCTGGCGGTGTTCGCCTCGCTGGTGGTGGCTCGCGTGCTGACGCCGATGATGGCCGCCTACCTGCTCAGGCCCACCGCCGACCATCCCCAGCCGCGTTGGCTGGTGCGCTACGAAGGCTGGGCGCGCAGCTGCCTGAAGCACCGCGGGCTGACGCTGATCGGCGCGGCGCTGTTCTTCATCGGCTCGCTGATGCTGGTGCCACTGCTGCCCACCGGCTTCATCCCGCCGGACGACAACTCCCAGACGCAGATCTACCTGGAGCTGCCGCCGGGCAGCACGCTGAGGCAGACCGAGGAGGTGGCCGAGCGCGCCCGCCAGTTGGTGGCGGCACTGCCGCAGGTGCAGAGCATCTACACCACCATAGGTGCCGGCAGCGCCGGTGGCGATCCCTTCGCCCCGCAGGGCACGGCCGAGGTGCGCAAGGCCACCCTCACCGTGCAGCTCACCCCGCGCGGCGAGCGGCCGCGCAAGCAGGGCATAGAGAATGACATCCGCGGCGAGCTGGAAAGCCTGCCGGGCGTGCGCAGCAAGGTCGGCCTCGGCGGCTCCGGCGAGAAATACATCCTGGTGCTGGCCGGTGAGGACCCACGCGCGCTGCAGAGCGCCGCGCTGGCGGTGGAGCGCGACCTGCGCACCATCCCCGGCCTTGGCAGCATCGCCTCCACCGCCAGCCTGATCCGGCCGGAGATCGCGGTACGGCCGGACTTCGCCCGCGCGGCCGACCTCGGCGTCACCAGCAACGCCATCGGCGAAACGCTGCGGGTGGCGACGCTAGGCGACTACGACGTGTCGCTGGCCAAGCTCAACCTCGCCCAGCGCCAGGTGCCCATCCTGGTGCGGCTGGACGACGCCGCGCGCAAGGACCTCGCGGTGCTGGAGCGGCTGGCGGTGCCGGGCGCGCGCGGGCCGGTGCTGCTGGGCGAGGTGGCGACGCTGGAGGTGGCCGGCGGCCCGGCGGTGATCGACCGCTACGACCGCTCGCGCAACATCAACTTCGAGATCGAGCTCTCCGGCGCGCCGCTGGGCGACGTCACCGCCGCGGTGGCGCAGCTGCCCTCGGTGCGCAACCTGCCGCCGGGCGTGCGGGTGGTGGAGGTGGGCGACGCCGAGGTGATGGGCGAGCTCTTCGCCAGCTTCGGCCTGGCGATGCTCACCGGTGTGCTGTGCATCTACGTGGTGCTGGTGCTGCTGTTCAAGGACTTCCTGCACCCGGTGACCATCCTGGCGGCGCTGCCGCTATCGCTGGGCGGCGCCTTCGTTGGCCTGTTGCTGGCGCAGAAGAGCTTCTCCATGCCCTCGCTGATCGGCCTGATCATGCTCATGGGCATCGCCACCAAGAACTCCATCCTGCTGGTGGAATACGCCATCGTCGCCCGCCGCGACCACGGCCTGTCGCGCTTTGACGCGCTGCTGGACGCCTGCCGCAAGCGCGCCCGCCCCATCGTCATGACCACCCTGGCGATGGGCGCCGGCATGATGCCCATCGCCCTCGGCTCCGGTGCCGCCGACGCAAGCTTCCGCTCGCCGATGGCGATCGCGGTGATCGGCGGCCTCATCACCTCCACCGTGCTCAGCCTGTTGGTGGTGCCGGCGGTGTTTACCTACGTGGATGACGTTGGCCAGTGGGTGAAGCGGCGCTTCATGCCGCGCAAGGCGGGGTGATGGCTGTGGGCTTGCGGGCTTTCCTTGTCGCAAGAGCAGCCATTGCCGCAGTGGGTATGTGCCTTCTTCAGTCGCGGGGCACAGGGGGAAGAAGCGAAACGCTGTTTGGCCCGGCGGAGCGTGTGGTGGCGCGGTGGCCGCAGGGCTGGGGTGTGGAGCCGGGTAAGGTGAGGAGAGGGGGGTGCGCCTTTCAGGGCGCCTGCGGTTGAACGAGCGCCGTGCTCCCTTCTCTCCCCCAACCCTCGCTTCACGCCCCGGCCCTGCGGCCTGCTGGCCCAGGGCGCTCCGGCGGGCGAAGCGATGCTGTGCTTATTCGCCTGCGTCCTCGGGAGCGGAGAGGGGGAAAGCCGCGCGTCCAGTCGCCCGCAGTCCAGTGAGCCTATGGCCGGCGGTGAGCGTTGGAAAGCCGCCTCTTTACAGCTGGTAATTCACCGTCAGCATGAAGTTGCGCGGCGCGCCGTACTGGTTGCCGCCGGTGGTCCAGCCCACGCCTTCGTAGTATTTGCGGTCGAACAGGTTGTTCACGTTCAGCCGCAGGCTGGTGCGGGCGTCGAGGCGATAGCCGGCGTGTAGGCCGACCAGGGCGTAGCGCTTCTGTTCGATGCGGTAGCTGGTGTCGGCTTCGTAGATCGCGCTCTGCGCATACACCGAGCCGCCGACGCGCCAGCGGTCTAGCTCGCCGGGCAGGCGGTAGTCGGTGGAGAGCTTGAACTGGTGGGTGGGGTAGGCGGTGTCGAAGCGGCGGCCTTCGTTGGCCGGGTCGGCATCCTTCACGTATTCCGCATGCACATAGGTGTAGCCCGCCACCAGCTGCCAGCCGGGCAGCGGTTCGCCGCTCACTTCCAGTTCCACGCCCTTGCTTTCCACCTTGCCGGAGGCGCGCGAGCAATAGGTGGAGGTGGTGCCGGGGCAGGGCGAGGGGCCGCTGGTATCGGAGATGGCACGGTTTTCCTGATCGATCTGGAACACGGCCAGGCTGGCGTTCAGGCGGCCGCCGTAATACTCGCCCTTGATGCCGGCCTCGTAGTTGCTGCCGGTGATCGGGTCCAGCAGGCTGCCGCTGGCGTTGTAGGCGCTCTGCGGCTGGAAGATGCGAGTGTAGCTGGCATAGACGGAGTGCTTGTCGTCCAGGTCGTAGACCACGCCGCCGTAGGGGGTGACTTCGCGCACCACCTGGTAGCGGGTGTCGTTGCGCAGGTTTTCGCTCTCGTACCAGCTCAGGCGCGAGCCGGCGATGAGCTTGAGGCTGTCGCTGACGTTGATGCGGGTGGCGGCATAGAGGCCGCTTTGCCGGGTGGTGACCTGCTGGGCCCACAGGCTGCTGTCTATGCTGGGCTCGGGCACGGCGGAGTTGCTCCAGTTCGCCGGGTCTATGGCCGGCGCACTGGAAGTCCAGCTGTAGCTTGCCCAGCCGCCGGTGCCGTGGTTCTCCAGCCGCCGCCAGCCGGCGCCGATGACGAGTTCGTGCTTGCGGCCGAACAAGGCGTATTCGCCGCTGAGGCGGGCGTCCACGCTGTCCTGGCGGTTGTCCAGCTCGTAGGCTTGGGTGTTCTGGCGCAGCACGCCGGCGCTGCGGGCGAAGCCGGAGAACATCATGTCCACTTCCTGCCAGCGCCGGGTGGCGGCCAGCCTGGCTTTCCAGTCGTTGTCGAAGAGGTGCTCCAGTTCGGCGAACACGGTGGTGGTGGTCTGCTCCCACTTGTCGAAGTCGTTGCCGAGGTTGGTGGAGCGGTTGAGGTCGAGGAAGCTGCCGTCGGTGTTGGTCGGCAGGCGTGAGTAGAGGCCGTCGTTGTCTACCCGGCGGTAATGCACGCCGGCGGTCAGCAGGGTGGCGGGGGTGAGGTCGGCTTCGAGGATGCCGTAGAACTGCTGGTTACGATCATGCACGCTGTCTGCGAAGCTGCGGGAGTCCTGCGCGGTGATCACCGCGCGGCCGCGTAGGGTGCCGGCTTGGTTGAGGGCCTTGCTGCCGTCCACCTGTACCCGGTATTTGTCCCAGCTGCCGACGCTGGCGCTGAAGGCGCCCTGGGCTTCGGCGGTGGGGCGCTTGCGCACCATGTTGATCGAGGCCGAGGGGTTGCCGCTGCCGCTGAGCAGGCCGGTGGCGCCGCGCACCACTTCCACCCGGTCGTAGATGGCGAGGTCTTCGTTGTCGGCGTTGAAGGTGCCGTTGGCGCCCAGGCTGGTGGGCAGGCCGTCCAGCATCAGGCTGTCGATGGGGAAGCCGCGGGCGCTGAAGTTGCCGGATTCACCGACGTAGTAGCCCTTCTGCATCACCAGGCCGGTGACGTTCTTGACCGCGTCGTCCAGCGTCATCAGGCCCTGATCGTCCATCTGCTGGCGGGTCAGCACGCTGACGGACTGTGGCGTTTCACGCAGGCTCAGGCCCAGGGCGGTGGCGCTGGTGGCCGGGCCGCTGGCGGTGTAGGAGCCGCTGCCCTCGGTGATGGCCGGGTTGCCCAGCACCGACTCGGTGACGGTGACCGCCGGCAGCGCGGTCGTTGAGCCCTGGGGGCGCGGTTCCAGCGCATACACGCCGGGGCTCTTTTCCACCGCGCGGAAGCCGCTGCCGCGCAGCAGCAGTTCGAAGCCCTCGCGCACGCCGTGGCTGCCTTGCAGGCCGCCACTGTGCTGGCCGGCCAGCCGGGCGGGGTCGAACACCAGTTGCACGCCGGCCGCCGCGGCATAGCTCGACAGCACGTCGCCCAGCGCGCCGGGGCCGATGGCATGGTTGCGCACGCTGGCCGTTTCGCTGGCGGACTGCGCCGCGGCCGGCAGGGCGGCGGCAAGGGCGAGGCTGCCGGCGAAGGCTGCGCGCAGCAGGGCGGCGAGCAGGCAGGGAGTCGGCTTGGGACCGTCTAGCGGATGGCGGCGGATCATTTCGGGTGTCGTCCTTCGTCTGGTTGGCGGGGGGCGCGCACGGCGCCTTCCCTGCCATACCGCGCGAGCGCGCAGAAGTGATCACCTGTGCGGCAAATGTTCCGCGCCGGCGGGACGAAGCGCCGGCGCAGGGTTTACAGGGCCTGGATGTCGACCCAGTAGCGGGAGTGGCGCTGGATGCGCAGCGGCAGGGTGTGCGCCAGCGCGTCTAGGCCGGCGTCGGTGTCGCGCAGCGAGATCACGCCGGAGATGCGCAGCCCGGCGATCGCCGGATCACAGCGCAGCAGGCCGAGGCGATAGCGGTCGAGTTCGGCGACCACATCCGCCAGCCGCATGTCGCGGGCGACCAGCATGCCTTGCTCCCAGGCCGCGGCGGCGGCGTCCACGCCTTGCGGGGAGGCGATGCCGTCGCGCTTGAAGGTGGTCTGCTGGCCGGCGCCGAGGATGAGGGCGGGGCCGTCCGCCGGGCGGATCTCCACCGCCTCCTCGAACACCGCGCTGCGGGTGGCTTCGCCCAGCCTGCGCACCGAGAAGCGGGTGCCCAGGGCGCGCACGCTGCCCTCGGGCGTATGCACGCGGAAGGGGCGGGGCCGGGGATGCGGGTCTGGGTGGGTGGTGACGAGGATTTCGCCGGCAAGCAGGTCGATGCGGCGTTCCGTCTCGGTAAAGGCGAGGCTGACCGCGCTGGCGGTATTGAGGGCGAGCCGGCTGCCGTCGTCCAGCGTCAGGCTGCGGATTTCGCCGGTGGCGGTGGCGAGATCGGCGGTCCAGGGCAGCCACGGCCGCTGCTGCCAGGCCAGCCAGCCAGCCGGCAATACCACCAGCCCGGCCAGCAGGGCGCGCAGGGTACGGCGGCGGCCGTCGCGCTTGAGCGCTTTCCAGGTGTCACGGCCGACGCCATTGCAGGCCTGGCTGAAGGTGCCCAGCACCGCTTGCGCCCGCGCCCAGGCGGCCTCGTGCGCCGGGCTTTGCCGCAGCCAGCTGGCCAGCGCCTGGCGCTGCTGCTCGGTGGCTTCGCCATAGGTCAGCAGCATGGCCCAGTCGGCGGCCTGCTCCAGCAGGGCGGGGTCCATGGCGCCGGCCTTGTCCATGCTCATGTGCCTGCGCTCACTCATCGGCGGCCATCATGCAGGCGAGCAAGGCTTTGCGGATGTGGCGGCGCACGGTGATCACCGGCGTGGCGGTGCGGTCGGCGATCTGCTGCAGCGTCAGGCCGTCGATCTGGGCCAGCAGGAACATCTGCCGGGTGCGCGCCGGCAGGCTGGCGAGCATGGCTTCGATGCGCAGCAGGGCTTCGATGATGATGAGCCGGGTTTCCGGCGGCGGTACCTGCGGCTCGGGCAGGTGGGAGATGGCCTGCAGATAGGCTTGCTCCACCTGTCGGCGGCGCCAGCGGTCCACCACCAGCCCCTTGGCGATGCGGGTGAGCAGCGCGCGCGGCTGGTCGCCCACGCCGCGCTCCCGCAGCGGCTCGGAGGTGAGCAGGCGCATGAAGGCATCGTGGGCGAGGTCCGCCGCATCGAAGGCGTTGCCGACCTTGTGCTGCAGCCAGCCCTGCAGCCAGCGGTGGTGGTCGTGATACAGCGTTTCGACGTCGTGGCAGGGCGTAAGGGCAGGTCGGGACACGATGGCTTCATTAAAGAGAATGAGAATCGATATTGATAATAAGCGGTATTCCGCCTTCCTGTCAGTACGGCGTGAGTCTTTGCCCAAGGCGATGCCATCTCTGCGCGGGCACACTTTCGGTGTGGCTATTCAATAAATAAGAATCGTTCTCTTATAGAATCTCGCTTTTGCCGCTCCCGGTCACGCCCATGTCCGCTCCCGCCGCCGCCAGCCCGCTGCTCGCCAGCTTCCACGCCGCCTACCGCGACCTGGTGCGCTTCCTGACCCGCCGCACCGGCTGCGCCGACACCGCCGCCGACCTCGCCCACGAAACCTGGCTGCGGCTGGCTGAGAGGGAACGGGCCGGCTGCGGGGCGAGCGATTCGGCCCAGTCGGCGGGCGAGGGCGGCGATGGGCGGCGCGCCTATGTGTTCGCGGTGGCGGCCAATCTGGCGGTGGACCATCTGCGTCGCGGCGGCCGCAGCCTGGAGCGCTTCGTCGCCGTCGGCGACGGGCTGGAGGCGCTGGGGCCGGCGGCGCCGGACGTGGCGGATACCCACCTCTACCGCCAGGCGCTGGAGACAGTGCTGGGCGCGCTGAACGCGTTGCCGCCGCGCACCCGCGAAGTCTTCCTCGCCCACCGGTTGGACGGCACCGGCCAAGAGGAACTGGCGCGCAACCACGGCGTATCGGTGAAGACGGTGGAGCGCGACGTGATCCGCGCCATGGACTGCGTGCAGGCGGCGCTGCTGCAGTGGCGCGGCAGCAGCGCGGCGCCGCGGCGCGGCCGGCGCAAGGCGCTGTCCGCCCTGCTGGGCTTCGCCGGGCTGGGCCTGAGCGGTGGCCTGGGCTGGCAGGCCTGGCGGCAGTGGGTGGCGGATTTCCGCCTGGAGCTCGCCACCGCCACCGGCCGCTTCACCGAGCGGGCGCTGCCGGATGGCAGCCGGGTGCAGCTGGATGCCGACAGCCGGCTGGAGCTTTCCTACTATCTGGCGCGGCGGCATGCGGTGCTGCTGCGCGGCGCAGCCTTCTTCGCCGTCGCCCGCGACGAGGAACGGCCCTTCGTGGTGGATGCGCTGGACGCGCGCATCACCGTGCTCGGCACCCGCTTTGCGGTGGATGTGCAAGGCGGCGCGGTGTCGGTAGCGGTGGAATCCGGCCGGGTGCGGGTGGTCGCCGGCAATGGCGAACTGCGCGAGCTGGGTGCCGGCGAGCGGCTGCGCTTGCAGGCTGGCGGCGGCATCGTCGCCAGCGGCCAGGTGGCGGAAGCGGCGCCGTGGCGCGAGGGCTGGGTGGATTTCAATGGCATCGCGCTGGGTGAGGCCATCGCCCGCTTGGGCCGCTACCGCGCCCAGGCGGTGGCGGTGGCGCCGGAGGCGGCGACGCTGCCGGTGCTCGGCCGGGTACGCATCGCCGACAGCGGGCAATGGCTGCAGCTGTTGCCGCGCAGCCTGCCGGTGACGCTGCGGCCGCAGCCCGGCGGTGGCTTGCTGATCGTCCGCCGCTGAGGCGGCAGACGCGCCCCCGCAGCCAGGCGCGCCGCTTTCTGCCCCATGCGCCTGAGGGAATCCGCCGGCCCGTTCGTTCCAGTCGTAGTAGCCCCCGAAAAGACAGGAAACCGAACGCCATGATCTGCCGCTCTTCCACGCTCGCCGTCGCCGCCTTGTCCCTGGCGGTGCCGGCCGCCTTCGCCCAGGTCGGCTCCAGCGCCGCCGCCTTTGCCGATTTCGACATTCCCGCCCAGGCGCTGGACCAGGCCCTCAGCGCCTTCGCCCGCCAGGCCGGCCTGCAGCTGCTGGCGGCGCCGGAGCTGCTGCGCGGCCTGCGCAGCCAGCCGCTGAGTGGCCGCCGCGACACCGCCGGCGCGCTTGCCGAACTGCTGCGCGGCAGCGGGCTACGCGGCCGCATCGAGGGCGGTACCCTGGTGATCGAGCCGGCCGCCGGCGCGCATATCCTGTCCGAAGTGAGGGTGTCGGCCACCGGCATCTCGCCCTCCGAACTGCCGGCCGCCTATGCCGGCGGCCAGGTGGCCAGTGGCGCGCGGCTGGGCGTGCTGGGCAACGTTGATGTGATGGACGCGCCCTTCAACATCACCGCCTACACCGCGCAGACCATCGCCGACCAGCAGAGCGCGACGGTGGCCGAGGTGCTGCGCAACGACCCCTCGGTGCGCTACACCACCAGCGACGGCCACAACGCGGAGAACTTCACCATCCGCGGCTTCGACCTCACCTCCACCGAGCTGGCCTTCAACGGCCTCTACAACATGCTGCCCGGCACCCATGTGCCCACCGAGTTCCTGGAGCGGGTGGAGGTGTTCAAGGGGCCGGGGGCGATGCTGTCCGGCATCGCGCCCAGCGGTGCGGTCGGCGGCGTCATCAACCTGGTGCCCAAGCGCGCCGGCAGCGAGCCGCTGACCCGCCTCACCGCCAGCTACGCCTCTGCCTCCCGCTTCGGCATCGCCGCCGACCTCGGCCGCCGCTTCGGCGAGGAACAGCGCCTCGGCGTGAGGGTGAATGCTTCCTCCAGCGACGGCGAGACCACGCTGGAAGACCAGAAGAAGAAGGAGCGCTTCCTCTCCCTCGGCATGGACTACCGCGGCGATGGCTGGCGGCTGGAACTGGACGCCTATTCCTCCCGGCAGGACCAGTCCAACGGCAGCCCGCTGTGGGTGGGCTTCACCACGCTGGGCCATGTGCTGAAGGCGCCGGACCCGACCAGGAACGCGCTGCGCGGCACCTATGTGAAGCAGCAGACCGAAGGCGTGGCCCTGCGCGGCGAGTACGACCTGAACGCGCACTGGACCGCCTGGGCGGCGGTGGGCGGCTCGCGCTACCGCTACAAGGGCTACCTCAACGGCACCCTGGTGGAGGTGCTCAACGACGCCGGCGACGCCCGTGGCCAGACCAATCACCAGCAGGGCTTCACCAAGGGCTTGTCGGCCGAGGCCGGCGTGCGCGGCAGCTTCACCACCGGCGCGGTGGCGCACCAGCTGGTCGCCAGCGCTTCCTCGGTGCAGATGCGCTCCAGCGGCGGGCGGGTCGGCCTGACGACCGGCGCCGCCTACGTCACCAACATCTACGAGCCCATCCCGAATCCGACGCTGGCCGGCCCCTACGGCGCGGTGTGGACCACGGTGGACAACACCTACACCAGCTTCTCGCTGGCGGACACGCTCTCCATGCGCAACGACGCGGTGCTGCTCACGCTGGGCGCGCGGGCGCAGCGGGTGCGCCAATCCATGGCCACGCCCACCGCCTACGACGAGAGCGCGGTGACGCCGCTGCTCGGCCTGGTGCTCAAGCCTTGGGGCCCGGCGGTATCGTTGTACGCCAACTACATCGAGGGCCTGAGCCCGGGCATCACCGTCGGCGTCACCTACGCCAACGCGGGTGAAACGCTGACGCCCTACCGCACCAAACAGGCGGAGGTCGGCATCAAGTGGGAGGCCGGCCTGGGTGATGAGAACGGCGTGCGCTTCACCAACACCCTCAGCCTGTTCCAGATCGAGAAGCCCTTCGCCGTGTCGGTGGCCACCGGCGCGCCCCTGCCGACGCTGAAGCTGGACGGCGAGCAGCGCAACAGCGGCGTGGAATGGAACGTCTTCGGCGAACTCGGCAAGGGCGTGCGCGTGCTGGGCGGCGGCGCCTACACCCACGCCGAGCAGGTGCGCGCCTCTGCTACCGCCAACAGTGGCAAGGACATGCCCGGCGTGCCGAAGTGGACCGCCAATCTCGGCGCCGAATGGGACACGCCGCTGCTCGTCGGCCTGACGCTGAGCGCGCGCTGGATCTACACCAGCTCGCAATACCTGGACGTCGCCAACCGGCTGGAGATTCCCGCCTGGCACCGCTGGGACATCGGCGCCCGCTACGCCACCCGCATCGCCGGCAAGGCGGTGGTGGTGCGCGCCAGCGTGGAGAACCTGGAGGACCGCCACTACTGGTCCGGCCGCTTCTACCCCGGCGGCCAGGCCACGCTGGGCGCGCCCCGCACCTTCAAGCTTTCAACCTCCGTGGATTTCTGACATGAACCTGGCCCTCGCCTCCGGACTGCTGCTCGCGCTCGCGGGCTGCATCGCCTTCTATCTCGCGTCGCCGCAGCAGCGCTGGCGTGCCGCGCCCCTGCCGGCGCGGCCGGCGCGCCTCGCTGCCGGTGTGCTGCTGGTCGCCGGCATGGCGGCGCTGTGCCAGGCGCTGCAGCCGCTGACTGCCATTTACGTGCTGCTGACCTGGGTGATGCTGCTGCTGGTGCTGCTGCCCTATCTCGGCGCGCTGCTCACGCTCAGGCGGGGGGCTTGAGATGAGCGCTTCTTCCGTGCCTCCCATCCGCCGCGACTGGCTGGCCAAGACCCTGGCCGGCGTGCTGCTCGGCTTCACCCTCGCCATCGGCTGCAGCGGCGTGTTCGCCTGGCTGGCGGACGGCATGCAGATGAGCGTGCGGGCGCAGCTGGCGATGTGGATGGTCATGCCCATCTGGCTGGGCGTCTTCAGCGGCGTCTATTTCTTCCGCAGCGGCTTGCGCGCCTGGGCCTGGCTGGGCGGCGCCAACGCGCTGGTGTTCGGCGCCCTGGCCGCCGCGCAGTGGCTGTGAATCATCGAGGACTTTCCCCATGCGCTCGGAGCTGATCCGCATCTACAAGGCCGTCCACACCTGGACCGGCATCCTCACCGGCATGGCGCTGTTCATCGCCTTCTACGCCGGCGCCCTCACCGTGTTCAAGGAGCCGCTGGCGCGCTGGGCCTCGCCGCCCGCCCTCACCGAAGTCGCCGCGGTGCCGCTGGCCGACGCCCCGGCGCTGATCGCCGCCACCCTGGCCGCGCGGCCGGAGACGGCGCGGGACTTCTCCCTCAACCTCAAGCTGGACGAGCACCAGCCGGCGCGCCTCAGCTGGCAGGTGCGCGACCCCAAGGGCGACGACCACGACAGCTTCTCGGTGCGCCACTACGCCGCCAGCATGGGTGCCGATGGCGCCGTCAGCGTCGAGGAGGCGCAGCCTTCGAAGCTCTCCGAATTCATCGACGTGCTGCACCGGGTGGTCGGCCTGCCGGCGGATACCGACTCCAACCGCTGGTTCATGGGCGTGGTGGCGGCGCTGTACGCGGTGGCGCTGGTGTCCGGCGTCATCGTGCTGCTGCCCTCGCTGGTGAAGGATTTCTTCGCCCTGCGGGTGGGCAAGAACCTGAAGCGGATGTGGCTGGACGCACACAACGTGGTCGGCATCGTCAGCCTGCCCTTCCATCTGGTGATGGCGATCACCGCGGTCGGCTTCGCCTACCACGACGGCATCTACGCCCTGCAGAACAAGATGCTGCACGGCGGCGGCCTGGCCGCCGCCTTCTCGCCGCGCGCCGGCGGGCCGCAGGATGCGCCGCCGCGCGACCCCGCCGCCATGCTGCCGCCGGCCGAGCTGCTGGCGCGGGTGCAGGCGCTGGCGCCCGGCTTCGAACCGGAGCGGCTGCAGTACGCCCAGGTGAGCGGCCCGCGCGCCACCGTGCGCGTCTGGGGGCATGACGCCACCGCCTTCTCGCCGCGCTTCTCCGGCGGCTTCGTCGCGCTCGACCCACACAGCGGCAAGGTGGTGAACACCGAATACCTGCCCGGCCAGCAGGATGCGCCGCACGCCACCGTCAGCAGCCTGTTCGCGCTGCACTTCGGCGCCTTCGGCGGCACGCCGGTGCAGTGGATGTACTTCCTGCTCGGCATGGCCGGCGCCTGGCTGTTCTACGGCGGCAACCTGCTGTGGATAGAAACCCGCCGCCGCAAGGCGCCGCGCGACGGCAGCGGCATGCCGGTGCAGCGGCTGGACACCCGGCTGATGGCGGCTGCCACCGTGGGTGTCTGCCTGGGCTGCGTCTGCGGCATCTCGCTCAGCATCGTCGCTGGCAAATGGCTGCACGGCCAGGTGGCCGACCTCGGCAGCTGGCACCGCTACAGCTATTACGCCGCCTTCTTCGGCTGCCTGGCCTGGGCCTTCCTGCGTGGCGGCGCGCGGGCATCGGTCGGCCTGCTGTGGCTGGCGGCCATGCTCACCTTCGCCATTCCGGCCACCAGCCTGCTGGGCGCGCTGGTGCCGGCGCTGGGCTTATGGGGCCACCCGGCCGCGGCGACGCTGGGCGTGGACCTGGCCGCCGCCGCCGGCGGCCTGTGCTTCGTCTGGATGGCGCGCGCCACCGCGCGGCGGGTGCATGGCGGGCCGGCGGACAGCGTGTGGTCGGCGCGGGCGCCGGCCGCCGCAAGCACGTCCAGCGGAAAAGAGGCCGCGGGCGGGGCTGCGGATGAGGTGGAGGATGGGGGGGCGACCGTCGCCAGCACGCACTGAGGCGGTTGGAGCAGCGGCCGGCGGCTTCAGCCGGCCCGCTGGCGAGGGTGACGGGGCCCCGCAGGCGGCGGAAACCGTGGTTTCCGCCGCCAAGCAGGTGCGCGCCAAGGGCGGAATGCCAGTAAAATCCGCTCCTTTGCGTTCGCTGCGCGGCGCTCGCCGCCCGAGACCATGTCCCTGTCCAAACCTACCTTCCAGCAAATCATCCTCACGCTCCAGCAATTCTGGGGCGACCGCGGATGCGTGCTGCTGCAGCCCTACGACCTCGAAGTCGGCGCCGGCACCTCGCACACCGCCACCTTCCTGCGCGCCATCGGCCCGGAGCCATGGAACGCCGCCTACGTGCAGCCCTCGCGCCGCCCCAAGGACGGCCGCTACGGCGAGAACCCCAACCGCCTGCAGCACTACTACCAGTTCCAGGTGGTGCTCAAGCCCTCGCCGCTGAACATCCAGGAGCTCTACCTGGACTCCCTGCGTGCGCTGGGCATAGACCCCAACAGCCACGACATCCGCTTCGTCGAGGACGACTGGGAGAACCCCACGCTGGGCGCCTGGGGCCTGGGCTGGGAAGTGTGGCTGGACGGCATGGAGGTGACGCAGTTCACCTACTTCCAGCAGGTCGGTGGCCTGGACTGCAAGCCGGTGCTGGGCGAGATCACCTACGGCATTGAGCGCCTGGCGATGTACCTGCAGGGCGTGGAGAACGTGTACGACCTCACCTGGGCGGTGTATCCGGACGGCACCCGCGTCAGCTACGGCGACGTCTTCCACCAGAACGAGGTGGAGCAGTCCACCTACAACTTCGAGCACTCCAACGTCGATTTCCTGTTCTCGCTGTTCAACAACTACGAGTCTGAGGCCAAGCGCCTGATGGAAGTCGGGCTGGCGCTGCCGGCCTACGAGATGGTGCTGAAGGCAGCCCACAACTTCAACATGCTGGATGCCCGCGGCGCCATCTCTGTGACCGAGCGCGCCGCCTACATCGGCCGCATCCGCAACCTGTCGCGCGCCGTCGCCCAGGCTTATTTCGAATCCCGCGAAGCGCTCGGCTTCCCGATGCTGCCGCAACAGAACAAGGAAGCCGCGTGATGACGGCCCAACATTCCCTGCTCGTCGAACTGCTGACCGAGGAACTGCCGCCCAAGGCCCTGCCGCGCCTGGGCGAGACCTTCGCCACCAAGATCGCCGACGGCCTCAAGAGCCGCGGCCTGGCCGCCGCCGATGCCGGCTTCCGCTGGTTCGCCAGCCCACGCCGCATCGCCATCCTGATGCCGGCCGTGTCCGCCGCGGGCGAGGCGAAGCAGGTCACCGAGAAGCTGATGCCGGTCACCGTCGCGCTGGACGCCGATGGCAAGCCGACGCCGGCGCTGCTGAAGAAGATGGAGGCCAAGGGCATTCCGGCGGACGCGGTGGCCGGCTTCGAACGCCGCATGGACGGCAAGGCCGAAGCCCTGTTCCACACCGCCACCGTGGCCGGCGCCAGGCTGGCGGACGTGCTCGCCGCAGTGGTGCAGGACGCGGTGAAGGCGCTGCCGATTCCGAAGGTGATGCGCTGGGGCGATGGCGACGCCACCTTCGTGCGCCCGGTGCACAAGCTGGTGATGCTGCACGGCGCCGAGGTGGTGCCGGGCCGCGTGCTGGATCTGGAGTCCGGCCGCATCACCAAGGGCCACCGCTTCATGAGCCGGGGCGAGATCGAGATCGCCAGCGCCGAGGCCTACGAGCCGACGCTGCTGGCCGAAGGCAAGGTGGTGCCCGACTTCGCCGAGCGCCGCGCCGACATCGAGCGCCAGCTGCTGGCCGAGGCCGAGCGCCAGGGCGGCCGCCTGGGCGAATACGCCGACCTGCTGGACGAGGTGACCGCGCTGGTCGAGCACCCGACGGTGTATGTCGGCGAGTTCGAGGCCGAATTCCTCGCCGTGCCGCAGGAATGCCTGATCCTCACCATGCAGGCCAACCAGAAGTACTTCCCGCTGTTCGACGCCGCCGGCAAGCTGCAGAACCGCTTCCTCATCGTCTCCAACATGCGGGTCAGCGATCCGGCCAACATCGTCACCGGCAACGCCCGGGTGGTGCGTCCGCGCCTGTCCGACGCCCGCTTCTTCTTCGAGACCGACAAGAAGCAGAAGCTGGATTCCCGCCTGCCGAGGCTGGCCAACGTGGTCTATCACAACAAGCTGGGCAGCGTGTTGGAGCGGGTCGAGCGCCTGGAGGCGCTGGCCGGCCGCATCGCGGTGCGCCTGGGCGCGGACGAAGCCGCCTCCCGCCGCGCCGCCCGCCTGGCCAAGGCCGACCTGGTGACCGAGATGGTCGGCGAGTTCCCCGAGCTGCAAGGCATCATGGGCCGCTACTACGCGCTGGCCGATGGCGAGGGCGAAGTCGTCGCCGACGCGGTGCAGGCCCACTACCAGCCGCGCTTCGCCGGCGACGCGCTGCCGGCCGGCAACGTCGCCGCCGCGGTGGCGCTGGCGGACAAGCTGGACGCGCTGGTCGGCTTCTTCGGCATCGGCCAGGTGCCGACCGGCGACAAGGACCCCTTCGCCCTGCGCCGCGCCGCGCTGGGCGTGTTGCGTATCCTGATCGAAACCCCGCTGCCGCTGGATCTGGCCGAGCTGATCGCCGACAGCGCCGCCGGCTTCAAGCCCGGTCTGTTCACCGCCGAAGGCTTCCAGGCCCAGCTGCTGGAGTTCATGCGCGAGCGCCTGAAGAACCTGCTGCGCGGCGAAGCTGGCGACAAGGCCGCCGACGCCGCCGTGGTGGACGCGGTGCTGGCGCTGGCGCCGACCCGCATCGACCTGGTACCGGCCAAGCTGGCCGCGGTGGAAGCCTTCCGCGCACTGCCGGAGTCGGCCGCGCTGGCCGCGGCCAACAAGCGCATCGTGAACATCTTGAAAAAGGCCGAGGGCACGCCGGGCGAACCGGATCCGGCGCTGCTGCAGGAGGCCGCCGAGAAGGCGCTGTTCCAGCGCGTGGTCGAGATCGCGCCGCTGGTGAAGTCGCACATGGCCGGCGAGGGCTATACCGAGGCGCTGTGCGCGCTGGCCGGCCTGCGCGGCGAGGTGGATGCTTTCTTCGAGTCGGTGATGGTGATGGCCGAAGAGCCGCTGATCCGCCAGAACCGCCTCGCGCTGCTGGCCCAGCTCGCCGGCCTGATGAACCAGGTCGCCGACATCTCGCGCCTGTCCGCATGAGTCGCACCGTCCGCCCGGTCGCTCGCGCGCCGGGCGGCGTCCTTCACCGCCGCAGAGGGCTGGCATGAAACTGATCGTTCTCGATCGCGATGGCGTCATCAACCAGGACTCGGACCAGTTCATCAAGTCGCCCGAGGAATGGAAGCCGATTCCCGGTTCGCTGGAGGCCATCGCCCGCCTCAACCAGTGGGGCTGGCGGGTGGTGGTGGCGAGCAACCAGTCCGGCGTCGGCCGCGGCCTGTTCGGCATGGACACGCTGAATGCCATCCACGAGAAGATGGTGAAGAGCCTGGCCCAGGTCGGCGGCCGGCTTGATGCCATTTTCTTTTGCCCGCATGCGGCCGACTCCACCTGCGACTGCCGCAAGCCCAAGCCCGGCCTGTTCCACCAACTGGCCGAGCGCTTCAACGTGGACCTGACCGGCGTGCCGGCGGTGGGCGACAGCCTGCGCGACCTGCAGGCCGGCACCGCGGTGGGCTGCGTGCCTTATCTGGTACTCACTGGCAAAGGCATGAAGACCAAGGACGATCCCGCGCTGCCGGCGGGCACCCTGATCTATCCGGACCTCGCGGCGGTTGTCGCCGATCTCACCACCTGAGCTGCATCGTGATCTTCCTGCGTTCCCTACTGTTCGCCCTGGTCCTCATCGTCGTGACCCCGCCGTATGCCATCTTCGGCGCCTTGACCTTCCCGTTGCCGTTGCGGATACGCCATCGCATCGTCACCTCCTGGGCCCCGCTGGTGCTGTGGTTCGTGCGCCATCTGCTGGGCATCCGCTACACCGTCATCGGCAAGGAGAACATCCCGGCGGGACCGGCGGTGATCCTGTCCAAGCACCAGTCGGCCTGGGAAACCATGGCGCTGCAGGTGATCTTTCCTCCGCTGTGCTTCGTGCTCAAGCGCGAACTGTTGCGCATCCCCTTCTTCGGCTGGGGACTGGCCCAGATCGCCAGCATCGCCATCGACCGCGCGGCCGGCAAGGACGCGCTGGCACAGGTGGTGGAGCAGGGCAGGGCACGGCTTAAGGCCGGCTACTGGGTGGTGGTGTTTCCGGAAGGCACTCGGGTGGCGCCTGGCACGACGCGGCGCTACAAGGTGGGCGGCGCCTGGCTAGCGCGCCGCGCCGGGGTGCCGGTAGTGCCGGTGGCCCACAATGCCGGCGAATTCTGGCGCCGCAATGCCTTCCTCAAGTACCCGGGCGAGATCACCGTCAGCGTCGGTCCGGCGATCGATGTGAAGGGCATTAAAGTGGAGGCGATCAATGCCCAGGCCGAGGCCTGGATCGAGGGAGAGATGCGGCGTCTGTTCCCGCACCACTATCCCAACTCCGGCATTCCGACCTTGATCCCGGAGCAGGAAGAAACCGCACTGTGAGACGTGGACCCGCGTCCCGGCTTCAAAACAGGCGGTACCGCTTGCCTAAGCGGTGAACAAAAAAAGCCCCGCATGAGCGGGGCTTTTTTTCTCCCTACCTGATTCTTCGATCAGGCAGCTTTCTTGCTGGCCTTGGTCGAGGCGCTGACGGCCTTGACAGTGGCGTTGGTCGCGGCGGCCACGTTGGCTTCGGCGATCTCGGCGACTTGCTTGGCGGTCTTGCTCAGGCTGTCGTAGGCGCTGTTGGCGGCGGCGATGGCGGACTTCACCGCAGCGACGGCGACGTCGGAACCGGCCGGGGCGGACTTGGCGGCTTGGTCCAGTGCGCTGGCGATGCCCTTGTTCAGCTCGGCGACCTGGGCTTCCAGCAGCTTGGAAACTTCTTCCTGGCTCTGCGAGGTGATCTCGTAGACGCTGCGGGTGTAGGCCACGACCTTCTCGACCAGCGGCTGGGCCAGGGAGCTTTGCAGGCTCACCAGCTCCTGCACATCCTTGGCGGCCAGCAGGGCCTTGGTATTGGCAACGCCGTCTTCCAGAACGGAACGGGCGGTGTTCAGGTTCAACGCGGCAAGACGCTCGGCGTTGGCGAACGCGGTGTTCGCCAGCGAGAGCAGGGTCTCGACGTTGGCCTTGTTGATGGCGATGAATTGCTCAGGGGTAGCAGTCATGACAAGCTCCTTGGTGAGGAAGGTGGCATCGCGGGACAAGAGAAGCCGATGCCGGATGTTGCGTCGCAACACAGAGGTGATTATAGGGGGGATACCCCTGCTGTCAACCCCGTCATTGTGCATTGCACAATTCAAGGCGGATTGTCGCTGGCACTGCTTACGGCAGCCTGACTGCTTGCAAATCAGATACCCGGATTGAGCAACATCGAAAGGCAACCTGCATGTAGTCCGCCTGCAATGTTGCGGAGCAGATTGCCGGCGGAGGGAGGTCGCGCGGCAGGGCGCTCAATCGTGCTTGAAGTCCGGCTTGCGCTTCTCGACGAAGGCGGCCATGCCTTCCTTCTGGTCGTTGAGCGCGAAGGCGGAGTGGAAGACGCGGCGCTCGAACAGCAGGCCTTCGTTGAGGCTGCTCTCGAAGGCGCGGTTCACCGATTCCTTGATCATCATGACCACCGGCAGGGAGTAGCCGGCGATGGTCTCGGCGGCGGCCAGCGTCTCCTCCAGCAGTTTGTCGGCCGGCACCACGCGGGAAACGAGGCCTGCGCGCTCGGCTTCGGTCGCGTCCATGAAGCGGGCGGTGAGGCACATGTCCATGGCCTTGGCCTTGCCGACTGCGCGCGGCAGGCGCTGGGTGCCGCCGGCGCCGGGCAGGATGCCCAGCTTGACCTCCGGTTGCCCGAACTTGGCGGTGTCGGCGGCAATGATGATGTCGCACATCATCGCCAGTTCGCAGCCGCCGCCGAGGGCGAAGCCGGCTACTGCGGCGATGACCGGCTTGCGGCAGGTCTTCACCCGTTCCCAGTTGCGGGTGATGTAGTCGCCCTTGTAGGCGTCCATGTAGGAGAAGGTGGCCATGGCGCCGATGTCGGCGCCGGCGGCGAAGGCCTTCTCCGAGCCGGTGATGACGATGGCGCCTATGCCTTCGTCGCTCTCGAAGCCGTCCAGCGCCTTGCCGATCTCGTCCACCAGGTTGTCGTTCAGGGCGTTGAGCGCCTTTGGCCGGTTCAGGGTGATGAGGCCGACACGGCCGCGGGTTTCGACGAGGATCAGTTCGTAGGACATGCTGCGATCTCCTTCTCTTGCCGTTGGTGTCCGCCGCCCGGCCGCCAGGGCTGTTCCGGCTCGCTTGCGGCGTGGTTGGAACCGGCCGATGCCGTGCTCGGCTCAGCGGTTTTCGTTCTTGGGCTGGATGATGGCGCGGACGCGGCCGTCGCCGGTTGCCGTCGGCTTGCTGCCCGGGGCGTTGGTGACGAGGTAGTTCTCGCTGATGGAGTCGTACTCGATGTAGTGGCCGCGCACTTCGTCGCCGCCACTGTTCACCATCGCCCGGTTGAACAGGCGGGCCTTCTCGGCGCGGCTGTCGTACTCGATGCGTTCGGCTTCGCCATATACATACTCGTCGCTGCCGTCGCGCTTCTGGCGGAAGGAGGCCAGCCCCTTGTCGTTGGTGGCGACGCCGTTCTGGAAGCCGTCGGCGCCCTGGGTGACGACCAGTTTCTCGCCCTTGATCGTCAGCGTGCCCTGGGTGAGCACGACTGCGCCTTCGAAGATGTGGACCTTGTTGCGGTCGTCCACGGTGACGCGGTTGGCTTCGATGTTGACCGGCTTGTCACGGTCGGCGCGTTCGGCGTGGGCGAGCGGGCTGGCGAGGAGCAGGGCCAGCAGAAGGGCGGGCAGGCGTGGTGTCATGAGGGGTTCCGGGGGCGGCGCGGCATGCTGACCTTGGCATCGCCGATCAGGGTGAGGTTGCCGAACAGGTTGTCTGCCCGCAGGCCGCGGGCGGTGGCGGTGGACTGGCCCTGGGTGAGCACCACCGGGGTGTCGGTGGCGGCACGGTGGTCGTCGGGCCAGACGGTGAGTTTCTCCGAGGCGAAGGTGATTTCCGGGCGGTCGGCGCCACCCTCGCGGCGGCCGCGCACCTCGCCGCTCATGTCCACCCGCTCGCCGCCGGGGGAGACGTCGGCCTCGGCGGAGGTGAGGCGCAACTGGCGGCCTTCGCTCTGCATGGTGAGGCGGGGCTGCTCCAGCTTGGTGGTGTCGTCCTGCGGGTAGTGGGTGAGGCGTTCGGAAATCAGCTCATAGCGCTGGCGGCCGTCGCTGCCGAAGCCGAGGATGCGGGTCTGTTCGGCGATGAAATCCGGGCCGCTGCGTTGCGCGCCGGCGGCGGCCGGGTCTTCCACCCGGGAGACTCGCTCCAGCCACACTGTGCCGGCGGCGAGCAGGGCGAGGGCGAGCACCGGGTAGAGGCGGTCGATGGAGGCGCGCATGCTCAGTCCAGGTAGCGCTGCAGCATGACATCCAGTTTGCCCTGGGCGGCGAGCAGGAAGTCGCAGGTTTCGCGCACCGCGCCGCGGCCGCCGGGCTGGCTGGCGACGAAGCCTACGTGCTCGCGGACGAAGGCGTGGCCGTCGGCCGGCGTGGCGGAGAAGCCACAGGCGCGCAGGATGGGCAGATCCACCACGTCGTCGCCCATGTAGCCAGCGGCGCTGCGCGGCAGGCCGCGGCGGGCGAGGATGCCGTCCAGGCAGCCGCGCTTGTCTTCGACGCCCATGTGCAGCTCGGCGACGCCGAGGTTGGCGGCGCGCAGTTCCAGCGCGCGGGAGCTGCGGCCGCTGATGATGACGACTTCGATGCCGGCCTGCTGCAGCATCTTCAGGCCGTGGCCGTCCAGGCTGGAGAAGACCTTGATTTCCTCGCCGTTGGGGGTGAAGTAGAGGCTGCCGTCGGTGAGCACGCCATCCACGTCGAAGCCCATCAGGCGTACGGCGGCGGCGCTTTCCCGGGTTTGGTCGGTGCTGCGCATTTCAGATCACCTTGGCGAGCATGAGGTCATGGGTGGTGAGGGCGCCGGCGAGTTCGCCCTGGGCGTCCAGCACCAGCAGCTGGCTGATGCGCAGCCGTTCCATCATCGCGGCGGCTTCCACCGCCAGTGCGCCGGGGGAGATGGTGCGCGGATTGCGGGTCATGACGTCCGTCAGGCTGGCGCTGCGCACGTCCACGCCTCTCTCCAGCGCGCGGCGCAGGTCACCGTCGGTGAAGATGCCCTGCGGCGTAGCACCGGGCGCGGCGATCACCGTCATGCCCATACCGCCGCGGCTCATCGCCAGCAGGGCTGCGCTCAGCGGGGCATCCGGCGGGACGACGGGCACTGCCTCCGCGCCGCGCATCACATCTTCGACATGGGTCAGCAGACGACGGCCAAGGGCGCCGCCGGGGTGCGAGCGGGCGAAGTCGTCGGCGCCGAAGCCGCGGGCGTCGAGCAACGCCACCGCCAGCGCATCGCCCAGCGCGAGGGCGGCGGTGGTGCTGGCGGTGGGGGCGAGGTTGAGCGGACAGGCTTCCTCCGCCACTGCGGCGTCCAGATGCACGTCGGCCTCGCGGGCCAGCGGCGAATCCGGCCGACCTGTCATGGAGATCAGCCGCGCGCCCTGGCGCTTCACCAGCGGGACGATGGTCAGCACTTCCTCGCTGCTGCCGGAGTTGGACAGGGCAATGACCACGTCTTCCGGCGTGATCATGCCGAGGTCGCCGTGAGCAGCCTCGGCGGCGTGTACGAAATAGGCCGGGGTGCCAGTGCTGGCCAGGGTGGCGGCGAGCTTGCGGGCGATGTGGCCGGACTTGCCGATGCCGGTGACGATGACGCGGCCACGGCGCTGCAGGATGATCTCCACCGCGCGCTCGAAGTCCTCGCCGATGCGCTCTGCCAGCGCGGCGACGGCGGCGGCCTCGATGCGCAGGACTTCGCGGGCGAGCGTGGCGATGCGATGCGGCTGGGCGGATTGCGGCGGAAGTGGGGTCATGGAGGCGCTGCGGTTAAACTGGCGCGCAATGCGCCGAAAGGCCGGCAGCGCGGCGATTCCCATGGGCGCGGCCAGTCCGGTAGCCCGCGATTGTATAACAGTCGGGTCTCCCGCCGGGGGAGGCCCAGTTGCCGGAAGCCGAAGGCGCCGATGCTGAATACCCTGGATTTCGTCCTGCTGCTGCTGGCCGCGGCAGTGGTTGTGGTGACCCTGTTCCGCAGCCTCAACCTGCCACCGGTGCTGGGCTACTTGCTGATTGGCGCGCTCGGCGGCCCGCACGCGCTGGACCTGCTGCACGAGCCGGCCACGGCTCAGCATTTGGCCGAGTTCGGCGTCGTCTTCCTGATGTTCTCCATCGGCCTGGAGTTTTCCCTGCAGCGGCTTTACGCGATGAAGCGCATCGTGTTCGGCTTGGGGGCCGCGCAGGTGCTGGGTACGACGCTGCTGACCATGGTTTTCGGCCGCCTGGGCGGACTGGGCTGGGGCGCCAGCTTCGTGCTTGGCGGCATCCTGGCGATGTCTTCCACCGCCATCCTGTCCAAGCTGTTGACCGACAGGCTGGAGCTGGATCGCCCGCATGGCCGCGAAACCATAGGCGTGCTGCTGTTCCAGGACCTGGCTGTGGTACCGCTGATGATCATGCTGCCGGCGATGTCGCGGCCGCCGGAGGCGCTGCTGATGACGCTGGGGCTGGCGACGGTGAAGGTGGTGGTGCTGCTGGCGTTGGTGCTGGGGTTCGGCCAGCGGTTGATGCACCGCTGGTTCACCGTGGTGGCGCGGCGCAAGTCCGGCGAACTGTTCATGCTCAACGTGCTGCTGATCACCCTGGGGCTGGCGTGGCTCTCGGACCTGGTGGGGCTCTCGCTGGCGCTGGGCGCCTTCCTCGCCGGCATGCTGATCTCGGAAACCGATTACCGCTACCAGGTGGAGGAGGACATCAAGCCCTTCCGCGACGTGTTGCTGGGCTTGTTCTTCGTCACCGTCGGCATGTTCCTGGACGTGGGAGTGATCCTGCGCAGCCTGCCGGCGGTGTTCGGCCTGTTGCTGGCGCTGCTGCTGTGCAAGTTCCTGATTGTCTTCGCCGCTTCCCGCGCCTTCGGCTCGCCGACCGGCACTGCGATGCGCTCCGGCCTGTGGTTGTGCGCCGGCGGCGAGTTCGGCTTCGTGCTTTTGTCGCAGGCGGTGGAGCTGAGATTGTTGCCAGGGGGGATGGAGCAGGCGACGGTGGCGGCGCTGGTCCTGTCCATGCTGCTGGCGCCGTTGATCGTGCAGGTGAGCGACAAGCTGGTGATGCGCTTCGTTGCTTCGGAATGGCTGATGCGCTCCATGGAGCTGACCCGGGTAGCGGCGCAGTCCATCAATACCGAGAAGCACATCATCGTCTGCGGCTATGGCCGCAGTGGCCAGTACATGGCGCGTTTCCTGGAGCAGGAGAACGTCAGCTACATGGCGCTGGATCTGGACCCGGAGCGGGTGCGCGAAGCGCGGGCCGCTGGCGACAGCGTGGTCTACGGCGATGCGGGAAGGCGGGAGACGCTGATGGCGGCCGGCATCCTGCGGGCGAGCGCGCTGGTGATCTCCTTCGCCGAGGTGGAAACCGCGCTGCGGGTCATGCATCACGCCCAGGCCTTGCGGCCGGGCTTGCCCATCGTGGTGCGGGCGGCGGACGAGGCAGAGATGGATAAGCTGTCGGCCGGCGGTGCGGCGGAGGTCGTGCCGGAGGCCTTCGAGGGCAGCATCATGTTGGCCTCCCATGCATTGGCGCTGATCGGCGTGCCACTCAACCGGGTAGTGCGGCGCATCCGCGACATCCGCAACCAGCGTTATGCGCTGATGCGCGGTTTCTTTCATGGCGTGACCGACCTTGGCGAGCCGGACGCGGTCCAGGCCAGGCTGCAGTCGGTCACGGTGCCGCCCGGGGCGCCGGCGGTGGGGCGCTGCATCGGCGATCTCGCGCTGGAGGAGATCGGCGTCGGCGTGTCCGCGGTACGGCGGCGGGGCATACGCGGCGTTTCGCCGGCAGCGGAAACCCGGGTTGAGGAGGGGGACATCCTGGTGCTGGTCGGTCTGCCGGCGGGCTTGGAGGCCGCAGAGGCGCGCTTGCTGAAGGGCGCTTGAGCGGGGCGCCACGCATGGCGTGGTTGCAATGTCTTCGGCATTGTTCAGTGTGTCTGAAAAGACAATATCGTTGCCGCGCTGCAACAGTCCGGCGGACTGCCGGAGGCTGTCTGGTAGACTGCGCGGTTTGCAAATTTTCGACGACGAGCCGTGGCGATCGAAAGCCCTGAACTTCCTCCGTTGGTCAGCCTGAGCGGCGTGCGCTTCGCGTACGGCGAGCGTGAAGTGCTGCGCGGCATCGATCTGTCGGTGCACCGGGGGCAGGTGGTCGCCATCATGGGCGGCAGCGGTTGCGGCAAGACCACGCTGCTGCGCCTCATCGGCGGTCAGTTGAAGGCATCCGGCGGCACCGTCGAGGTGGCCGGCCACGATCTCGCCGGCCTGGGCAACGCGGATCTCTACGCGCTGCGCCGGCGCATGGGCATGCTGTTCCAGTTCGGTGCGTTGTTCACCGACATGCCGGTGTTCGACAACGTTGCCTTTCCGCTGCGCGAGCACACCGATCTGCCGGCCGGCATGGTGCGCGACCTGGTGCTGATGAAGCTGCAGGCGGTGGGCCTGCGCGGCGCGGCGACGCTGATGCCCTCGGAGTTATCCGGCGGCATGGCGCGGCGGGTGGCGCTGGCCCGCGCGGTGGCGCTGGACCCGATGCTGATCCTGTACGACGAGCCCTTCGCCGGGCTGGACCCGATCTCGCTGGGCATCATCGGCCAGCTCATCCGTCGGCTGAACGATGCGCTGGGCGCGAGCTCCGTCATGGTCACCCACGATGTGCACGAGTCGCTGGGCATCGTCGATTACGTCTATTTCGTTTCCGAAGGGCGCATCGTCGCGCGCGGCACGCCGGACGAGATCCGCGCCTCCGCCGATCCCTTCGTGCATCAGTTCGTGAACGCCGAGGCCGATGGCCCGGTGCCCTTCCACTATCCGGCGCCCGCCATCGCCGAGCAGCTCGGCGGAGGGGCATGATGAGCGGCCTGGCGAATTTCCTGCGCCGCATCGGCGCGATGGCGGTGGATGGCGTCTGGCGGCTGGGTTTCGCTACCCGCTTCCTCGGTCTGGTGCTGTTGTATTCCGGCCAGTCGCTGCGGCGGCTGCCGCTGACCATACGCGAGATCTACTTCAGCGGCGTGCTGTCGCTGCTGATCATCCTTGTATCCGGCCTTTTCGTCGGCCTGGTGCTGGGCTTGCAGGGCTACGACATCCTGCAGCGCTTCGGTTCCAGCGACGCGCTGGGCACCATGGTGGCGCTGTCGCTGCTGCGCGAGCTGGGCCCGGTGGTGGCCGCGCTGCTGTTCGCCAGCCGTGCCGGTTCGGCGGTGACCGCCGAGATCGGCCTGATGAAGACCACCGAGCAGCTGAAGGCGATGGACATGATGGCGGTGAATCCCATCGCCCGCGTGGTCGCCCCGCGCTTCTGGGGCGGCGTGATCTCCATGCCGCTGCTGGCGGCGATGTTCTCCGCCATGGGCATCTTCGGCGGCTGGTTGATCGGCGTGGTGTTCATCGGCGTGGATGATGGCGCCTTCTGGTCGCAGATGCAGGCGGCGGTGGATGTGCGCTACGACGTGATGAACGGCGTCATCAAATCCTTCGTGTTCGGCGTCGCGGTATCGCTGATCGCGGTCTTCGAGGGCTACGACTGCACGCCCACGGCCGAGGGCGTATCGCGGGCCATCACCCGCACGGTGGTGAGCTCCGCGCTGGCCATCCTGGCCCTCGACTTCGTACTGACTTCCTTCATGTTCCGGGGACAATGATGAGTCGCAAAACGCTGGATCTTTGGGTGGGGCTCTTCGTCGTTCTCGGCTTCGGCGCCCTGGTGTTCCTCGCGCTCAAGGTGGGCAACTTCTCCGGCCTGGGCGGCAACGCCACCTATTCGGTGGAGGCGCCCTTCGACAACATCGGCGGCCTCAAGGTGAAGGCGCCGGTGAAGAGCGCGGGCGTGCTGGTGGGCCGGGTGGCCGACATCCGTTTCGACGAGAAGAGCTTCCGCGCGATGGTGCGGCTGGATATCGACAACCGCTACGAATTTCCGCGCGACACCATCGCCACCATCCTCACCTCCGGCCTGCTCGGCGAGCAATACGTCGGCCTGGAGCCGGGCGCGGACGAGGCCGTGTTCAAGAACGGCGACCGGGTGCAGATCACCCAGTCTGCCGTCGTGCTGGAAAAGCTGATCGGGCAGTTCCTGTTCAACAAGGCGGCCGAGCCTTCCGCTGAGCCGCAGAAGTGAACCGGTGTCCGCAAGGGAGAAGAGAACGATGAGGAACGCTGCCGCTTCATCCGCCCGCAGCAAAGCGCTGGCGCTGGCCTGTGTCAGCCTGCTGGCGGTCGGGTGTGCCAGCCGTCCGGCCAATCCGGACGATCCGCTGGAGGGCTACAACCGGGCGATGTTCTCGTTCAACGAGCAGGTCGACCGCGCGGTGCTGAAGCCCGTCGCCCAAGGCTACGATACCGTCACGCCCACGCCGCTGCGCATTGCCATCGGCAACGTGTTCAGCAACATCGGCGACGTCTGGATAGGCGCCAACAACCTGCTGCAGGGCAAGCCGCAGGACGCGCTGTCCGACGGCATGCGGGTGCTCGTCAATACCTTCTTCGGCTTCGCGGGCATTCTCGACATCGCCAGCGAGATGGGCTTCACCAAGCATGACGAAGACTTCGGCCAGACCCTGGGCACCTGGGGTGTGGGCGAGGGCGCCTACGTGGTGCTGCCCTTCTTCGGGCCTCGCACGGTACGCGACAGTGCCGGCCTGGCGCTGGACCTCTACGCCGATCCGGTGACCGGCATCAGCGACGTCCCGGTGCGCAACTCGCTCACCGGGTTGCGCGTCATCGATACCCGTGCCCGCCTGCTGGGTACCGAGCGCACGGTGGACGAGGGTACGCTGGACAAGTACGCCTACATCCGCGATTTCTACCTGCAGCAGCGCCGCTACAAGGTGAACGACGGCAACCCGACGAATATGTACGAGGATTTCGACGCCGAGGATGATGCCGCGGCGCTGGGCCGCGGAACCGATGCAGCCGCCCATTCGGCGGTAGAGCGGCTTGAACTGGTCGCGGTGGGGAATGTCGGAGCTACTCCGGCGGCCCTGGCCGCTGCCCCCAGGAATCGGGACACAGAATGAGAAAACTCCTTGCTTGCCTGGCGGTCTTGATGACCGCCCTCCTTGCCCCTGCGCAGGCGGCCGAACCCAATGGTGCGCCGGATGTGCTGGTGCGCGACGTGACCAACGAAGTGCTCGCCATCGTCCGCCAGGACAAGGCCATCCAGGGCGGCGACACCCGCAGGGTGTTGCAGCTGGTGGATGAGAAAGTGCTGCCGCACTTCAACTTCCGCCGCATGACCATGCTCGCCGTTGGCCGCGACTGGCGCAGCGCCTCGCCGGACCAGCAGCAGGCGCTGACCGACGCTTTCCGTACCCTGCTGGTGCGCACCTACTCCAATGCGCTGACCCAGTACCGCGACCAGACCATCGACTTCAAGCCGCTGCGCATGGCGCCCGCCGACACCTCGGTACAGGTGCGTACAGAAGTCCGCCAGCCCGGCGCCCAGGCCATCGGCATCGACTACATGCTGGAGAAAGGGAACGACGGCTGGAAGGTGTTCGACGTCATCGTCGCCGGCGTCAGCCTGGTGACCAACTACCGGGGCACTTTCGCTCAGGAGATCCGTACCGGCGGCGTCGATGGCTTGATCCGCTCGCTGCAGGAAAAGAATCGCGCGCTCGAAAGCGGCAAGGCCGGCGCATGAGCCTGTCCGGCCTTTTCCTGGCGACGGTGCGGGTGGCGCGGTGAACGAGGCGGGCGTGCTGCGCCTCAATGGCCCGCTGACCATGCGGACCGCGCCGGAAGTTCTGCAGCGTGGGCGGGATGCTGTTGCCGCCGGAGACGTGGTGATAGACTTCGCCGCCATCGCCGAGGCGGACTCCGCCGCCCTGGGCTTGCTGCTCGACTGGCTGCGCGCCGGTCGCGAAGCCGGTCACCAGGTTCAGGTGCGCGGCCTGCCCCGCGGCCTGCAAAGCCTCGCCGAACTCTACGGTATCCAAGACCTCCTGCCTCTGGCCCCCTGAAAGCTGTTTCGATGACCCTGCCCGCAATCCGCATTTCCGGTGTCACCAAGCGTTATGGCACGCTGCAGGCGCTCGGCGGGGTCGATCTGGAAATCGAGCAGGGCGAGTTCTTCGGCCTGCTCGGCCCCAACGGTGCCGGCAAGACCACGCTGATTTCCGCCCTCGCCGGGCTGGTGCGACCGGATGACGGTACGCTGGAAGTGATGGGGCACGATGTGGTTTCCGACTACCGCAACGCCCGCCGTCGGTTGGGCGTGGTGCCACAGGAATTGGTGTTCGATCCCTTCTTTTCGGTGCGCGAGATGTTGCGCATCCAGTCCGGCTACTTTGGTATCCGCGGCAACGACGACTGGATAGACGAGATCCTCGCCAGCCTGGACCTGACCGCCAAGGCGCACCAGAACATGCGTGCCCTGTCCGGCGGCATGAAACGCCGGGTGCTGGTTGCCCAGGCGCTGGTGCATCGGCCGCCGGTCATCGTGCTGGACGAGCCCACCGCCGGTGTGGATGTCGAACTACGGCAGGGGCTGTGGCAGTTCATCCGCAAGCTCAATCGCGACGGCCATACCATCGTGTTGACCACCCATTACCTGGAAGAAGCGGAAACGCTATGTGGCCGCATCGCCATGCTGAAGGGCGGCCGGGTGGTGGCGCTGGACTCCACCGCCAACCTGCTGCAGCGCTTTGCCACCCATACGCTGAGCGTGCGGGTGGCGCGGCCGGAAATCGCGGCGAGCCTGGGGGGCGTGAATGGCGAGGCGGGCTGGATGGAGTTTGCCTTCGAGGGCTATCTCGAAGTCGAGACGCTGCTGACGCGCTTGCGCGAGGCGGGCGCCGGCCTGATCGAGATGCGGCTGGGCGAGCCGGACCTGGAGCGGGTATTCGTCGAGGTGATGCACAGTGCCTGAAGTGTCGCAACACTCCAGCCATCCGGCCGACCTGCCTCCGGTGGGGCGCGAAGTGCCGCTGGCCGGCTTCCGCACCCTGCTGTACAAGGAAGTGCTGCGTTTCTGGAAGGTGGCTTTCCAGACGGTGGCGGCGCCGGTGCTCAACGCGGTGCTCTTCCTGCTGATCTTCGCCCATGTGCTGGATCGCCATGTGACCGGCTACGGCGAAGTGGATTACACCGCCTTCCTGGTGCCTGGCCTGGCGATGATGTCGCTGCTGCAGAACGCCTTCGCCAACAGCTCCTCTTCGCTGATCCAGAGCAAGATCACCGGCAACATCGTGTTCGTGCTGCTGCCGCCGCTGTCCTACCGCGAGTTCTATTCCGCTTACGTGATCGCCTCGGTGCTGCGTGGCCTGTTCGTCGGCGTCGGCGTGCTGCTGGTGTCCATCCCCTTCGTCCATCTGCCGCTGGCGCATCCGCTGTGGGTGTTGGCGTTCGGTGTGCTCGGGGGCGCTTTCCTCGGCTCGCTGGGCGTGATCGCCGGTATCCAGGCAGACAAGTTCGACCAGCTCGCCGCTTTCCAGAACTTCCTGATCATGCCGCTGACCATGCTTTCCGGCGTGTTCTACTCCATTCATTCCCTGCCGCCGCTGTGGCAGGATGTGTCCCACGCCAATCCGTTCTTCTACATGATCGACGGCTTCCGCTACGGCTTCTTCGGCCAGTCCGACGTCTCGCCGTGGCTCTCCCTGGCCGTGGTCGGTTTCTGTTTCGTTGCGCTCGCAGTGCTTACCCTGGCCATGCTCGCCCGGGGCTACAAGCTGCGTGCATGAGGTGATCAAGACATGTTCGACGCGAATGAAATCAAGCGCCTGATCGGTGCAAGCCTGCCCTGTGACTTCGTCGCCATCGAGGGCGACGACGGAGTTCACTTCACCGGTATCGTTGTCAGCGCAGCCTTCGAGGGCAAGCCCATGGTGCGTCAGCACCAGGCAGTGTATGCCTCGCTGGGGGCGCTGATGGGCAACGAAATCCACGCCCTGCAGTTGCAGACCTACACGCCGGCCAAGTGGGAAACGGTGCGCGGCGAACTCGGTCTCTGAACGGAATCTAGATGGATAAATTGTTGATCGCCGGTGGGCGCCCGCTCGCTGGCGAAATCGCCATTTCCGGCGCCAAGAATGCGGCGCTGCCCATACTCTGCGCCGCGCTGCTCACTCGCGAGCCGGTGACCTTCACCAACGTTCCCCGCCTCAATGACATCGCCACGCTGCTCAAGCTGCTGGCGCAGATGGGCGTGAAGGTGGAGCGCGGTGCCGGCGATGAGGTGACGCTGGATGCGTCCGGTCTGGACAATCCGCTGGCGCCTTACGAGATGGTGAAGACCATGCGCGCCTCCATCCTGGTGCTGGGGCCGCTGGTGGCGCGCTGCGGCGAGGCCAGGGTTTCGCTGCCGGGCGGCTGCGCCATTGGCGCACGTCCGGTGGACCAGCACATCCGCGGCTTGCAGGCGATGGGCGCCGACGTGCGGGTGGAGCACGGCTACGTGCAGGCCAGCGTGCCGCGCCTGAAGGGCGCGAGGCTGTTCACCGACATGGTGACGGTGACCGGTACCGAGAACCTGATGATGGCGGCCTGCCTGGCCGACGGCGAGACAGTGATCGAGAACGCAGCCCGTGAGCCGGAAGTGGTCGATCTCGCCAACTGCCTGGTCGCGATGGGTGCGCAGATTTCCGGCGCCGGTTCGGACGTGATCCGCATCCGCGGCGTCGAGCGGCTGCACGGCACGACCCACCGCATCATGCCGGACCGCATCGAGACTGGAACCTACCTGTGCGCGGCGGCGGTGACCGGCGGCGAAGTCCGGCTTACCGGCACCTCGTCCTGCTACCTGGATGCGGTGGTGGACAAGCTGATGGACGCTGGCTGTGATGTCGTCAGCGAACGCGATGCCATCCGTATCAAGTCTCCGGCCCGACTCAACTCGGTGAGCCTGCGTACCGCGCCCTATCCCGCCTTCCCCACCGACATGCAGGCCCAGTTCATGGCGCTGAATTGCGTGGCGCAGGGGGCGGCAATGATACGGGAGACCATCTTCGAGAACCGCTTCATGCACGCGGTGGAATTGCAGCGCCTGGGTGCGGATATCCGCATCGACGGTAATACCGCGGTGGTGCATGGTGTGGAGCGGCTGCAGGGGGCGACGGTGATGGCGACCGATCTGCGTGCCTCCGCCAGCCTGGTGATCGCCGGCCTGGTGGCCGAGGGTGAGACCACGATAGAGCGCATTTACCACCTTGATCGCGGCTATGAGCGCCTGGACGACAAGCTGGCCGCGCTGGGCGCCAGCGTCCGGCGTCTGAGCTGAACGCGATCCCCGCCGTTGCGGCGCGGCGGTGCTTGCAGCCACCGCGCCCGCGACCGGCATCAGAGGTCGTACTGGCCGGCCGCTTCCGGCTGCCAGGTGACCTCCAGCACCTTGAGGCGGATGGCCTTGCCGTCCGGCGTGGCCCAGTCGATGCTCTGGTTGGCCGACAGGCCGAGCAGGGCGGCACCCGCCGGGGTGAACACCGAGACCTTGCCGACCGCGGCGTCGGCTTCGCGGGGATAGGCTAGCGTCAGCTCATATTCGCGGCCGGTGTTTTCCTCGCAGAAGCGGGCACGGCTGTTCATGGTGATGACGTCGGCCGGCATGTCCTCCGGCTCGCGCACGTCGGCGCGCTCGAGTTCGTCGCGCAGGGCATCGAGATCGCCGCGGGCGCGGGCCGCCGGGGCGAACAGCAGTGCCTCCAGGCGTTCGAGGTCGCGGGACGAAACGATGATTTCCGGTTTCATGGTTCTGCTCCTGGGTAATGAAGTCGAGAGCCCGCATCGCGATTATGCGATACGGGAAGATTCGAGCGGATTACGGGGGCGGGGAGTCCGCCGGAAAAAGTAAAAGGCCGAACCGCCGTCGGCGGTTCAGCCAGTGGGTCGGAGGCTAACAGAAGCCACCGCGGGTTACAATGTCGGCCCAATCCCCGCAAGGTTTTCGTCCGTGTCCAGCATCACCCTCGCCCTGTCCAAGGGCCGCATCTTCGAGGAAACGCTGCCGCTCCTGGCTGCCGCCGGCATCGTGCCGACCGACAATCCCGAGTCTTCGCGCAAGCTCATCATCGGCACCAACCGGCCGGACGTGCGCCTGGTCATCGTGCGCGCCACCGATACGCCGACCTATGTGCAGTACGGCGCCGCGGACCTCGGCATCGCCGGCAAGGATGTGCTGCTGGAGCATGGCGGCGCCGGCCTGTACCAGCCGCTGGACCTCAATATCGCCCGCTGCCGCCTGTGCGTTGCTGCGCCCAAGGGCTTCGATTACGCTGCGGCCACGCGGCCTGGCGGACGCATCCGCATCGCCACCAAGTACATCGACAGTGCCAAGGCCCACTTCGCCGGCAAGGGCATGCATGTCGACCTGATCAAGCTGTACGGCTCGATGGAACTGGCGCCGCTGGTCGGCCTGGCCGACGCCATCGTGGACTTGGTGTCCACCGGCGGCACCCTGCGCGCGAACAACCTGGAGGAGGTGGAGGAGATCATGGACATCAGCTCCCGCCTCATCGTCAACCAGGCCTCCCTGAAGCTGAAGCGTGACCTCATCCAGCCAGTGCTGGAGGCCTTTGCCGGAGCCGTGAAGCCATGAGCAAGACCGCCATCCGCCGCCTGGATGCCCGCAATCCCGGCTTTTTCGCCGAACTGGATGCGCTGCTCGCCTTCGAGTCGGAGGCGGATGAACGCATCGACAACGCGGTGACCGAGATCCTGCGCGGCGTGCGTACCACCGGCGACACCGCGGTCATCGAGTACACCCGCCGCTTCGACCATCTCGATGTGCACGACATGGCAGCCTTGGAACTGCCCAGGCATGAGCTGCAGGCGGCGCTGGCCAGCCTCTCCGCCGCCCAGCGCGATGCGCTGGTGATCGCCGCTGAGCGGGTGCGCAGCTACCACGAGCGGCAGAAGGCGGAGTCCTGGGAATATGTGGAGGCGGACGGCAGCCGGCTGGGGCAGAAGGTGACGCCGCTGGACCGCGTCGGCCTTTATGTGCCGGGCGGCCGCGCCTCCTACCCGAGTTCGGTGCTGATGAATGCGATTCCGGCCAAGGTGGCCGGCGTCGGCGAGCTCATCATGGTGGTGCCGACGCCGCGCGGCGAGAAGAATCCGCTGGTGCTCGCGGCGGCCGAGATCACCGGCGTGGACCGTGTCTTCACCATAGGCGGGGCGCAGGCGGTGGCTGCCTTGGCCTACGGTACCCAGACCATTCCGCAGGTGGACAAGATCGTCGGCCCGGGCAACGCCTTCGTCGCCGAGGCCAAGCGCCGGGTGTTCGGCGCCGTGGGCATCGACATGGTGGCCGGGCCGTCCGAGGTGCTGATCATTTCCGACGGCAGCGGCCACGCCGACTGGGTAGCGATGGACCTGTTCGCCCAGGCGGAGCACGACGAACTCGCCCAGTCCATCCTGCTGTGTACCGATCTGTCCTTCATCGATGCGGTGCACGAGGCCATAGACCGGCTGCTGCCGACCATGCCGCGCCAGGAGACCATCGCGAAATCGCTGGCCAACCGCGGCGCGTTGATCCATGTGGACAGCCTGGAGCGGGCCTGCGCCATCGCCAACCGGATCGCGCCGGAGCACCTGGAGCTGTCGATGGAGAAGGCAGAGCAGTGGATAGACCAGATTCGCCACGCCGGCGCCATCTTCGTCGGCCACTGGGCGGTGGAGGCGCTGGGCGACTACTGCGCTGGCCCCAACCACGTGCTGCCGACCATGCGCAGCGCGCGATTTTCTTCGCCGCTGGGCGTGTATGACTTCCAGAAGCGGACCAGCATCGTCCATATCTCGGAGGCTGGCGCCCAGCATCTGGGCAGGGTCGCTTCAGTGCTGGCCCACGGCGAAGGCTTGCAGGCTCATGCCCGTTCGGCGGAGATGCGGCTCAAGGTTTGAGCCTGCGCTTGATGCTTGCTTGATGTTACGGCCCTGCAATTGCGGGGCCGAGTTCCTTTCAGGCCAGGATCTCGCCTAGCGCGGCCAATAGCGCGTCGCACTGCGCATCGGTGCCTATGGTGATGCGCAGGAATTGATCGATGCGCGGCGCGCGGAAGTGGCGCACGATGATCGCCCGCTCGCGCAGCGCGGCCGCCAATCCCGCGGCGTCGTGCCGGGGATGGCGGGCGAATACGAAGTTCGCCACCGACGGCAGCACCTCGAATCCCAGTTTCGCCAGCTTCTCGGCCAGGCGGCTGCGGCTGGAAATTACCCGTTCGCAGCTGTCGCGGAAGTAGGCTTCGTCTTCCACGGAGGCGACCGCGCCAGCCAGCGCCAACCGGTCCAGCGGGTAGGAGTTGAAGCTGTTCTTCACCCGCTCCAGCGCTTCGATCAGATCCGGATGGCCCACGGCGAAGCCCACCCGCAGGCCTGCGAGGGAGCGGCTCTTGGAGAAGGTCTGCACCACCAGCAGGTTGGGATAGCGTTCGACCAGCGGGATTGCGCTCTCGCCACCGAAGTCCACATAGGCTTCGTCCACCAGCACTACCGCATCCGGGTTGCTGGCCACGATACGTTCCACGTCCGCCAGGGCGAGCAGGCGGCCGGTCGGGGCGTTGGGGTTGGCGAAGATGATGGCACCCGCCCGCCGGCCCGCCGCCGGCATGTAGTCGCCAGGCTTCAGGCTGTAATCCTCGGCCAGCGGGATGGTCTCGTAGGCGATCTCATAGAGGCCGCAATACACGGGGTAGAAGCTGTAGGTGATGTCGGGAAACCACAGCGGGTCGTCCTGCTTCAACAGGGCAAGGAAGGCGTGGGCCAGGACTTCGTCCGAGCCGTTGCCGACGAAGATCTGCGCCGGGGTGAGCTTGTGGCGCTGCGCCAGCACGGCCTTCAGCTTGTCTGCATTGGGGTCGGGGTAGAGGCGCAGGCTATCGTCCGCTGCTGCGCGGATCGCTGTGAGCGCCCGCGGTGACGGGCCGTAGGGGTGCTCATTGGTGTTGAGCTTGATCAGCTTGTCCAGCTTGGGTTGCTCGCCCGGCACATAGGGCGTCAGGCTGCGGACGATGGGGCTCCAGTAACGGCTCATGGTGGCTTGGTGGGTCCGAGTGCGAGAGGGGCGGGAGGCGCCGCCAAGCCAGACGGCGGTGGCGTGGCTAGGCGCGAAACCCCGCGCCAAGGCGGGTTTTGCCTGCTGCTTGCTTTGCTGCTGCAGAGCCGGGCGATGTTATCATGACCCCCGATTCCCACCCGTAGTGATGTTTCAAGCCATGCGGCAAGCAGACGTAAAGCGCGACACCCTGGAAACCCGGATCTCCGTCCGGATCGACCTCGACGGTACCGGCAAGGCCACGCTGGCCACCGGGGTGCCCTTCCTCGACCACATGCTGGATCAGATTGCCCGTCATGGCGCCATCGATCTCGACGTGAAGGCGGAAGGCGATGTGCATATCGATGACCACCATACCGTGGAGGACGTCGGCATCACGATGGGGCAAGCCTTCGCTCGCGCCCTCGGCGACAAGAAGGGCATCCGCCGCTATGGTCATTCCTACGTGCCGCTGGATGAGGCGCTGTCGAGGGTCGTCGTCGACTTTTCCGGTCGCCCGGGGCTGCACTACTTTGTCGAATACACCCGTGCGCGTATCGGCAATTTCGATGTGGATCTGGCGCGCGAGTTTTTCCAGGGCTTCGTGAACCACGCCGGCGTCACGCTGCACATTGATAACCTGCGTGGCGACAACGCTCACCACCAGTGTGAAACCATTTTCAAGGCTTTCGGGCGGGCGCTGCGCATGGCCGCCGAACGTGACGAGCGCGCCCTCGGCGCCATTCCCTCTACCAAGGGGGCGCTCTGAGCAGCGCGGGCTGAGCAGACGCACCTCTTCTTCCAGACAGACGGATTCCAGCGATGACCAGCGTGGCCATCATCGATTACGGCATGGGCAATCTGCGCTCGGTCGCCAAGGCAATCGAACATGTCGCCCCGGAGAGGGAGGTGGTGGTGACCTCCGATCCCGGAGTAGTCGCAGCCGCCGAACGTGTCGTCTTTCCTGGTCAGGGAGCGATGCCGGACTGCATGCGCGAGCTTGATCTGCGTGGCCTGCGCCCGGCGGTGCTGCAAGCGGCGGCAAGCAAACCCTTCCTTGGTATCTGTATCGGCCAGCAGATGCTTTTCGAGCACAGCGAGGAAGGTGACGTGCCCGGGCTGGGCGTGCTGGCTGGCAAGGTGGTGCGCTTCCCCGAGGCGCGCATGGCGCTGGCCGACGGTGCCCGCCTGAAGGTACCGCACATGGGTTGGAACGAAGTCTGGCAGCGGAAGGTGCAGCACCCGATGTGGGAAGGAATTCCCGATGGCGAGCGCTTCTACTTCGTTCATAGCTACTTCGTGTCGCCGGCGGAGGGGGCTGTGACGGCTGCCGAAACCGACTATGGCCTGCGCTTTACCAGTGCGGTAGCACGGGCTAATATCTTCGCGGTCCAGTTTCACCCGGAAAAGAGTGCGCAAGCAGGTTTGCAGCTGCTTTCCAACTTCATACGCTGGGCGCCCTGAGCGCAACCGGTTCCTTTCTTCATTCTTATAGTTTCACATCCCGGTATGTTGCTGATTCCCGCCATCGACTTGAAGGACGGTCACTGTGTACGCCTGAAGCAGGGCGAAATGGACGGTGCAACGGTCTTCTCCGAAGACCCGGCCGCCATGGCGAAGCACTGGCTGGACCAAGGCGCGCGCCGTCTGCATCTGGTCGACCTCAACGGAGCCTTCGCCGGCAAGCCCAAGAACGAAGCAGCCATTCGTGCGATCACGCAGGTCGTTGGCGACGATATCCCGGTGCAACTCGGTGGCGGTATTCGTGATCTCGACACCATAGAGCGCTACCTGGACAACGGTATTACCTACGTCATCATTGGTACCGCGGCGGTGAAGAACCCCGGGTTCCTGCACGATGCCTGCGGTGCCTTCCCAGGTCACATCATCGTCGGTCTGGATGCGAAGGACGGCAAGGTTGCCGTGGATGGCTGGTCCAAGATGACCGGCCATGACGTGGTCGACCTGGCGAAGAAGTTCGAGGACTACGGTGTCGAGGCCGTGATCTACACCGACATCGGCCGCGACGGCATGCTCTCCGGCGTGAACATTGAGGCCACCGTGCGCCTGGCGCAGGCGCTGCGCATCCCGGTGATTGCCAGCGGCGGCATCGCTTCGGTGACTGACATCGACGCGCTGTGTGCGGTGGAGGCGGAAGGCGTGATGGGGGCCATCACCGGCCGTGCGATCTACGAGGGCACCCTGGATTTTGCCGCAGGTCAGGCGCGCGCCGACGAACTCAACGGCGCCGCTTCCTGATGCTCGCCAAGCGCATCATCCCTTGCCTCGATGTGAATGCGGGGCGCGTGGTGAAGGGCGTCAACTTCCTGGAACTGCGTGACGCCGGCGATCCGGTGGAGGTCGCCCGGCGGTACGACGAGCAAGGCGCAGACGAAATCACCTTCCTTGACATCACCGCCAGCTCCGACGACAGGAACATCATCCTGCACGTCGTCGAGCAGGTCGCCGACCAGGTCTTCATTCCGCTGACGGTGGGCGGTGGCGTGCGCACGGTGGAAGATGTACGCCGCTTGCTGAATGCCGGTGCGGACAAGGTCAGCATCAACACCGCGGCGGTGAACAATCCGCAGGTGGTGCAGGAGGCCAGCGACAAGGTGGGCAGCCAGTGCATCGTGGTCGCCATCGACGCCAAGCAGACCGCGCCGGGCAAGTGGCAAGTGTTCACCCATGGCGGCCGCAACAACACTGGGCTGGATGCGGTCGAGTGGGCGCAGCGCGTCGCCAGTCTCGGCGCCGGCGAAATCCTGTTGACCAGCATGGACAGGGACGGCACCAAGGCGGGTTTCGACCTTGGGCTTACCCGGGCGATCGCCGATGCGGTTGCGATCCCGGTAATCGCCAGCGGCGGCGTGGGTTCGCTTGAGCATCTGGCCGAAGGCGTTTCCCAGGGGCGTGCGGATGCGGTGCTTGCCGCCAGCATCTTCCATTTCGGCCAGCACACGGTGCGGGAAGCCAAAGAGTTGATGCGTGAGCGGGGAATCGAGGTCAGGCTGTGAGTGCGAGTACCAAGTGGTTGAATGAGGTCAAGTGGGACGAGAACGGGCTGGTGCCGGTTATCGTGCAGGAAGCCTCAAGCGGCGACGTGCTGATGTTTGCCTGGATGAACCGCGAGGCCCTGCAGCGTACGGCAGAACTGCGTGAGGCGGTGTATTGGTCGCGCTCGCGGCGCAAGCTGTGGCACAAGGGCGAGGAGTCCGGCCACGTGCAGAAGGTCCTGGATATCAGGGTCGATTGCGACAACGATGTCGTGCTGCTCAAGGTCGAGCAGGTGGGCGGCATTGCGTGCCACACCGGGCGGCACAGCTGCTTCTTTCAGCGTTATCTCGCGGATGGCCGTTGGGAGGCAGTCGAGCCGGTTCTCAAGGACCCGAAGGATATCTACAAATGATCGATATCGAAGTGCTGCACCGGGTGGCAGCCACCATCGCGGAGCGCAAGGGCGCCTCTCCCGAATCTTCTTACGTCTCCAGCCTCTACGCCAAGGGTACTGACGCGATCTGCAAGAAGGTGGCCGAAGAGGCGGCCGAGACCATCATGGCGGCCAAGGACGGCGAGCGTCTGCATATCGTTCGCGAGGTCACCGACCTCTGGTTCCATTCCTTGGTGCTGCTGGGGCACTACGGCCTTTCAGTGGATGACGTGTTGGCCGAGTTTCGCCGCCGTGAGGGTGTGTCCGGCATCGACGAGAAGCGGTCGCGCAAGGGTTGAGAGGCAGCGATGAGCGGATGCATCTTCTGCCGCATCGCTGCCGGTGAGATCCCCGCGCGGAAAATTTTCGAGGACGAGCATGTCCTCGCATTTCATGACATCCAGCCTCAAGCCCCCGTTCATATCCTCGTCATCCCCAAGGCCCATATTCCCTCGATGGCCGAACTGACCGCAGAGCACGAAGCCGCCATGGGACGTGCGATGGTGGTTGCGGGCCGGTTGGCCCGGGAACAAGGCTGTGCGGATGGGTTCAGAACCATCGTGAACACCGGGCGGGTCGGTTTGCAGGAGGTGTATCATCTTCATGTTCACGTGTTGGGCGGGCCGGACCCCCTGCCGCCCATGCTGAAGCGTTAAGGAGAGCAGTATGGGTTCATTGAGCATCTGGCACTGGCTGATCGTGCTGGTCATCGTGTTGCTGGTCTTTGGCACGAAGAAGTTGCGCAACATCGGGCAGGACCTCGGTGGTGCGGTCAAGGGTTTCAAGGACGGGATGAAGGAGGCTGACGGCGCTGCCGATGCCGCATCCCAGCAGAAGATTGCCGGCCATGGCCAGACCATCGATGGCGAGGCGCGGGAAAAGGTCGAGAAGACCCATTCCTGATCTACGCGTAACCCGCGAGGCGAGGGGCGCCCACAGGAGCGCCCCTTCGTTTTCGCAGCGGACCTGAAATCATGTTCGATTTTGGTTTTTCGGAGCTGCTCGTCATCGGGGTGGTGGCGCTGATCGTCATCGGGCCCGAGCGCCTGCCCAAGGTGGCACGCACGGCGGGGCACCTGCTGGGGCGGCTGCAGCGCTACGTTTCGGACGTGAAGTCGGATATCCAGCGCGAAATGCAGCTCGAGGAATTGAAGAAGCTGCAGCAGCAGGTGCAGCAACAGGCCAGCGATCTGGAAAGCTCCATGCGTTCCCAGATGGCGAAAGTGGAGGCTGAGGTGCATCAGGCGGCAGAAGAGGTGCGTGCCGCCCTGCCGGAGGCCGCTGCCCAGGCAGGGGAAGAAGTGGCTGCAGTGCCGGTTGAGGAGGCTGCGGCCGTGCCGGTCGAGCCCAGCCCTCAGCTCGAGCTTGGCCTTGGAAACGATCAGGCCAAGGTGCCTGCGGCCTTGTCGGCCAGCGAAACGCCCAAGATTGCGGACAAGGCATGAGCGAGCAGCACGAGACTTTCATCGCCCACTTGGTAGAACTGCGTGATCGCCTGCTGCGGGCAATCATCGCCATCGTCGTTGTATTCGTTTGCCTGATGCCCTGGGCCGGTACGATCTACGACCTCCTTGCGATGCCGATGATGCGGACCTTGCCCGAGGGGACGCACATGATTGCGACTGGCGTGGTCACGCCCTTCTTCGTGCCGGTGAAGGTGACCATGCTGGTGGCTTTCGTGATCGCGCTGCCCGTCGTGCTCTATCAGGCTTGGGCCTTTATCGCTCCGGGCTTGTACGCCCACGAGCGGCGGCTGGCGATTCCGCTGGTGCTCGGCAGTACGGTGCTGTTTCTGATGGGGATGGCGTTCTGCTACTTCTTCGTGTTCGGCACCGTCTTCAAGTTCATTGCCGAGTTCGCGCCCAAGAGCATCGTCCCTGCGCCGGACATCGAGCAGTACCTTTCCTTCGTGATGTCCATGTTCCTCGCCTTTGGCATCACTTTTGAAGTGCCGGTTGCCGTCATCCTGCTGGTCAAGGCTGGACTGGTGGAAATCAGCAAGCTGAAGGAAGTGCGGCCTTATGTGATCGTCGGGGCCTTCGTGATCGCCGCCATCGTCACCCCGCCGGATGTGGTATCGCAGTTCATGTTGGCGGTGCCGATGTGCCTCTTGTACGAACTGGGCATTCTCCTGGCGCGGTTCGGCGAGAAGAAGCCGGGCATGGGCACGGCAGTGGCGACGACTGCTGCGATGGACAAGGAACTGGACCGAATCGAGGCGGAAGAGGGGAGGGGCAAGCAGGGCTGAGGCCTTTCCTGCTCCCGTCCCGACGCCTCATTTGTTGCTCAATTGCTGAGGTGGAGGCCGGCGGCCGACCTCCACCTGCAGGTCCAGTTCGTTGTTCTGGCGGCGGATGCGGAAGCGTGCGCTGTGTCCGGGTGGCAGTGCGGCGACAAGTTCGAGCATGCTCTTGGGGTCGGCCACGGTCTTCTCATCCACCGCGACCAGTACGTCCCCCGGCTTGATCCCCGCCTTTTCTGCCGGGCTGCCGCGCAACACCCCCGCGATCAACGTCCCCTCTGTGCTGCCCAGGCCGAAGCTCTCCGCCATATCCGGGGTGATCTCCTGGATCTCCACGCCTACCCAGCCGCGGGTGACCATTCCGGTCGTGACAATCTGCTCCAGTACGTTTCGCGCCAGGGAGACCGGGATGGCGAAACCAATACCCAGCGAGCCGCCGGAGCGGGAATAGATCGCGGTGTTGATGCCCACCAGGTTGCCGCGGGCATCTACTAGCGCACCACCGGAATTGCCAGGGTTGATGGCCGCGTCGGTCTGAATGTAATTCTCGAAGGTGTTGATGCCGAGATGGGTGCGTCCCAAGGCCGAAACGATGCCCATCGTGACCGTCTGGCCGACGCCGAAGGGGTTGCCTATGGCCAGCACCACGTCGCCCACCTTCAGACCCTCGGCACTCGCGAAGGTGATGGCCGGCAACTGGGCTTCCGCCTGGATGCGCAGTACGGCGAGGTCGGTTTCGGGGTCCTTGCCCACCATGCGAGCGGGGAATTTGCGCCCATCGTTCAGTGCCACCTCGATTTCATCTGCGGCGTCGATGACGTGATTGTTGGTAAGGATGAAGCCGTCCGGACTGACGATGACGCCTGAGCCGAGACCCGCGCTGCGTTGGCTGTCATTGTTGCCATTGCCTTGGCGGTCGCCGAAGAAATGGCGAAAGATGGGGTCGTCCAGCAGCGGATGGCGCGGGTTCTGGATGGCCTTGCTGGTATAGACGTGGACGACTGCCGGCATGGAGCGCTGCGCTGCGCTTGCGTAAGAACCGGGTGCAGCGGCGGCGTCGCCGCCATTCTCTTCCGGCGCCTGCAGGATGGCGACCACCGAGGCGGGGGCTGCTTCGCGCAGCCATTCAGGCTTGAGCGTATTCAGAACGAACAGGGCCGCGACGCTGATTGTCACGGCCTGGGCGAAGATCAGCCACAGGCGGCGCATAATGTTGCCCGGTCTAGGCAAGTGGCCGGAGCGGCGCTTGCCGGAGTTGGTAGGTGGAAGAGAGAGGGGATCGCATGCAACTCATCGAGCTGCAAACTCACTTGGATGAACTGCTGGAAGTTCCGCGGCTTCGCGATTATTGCCCAAACGGTTTGCAAGTGGAAGGACGCGCCCGGGTGCTGCGGGTGCTGTGCGGGGTGACCGCCAGCCAGGCATTGGTGGACGAAGCTGTGGCCCAGGGCTATGACGCAATCTTCGTCCATCATGGCTACTTCTGGCGGGGCGAAGATGGCCGGATCACCGGCATTCGCAAGCGCAGGCTGGCAGCGCTGCTGAAGCACGACATCAGCTTGTTTGCCTATCATCTGCCGCTGGATCTGCATCCGGAGCTGGGTAATAACGCTCAACTCGGCAAGCTGATGGGCTGGCACGCCGAATCCCGCTTCGCTGACCAGGATCTGGGATGGCTTGGACGTCCCGCGGTTGCTGCCGGGGAGGAAACCGCAGGCCAACTGGCGCGCTCGATTGCCGCACGGCTGGGCAGAGACCCGCTGCTGGTCGGTCCGGAAGCGCGGCCGGTGCGCAAGGTGGCGTGGTGTACCGGCGGGGCGCAAGGTTACTTCGAGCAGGCTATTGCCGCCGGGGCGGATGTGTACATTTCCGGTGAGCTGTCGGAGCAGACGACCCACCTGGCGCGTGAGGCCGGGGTGCCTTACATCGCAGCCGGCCATCATGCCACTGAGCGTTACGGTGCAAGGGCGATGGCGGAGTACATGAAGAGCACGCTGGGGCTGGAGGCGGTGTTCTGCGATATCGACAACCCCGCCTGAGCGGGGGTAAAGCTGCTCAGGCTGCGGCGTCCGTCTCCTCCGGGGTCGGGCGGTAGGGCCCCAGTTCCATTTCGAGAATAGCTGCGAGCGTCAGGATGTCGTCGATGACATTGAGTGGGAAGCCCTCCCGGGTGCCGTCGCGATTATCGCGCAGCAAGGTCTGCAGATAGGCCTGGGCCTCACGGGTGCCCCAGGTGGCCTGGAGCGCGCTGATGATGTGGGGCATCTGCTCAAGCGTTGCGGTAGCGCGGCGTGCCTGGTCGAAGTTGTCCCAGGTGACGGCTTTCACGTTGAAGGTCTTGTTCAGCTGCCGGGCCAGGCCATCGAACTCGGAGCGCAGCCCCGCTGCCCGGTAGACCTCCAGCAGTTTCAGCCACGGCGTTACCGCCTGCTTAGGGTTGCTGCGGATGAATTCGGCCAGTGTTTCCGCGGCGCCATGCACCCGGCCAAAACTCATCATGATCTCCGCCAGCTCGATTGCGGAGTCATGCTCTTCCACGTTTTCGTCTTCCGGCTCCAGCGGGGCAACCGCTCTGCGCTCTGCCTGCGAGACCGGGCTGCCGTCCCAGTCCAGCGGGGCAACGCCGGAGATGTGGGTCAGCGGCTGGGGGGCGGGCGCGAGTTCGGTGGCGGGTGCCTCCGGAGGCAAGCTGGGAGGCACTTCGGAGAAGGCCGCCTTGGTCGTGGCCGGGAAGACCTCGAGCCGTTTTTCCCGCTGCCTCAGGAACAGCAGGACAAGCAGGATCGCAAGCGCCACCAGCAACGCGGGAATCTGCCAGGCACTGTCGTCATCGGCGCCGTCGGCCGCGGGAGGCGCAGGCAAAGTGGCCTCCGGGGTCGCCGGCGCGGTCGTCGCCGTCTGCGTGTCGGGCGGGTCTTCTTCTGCGGCGGGCGTTGGCGATTCCTCGATCACTGCGGGCGCAGGCGGATCCTCGGCCGCCGGCGGAGTTTCCTCGGGCGGGGGAGAAAG
>Ga0209699_100084_pt1 | contig 114844 bp, 107 predicted proteins | sample SynthPrep_1_END__FD_187204 | JGI IMG/M metagenome (GOLD analysis project Ga0209699, IMG submission 187204) | Synthetic microbial communities from Ohio, USA - SynthPrep_1_END_DS7_MetaG (SPAdes) (version 2) | ecosystem: Engineered > Bioreactor > Aerobic > Activated sludge | place: USA: Ohio...
GGGTGGGGGGTGGTGATCACGTTCTGTCCGGGAACATCGGCTTGCGCCGTGGGTGCCAGTCCCCACAGACCAAGTGCCAGTAGTGCCCATTTGCGGATAACACGATTGCTGTTCATGGCGCTTCCTGTGGCGACTCCGCGTGCAACGCGGTCAACTCAGGGAGGAACGAGCCGAAGGAGGAGGAATTTATGCCGATGTGCGCGCCGGCATAAATTCCAGCGCGGTGCGTTCGTTCTTGGGGCATGCGCTCACGGGAGCGGACGACTGGATGAATGCGGATGAAGTTTTCTCGACGTGGCTTGCTGACGGGGGCCGCAGCGGTGGCTGCGGCAGGGTTGCCCGTTCTGGGATACCAGCGCTATCGGGCTGCCGAGAGGGCCGCGCTGGCCGAAGAGCCCGCGATCGAACCGCCGACCCTGGCGCAGGATCTGCTGGCCGGCCGGCTGGTCGGTATCTGGGATTTCCGTTTGCAGGACGGGGAGGAGGGTTTTGCGGATTTCGCCGGCGAGGGGCTGGAGCTGCTCCTGGATGTCGGGCCTTCGGGGCGGGCGGTGCGCGGCTATCTGGGGCGCCGTCCCTTTCGCGATGGCGGCTTCGAAGTGTTCGGTGATCTGTCTACCGACAAGGGGGCCAACCTGCGCTGGAAGCTCCTCGATGACGCCGGTCAGGCCTATGAATGCACGGCGATCTTCGACGAAATCTGGGGTGTCTGGAGTCGCGGTGGCGGTGCGGCAAGCATCAGCGGCAAGCTGCGGCGGCAGGGCAGCCAGGCGGGGTGGTCGACCCGCCAGGCCGGGTTCCTGGCCACGCGGCGTCCGTTCATCGAGGCGCGCGAGCGACTGCCCTATCATCCGGAACTGCACGCCTGGCTGATCTCTCCCCGGCATCGCCTGTTCCACCAGCTCTGGCATGCCAGTCGTGATCGCTGGCATCGCCTCGATGACGACCGCCGCCAATCGCTGCGCGGGCTGGACTGGCAGCCAGGGCCGCTTGGCAGGGAGCGTGATGCCCGGGGCAAGCATCGCCACCGCAACGGTTCCGGCGAGGACTTCCTGTTCATGCATCGGCAGATGCTGCGCCAGGCCCGTACGTTCCAGGCGCTGCCGGCCTGGAAGCGCTTTCCGCCTCCCAGGCCCTTCATCGGCCATGGCATCCAGGCCTTCGTCGATTACCTGGAAAACAGGGATGGTTATTCGGTGCCGCCAGCCTGGGAGATAAGCGGCGACGATGAGTTCAACCGCTGGTTGCGAGGCGTGAAGAGCAGCGAGGGGTTCTATGGCAATTTCCAGCTGTGGGAGGCCCAGTACCAGAACCCGGATTATCTGGCCACGCTGTGCCTGGGGGAGTTGGGCAGCCGTATCGAACTGGGGCTGCACGACTGGCTGCATATGTGCTGGGCGGCGGTGGGGCGTGACCCGAACAGCCACTACCCGATGCTCTCCGATCGAGCGCCCAACGACTTTGCCGAGCGCTGGTTCCGGCCGCAGAACGACTACCTCGCCGATGCCTTCTCGTCCCATGTGAACCCGGTGTTCTGGGCGTTCCATGGCTGGATCGATGACCGCATCGAGGATTGGTTCCAGGCACACGAACAGGTTCACCCGGGCGAGGTACAGCGCCGTGAAATCAGCGGGGTGCCGTGGTTTGCCAAGGGGCGCTGGGTCGAGGTCGCCGAGCCCTGGCTGGGCCCGGCGCAGGCCGGTTGTGGTGCCTGGGGGCGCGATAACGGCGGTGGTGGCGGCGAGCTGGACATCGAGACGATGAAGCTGGCGCTGCATGTCATTCATGACGCCGACGAAGAGGCCCGGCGTCTGGCCGGGCGTATTCCCCGGCGGCCCTGGTATGGCCGCCACCTGCCGCCAGGGCCCAGGTAGAGGCGAATTCGGTCGCGATTGGTCTGGTGCGGTGCTTGTCCTGTCCAGGTGGTGCGCGCCGATGATGCCCGCGCCAGCGCTTCGGTGCGCATGGCGCACCCTGCGCATCCACCTCCCGAGGCTGAACCGACAGGTATTGGCCCGTTCGCTGGTAAAGAATTCCATGGCCGCATCGTTCATGAAAAGGGCATCCGCGCCGGGTTGCCGAATGCGCTCTCATGAGGACGGAAATGTGGCTGAACTCCCGCTGGTAATCGATCTGGACGGCACTCTGCTTCGCTCCGACATGCTGCACGAGGCCAGCCTGCGCTTCGCCAAACGCAGCCCATGGCGTGTCGCCTCGCTGTTCGGCTGGCTGGCGCGGGGTAAGGCCTATCTGAAGGAACAACTGGCTCGGCAGACACCCTTCGACGTGGAGCACCTGCCTTACAACCCGGAGGTGATGGAACTGATCGAGCAGCATCGCTCCCGCGGCACGCCGGTCGTGCTGGCGACGGCGGCGCACCGGCTGCACGCGGAAAAGATCGCCGATCATCTGCAGGTCTTCGACCGGGTGTTCGCCACGGAGCATGACTGCAACCTCGGTGCCCAGGCCAAGCGCGACCTGCTGGTACGCGAGTACGGCGAGAAAGGGTTCGACTACGTGGGCAATGCCCATGCCGATCTGTCCGTCTGGGCTGCGGCCAACCGCGCTTACGTGGTGCAGCCGCATTCGGGGGTGGAACGCCGTGCCAGGGCGCTGGGTAACGTCGCGCAGGTTTTCAGGAGCGACGACAGCCTGCTGAAGAACTGGCTCAAGGCTCTGCGGCTGCACCAGTGGCTGAAGAACCTGCTGCTGTTCGTGCCGCTTTTTGCCGCGCATCTGGCGACTGACCCTTACAGGTTCATGCAGGTGGCCATCGCCTTCCTGCTGTTCGGCCTCTGCGCGTCCAGCGTGTATATCCTCAACGATCTGCTGGACATCGACGACGACAGACGCCATCCGCGCAAGTGCAAGCGGCCTTTCGCCGCCGGCAAGCTGTCCATACGCTCGGGGTTGCTGGTCTTCCCGATCCTGCTCGCGGCGGCCTTCATCGGGGCCTGGCTATGGCTGCCGCCACCGTTCGGTATGGCGATGCTGAGCTACTACCTGCTGACGCTCGCGTATTCCCTGGGGCTGAAACGGATCATGGCGGTCGACGTCATCACCCTGGGCCTGCTGTACACCCTGAGGATCATCGCCGGTGCCCTGGTGCTCGGTCTGCAACCGACCTTCTGGATGCTGGCATTCTCCCTGTTCATCTTCCTCAGCCTGGCGTTGATCAAGCGTTTCGCGGAGCTGCGCGAAGCGCGCGAGCTGGGCAAGACCGGGCAGGCTTCGGGCAGGGGCTACTTCCCGGCGGATCTGGAGATGATTTCATCCATCGGCACCACGTCCGGCTACCTCGCCGTGCTGGTGTTGGCGTTGTACATCCAGGAGATTTCGCACGCCGCGCTCTACCGCCATCCGGTGATTCTCTGGCTGGCCTGTCCCTTGCTGCTGTTCTGGGTCAGCAGAACCTGGTTCCTCACTCACCGTGGCCTGATGCATGACGACCCGGTGGTGTTCGCCGCGAAGGATCGTATCAGCCTGATCACCGGGGGCCTGTTCGCGCTGGTCTTCTGGCTCGCCGCATGAAGTCGCTCGGCTCCTGGGGGCGCTACCCGCATTACCCGCAGCGACCGATCGCCTGTCACTGGCGGCAGGAGGCCGTGGATCAGGTGCTGGCCTGGCGCGGGCAGCAGGCCGCCGGGCTGCCCTACGGCAATGGCCGCAGTTATGGCGACAGTTGCCTGGCCAGCAGCGACCAGGTGTTGCACATGCGCCCGCTGGCGCGCTTCATCGAGGTCGACTGGCAGCAGGGCCTGGTCACGGTGGAGGCCGGCATGACCCTTGGCGAGCTGCTCCAGCACAGCATCGCCAGGGGCTGGTTCCTGCCGGTCACGCCGGGCACCCGTCTGGCCACCGTGGGCGGGGCGATCGCCAACGACGTACACGGCAAGAATCATCATGTGCAGGGCACTTTCGGCCGCCATGTCGAAGGGCTGGCGCTGGTTCGCAGCGACCTGGGAGCCCTGCATTGCAGCGCGCAGGAGAACCCCGAGCTGTTCAATGCGACGCTGGGTGGGCTGGGGCTGACGGGCGTCATCGTCACCGCGACCTTGCGTCTGCGGCGCATCGCATCCAGCAGGATTCGCCTGCAACAGGTTCGCTTCGCCAATCTCCGTGAATACTTCGCCATCAGCGGCGAGCTGGATGCCCGTCATGAATACAACGTCGCCTGGGTGGATTGCCTGGCGCCCGGGGCGAGCCTCGGGCGAGGCGTGTTCCTCGCCGGCGACCACCATGACCGGGCGCCGTGCAAGCCCCGGCCGGTCACCACGCTGCGCGTTCCCTTCACGCCTCCACTGCCGCTGTTCAACGAGCTGACGCTCAAAGCGCTCAACGGCCTGTACTTCCACGGCAAGGGCACTCGCCCGGAGCGTTTGCAGGACTACGATGCATTCTTCTATCCCCTCGATGGTCTGCTGGAGTGGAACCGGATCTACGGCCCGCGTGGTTTCCAGCAATACCAGTGCGTCATCCCGCCCGCCGAGGCCGAAGACGCCATGGGCGAGTTGCTTGCGACCATCCGTCGACACAACGAGGGCTCGTTTCTCGCGGTGCTGAAGAACTGCGGGAACATCCCTTCGCCGGGGCTGCTGTCCTTTCCCATGCCCGGGGTATCGCTGGCGCTGGACTTCCCTCAGCGAGGGGCTGCCACGCAGACGCTGTTCGACACCCTCGACCGGATCGTGCGTGAGGCCGGTGGGCGGCTCTACCCGGCCAAGGACGCGCACATGAGCGGCGATGACTTCCGCACCGCCTATCCGGCCTGGGAGCGCGTGGAACAGCTGCGCGACCCGGCTCTGCTTTCCCGATTCTGGCAACGAGTGACTCAGCTATGAGCAACATCCTGATCATCGGTGGCACCTCCGCGATCGCCACCGCCTGTGCCCGCCTCTGGGCGCAACGACACGGCCGCTTCATGCTGGTCGGACGCAACCCGGAAAAACTCCGGCAGACGGCAGCCGATCTGCTGGCGCGTGGTGCCACCGAGGTACAGACCCATGTGCTGGATCTGGATGATCTCGACGGCCATGCGGCGATGCTCGACAGCGCCCAGCAGTTCCTGCGCAGGATCGATATCGCTCTGATCGCGCACGGCAGCCTGCCGGATCAGCAGGCCTGCGAGAGCGACGCCGACCTGGCCGTGCAGGCCTTTACCCGCAACGGCCTCAACGTGATCGCGCTGTTGACCCGGCTGGGCAACCGGATGGAGGCCCAGGGCAGCGGCAGCATCGCGGTGATCGCCTCGGTGGCCGGCGACCGTGGCAGGCCCGGCAACTATCTGTACGGCAGCGCCAAGGCGGCGGTCAGCGTGTTCTGCAGTGGTCTGCGTGCGCGCCTGTTCAAATCGGACGTTCACCTGCTGACGGTCAAACCCGGCTTCGTCGATACCCCCATGACGCAAGGTCTGGCGTTGCCAGGTCTGTTGCTGGCCCTGCCGGATCGGGTCGCCATGGATATCGTCCGGGCGCTGCAAAAGCGGCGTTCGACGCTGTATACCCCCTGGTTCTGGGCGCCGATCATGCTGGTCATCAAGTCCATACCCGAGTTTGTCTTCAAGCGGCTTTCGCTGTGAGTCGGCCGTGAGCGAGGCGCCCGTGGAGAGCCCTGCGTCGATCGGCGAAAAGCGCAGCTGGGCCTATCGCGCCGCGATCTATTCCACCCTCCTGTCGGCATTGGGCTATCTGGCCTTTTCGCTCTGGGGGGGCTGGCGGGACGTCGTCGATGCCCTCGGGCGGGTCGGACTGGCCGGGGTATCGTTCGCCCTGGGCATGTCACTGCTCAACTACCTGCTGCGTTTCCTGCGCTGGCAGGGTTATCTGGAAGCGCTGGGGCATGTGCTGGCCTGGCGTACCAGTCTTGCCATCTACCTGGCCGGTTTCGCGCTTTCGGCCACGCCGGGAAAGATTGGTGAAACCATTCGTAGCGGGCTACTCAGGCATCACGGCGTGCCCTACAGCAGAAGCCTGGCGGCCCTGCTCAGCGAACGGCTTTCCGACCTGCTGGCGATCACCGCGCTGGCGGCCATCGGCCTCGGCCACGCGCCGCAGACGCGTCCGGTGGCCATGGCGGGACTGGCCATAATCCTGATCACCCTGTTTCTGTTGTCCCAGCATCGCCTGGTCGGGCGGACATTGCGCTGGCTCGACGCGCGCCGGGGCAGGGCAGTGGAATTGCTGCGCCATGCGCTGACCATGTTGCTGGATGCCCGCCGCTGCCATTCTCCCAGGTTGCTGATCGGCAGCTCGGTGCTGAGCCTCGCCGGCTGGGGGGCCGAAGCACTGGCGTTTCACTGCCTGCTGCAATGGCTCGGGGCAGACGTATCGCCTGGGTTTTCCGTCTTCGTCTACGCGGCGGCCACGCTGGCCGGGGCGCTCAGCTTCATGCCGGGTGGGCTGGGTGGCACCGAGGCGGTGATGGTCGCTCTGCTGCTGGCCAACGGCATTTCTCAGGCCGATGCCATCGCCGTGACGCTGGTCATTCGCCTGGCGACCCTGTGGTTCGCCGTCGGTATCGGCGCGGTTGCGTTGAGTCGCATGGGCGCGGCAAGAAAAGCGGGGTAGGGTGTCGCAGGGCCGCTAGGCGCTGTACGAGAAGTCGTCGAGCGAAGGTCAGGCAATACCGATGGTGGCCCCGCGAAATCGCTCGAAGAAGCGCAGTTTACGCGTTGTAAATGAGCGTTCCGAGAGCGATTTCAACGCAGCACCACGAGCGCAGGCACTTTTCGTACAAAGCCCAGGTCATGTGCACCGCTTCTTTCAGTGCGCACGGCGCACCTACCCAGGCATCGCAATCAATATCTACTCGCTGCTCAGCGCCTTCACCGGATCGAGCCTGGCGGCCTGGCGGGCAGGCATGAAGCCGAAGAGGATGCCGGTCAGCAGAGCGCAACTGAAGGCTGCGAGGGTGGCCAGCGGGGAAAACACCAGCTGCATGCCGGCCAGTCGCAGGCCGCTGCCCAGTGCCCAGGCCAGGGCGATGCCGGTCAACCCGCCCATCACCGACAACAAGGTGGACTCGCTGAGGAACTGGCGCAGGATATCGCCCTGGCGGGCGCCAGTGGCCATGCGGATACCGATCTCGCGGGTGCGTTCGCGCACGCTCATCAGCATGATGTTCATCACGCCGATGCCACCGACCAGCAGCGAGATCGCGGCGATGGCGCCGAGCATCAGCGACAGGCTGTTCTGGGTGCGCGCCTCGGCCTGGATCAGTGCCGCATTGTTGTACAGCTTGTAGTCGCGCACGCCACGGTGCAGGTGCAGCATCAGGCTGTCGATGGCCTGCTCGGTCTGCTTGACGCGGCTGGCGTCCGCCGCGGCGATGGTGACGAACTCCGGCTCCTGTTTGCCAAACAGGCGCACGCTGGCGGTGGAGTAGGGGACGATGATCTGCTTGTCGTTGTCCGCGTCGCCGGAGCTGGCGCCCTTGCCGGCGAGAACGCCGATCACTTCGAAGGGCGTGTTGGCGATCAGGATGAACTGGCCGATGGGGTTTTCCCCACTACTGAAAAGCTGCTCGCGCACGTGCTTGCCGAGCACGGCGACGGCCGCCGCACGCGCTTCTTCCCCGGCGTCGAAGTAGCGCCCCTGCACCGTTGGCCAGTTGTAGATGGCGGGGAAGTCCAGGCCGCTGCCGTGGATGTAAGCCTGCAGATCGACGGCGCCGCGCCGAACCAGCGCATCCTCGCCGTTGACCGGCATGATGCGGGCCACCTGCGGCAGGGTGGCGATGGCCGCGACGTCGTCCAGGGTCAGGATGCCTCTGGGGGCACGTGGGCTGGGCGCGTAGCGGCCAAGGTAGATGAGGTTGGAGCCGAAGGCGCTCATCTGCTCGATCACCTGGCGCTTGCTGCCTTCGCCGATGGCCAGCATGACGATCACCGAAGTGACGCCGATGACGATGCCAAGCAGGGTCAGAGCCGTGCGGAAGGGGTTGAGCGCCATCACCCGCCAGGCGGCCCGCAGCGACTCCGCCAGTTCCATGGCCCAGGCGGAGGCTTCCTGCCTGTCGAGCAGCGCTGCTGCCGAATGATCGTCATTCGGCGTACAAGCCCCGCTATCGCTGACGATCAGGCCGTCGCGTACCTCGATCACACGCTGGGCGCGGGCGGCGACCCCACGATCATGGGTGATCAGGATCACCGTATGGCCCTGGGCGGCCAGTTCGTCGAGCAGGGCCATGACCTGGGCACCACTGTGACTGTCCAGAGCGCCGGTGGGCTCGTCGGCGAGGATGATCTGGCCTCCGTTCATCAGCGCGCGGGCGATCGAGACACGCTGCTGCTGCCCGCCGGACAACTGGTTGGGCCGGTTGCCGCAGCGACTGGCCAGGCCCAGTCGTTCGAGCAGGGCGCTGGCCCGCGCATGACGCTGTGCGGCGGGCATGCCGGCGTAGATGGCCGGCATTTCGACGTTTTCCAGCGCCGAGGCGGAGGGGATCAGGTGATAGCCCTGAAAGACGAAGCCAAAGGCCTCGCGGCGCAATCGCGCCAGGCTGTCGTCATCCAGTTCGCCGACATCACGGCCGGCGAAGCGATAGTGGCCCGAACTGGGCCGGTCGAGGCAACCGAGGATGTTCATCAGGGTCGATTTGCCCGATCCCGAGGCACCGACTATGGCAACGAACTCGCCGGCATGGATGTCTAGGGAGACGCCATGCAGCACATCCACCCTGGGCGACTGGCCACCGCCATAGTGCTTGCGTACCTGCTCCAGGCTGATCAGTGGCGCGTTCATCCTTCGCCTCCGGGGGCTGGGCCCAGCAACAGGCGATCACCTTCATCGAGCCCGGACAGCACCTGCACCGAGAGGCGGTCACGAAGGCCGGTGTGAATCTCGCGCGTTTGCAGATCATTGCCCTTGCCCACCACCATCACGCTCTGTCCATCGGCCTGCAGGGCCGCGAGCGGTATGGTCAGGGTGTCCTGGGCGCGTCCGTCGATGAAGAAGATATGGGTGGTCATTTCCGCCATCAGGGTGTTGTCGTCGTTGTCCACGTCCAGCAGCACGGTGTAGAGCACCACACGGCCACCGGTGCTGCTCTCGGTCGGGCTGCCGCCACCCTGGCTCATCCGCTCCAGCGGTTTGGGCGGTACCGGCAGGATCTGTCTGACCCGGGCTTCCCAGCGCCGTCCTTCGCCGCTGAGGGTGGTGAACCAGGCAGGCATGCCGGGGCGAATGCGCCCTATGTCGGCCTCCGATACCTGCGCCCAGACGGTCATTGGGGAGAGTTTGGCAATGCGCAGAATCAGTGGTGTCTGCTGCTGGGCGTTGAGGGTCTGGCCGACGCGTGCGTCCAGCGCCACCACGGTGCCGGACATGGGCGCGTAGATGCGCGTATAGCCCAGCTCGGCCTCGTCGCTGCGCAGGGTGGCCTCGGCCTGACGGATCTGCGCCTGGAACATGGCGATGCGTGCCTGGGTTGCCTGCATGCGCGTGGCGGCCACCTGCACGTCCTCGGTACGGGTAGCCTGGCGTTCGGCCAGTCGCTGTTGGCGTTGGTACTGCTGCCTGGCCAGTTCGTGCTCGGCACGCTGCTCGGCGAGCTGCGCCTTGAGGTTGTCGATCGAGTAGCGTCCGGCATCGACCCGTGCCTGCTGGGTGGAGGGGTCTATTTCTACCAGCAACTGGCCCTTCCTGACCTCGTCGCCGACGTCCACATGCAGTTTGAGTATCTGCCCGGAGGCCTGTGCGCCAACGTCGACGTAGCGGCGTGGTTGCAGGGTGCCCAGGGCATTGACGCTGCTCTCGATGGCGCCGCGTTGCACGGTGACCGTATCGAAGGGCGCCGTGCCGGCGGGAATGGTCTGCCAGGCACCCAGAGCGAGGAGACAGGCGACAAGGGGAGCCAGCAGCAGAGGGCGGCGCAGGGAAAAGGGCATGATCGACTCCAGAACAGAACCAGGCCTCGAATGAATGGTGAGGTCGCGGTTTTGCAGAAGACGAATGTGGGAGGTGGGGAATTTAGTCGTTACAGCTGGGCGTGGCGACTTTTTACCAGCAGGCGACCATCGCTGGTTCTGCTGATCTGGATCGGTAGTACCTGCGGCAGAACGTCGACGATCCCGGCGAGTTCTCGGGTGTTGTAGATGCCACCGATGCGCAGGTTGGCTGCGGCGCCGTCGGCCAGTTCCAGTGGCGTCTCCAGGTAACGGTTGATCAGTGGGAGGGCCTGGGCCAGATAGAGGTCGTCGAGAATCAGCTTGCCATCGCGCCAGGCCAGGGCCTTGCTGGTATCGCTGGAGCTGATGCGCGGCTGCGAATCGCCCTGGCGATAACTGGCTTGCAGGCCGGGCGTGAGGTTGCTGTCGCCGCTTTGTGCGGTGGTGCGCACCCGTACGGAGCCTTCAGTGACCGTCACTACCACGTTGTCCTGGTATCTGAGCACATTGAAACGGGTGCCGGTCACGGTAATGGTGCTGTCGCCGGCCGCTACCACGAAGGGGTGTTCGCGGTCGTGGTGAACATGGAAATAGGCCTCGCCTCGGTCGAGATTGACTCTGCGCTGATCGCGATAGTTGCTGAAGCTCAGGCGCGTACCCAGGTTCAGTTCCAGGTCGCTGCCATCGGGCAAGGTCACTTGCTGCAGGTGCTGCCCGGTCTGGTAGCGGTGGTAGTCATTGGGCAGCCAGCCGAAGAGCCAGCCGCTGTAGCCGGCCAGTGGTAGCGCCAGTACCAGGGCCGCGGCGGTGCGCAGGGCAGGGTGCCGCCGTCTGCGCGCCGGTATGGCAGGTGATGGTGTCGGCATGGGCATGGGGCTGCCCGCATTCGACGCCGGGTGCTGACGAGGCAATTGCTCGCTGAGCAGCCAGATATCCAGCATCGCCAGGTATTCCTGGGCGTGTCGCGGGTCGGCCTGCAGCCATTTCTGGAAGGCTTCTCTTTCTTCTTCGCTGCAGTCCTCGGCGTTCAGGCGCATGCACCAGTCGGCCGCCTCCTGGAGGAGGCTGTCGTCATCGGCAGGTGGTGGCTGAATGTTCATGAGGATACCAGAGCGAAAAACACATCTTTAATACTGTTGAGAATTATTATAAATTGAGAGAGTTCCATTCTGCCAGTACGGCCTTGAAGAACGGTGGTTCGGAGCAGTCGAGGAGTCGTCTTGGAAAACTACTACCGGGAAATCATCTGCTATCTGACCGCCAGGCTAGGGGACAGGCAACTTGCTGCGGATGTCGCTCATGACGCCTATTTGCGCGTTCTGGAGCGCCCGAGTCAAGATGATATTGCCCAGCCGCGTGCGTTTCTCTACCGCACTGCGCTCAATCTGGTGACTGACGAGCACCGTCGCAATCGTCATCGGCGTGGCGAGGATCTGCTGGTGCTCGATGGCGAAGAGGGCGTGCATTCGCCTTCCCCGCAGCATGAATTCCTGCATCGCGAGCGCCTGACCCTGCTGCAGCGTGCCCTGGCCGAGTTGTCCGAACCCTGTCGGCAGTCCTTCATGCTGCGCAAGCTGGACGGGCTGGGGCATGACGAGATTTCCCGGCACCTGGGCATCTCCAAGGGAATGGTGGAGAAACACATCGTGAACGCCATGAAGCATTGCCGCATTCGCATGCGTCAGTGGGAATCCGATCTCTCCTAAATTTCCCGTTGCCATCCTCGTTCCATGAGCTGACAGGCTCTTGGCCCTACCGGCCGTATGGGCATCTTCGAGGATACATGGCACATGACTCAGACCATTTCCCCATCCGCGATCCACGACCTCATCGGCGTCGGCTTCGGCCCTTCCAACCTGGCTCTGGCCATCGCCCTGGAGGAGCAGGTGTCGAGGCAGGGGGCCGTGAATGCGCTGTTTCTCGACAGGCAGGCGGACTACAGCTGGCATGGCAACACCCTGGTCACCCAGAGCGAACTGCAGATTTCCTTCCTCAAGGATCTGGTGACCCTGCGCAATCCCACCAGCCCTTATTCCTTCGTCAACTACCTGCGCGAGCACGGCCGCCTGGTGGACTTCATCAATCTCGGCACCTTCTACCCCTGCCGCATGGAGTTCAACGATTACCTGCGCTGGGTGGCCGGGCATTTCTCCGATCAGTGCCGCTACGGTGAAGAGGTGCTGGCCATCGAGCCGCTGCTGCGTCAGGGGCGGGTGGAAAACCTGCTGGTTCGCTCGCGTGACAGTCAAGGTCAGGAACAGCAGCGCACGGCCCGTGCGGTGGTGGTCAGTGCGGGTGGCACGCCCCGCATTCCCGCGGCTTTCGCCGAGCTCAAGGGCGATGCCCGAGTGTTCCACCATGCCCAGTATCTGGAGCGTATCAGCCAGCAGCCATGCGCCAGCGGGGCACCGATGCGCGTTGCAATCATTGGCGGTGGGCAGAGTGCTGCTGAAGCCTTCATCGACCTCAACGACAGCTTCCCTTCGGTGCAGGTCGATATGATCCTGCGCGGCTCGGCGCTCAAGCCCGCCGACGACAGCCCGTTCGTCAACGAAGTGTTCGCGCCCGCGTTCACAGACCTGATGTTCAGCCAGGATAACGCCGGGCGCGAACAACTGATTCGCGAGTACCACAACACCAATTATTCGGTGGTGGACATCGATCTGATCGAGCGCATCTACGGTATCTTCTACCGGCAGAAGGTGTCCGGTGTGCAGCGCCACAACTTCCGCAGCCTTTGCGCGGTGGAGCGGGCCGGCGCCGAGGAACAGGGCATAGGGCTGGCGCTGCGCAACCTGGCCACTGGCGAGGTCACCCAGGATCGCTATGACCTGGTGATCCTGGCCACCGGTTACGAACGACAGCTGCATCGCCATCTGCTGGAGCCGCTGGCCGAGTTCCTCGGCGACTATCAGGTGGGGCGCGACTATCGGTTGCAGAGCGACCCGCGCTGCCAGGCGGCAGTCTACGTGCAGGGGTTCTGCCAGGCCAGCCACGGCCTGAGCGACACTCTGCTGTCCGTGCTGCCTGTACGCGCGCAGGAGATCAGCAACTCCCTGCACCGCCATCTTGCAGCGGCGCTGCCGGCACGAAACGCGGCCCTGGCTGCAGCGCTCTGACGTTCCTCCACCCTCTGCGGCGCGGCTGACTCGGTCAGTCGCGCCGTTCGCATTAGAGAGCACACTCCATGCGTGAGCCCCGTTTTCTTACGTGCCTGGCCGGCGCGTTGCTGTGCCTGGCACTGACATCCTGTACGCGGATCGCGTCGACGCCGCAGCCGGCCTTGCAGGCCGATATCCGCTGGACATCCCATGGCATACCGCATATCAGTGCCCGCGACGAGCGCGGCCTGGGCTATGGCATCGGCTATGCCTATGCCCGTGACAACGCCTGTCTGCTGGCTGACGAGATCGTCACCGCGCGCGGTGAGCGGGCACGTTATTTCGGCGCCAGGGGGCAGTCTTCCGCACGACTGGACAACCTGACCTCGGACTTCTTCTTTACCTGGCTCAATGATGCGCAGTCATTGCGCGCCTTCCATGACGCCCAGCCGGCGGCCATCCAGCAGCGGCTGGAGGGCTATGCCGCCGGCTTCAATCGCTTCCTGCGCGAGGCCGACGGACAAACCGTCAGTTGCGTGGGCGAGCCCTGGCTGCGTGCCATCGAGGTCGACGATCTCTTGCGCCTGACCCGTCGCCTGCTGGTCGAGGGTGGCCTGGGGCAGTTCGCCGAGGCCTTGATGAACGCGGCGCCCCCAGGCCATGCCGCGCTCGCTACCGACGCCGCATCTCTGGCCAGGGCCGGCGAACGGCGCGAGCGTGTACGGTTCGACAAGGGCAGCAACGCGGTGGCCGTAGGGCGTCAGCGCAGCCAGGACGGCAAGGGCATGCTGCTGGCCAATCCGCACTTTCCCTGGTTCGGCGGGCTGCGCTTCTATCAGATGCACCTGACCATTCCCGGTCAACTGGACGTCATGGGCGGTGCTCTGCCTGGCCTGCCGCTGATCAACATCGGTTTCAATCGTCATCTGGCCTGGACCCATACCGTGGACACGTCCAGCCATTTCACTCTCTATCGCCTGCAACTCGACCCGCACAATCCCCTGCATTACCTGGTCGACGGTCAGTCACGGCCATTGAGCAGAAAGACCCTGAGCATTCAGGTACGCGATGAGGCGGGCAAATTGTCGACTCTGACGCGTGATGTCTATGAGTCCAGCCATGGGCCTTTGCTCAACTGGCCCGGGATGCTGGACTGGAATGCCACGCAGGCCTATGCGTTGCGTGATGCCAACCTGGGCAATACGCGCGTGCTGCAACAGTGGTACGAGATCGACCAGGCTACCGACGTGGCCGGTTTGCGCCGAACCGTCGAGCGCCTGCAAGGCATCCCCTGGGTCAATACCCTGGCTGCGGACGAGAAGGGCGATACCCTGTACATGAACCAGTCGGTGGTGCCTTACCTGACGGCGGAGCAGTTGCAGGGCTGCGTGATCGCCGAGCTGGCGCAGCGGGGATTGCCCGCTTTGCGCGGCGATACCGACGAATGCGTCTGGCGGGTCGATTCGCGTGCGCCCCAGGCGGGGATCACGCCCGCCGATGAGCTGCCGGTACTGCAGCGCGATGACTACGTGCAGAACTCCAACGACAGTGCCTGGCTCACCAATCCGAGCGTACCGCTGCAGGGCTATTCGCCCCTGGTCAGTCGCGAGGGCAGGCCGCTGGGGCTGCGTGCACGCTTTGCCTTGCAGCGCTTGCAGGGTAGCCAGCCTCTGACGGCCGATGATCTGGTGCGAATGGTCAAGGACAACCGGGTCTACCTGTTCGACCTGCTGCGCGATGATCTGGCGGTTCTCTGTGCGAGCGAGCAGGGCGGGGTGGCGGAGCGGGCCTGCGCCGCGCTGGCGGACTGGGATGGCACAGCCAATGTCGACAGTGGCATGGGCATGCTGCTGTTCCAGCATTTCGCTGCTCGTTTTCTGGCCCTGGGCAATGCCTGGCGGGTACCGTTCGACGCTGCGGCGCCACTGAATACGCCGCGCGGGTTCGATCCGGACGATCCGCGAGTGCGCGAAGCGCTGCGTGAGGCAGCTCGTGAGGTCGCGGCGCTGGGTATCGATGACGGTCGTGACTGGGGCGCTGTGCAGGTCAGCAGCCGTGGCGAAGAACGCCTGGCCGTGCCGGGGGGCAATGGGGAACTGGGGATTTACAACGCCATCCAGAGTCGGCCGGTCGAGCAGCGTCTGGAGGTGGTCGGTGGCAGCAGCTATATCCAGATGGTGACCTTTACCGAGAAGGGGCCTCGGGTTCGCGGGTTGCTGGCGTTTTCCCAGTCTGCCGACCCCGCCTCCCCCCATCACGCCGATCAGACGCGTCTGTTCTCGGAGCAGGATTGGCCCCTGCTGCCCTACGACGATGAGCAGATCGATGCCGATCTCAGGCAGCGCCTGCTGATCCGGGAGTAAGTGCTGGAATCATGCAGGCCAGGCGCCATGGCCCGGCCTGCATTCTGGTGTCACCGTGCATGATCAGGCGTTGAATAAAAATTTTTTTCATCTGCGCCTGCAGGTTTTTCCCATCTCATCCGTCTTACAGAGATGAATACGCAATTTGCGCCTCATGCACCCCTGCCGCCGCTCGCGTGGCACCCACTCCTGGTTTGCCGATGTCCAAGAAGTCCCGTTCCAGAATCTGGTTCCTCGTCCATAGCTGGCTGGCCATGCCGGTCTGGTTTTTCCTGCTGATCATCTGCGTGACCGGCACCCTGGCCACGGTCAGCCAGGAAATCGTCTGGCTGGCCAACCCGGACGTGCGGGCCAGCAAACCCTCTGATGATACGCAGCGCCTCAGCTATGGGCAGGTGCTGGAGGCCATCAACCGCGCCGAACCGGACATCATCGTGCAGTGGATCAGCCGGCCGCAGGAGGATCACTTCGCCCTCACCGCCAAAGTCAGCTATCCGGACGGCACCTCACCGATCCTTTACGTCAATCCCTACTCCGGCGCCATCCAGGGCGTCAGCCCGCAATTCGACTTTCGCCAGTTCACCCGTGCCCTGCACGGTTGGTGGCTGGTGCCGTTCACCAATGGTTTCAGCTGGGGCTGGTACCTGGTCTCGCTGATGGGACTGCCGATGCTGGCCTCGCTGATCACCGGCCTGGTGGTCTACAAGAAATTCTGGAGGGGCTTCTTCAAGCCGACCCTGCGTTTCAATCAGGGCGCGCGCATCTTCTGGGGCGACTTCCACAGGTTGTCCGGCATCTGGTCGATCTGGTTCATCGCCGTCATCTCCATCACCGGTGTGTGGTTCCTGATCCAGGCACTGCTTTCCGACAACCACATTTCCATTTCCACCGAGGGCATACCGCCCGTGGTGGCGCGCGACGAGGTGCCACTGGTCGAGCCGGGCGCCAGCGTGCCGCGCATCGGCCTCGATCAGGCCATCGAGATAGCCGGTGCCAGCATTCCCGGCCTGGAGGCCAGTTTCATCATTCTGCCGGGCAATGCCTACAGCCACATCTCCGTCTGGGGGCGTGGCTGGTATCCGCTGATGTTCCAGAACGCCTCGATAAACCCCTATAACGGCAATGTCGATCAGACCCGCCTGCTGTCGGATCGCTCCACCCTGGAGTTCGTCACCGAGTCGATGCGTCCTCTGCACACCGGCGACTTCGGCGGGCTGTGGCTCAAACTGGTGTGGTTCGTGTTCGGCCTGCTGCTGAGCATGATGGTGCTCAGTGGCCTGCTGATCTGGAGCAAGCGCACCGTGCAGGCCACTGCGGCCCTGGCCAGGCGCAAGCCACGTGCGGTGCGCGAACCCAGGCCGGCACCTATCCGTCTCGATGAAGTCACGGAGGGTCAGCCATGAGCAAGGCTGCGAGCATGCCATCCTCGGCCCTGGGGCGTTTCTGGCACAAATGGCGTTTCCATCTGAATATCCTGCTGGTGATCATCCCGCTGGCCTTCATGCCCAAGTACTTCCAGCAGGTTGCCCTGTTCCGGGGCGACAGCGGTCTCGGCGAGCGGGAGATCGGTGAGGTTCAGGTCGGCCCCTGGAGCCTGCGCCTGGCCGAACTGTTCGAGGAAGCACCGCGTCTGGAAGGTCCGGCCGGCTACATGAAGAGTTTCAATGCGGCGCTGTGTACGGCCTGCATCGGCGAGGTCAAGGCCACCTACCTGCGCATCGGCAAGCCGCGCAGCCTGCGTGCTGCCGGAGCGCTCTTCTTCGGCAGTCCCTACCGCATGGGGGCCAGTGTGCCAATTCCCGCTCGTACCAGGGCCGACGCCGAACTGTGGATCACCATGGAGGGCTGGGACGGTTCCATGCACCAGGCCTCCATCCCGCTGGCGAAGGCCTCGCCCGCGACCCTGACCTGGCTCGACCGACAAGGAGGCAAGCCATGAACAACCTGTATCGACTGTCGCTGCTGATCGCTGCCGGCACCCTGTGCTCGGCGGCCCTGGCCCACAACCCGATCTGCGAGTGCGAAGCCCATGGCGAAGAGGAAATTCTCTGCGTCGGCGGGTTCTCCGATGGCAGCGGTGCGCCTGGCGTGACCCTCGATGTGATCGGCTACGACGAGGAAATTCTCGTGGCCGGCAAGCTCGGCGACGATTCCCGATTGAGCTTCAAACGCCCGGATGGCGAATTCTACGTGCTGTTCGACGCAGGCCCCGGCCATGTGGTGGAAATCGACCATGCGGATATCGAGGCCCCATGAGCGTTCAAGTGATACGTCCCGCCGGTGCGGGGCATGAAACGCTCCACGTGTTTCTGGTCGCGCTGGTTATCGTGCTGCTGGCGGGGGCGGTGGTGGTGTGGCGAGCAGAGCCTGTGCAGAGTGTCGCGATAGCGGCCGACCAGTTCGACGCCCGCCGCGACCTGAGCGCCGCCGAGCAGGGCATCCACACGGATCTGCTGGTCGCCCTCGACGAGATTCATCTGTACCAGGAAGACGAGCAGGCATTGCCCGAACCACAGCGCCTGGCCGAAGAGGGGTTTGCGCCCTTCATCGTCGATGCCAGCGCCGCCAACCGTGGCGGTCACAGCTGGCAACTGTTGCAGGTGGGCACCCTGGCCGCCTATTTCGGTCGCAGCGCGGCCGAGGGTGTCGCCGGCTCGTTCCTCCTGCGCCTCGATGGCGAGCAGACCAGCGTCTGGCTCAATCGTGCCGCCCAGGCCGAGTCCCCCAACGATCTGCGTGACCAGGCGCTGACGGATACCGGTTGGCGCCAGGTGGCCAGCCAGTTCGACGCCGGCGTTACCCGCCAACACCGCCACTGATTCCGGATTTGCTCATGTCGACCCTTCACCGCTCCCCGTTGCGCCGCCGCCTGCTGGCTGCCGTCCTCATCTGTCTTGGTACCGTCATGCTGCCTGGCCTGTCCAGCGCCGCTGAAGGCAAGCGCCTGCGCATCGGCATCACCCTGCATCCCTACTACAGCTATGTCAGCAACATCGTCGGCGACAAGGCCGAGGTGGTGCCGCTGATTCCCGCCGGTTTCAACCCACATGCCTACGAACCGCGGGCCGAGGACATCAAGCGCATCGGTGGCCTGGATGTGGTGGTGCTCAACGGCGTGGGCCACGATGATTTCGCCGAGCGCATGATCGCCGCCAGCGAAAAGCCGGGCGTGGCATTGATCGAGGCCAATGCCGGCGTACCGCTGCTGGCGGCCACGGGCCAGGCCGCGCGCGGTGCGGGCAAGGTGGTCAATCCGCACACCTTCCTGTCGATCAGTGCGTCCATCGCGCAGATCAACACCATCGCCAGGGAACTGGGCAAGCTCGATCCGGACAACGCCAAGGCCTACCGGCAGAATGCTCGTGCCTATGGCAAGCGCCTGCGCTTGCTGCGTGCCGATGCGCTGGGACGCCTCAGTCAGGAGAAGGGCGCCGAGTTGCGCGTGGCCACCATCCATGGTGCCTACGACTACCTGCTGCGCGAGTTCGGCCTGGAGGTGACCGCCGTGGTCGAGCCGGCGCACGGTATCGAACCCAGTCCGAGCCAGTTGAAGAAAACCATCGATCAGCTACGGGAACTGGACGTGCAGGTGATCTTCTCCGAGATGGATTTCCCATCGACCTATGTCGAGACCATTCAGCGTGAGTCGGGCGTGCGCCTGTATCCGCTCACGCACATTTCCTACGGTGAATACACCGCGCGCAAGTACGAGGAAGAAATGGCCCGCAACCTCGATACCGTGGTGCGCGCCATCCAGGAGAACGGCGCATGACCGCTGTCGAGGCCCTGCCGGCCGTGACGGTCAGCGGCCCCTCCATCGACTTCGCCGAGGTCAGTCTCGAACTCGGCCGTACCCGCATCCTCGACCGGATCTCCTTGCAGGTGCGTGCTGGTAGCGTGCATGCACTGGTCGGCCCCAACGGCGGTGGCAAGAGCTCATTGATCAAGACCCTGCTCGGGCAGATGCCGCACCGTGGTGAACTGACCCTGGACTGGCCGGATGCGCCAGGTGTCATCGGCTACGTGCCGCAGGCGCTGGAGTTCGATCGTGGTCTGCCGATGACGGTGGATGACTTCATGGCTGCCATGTGCCAGGTGCGGCCCGCCTTTCTCGGGTTGTCGCGGCGCCATGCGCCGGCCATCGAAGACGCCCTGGCGCGCGTCGGTATGCTGGACAAGCGCAAGCGCCGCATGGGCGCGCTGTCGGGCGGTGAACGCCAGCGTGTACTGCTGGCTCAGGGGTTGGTGCCCGCGGCCCAGCTGCTGATTCTCGACGAGCCCATGGCCGCTCTGGACGAACCCGGCATGCGGGTGTTCGAAAAACTGCTGGTGGACTGGCGCCAGGCCGGGGTGACCGTGCTCTGGGTCGAGCATGATCTGCAAGCGGTCGGGCGCCTGGCCGATCGCGTCACCGGGCTGAATCGCCGTGTGCTGTTCGATGACGCGCCGCAGGTGGCGTTGCAGCCGGACAGGCTGCTGCAACTGTTTTCCAGCCATCCACAGGCTGGCGGGGAGGGCGGCGTATGAGCGCGTTCTTCGAACAACTGCGAGAACTGATCCAGGGCTGGGCCGGTGCTGGCTATCTGCCCGAGGCGCTGGCCTACGGTTTCGTCGTCAACGCCCTGTTCGCCGGTTTGCTGATCGGCCCGGTACTTGGCGGTCTGGGTACTCTGGTGGTGGTCAAGCGCTTCGCCTTCTTCTCCGAGGCGGTCGGCCATGCGGCACTGACGGGCGTCGCCATCGGCATCCTGCTCGGCGAGCCCTACACCGGCCCCTACGGCAGCCTGTTCGGGTACTGCCTGCTGTTCGGTCTGCTGCTCAACTACCTGCGCAACCGCACCGGGCTGTCGCCGGACACCCTGATCGGCGTGTTCCTCTCCGTGTCGCTGGCGGTGGGTGCCAGCCTGCTGCTGGTGCTGGCCGGGCGCATCAATATCCACATCCTGGAGAACGTGCTGTTCGGCTCCGTGCTGACGGTCAACGGCCAGGATCTTGCGGTGCTGACGCTGGTTTCGCTGCTGGTGATGGCCCTGACCATTCCCCTGTACAACCGCTTCATGCTGGCCAGCTTCAACCCGCAACTGGCCCGTGTGCGCGGCGTTGCGGTGGGGCCGCTGGACTACCTGTTCGTCATGCTGGTGGCGCTGGTCACGGTGGCGGCGGTGAAGGTCATCGGCGCCATCCTGGTCGGCGCGCTGCTGGTGATCCCGGCCGCCGCCGCCCGGCTGCTCAGTCAGTCGCTGAAAGGCTTCTTCTGGCTGTCGGTACTGATCGCCACCTTCTGCACCCTGATCGGCATCTTCCTGCCCATCGCCCTGGAGCTGCCGGTGCCCTCCGGTGCTTCGATCATCATCATGGCCGGTATCGTCTTCGCCGGCGCCGCCACCGCCCGCAGTCTGCTGCCGGGTCTCAAGGGAAACCTGGGATGAACAGAGTCCTCCTCAATATCGCCGCTGCCATTGGCTCGTCGCTCGTCGTTTCGATGGCTACTGCGGGTGAGCCCGTGCGTATTCTCGCCAGCCTGCCGATCACCCATGGGCTTGGCGCCGTTCTGCTACAGGGCGCAGAGGCACAGATCGTGCGGGCGGCGCCTGCCAACCTGCCGGCCAGTCGCCAGGCCTCGTTCTTCACCGGGCGAGGTGCTGGTGCTCTGGAAAAGGCGGCAGGCAACGCCGATGCGGTGATCGCGCTGCGTTCGCTGTGGCCGGACGATCCGCTCTATCCGCTGGCCCGTCGCAGCAACATCCGCATCGTCGAAGTGGATGGCGCACGGCCCGTGGATGGGGCGCTGCCCGGCATCGCCTTGCGCCCGCAAGGCGGCAATGCCCTGGCAGAGCAGCCCTGGCTGAGCATCAACAATCTGGGGCGGATGGCTGACGTGATCGCTGCCGATCTCACGCGTCTGAGCCCGAATGATGCCGCACGGATCGCGAGCAACCTGGCAACGGTCAAGCAGCGCCTGCTGACGCTGAGCGCGAGCACTGAAAACCGGCTGGCGGAGCTGGACAACCTCGCTGTCGCCAGCCTGTCGCCTGATTTCGCTTACCTGACCAGCAGCCTCAATCTTGACGTGGTGGAGGCGCCGGTCGCGGTGGGTGGGGAGAAACTGACCCCGGCTTCGCTCGAGCAGCTCAAGGCGACGCTCGAAGACAACGACGTGCGTCTGGTACTGAGCGACCGCAAGGCGGACGAGGCCCTGGCCGCTGCAATCGAGGCGGCCGGTGCCCGCTTGCTGGTGATCGATGGGCAGTTCGACGATCCGGTAACGGCCTTGGCGGGCATCATCGAACAGCTGATCGAAGGGCTCTCTCGGGAGTAGGCCGGAGCTGAGGAGCGCCGGCGCTCCTCGATTCCGTGAAGCTCAATCCAGCGGCAGCTCGGTGGTGCGTTTGACCTCGCTCATGGCGATATGCGAGTGCGCCTCGTGCACGTGCGGGCGTTGCAGCAGGTGGTCACGCAGAAAACGCTCGTAGTCGGCGATGTCCCTGGCCACCACCTTGAGCAGATAGTCCGAGCCGCCGGCCATGCTGTAGCACTCCAGCACCTGCGGGTAACCCACCACGGCCTGTTCGAACTCGTCCAGGTTGCCACGGCCATGGGCCGACAACTTGATGTCGACGAACACGGTGATGCCGAAACCCAGGCGCTTGTGGTTGAGCAGGGCGACCTTGCGCTCGATCAGCCCTTCTTCCTGCATGCGATTGATCCGCCGCCAGCAGGGCGACTGGGACAGTTCGACCTTTTCCGCCACCTCGGCAGCCGAGAGATCAGCATTGTGTTGCAGCAGGCGGAGAATTCGCCGGTCGATGGGGCTGAGCTTGTCCTGCATGATTTTTTCCAATTTGTTGTGATTGTTGGAAGGATCATGCGAAGTATTGTCGCTGTAACTCGAAAATAGAAAGAAAAAAGCGGAACCCTCCGGTCATGCTGTAACAGACCGTTGAAAAACGTAGGCGAGGCCGCCAGTGCAATACCGATGGCGGCCCCGCAAAACAGGCGAAAAAGCGCAGTTTACGAGTTGTAAATGAGCATTTTGAGCCTGTTTTTAACGCGGCAATGGCAACGCAGGTAGTTTTTCAACTGTCTGATTAGGCAAATCCGTCGCAGTGATCCTGCGGCAGGACTCAACGGAGCGTGTCCACCGTCGCGCTCCTCGTGCTCGCCATAAGAATAAAAGGAGCGCTCCATGTCACTGGCCGAAATCCGCCTGGATGACAAATATCGCCTCGCCACCGGTCACCTCTACCTGACCGGCACTCAGGCACTGACCCGCCTGCCCATGCTGCAGAAGCAGCGTGACGCCGCCTTCGGTCTCAATACCGCCTGTTTCATCTCCGGCTACCGTGGTTCGCCCCTGGGTGGGTTGGACAAGAGCCTGTGGGACGCCCGCGAGTACCTCAAGCAGAACCACATCCACTTCCAGCCCGGCGTCAACGAAGAGTTGGGCGCCACCGCCGTGTGGGGCAGTCAGCAGGCCAACCTGTTTCCCGGTGCGCGTTACGATGGCGTATTCGCCATGTGGTACGGCAAGGGGCCGGGTGTCGACCGCAGTGGCGACGTGTTCAAGCACGGCAACTCGGCCGGTGTCTCCAAGCATGGCGGTGTGCTGTTGCTGGCCGGTGACGACCATGGCTGCAAGTCCTCGACCATCGCCCACCAGAGCGAACATGCCTTCATCGCCGCGTCGATTCCGGTGCTCAATCCGGCCAACGTCCAGGAGGTGCTGGACTACGGCATCATCGGCTGGGAGCTTTCGCGCTACAGCGGTTGCTGGGTGGCGCTGAAGACCATCGCCGAGAACGTAGACTCCTCGGCCGTGGTGGATGTCGATCCGCTGCGTATCCAGGTGAAGATACCCGAAGATTTCCAATTGCCCGAAGACGGTGTGCACATCCGCTGGCCCGACCCGCCCCTGGCGCAGGAAAAGCGCCTGAACGTCTACAAGATCTACGCCGCCCGGGCCTTCGCCCTGGCCAACAACCTCAACCAGGTCAAGCTCGACTCGCCCAACCCGCGCCTGGGCATCATCACCACCGGCAAGTCCTACCTCGATGTGCGCCAGGCCCTGGATGACCTGGGGCTGGACGAAGCCCTGTGTGCCAGGGTCGGCCTGCGCGTGCTCAAGGTCGGCATGAGCTGGCCGCTGGAGCCGGTGTCGGTGCATCAGTTCGCCGAAGGGCTGGACGAAATCCTGGTGGTGGAAGAGAAGCGCAGCATCATCGAGGATCAACTGACCGGTCAGCTCTACAACTGGCCGGTGGGCAAGCGTCCGCGTGTGGTCGGCGAGTTCGACGAACAAGGCTACTCGCTGCTGCCGAACCTTGGCGAACTGACCCCGGCGATGATCGCCCGGGTCATCGCCAAACGCCTGGCGCCGATCTACAGCAGCCCGACCATCGAAGAGCGCCTGGCCTTTCTCGATGCCAAGGAAAAGGCCCTGGCCGCGCCGAAACACAAGACCGTGCGCACCCCGCATTTCTGCTCGGGTTGCCCGCACAACAGTTCGACCAAGGTGCCCGAGGGTAGCCGCGCCCTCGGTGGCATCGGTTGCCACTACATGACCCAGTGGATGGATCGCAGCACCGACACTTTCACCCAGATGGGGGGCGAGGGCGCCACCTGGATCGGCCAGGCCCCCTTCACCGACACGCCGCACGTGTTCCAGAACCTGGGGGATGGCACCTACTTCCATTCCGGCCACCTGGCCCTGCGCGCAGCCGTGGCTGCCGGGGTCAACATTACCTACAAGATTCTCTACAACGACGCGGTGGCCATGACCGGGGGCCAGCCCATCGACGGCGAACTGCGCATCGATCAACTGAGCCAGCAGGTGCATGCCGAGGGCGTCAAACGCATCGCTCTGGTCAGCGACGAGCCGGACAAGTACCCGACCCGCGCTACCTTCGCGCCGGGAGTGACCTTCCATCACCGCCGCGAGCTGGATGCCGTGCAGCGCGAGCTGCGCGAGTTCAAGGGCGTGTCGGTGATCCTCTACGACCAGACCTGTGCCACCGAAAAACGTCGTCGGCGCAAGCGCGGCAAAATGGTCGATCCGGCCAAGCGTGCCTTCATCAACCCGGCGGTGTGCGAGGGCTGCGGCGATTGCAGCGTCAAGTCCAACTGCCTGTCGGTGCTGCCGCTGGAAACCGAACTGGGGCGCAAGCGCGAGATCGACCAGAGCGCCTGCAACAAGGATTTCAGTTGCCTGGAGGGTTTCTGCCCGAGCTTCGTCACCGTCCACGGCGGCAGCCTGCGCAAGCCCGAGGCCGTTGGCCTGGGGGCGCTGTTCATCGCCCTGCCGGAGCCGCAGCAACCGGCTCTGAGTCGCCCCTGGAACATCCTCCTGCCCGGTGTCGGCGGCAGTGGCGTGACCACCGTCGGCGCGCTGCTGGGCATGGCCGCGCACATCGAAGGCAAGGGCTGCACCGTGCTCGATCAGGCCGGCCTGGCGCAGAAGTTTGGCCCGGTGGTCACCCACATCCGCATCGCCGCCCGGCAGAGCGATATCTACGCGGTACGCATCGCCGCGGGGGAAACCGACCTGCTGCTGGGATGTGATCTGGTGGTGTCCGCCAGCGAGGAGGCGTTGGCCAAGCTCAACGACAAGATCGCCCATGCGGTGGTCAACAGCCATGAGGCGGCAACCGCCGAGTTCACCCGCAACCCGGATGCCCAGGTTCCTGGCGCAGCCATGCGCGAGGCGATCAGCGAAGCAGTGGGTGAGGGCAAGACCCGTTTCGTCGATGCCACCCGCCTGGCCACGCGTCTGCTCGGCGACAGCATCGCCACCAACCTGTTCATGCTGGGGCATGCCTACCAGCAAGGCCTGGTGCCCGTGTCGGCCGAGGCGATCAACAAGGCCATCGAGTTGAACGGCGTGTCCGTCGCGCTCAACCAGCAGGCCTTTCTCTGGGGGCGTCGTGCTGCCCATGACCTGGCAGCGGTCGAACGAGTCGCCGCGCCCAGGGTCGTCGAAGCGCCGCACTGCCGCACGCTCGACGAGATCGTATGCGACCGTGAGCAGCGTCTGACGGCTTACCAGAACGCGGCCTACGCCGAACGTTATCGCGAACTGGTCGAGCGTGTACGCAAGGCCGACAGCGATGCCGAGCAACGCCTGAGCAAGGCCGTGGCGCGCTACTACTTCAAGCTGCTGGCCTACAAGGACGAGTACGAAGTGGCGCGTCTGTACAGCGATGCGACCTTCCGTGAACAGCTCGAACAGCAGTTCGAGGGCGACTACCGCCTGCAGTTTCACCTGGCTCCGAGCTGGCTGAGCAAGCCCGATGCCGTGACCGGCCAACCGCGCAAGCGCAGCTTCGGCCCCTGGATGCTCAAGGCATTCGGCGTGCTGGCGCGCTTCAAGTTCCTGCGTGGCAGCGTGCTCGATCCGTTCGGCCACAGTGCCGAGCGTCGCCTGGAGCGTGACTTGATCGAGGAGTACGAAGCCAACGTGGCCTACCTGCTGGCCGAACTCGATGCCGGAAACTACCGCACTGCGGTGGCGCTGGCCGAGATACCGGAGCAGATTCGTGGCTATGGCCATGTCAAGGAAGCGGCATTGGCCAAGGCGCGTGAGCAGGCGGCGCAGCTCAAGGCGCGCATGACCGTCAGCGAGATCGCTGCGGTGCAGCTGTTCGAACCGGCTGCCTGACCCTCCCTCCATCCCCTTTGCCACCCTCTCCCGTGCGGGAGAGGGGCGGCCTTTTACGACCCGACAACCGAGGTAACCCGATGTCCGTCTTCACTCACGTCGACTTCGATCAGCATGAACAGGTGGTCTACGGCCACGACCAGGCCAGCGGCCTGAAAGCCATCATCGCCATCCACGACAGCACCCTTGGCCCGGCGCTGGGTGGTTGCCGCATGTGCAACTACGCCACCGACGACGACGCGCTGCGCGACGTGCTGCGCCTGTCACGCGGCATGACCTACAAGTCGGCCCTGGCGCGCCTGCCGCTCGGCGGCGGCAAGGCCGTGATCATCGGTGATCCGCACAAGGACAAGAGCGAGGCGTTGTTTCAGGCCATGGGCGACTTCGTCGACAGCCTGGGCGGGCGCTATGTCACCGCGGCGGATTCGGGCACCGGGGTGAGCGAGATGCGCATCATGGCCGAGCGTACCCGCCATGTGGCCGGCGCCGGGCTGCGTGAGGCGTTCGGTGGCGGCAGCCGCGATGGCGACCCGTCGCCCTCTACCGCCTACGGCGTTTTCATCGGCATTCAGGCGGCGGTGGCACATCGTCTCGGACGTACGGACCTGGCGGGCATCCGTGTGGCCATCCAGGGGGTAGGCCAGGTCGGTTTGCATCTGGCCCGTTTGCTCAAGGATGCCGGCGCGCGGTTGTGGGTGAGCGATATCGTGGAGGCCAACGTCCAGCGTGCGGTCAGCCAACTGGGAGCAATGGCGGTCGGCCAGCATGAGATCCATCGTCTCGACGTGGACGTCTTCGCCCCCTGCGCGCTGGGCGCCATCATCAACCCGCAGAGCCTCGAAGCGCTGCGTGCGCCGATCATCGCGGGCGCGGCCAACAATCAGCTGGCCGATGCCAGCCTGGCCGAGACCCTGCGTCGTCGCGAATGCCTGTATGCACCGGATTACGCAATCAACGCCGGCGGCATCATCGATGTCTGTCATGAGCGAACCGGTGGCAGTGCCGCCGAGCTCAAGGCGCATATCGAAGGTATCGGCCCGACCCTGGCGGAAATCTTCCAGCGTGCCGAGCGTGAAGGGACGACCACCACGGCAATTGCAGACCGCATGGCACAGGAGCGGTTGCGCGGTGGTTCGCAGCCCGTGCGCAGCGTCGAATCGATTGCCCATGGCTGGCAGCGCTAGGGACGTTTCAGCTTCACTCCCGCGAAGGCGCTAGCCCGGGGAAGCGCAAGTTCCGGCTTCCCCTGCGTGCAGCGCACTGCAGCGTTTGCGTCGGTGGTTGCGGGCGCGACATGACAAATGCGCGCATCGCCGCTAAGATGCGGCCCGGTCGTAGCGAATACGGCCGTGTCCCCTTAGTTCAACGGATAGAATAAGCCCCTCCTAAGGGCTAGATGCTGGTTCGATTCCAGCAGGGGACGCCAAATATCTGTCTCTAGCAGTCTGCAAAAGTCTACGAAACCCAGCAAAGCCGGCCCTTGTAGCCGGCTTTGTTGTCTCTGACGATCTCCTTCGGTCTCTGTACATATCCCGGTTTTAGGAATACGTTTAGGGATACGCCGGTTCGATATGGAGACGTATTCCTATGGCACGCCCTGTCACCCCTCTGACTGATCCCAAGTGCGAGGCCGCCAAGCCTCGCGAGAAGGAATACAAGCTGTTCGATGGTCAGGGCCTGTACCTGGCCGTGAAGCCCAGTGGCTCCAAGGTCTGGCGCTTCAAGTTCACCCGGCCGGATGGTCGGGCGGGGCTGGCCACCTTCGGTAACTATCCGGCACTGAGCCTGAAGGCTGCCAGACAACGGCGTGCTGCGGCCTTGGAGTTGCTGGCGCATGGGCAGGATCCGATAGAGGCTGCCAAGGTCGCCAAGATCGAGGCGGCCAACGCCCGCGCCAATACCTTCAGAGTCATGGCCGAGGAGTGGCACGCGGCCTGTGCCCTCAAGTGGTCACCAGGGCATGCCGCTACGGTGTGGCGTAATCTTGAGCTGCATGTGTTGCCGGGACTCGGTGGGCGCCCGCTGGGTGAACTGAAAACCCGCGATCTGATGCAGCCACTCAAGGCCGTGGAGAAGCGTGGCACCCTCGAACTGGCCGGCCGGCTGCGCCAGTACATCACTGGCATCATGCGTATGGCTGTGCAGCATGGGCTGATCGACAGCAACCCAGCCAACGATCTTAAAGGCGCCACCACCACCCGCAAGAACAACCACCGGCCAGCTCTGGCGCTGGATCGTCTGCCTGAGCTGCTGCAGCGTATTGAGGCCGATTCGGGCCGGCCACTGACCCGCTATGCGGTATCGCTCACCCTGCTGGTGTTCATCCGCTCTAGTGAGCTGCGCTTTGCTCGCTGGAGTGAGATCGATAGCGGAAGAGCGATGTGGGAGATACCCGGGCAACGCAAAGCCATCGAGGGTGTCAAGTTCTCCCACCGCGGCGCCAAGATGGGTACCCCGCATCTGGTACCGCTGAGCCGCCAGACGCTGGAGCTGCTCGAGCAGGTAAGGCAGCTCACCGGCCGGTTTGACCTGGTATTCCCCGGTGACCACTACCATTACAAGCCGATGAGTGAAAACACCGTCAACAAGGCCCTGCGCCGCATGGGTTACGACACGAAGGTCGATGTCTGTGGCCACGGCTTCCGCACCATGGCCTGTTCGGCACTGGTGGAGTCGGGTTTATGGACAAAGGATGCAGTCGAGCGGCAGATGAGCCATCAGGAGCGTGACACGGTACGCGGGGCCTACATCCACAAGGCTGAGCATCTGGACGAGCGCCGGCTGATGGTGCAGTGGTGGGCGGACTACCTGGATGCGAACCGGGAGCGGTTCATTTCGCCATATGAGTTTGGGCGTGTGCTGGAGGGGTCAGGTAATGAATGAAAGGAGAGGCGCTGGATCTGGCTCAGTAGCGGTCTATGGCGGGGCAGGAGCTAGATAGGTTGGGGCGGACGCACACCATCAATGCAGTCTGTAACCTCAAGCCGACAAGGAGGTCAGTGGCAAGGTGGCGGCTGCGGGTACTTTCATCCTTGACTTGAAGTACATCACTTCATCACCTAGATAGCGTTCCTGCGCTGAATATGAGAGGCCATAAGTTAGTTCCATCTTCCCCTTATACATATCGCGAATTTCTGGGGCATTGTCATAAGAGACCACCCATGGGTGCTTGAAGGTTCGCGGTCGTAGCACCTTGGCGATCGCTAGGTGATCCCAGTGATCATAATAATTTCGGTAAAGGCCCTGTCCTTTGACGTAATAGGGAGGATCAAGATAAATTAATGATTTGCTTGGTAGAAATTCGTTGCACCGGTTTAGTAGGCCTAAAGCGTCTTCGCAGTAGACCGAAATATCTTTGGCTCTTTCAGCTATTCGGGTAATCCGCGCTGCCAAATCTTCCTTTTTGAACCGTGCATCAATTTTATAGGGGCCAGTTTGATTCTTGCCACCAATAACTCCCGCTTTGAGGATGCCGGATCGATTTGTTCTATTTATAAACAAGGTGGCGAAACCGCGCTCGGCGACGCTGCAGTCTATCTCACCTTGCATCACTGATTTCCAGTGGTGCCACTGAGACATGGTTACGGGCGAGTCACGCAGCAGCTTCAATAGCTCTTCAGGGTGTTGCGTGACGGCGAGCCAGAACGAGTTCACGGCAGGATCAAGATCGTTGATGTGCACATGAGACGCGTGTCCTTGAAGCAGCAGGGCCATAGCGACGCCAGCCCCGCCGGCATAGGGCTCTAAGTAGTGGCCGCCATGCAGACGATTCAACTGCATGACCTCTGCAATGAACGGCGCGAACCGCGCCTTCCCCCCAGGATACCGAAGGGGTGTGAAGAAGATATTGCTGGCCATTCAGATTTTCCTACAGGGCGCTTGGGGGGCAAGTGTACAGGCGATGCCTGAGGCTGGCCAGCTTCACTTTACAAGCTTGGCGGTGGCTTTCGCGGCAGCAAGGAACTCGTCCTTGAAGGCCTGAGTCTGCTCTGGATGCTCATCCAGCCATTGATGAACCAGTTTCCAGCCTTTGATCAACTCCAGTTTGGAGTTCCACCATCTTTTTGCAGCATCTCGATCATTGATATTTAGGTTGTGCTGGAGTAAGTGCTCAGAAAGCTGGTCGCTACTTACCTTGAGTTTCTTTAAGTGCTTTCGTGTTGCTAAAAAATCGTCGTTCGGTTGAACGAGGGCTTTGATGAATTCGTAGATGGTTTTCTCTGGTGATGCGCCTTTCCCATTAACCAAACCAGGCAGCTTTACTGTGTTTGTAAGTCCAGCGCTCTTGTGGGCATCTGCGTCGACAACTAGCAAAACCTCTTTGAAGTAAGGATCGTGTTTTGGTAGCCCTTGAAGATTGCCGCAGCCAATGCTGATTGGGATGACTTTTAGCGTTGTGTTGGTCTCAGTCTTAATTTGAGCCTTGAACTTAGTGGTTAGTAGTGCTTGCAGGAAAAAGCTCGCCTCGGCATCTTCTAGGTAACATTTCAATATTTTCTTGGGCACTTTTTCCGGCATAGGCGCCTTCAAGGCCATATCGTTGCGAATATCTTCTAGAGAGAAATCATCAGTCACTCTCGGTTGAATCGAGTCGGTGATGTAGACCACAGAGTCTACGTGTTTTCCTTTACCGCCAATGGGGTTTGACTCAGGGTGTACGTTTTCAATTAGGCACAAAGAGTGTGTTGTGGCCACTACTTGCACATCTAGTAGTTTGGCGGAGTTTTTTATTCCCTCGATCAACTTCTGTTGAGCATGCGGATGAAACCCTGCATCTAGTTCGTCAATCACAAGCAACCCACCAGGATAATCTGGCCACTCTCGCTTCAGCTTTCTAAATGAGGCCAAGGCTGTCGCAATAGCGCTCAGGCTATCCTGCCCCAATGAGATGCTTTTCGGGCTATGGGAATATTGTGGGTGCTTAGTGACTTTGCTTGTGCCTTTAATAGCCTGTGTTGTGATGTTGTGGAGCAAGCCAGGAGGCCCGGTGAAGCCTATTACCCTATTAATGAAGTCAGCGATGTACGTGGCATCAGAAGGATCCATTGCTGTGTCAGGTTGGTTGTCTACTAACTCTGGATCGCTTTCTCCGATGGGAAGCATTCTTGCCATCCCGAGGTAGATAGTGGGAAGCGGTACCTTAGATGAGTCACCGATCGTGAAGCCGTCACCGTTCTCTGGCACATTGCGAGGAACGACGCGCGCCTCAAGTCTAAGGAAATTTCCGTCTTTGTCGTTAATCGTTCGCTTCGTTAGCCCGCAGCGCTTTGTGAAAACACGCCCATCAATTAAATATTCCAGCGAAGGATTTGGTAAAGCATCTGCGACCTTCTTTTGTTCTAATTCGGTTACGTAGTCCAGGTGAATGATTTCGTTTAAGCTGGCCTGAAATGTCTTGCCCATATAGCTGGTTTGCTTGGCGTTAGTTATACCGGAGCCGTTTGCAACTAATGCCAAGATGGTGGATTTACCAATCCCGTTATGCCCAGCTATGAGAGTGATTCTTTGTGCAAAATCTATCTTAAAGTTTTTCAGCTTTCTAAAAGCTGGAAATGTTACTTCTAATTTTGTGAGAGAAATCTTTTTCACATGAAGTCCTTATCAAGGCTCTGCTCTTCGCAAGGGGGCTTTACATTCCCATGGCGTTCCAAAGTAGCAATACCGTAGCCTGCACATAGGGCTCGTCCATGCTGGTATCACGATCATGGCACAGCGCTACCTTTTCCTCCACTCCCAAGGCGCTATAGGATCTTTGTCCTGCCACAGTCCTATGCCGCGGGCTTTCGCTTCCCGCTCCTCGAATTTGTACTGTTTGCGCTCTTCGTCCGGTTGCTCGTTCGCATAGCGCCTGAACCACCAAGCCATGCCGACTGACAACTGTGCCCGGCCGACATCGAGGGTATGACCGCAACCCGGGCAATCGACTGGTTCGATCCAGACCGTGCCGATGATCCGGCCCCAGCGGTCGCGCTTGCTCCATTTCACCGTCGCCGGCTGACCGTGCGCGAGTTGTGACAGGCTCTGCTTGCTGCGTTGGCCGAATGGCTGCTTAGACTCGGGCGCGTCGATGCCGCGGAGACGGATCTTCTCGGCCTTCCGTCGCTCAGGATCGAAACAGCTCAGGGTATCGCCGTCACTGACGCCGACGACGTAGCAGGAGAGGGATTGCTCATCGGCCAGAACCAGGCACGGCAGAAGAGCTAGAAGGGCGATGAATCTGCGCATTGTGCTTCCTTGCACATAACAATCGATGAGCTGACAGTCAGCGAGATTCGAGAACGGCTTTAAGCCTTCTGGGAGCAGTAACAGATTGGTATCTCTGCTCGCACTCTTCAATCTCACGCAGAACTTGATCTAGTCGTTGGCGTTGCCAGGCGGATCGTTTTTCTGCGTCTCGGCAGAGCCAGAATGTCACCCCGCCGATCAGCATTGCAGCGGCATACAGGATGTTGATGCCTTCGATCAAGGTGGCGATTAGCCCGACGATCCCAAATCCACAGCCGATTATTGCAGCAAAGGCTAAGACAGCATCCTTCCTTGTTTCCCTGCGGTGGACTGTGTCAGCAAGGGTATCCCTCTGTTGCGCTAGACGGTCAATTCTGACTTCAAGAGCTTTGGCCTCGGCGATCTCATCCCCATTCATGTCCCTTAGCATGACTCACTCCGCAATGATCTGACGGTACCGGCGTGTGTACTCCTCGTAAGACAGGCCGGTTTCGCTCTTGAGCTGTTGGAGTTGCTGCTGTTGCCATTGGTCTTTTGACAGGGCGCCTGATAGCGAGGCGGGGGCTTGAGTGCTGACAGGCTTGGCCTGTGCGGCCTCGTTAAGGTTCCCGATACACTGGTATGTATGGACGACCTGGCCGGCTACGCAAGTTCCGAATCCATCACGCTGATGGCAGTTCTGTGTCATGCCACCGAATGCCTCGGCGTCACTGTAGCCCCAGACTCGGCACTTCGATTTCGCGATCGATTGCGCCTGAGCAGGATTCACTACGGGGGATTCGAACTGGCGGAAGTCATAGGCCATATCGACCGTTCCGTCAGCGCGGCTACCGCCCATGGCATAGAAGTCTTTCTTGGTGGCGCAGCCGGTGATTGTAATGGCTGCAATCAGCACTAGGAGTGCCTTGGTTACGAGTGCCGCAGTGTTCTGATGGGAGTTACGCATTCCGACCTCCATGCCTGAAAGGTTGCATATTGCCACCATGATGGAAGGTGTGGCTATACGGCTTTTGGCTGGAGCTGTCACCGAAGCATAAACAGATATAGACTGAATGCCATCACTGTTCGGATAGCCAGTATCCGAGCGCAGCGTTTCGGCCACCCTAGCCCGACGGGGCGAAAAGCGGATTCCCCATCCGCCTGGGTGGCCGGTCTATTCAAGATGGGGCGCCTGGGGAGGCGAGAGGATGAGCAAGCTAGCGAAATTTCAGCCTTGGCTGAATGTGGAGGAAGCATCTCGGTTGCTTGGCAATCTTATCGGGGAGGAGGTTTCTGCTGAGCAGTTACATGATCTTAGTAGGCAAGGTTATCTGCCAATATATTTTCGCATACGATGTGATGTGATTGAGATTACACGCGATTCTGACGGCGATTGGCGCATAGCTGAAGAGGTAGAGTTCCAGACAAACGAGATACTTTATCCGTCTTCATACGAGGTCGTAGAAGAGTTTGTGGCGTTTACGGCTACTTCAGGTAAAGGCGGAAAGTATATATTCTACCCTGAGTACAGCGATAGCCCTTTGCACTTTACCTCTCCGGAGTTTGATGATTATTCATTGGCATTCTTTTATCCAGAAGATATCTATCTTATTGCTGGTTATGCAAATGCGCCTGGGGTTCTAGATTGGAAGGAGCCAATTACTCGAGAGTTCGGGGTTTATGGTGGTAGTGAGTCAGACCCTTGGGTGCCTCTTACTGTTCACTTTCCCACACCTACTGATCTTGCTGCCCCACCGCCTAAGCAAACGCAAGACTCCCCGCCATCATATGCTCTTGCTGTCTTCGCTTTACTTGAGCTGCTTAGCAGACCAAGCCGCTCGGCTCGTAATCAAGCCGGAATCATCGGTGAGATTTTAGAGCAGTACCCAAATAAGCGCGGTCTGAGCAAGCGGAATCTTGAAATGATTTTCGCGGCAGCTAATAAAGCAGGGAAGAGATTGCCTTAAGAGGCTCTCACCGCAGTTGCGGAAAAAGCTACCGCAATTGCGGTGACGCTGGCCTTCCCGCGGCTCAATCTACACCCGTCCAAACCAGCAGGCGGGTGCAGCATGTCAACTCAATCCTCTCAGCACATGACAGCTTCCCATCGGGAAAGCGCTCAGGTCATGCCTTTTCACTGCCAAGAGCAATCGTTGCGCTTCGGTGATGAAGGCTCGATGAATGACAATGACATTGCCATCCAGTGCAGCAGGGATGTTGACCTTCGTTTAGCAACTACCAAGAGCCAGCAGCGCCTTAATGCACGGACTACTTGTACCTGGAACTACAGGGGGCTGATTCACAATCGCTGTGGCCGCACGGATCTGTTATCGGCCCTTCTTGGTTGGCTTCATGCCGGCTTCTATCGCTTCCTTGTGAGCTTTTTCGATATACCACTCCACGATCTCCCCCATGCATTGGCCAACTGTCTTGCCGGAACGATCAGCCATTGCTTGCAGGCGCTCCATAATTTCCGCGGAGATGAACAAACCCATTTCTTCGCCCCCAGGGAACTCGATCACGGCCTCAGCTGCGTCAGGAATGGGGCTCTCATCCGTGAAGGCTTCAGCATCAAGATCCAAAGCCTTGGCCAGTTTCATAACAGCACTTAGCCGCGGTGTAGAACGGTTGGTTTCATATCGGGTTATCTGAGGAAGGCTAACCCCGCTCTTATCTGCCAGCTCTCGCTGTGTCATCTGAGCTTTTGAGCGGTACCAGACGAGACGCTGGCCGAAGTCGGTGTACTTACCCATCAAGGCTTCCGGTTATGCAATCGAATACACGGTACAACATCATGATACCTACCGCAGGACGATGGCAAATGATTGCATTTGACATGGTCTGATGCTGGGTGTTAAATGATTTTAAATGATCTAAAATGATTTCATGAGGTGTGAAATGACCGCTAGAAAGAGGAGTATGAGCATCCGCCTACCGGAAAGCATTCATCACTGGATTGCTGAGCAGGCTGATCGAAATGGCCGGAGCATCAGCGGAGAGGTCGCTTATCGTATGAAGCGGATGATGGAACAGGATGAGGCAAGGCAGAACGCTTGAAATGAAGAAGCCCCGGCGAGGTGAGAGTCGCCAGGGCTTCGGTAACGTCGAAACCAGCAAGGAAAACAACGTCATGAAGAAAGGTACCACGGAACATGCGCAAAGCCACGCAGGCGCAGCGCAAATCGACCCCGGCACGGTGATCATCCGCATGCCGGAGGTAGAGAGGCTGACTGGCCTGAAACGGGCCACGATCTACAAGTACCTGGCCGCTGATTCGGGTTTTCCGAAGCAGGTTCCGCTGAGCGACAGCAAGCAGCGCGGAGCCCCGGTCGGCTGGTTGTTGGCCGAGGTGCAGGCCTGGGTTCGCAGCCGTAGTGCTTTGCGCGGGGAGGCGGCATGAGTGGGCTTATGTGTAATCAACCTCAACTGTCCCGCCAGGGCCACGTTGTGGTCATCGGGGAGCCCGAAGCCAGGACTGAGCTCTATCGCCTCACTTACTTCAGTGAAACCATGGCCCACCTAGTTCATCGACACCTCTCCGAAGACCTTCCCGGCATGGGGGTCTGGCTTGAGCACCCAATGTTGAGAGCCGAAGCCAGAGTCATAAATGGCTTCAAGGGTATGGAGCGCGACTGCTGGAGATTCCTCCAACGAGCTATGGAGCAAAGCCAGTACCCCGTAGGGCGAACGTTTCTGATGCTTTACCTGCATCACATCAAAGATCGGCTGCCGCGGGAGGAGAGCCAAATCATCCTCGCACTGATCGCATATGCGATTGACCCGACGTCTGACGAGTGGCTCGACATCCTTCTGGGTTCCCCCGGAGAGATTATCGATATTCCCGCCTCAGCCTTGCGGGCCACCCGGCCGGATACAACGCTCATATGTGGCGCGATCGCGCCCTCGAAACCATGAATGTTGGAGGTGTGAAATGAATACTGCAGCCAAACTGACCCGCCAGGATTCCACCGTTCTTCAACCCCGCCTGCGTAAACGCGCCAAGCCGGTAGAGGTTCGGGAGCTTTATGGCTTCACGATCATCGGTGACAAAGTCCAAGGGTATTTTGTCTCGGGAACGGCTTCAAACGGTGTGGAACTGGATCCGGTTGGGCCATTCCCGAATGAGGAGCAGGCCGCGAAGGTGGTTGCCAGCCTCGAGGACTACTTCCCCGATGAGCAATACCGAGTCGATATTCGCGGCGTCGATTTCATCGGCAATTTTGAACTTAGCCAGCAGCACCAGGGGGCAGCTTTCGTTATTCGCAAGCGTCTGAACACTGCCTATGCAAAGCGTCACGGGCTTTTCCGTGTAATCGACGGCTGGACATTTGCCTATTACGTCAAGCTGAAGTCGGCCGGCCTGGTGTTTGAGCGTATTGGTGGTGACGACGATCTTCCGATTCATGTCGAGCGCGGTATTGACCCCACGAAATCAGAAGAAGCTACTCCTGTTGGCGTACTTGGCCCGTTCGAGCATGAGGAGGAGGCTGAGGCGGCGCTCCTAGCTATTGCAAGGGTGTTTCCGGAGGAGTCGTTCGATATTCACTGCTCGCAAATTGCTAGTGGTTTGTATCTGCCGATGAAGCTACCGAAGCAGCAAGAGTTGGCACGCCAGAAGGTTGCCGCTCTTTCTTCCCGTTGGCGCCATCTCGGCGGGTTCGTGAATTACTACACCCTGGATGATTCCATTCAGCGTGCTCCGTTCGGCAAGTTTGGGCCGTTCCCTTCGTTGAAGGCTATGCGTGCAGCGGAGAAGACCATCAAAGCTCATTACCCGGGAGCAACAGTGGTGAGACGCCGCTGCGGGTTGGATGAAGACATGGCCAGTGCCAGTCATGCCGCGCTGTGCATTGAGTACGCCAAAACCCTCGAAAAACTCGCTGCCCTAGGAGCCTGACCATGCGCATTCAAAAACGCTGCACCAGCGGCGACGGGATCGGCTTGTCCGAAGAAAGCCAATCAAGTACCTCCGTCTACGAGGAGGATCGCGCATGAGCACTGAGCAATCTCCTCTGCATTCCGGCCTGGCGCAGCCTGTTGCCCGGGCCCGAACCATCGCCGGCCCCTGGCCCAGCTATGCCGGTTTCACCCATCTGCCGGATCGTGAGCGTTGGTTGCTCTACGAGTCGGCCAAGCGCAATCGCTACGAGCTGGAAACCCAGGGTTTCGAGATGGCAGAGCACTACGACGCCTTCGTGCAGCGGGTGACACGGGAGCTCGACATATGAAGCTCCTGGAAGCCTACGAAACCGAGGTCGGCAAGCGCGGCGACTATCTGGAAATCCGCCAGACAGATCAGGTGTGGGAAGTCTTCTCGATACTTTTGTCGCCGTATCAGGCGAGGTTGGTCGCTCAGGAGCTTCTGCGGCTTGCTGATGAGGTGGAGGGTGGTGCTGATGTCTCTGCCTGAACCGCTCATGCCGGCCGACTGTGACCTGCGCGATTTCCAGTTCATGCCGTTGGATATCGCCAGGTTGTTCGGTTCAGAGTTCCATGCTCGCGCTTCAGATGGGGAATGGCGCGCCGGGGTTACCTTGTGGCTCAAGTCTTACCACCAGGTGCCCGCGGCCAGCCTCCCGGATGACGACGTGGCATTGGCGCGCCTGGCTGAGTACGGGCGCGATCTGTCGTCCTGGCATGGGGTTAAGGACGGCGCTCTGCATGGCTGGATCAAGTGTTCGGATGGGCGTCTGTATCACCCGGTGGTTGCCGAGAAAGCACTGGAGGGGTGGTTGCAGAAGCTCCAGGGCCGGCTGCGTGGTGGCAAGGGGAACGCCACGCGCTGGAAGCTGGCCTTTGATCCAAAAGAGCTCGAGGCACAGGTGCTCGAGGCTTCCCGATTGCTGCGTGCTTTGAAACCTTTATCCATGGCGACTCGTCCGGATATCCAGCAGGTATCCGGCGGGGAATGCCCGGATTATCCGGCGAGTATCGCCAGTGGATCGGCTGAGAATCCTGCGAGCATCCTTGAAGGATCGCACGAGCAATCCTCTGAGGATCGCAAGGGACAGGGACAAGTAAAGGGAGAAGATAAAGATCAAGAGCATGTCCAAACCGGGCAAGCCGGCCAGGACGCTCGTGCCCCGGAACAGGTCTCCAGCAAGGTGCAGGGGAAAGCCAAACCAACCAGTTCCAAACTGGATCCGCTGGAGGGCTTCGACCAGTTCTATCGGTTGTACCCACGTCGGCAGAAACGACCTGATGCGGAGAAGGCCTGGCGCAAGCTGAGCCCTGAGCAACGCCAGGCTGCCATGGCTGCACTGCCCGCACACTGCCAACGGCCTGACTGGCTCAAGGATGGCGGCCAGTTCGTGCCGCTGCCGGCGTCTTGGCTGAACGGCCAGCGCTGGGAAGACGAGTTGCCCACGCAGAACACCCACCATCCCCCGTCGCGCTTCACCGGACTGGATCAGATCGATCACGAAGCAGGGCTTGAGCTACAGCCCGATGGCACCTACCGGATAGCGAGGCAGCGAGCATGAGTGCCCCCAAGTACACCCTGAAAACCAAGCCTCACCAGGTCTGCGAAGCGCACGGTGATTTCGACGACCACCTGATCGAGCAGTTCGACGGCGCCCCGATCTGGCGTGGTTGCCCGCGCTGCCACTTCGACGCGAAGAACTCGCATGACGAGTCGGTGAGCCAAACCGCAAAGCTGGTGCAGGCCGACCGCGATCTGAACCAGCGTTTGCTGGATACCGGAATTCCGCCCCGGTTTCGTCCGGCGACGCTGGCGAACTACCGCACTGACCGCCATGCCCATCAGGCCGGCGTGTTGCAGGCCTGCCTGGATTACGCCGAGCACTTCGATGATGGGCTGCTCTCCGGCCGCTCGATGCTGCTGCTCGGCACCATGGGCACCGGCAAGACGCACCTGGGCTGCGCGGTGTTGCAGCAGGTGGTGCGCGACTTCAGCCGGTTTGGCGTCGTCGGTCACTACGTGTCCGCACCTGGAATCATTCGGTCGGTGAAGTCGACGTTCGGCAAGTCCGAACTCAGCGAGGACGATGTGTACGCCGAACTGTGTGGATCGGATCTGCTGGTTATCGACGAGATCGGCGTACAGCACGGTACGGACTTCGAGCGGCAGGTGTTGTTCGAGGTGATCAATGCCCGCTACGAGCGCAGCTTGCCGACCATCGCCATTTCGAACCTGAACATCCTGGAGCTGCGTAAGTGCGTCGGCGACCGGGTGGTGGATCGGCTCTGTGATGGCGGTGGCCAGGTGGTGTTGTTTCGCTGGGATTCCGAGCGGGGGCTGGCATGAGCGAGAAGCGTGAGCTGTTCAGCTTGGAGGCCGAGCAAGGTGTGCTCGGTGCTGTTCTGAAGGCGGCGGCACAGCAGGATCTCGAACTCGTCGAAGAGATCGTTGATGCGGTCTGTGTTGAGGACTTCTACTTCGACGACAACGCCGCTCTGTTCGACGTTATTGCTGATCTGCATCGCGAGGGGATACCGGTGGATCCTGTAACCGTGGCCCAGCTTCGTCCGACGCTCCCCAGCGATCAGCGGACATTGGCCTATGCCGGCGATCTGGCGGTGAATGTTCCATCAACGGCGAACTGGCGTACCTACGCAACTCATGTTCGCGAGCGCTCTGTCCTCCGCAAGGTGGTGGCTGCCGCTGGTGCTGTACATGAGCTGGCGCACGAGAGCCGCCCGGTACCAGAGATTGTTGCCCAGGCACAGCAGGCGTTGGCCGACCTGCGCGATCTCGGTGACGACGAGCCGGAGGTCTACCGGATCGGGGAAGTGTTGTCGCTGGTGGTCGATCGCATTGATGACGACCTCAACGGACGTACGGTGCCGCACCTGTCCACCGGCCTAGTGGATCTGGATCACCTGCTGCGCGGCGGCCTACGCCGCAAGTCGATGGTGGTGATTGCCGGTCGGCCAGGGGAGGGTAAGACCACCCTGGGCCTTCAGATCGCGCAGAGCGTGGTGCTGAGCGGCTCTGGTGTGGGCCTGGTGTTCAGTCTGGAGATGACCAAGGAGGAGCTGGCCACCCGTGGTATCGCGTCTGTCGGTGGCGTCGACCTGCGCCGTCTGGACGATGCCTCGCAGCTGCAGGACGACGACTGGACGAAGATCACCGCGGCGGTGGGCAAGCTGAAACCGGCTGAGCTCTACCTGTGCGATCGCCCGGGCCTGACGGTGGCGCGGATTCGCAGCATCGCCCGTCAGGTGCAGCGCCGACATGGCCTGGATGTGCTGGTGGTGGACTACATCGGCCTGATCGCCACCAGCGGTCGTGCCGGAAACCGGGCCGAAGCTATCGGTGCCGTCTCCACTGCCCTGAAGAACCTCTCGAAGGAGCTGTGTATTCCGGTGCTGGTGCTGGCGCAGCTCAACCGCGAGTCGACCAAGCGCACCGGCAAGTCCAAGCGTCCGCAGGCGAGTGACCTGCGCGATTCCGGGCAGATCGAGCAGGACGCCGATGCGGTGTTGCTGGTGCACCGGGACAAGGAGACCGAGGAAGGGCAGAACGGCGTGACCGAGCTGATCCTGGACAAGGGCCGGCAGGCTCCGGTGGGCTCGTGCTTCGTCCAGCAGCAGGGGCAGTTCGCCCGCTTCGTCAGCTTCGCCACCCCTCGCGAGCTGAGCCAGGAGGAGGTGGAAATGGGGCGACCACGGGGAAATCGGTATGCCGAGAGGAGGGCGTCATGAGCGGTATGAAGCAATCGAACGTATCCGGGGGTATCCAATGAGCAACGTCGTAGCGGCCCTGCCGCGCAAGAGTATGACCAGTGGCGAGCGGGAGTTTCTGAAACAGGCGAATCGCATCTTGCTGGATCAGCCGAATGGTCGGATCGCCTCGGCGGCATTCATGGACATTGTGGCCGACTGGCACGGTTTCCCTGGGCAACTGAGCTTTGGCGATTACGCTAAGCGCTGGGTGGCCGAGGGCAACGCCAAGAACAAACACGCTGACAAGCTTCTGCGCGAGCTTTTTGGTCTCGGCACCAACCCGACTCCACGGAGGGCAGCATGAAAAAGCGCACCTACATGAACAAGCCGCTGGGGGATACCGAGTACCTGCTTGAGCAATGGGGCTGGTGGCGCATGTCCGGCTCAGGAGTTCCGCGCTACATCTCCCCGGCCTACGTGATCATCCGCGACAACGTCCAGTTGGCCAGCATGTCGCCCAACATCACGGACGAGTTGGCAATGACTGTCGACGGATGCGTTGCAAGGCTCTGCGCGAGGGAGAAGGGCCGCATCCGAGGGCCTTTAATGGGGGAATGCCTGTGGCTGTACTTCGGAGAGAAGTGGCCAGCCGCGAAGGTTGGTAGGTACTACAAGGTCAGTGAGGGCACGGCCAGGGCGGCGATCCGTGCTGGCGTGGCGTGGGTGGATTGTGCGCTTGAGAACTTGAGGGACGTAGCATGAAAAAAGTCTTTCCGTACGGATAAATACCTGTTTTTATGGCAGCGTGTCCGGCCTAACAGCATGTGACGCGTGATTTTAAAGCCCTGGCAATCGCTGGGGCTTTGTCGTTTCTGGCCCTGGAGAAATCCGGGGCTTTCTGTTTCCGCAGTGCCGGCCCGGCGAAGGGTCAGGAAATGCCTATGAGATTGCCAACCATGACAGAGCCAGCATCGACAACTGCGGGTGGATTCCTCCTGTGGAAGCTGGCCACTTGCCTTATCGTCCTGGCCGTAGTCCTGGCAACCATCGTCGTGATGTCCATGACATTGCCGAAGACCATCAAGGAGTTCGTGGTAGCGCTGATCAGCACAGTGGTTTCCAGTCTGGGAGGTGGCGCGTTCGTCGTGATGAAGCTCGGCCTGATTGGCTGGGCTCATGACTATGTTGGCCTGGTTGCACTGGCTGGAGTGGTATTCGCCTGTGGCCTGCCGGCCTGGATCATGGTTCGCGCCTTCTACGCCTATGCAGAGGTACGCAGCCAGGGAACAGGCTTCGTCGACATGATCCGCGAGATTAAGCAGGCGGTGTGGAAGTGAGCGGTGAAGTGAACTTTGATCTGGCTCGCATGAGGCAAGCTGTAGCCGGGCCACATCGCGTTATGCCGAGCGGTCTGACACGCGAACAATTCAGGCAGTGGATGCTGGGCGATGCAAAGACCATCGCCGCACGAAAGAGCACCGGATTCGGAGAAGGCTGATGGGTAAGTTGCCAGATATGACCGGTGCATTCGTGATGCTGGGCTGCCTGTGCGCGATTGCTGGCTGGGTCGTGATCGAGGGTGCTCTGTGGGTTCTCTCTCACGTGATCATCGGCTGGTCTTGGTAGCGCGTTATGGCCTTCACTCCCAAGAAACACCGTTTCGTCGGTGAATACCTGAAGGATCTCAACGCAACACAGGCAGCCATCCGTGCCGGATACAGCGCGTCCACAGCATATTCGCAGGGTCAGCGCTTGTTGAAGGATGTTGAAGTGCAGATGGCCATCGCCGCCGCCCAGGCAGAGCGCAGTCAGGCGACCAAGATCGATGCCGAGTACGTGCTGAAAAGATTGGTTGAGATCGACCAGATGGATGTTCTCGACATCCTGGCCGATGACATGTCGATCAAGCCTATTCACCAGTGGCCCAAGGTCTGGCGCCAGTACCTGGCCGGGTTCGATGTTTCGGAGCTTTTCGAAGGCCGCGGCGAAGAGCGCGAGATGGTTGGCTTCCTGAAGAAGCTGAAATGGCCGGACAAGGTGAAGAACCTTGAGCTGTTGGGCAAGCACGTCGGGGTCAATGCATTCAAGGATCAACTCGACGTCAGCGTGAACATCTCCCTGGCGGACAAGGTAGCGAAGGCCCGTGAACGCGCTGGCAGGGCCTGACGACATCGAGTCCCAGCTGATCGAGGACATTGCTGGCTTCACCCATGACCCGCTGGGCTGCGCGCTGTACTCGTTCCCCTGGGGTGAGGGTGAGCTGGCGGGCGTTGACGGGCCGAGGGATTGGCAGCGCGACGTGATGCAGGACATCGCTGGCCACCTGCAGAACCCGGAGACGCGCTACCAGCCGTTGATGATCGCGGTGGCGTCAGGTCACGGCATTGGCAAGTCGGCCGAGATCGGCATGATCCTGCACTGGGCCATGTCGACGTGCGAGGACTGCAAAGTGGTGTTCACGGCGAACACTGACAACCAGCTCCGCACGAAGACGGCGCCCGAGATTGGCAAGTGGTTCCGTCTGTCGATCAACTCGCACTGGTTCACCACGACGGCAACAGCCGTTGCTGCTAACGATCCTGGGCACGAGAAGTCATGGCGCGCTGATGCCGTGCCATGGTCTGAGCACAACACGGAGGCGTTTGCCGGCCTGCACAACAAGGGCAAGCGCATCGTCCTGATCTTCGACGAAGCATCGAACATCGCCGACAAGGTGTGGGAGGTTGCTGAAGGTGCGCTGACGGACGAAGACACAGAGATCATCTGGATCGCGTTCGGCAACCCCACGCGGAATACAGGGCGTTTCCGCGAATGCTTCACCCGGTACAAGCACCGCTGGGTTACACGCCAGATCGACAGCCGAACGGTTGACGGCACCAACAAGGCACAGATTGCCAAGTGGGCGGCCGACTACGGCGAAGACAGCGACTTCTTCCGCGTCCGCGTCCTGGGTCGTTTCCCCAAGGCATCCGAACTGCAGCTGATCCCGTCTGACTGGGTAGCCGCTGCCATGCACCGAGAGGGCGTGTATGGCATGGATGATGCCCTGGTGTGCGGCATCGACATTGCGCGCGGCGGCGAAGACAACAACGTGATCCGCTTCCGGCGTGGCATGGACGCCAAGAGCATCAAGCCTATCCGCATCCCCGGCAGCGAAACGCGCGACACCACGCTGTTCATTGCCAGGGTTTGCACGGCGGTGCAGGAGCACAGCCCGGACGCGGTATTCGTCGATTCGACGGGCGTCGGTGGCCCGGTCGCCGACCAGCTGCGCCGGCTGATGCCAGGCGTGCCGATTATCGACGTGAACTTCGCCAGCGCGGCTCCTGACATTCACTACGCGAACATGCGCACCTACATCTGGTGGCGCCTTCGCGAGGCATTGCGCGCCGGCCTGGCCATCGATGACGACGCCACGCTGGAAGCCGAGCTGACCAGCCCCGAGTACAGCCACAACCAGCGCGACCAGATCGCCCTGGAGAAGAAGGCCGACATCAAGAAACGCCTGGGCATCAGCCCGGACGATGCCGACGCATTGGCCCTGACGTTCACATTCCCGGTTCAGCGCAACCGGAACACCGGCGACCGTGGCACTGGCCTGGTTTCTGACTACGACCCCTATTCGGAGAAATGAGCATGTGCGGCTCCAAGATCGGCAAGATCATCAACAAGGTGACCAGCTTCCACGACAAGATCGACCCTATTGGTAAAGCCGTGCGCGATCCTGTCGAAGATGCCCTTGGCGTGCCGCGTAGTTCTCAACTGGGATCGTCTCTCTTTCCAGACCCCGAGGATGCCGCATCTGCCGTTGGAACAACCCAGCCGGCAACCGAGGCACCGGCCACCACCAGCAGCGATTCGGTACAGGCCGCACTCGACGCTGAACGCCGTCGTCGTCGTGCCGCAGCGGGCCAGAGCAGCACCATTCTGACCGGCTCGACTGGCGTGAGTGGTACCGCCAGCACCAGTCAGAAAACACTGCTTGGGGTCTGACATGGCAACTCTTCGCGAGCAGCTGGACAAGCGCCTAGCGCGCCTGAAGAACGAGCGCGACAAGTCGTGGATGCCGCTGTGGCGCGATCTATCCCAGTACATCGAGCCGCTGGCCGGCCGCTACTGGAACGAGGAAGTGAACGAAGGCCGGCGCCGTGACGGGAAGATCATCAACCCGACCGCGTCGTTCGCGGCTCGCACCCTGGCCGCCGGCATGCATAGCGGCATGACCAGCCCGGCTTCGCCCTGGTTCAAGTTGGGAACGCCAGACCAGGCGCTGATGGAGTTCGCCCCGGTCAAGACCTGGTTGTACGCCGCCGAAAACGCCATACGCGAAGTAATGTCCCGTTCGAACCTCTACAACGTGCTGCCGAAGGTCTACCACGAAGAGGGCGTTTTCGGGTCTGGCGCCATGGCGGCGCTGCCGGACGAGCGTGATGTAGTGCGCTTCTACCCGTTCACCATCGGCAGCTACATGCTGGCCACCAGCAACCGCCAGCAGGTCGACACGCTGTACCGCGAATTCAAGATGACCGCCCGCCAGATGGAACAGCAGTTCGGGCGCTCCGGTATGAGCGCGACAGCAGTCGGCTTGCTGACCAGCAACCCAGAGGCCTGGGTCGATGTGTGCCACGCCGTCGAACCGCGGGACAACCGCAACACCCAGATGCGCGATGCCGCGAACATGCCTTACCGCTCGGTCTACTGGGAGAAAGGCCAGGATCGTGACGACGTTCTGCGCGAGTCTGGCTTTCGTGATTTCCCTGTCATGGCGCCGCGCTGGGACGTGCTGGGCGAAAACGTCTACGGCTCTGGCCCTGGCACTATCTGCCTGGGCGGGGTGAAGGCTCTGCAACTGATGGAGCGCCGCAAAGCAGAGCTGCTGGAGAAGGGCGTGCGTCCGCCTATGGGGGCGCCTGTCGAACTCAGGGGGATGCGTGCGTCTATCCTGCCGGGCGACATCACCTACATGCCGGCATCGCAGCTTGGCGCCAAGTTCGAACCGCTGTATCAGGTCGATCCGACCTGGCTTGGCCAGCTGCGCGGCGAGATTGCCGCCGAAGAACAGCACATCGAAACGGCATTCTTCAGCGACCTGTTCCTGATGATCAGCCAGATGGACAGCGTGCGCACCGCCTATGAGATCGCCACGCGCAAGGAAGAGAAGATGTTGATGCTGGGCCCAGTGCTCGAGCGTCAGAACGACGATCTTCTGGATCCGCTGATCGACCAGGTGTTCCGGATCATGGTTGAACAGTCCGCCCCGCGTTGGGCTGGCCTTCTGCCGGGTGCGCCGCTGTTGCCACCACCACCGCAGGAACTGGCCGGCCTCGATCTGCGCGTCGAATACACCAGCATCCTGGCTCAGGCGCAGAAGACGCTGGAAGTCGCCAGTATTGAGCGTGCCATCGGCTTCTCGGGCACCGTGGCCGCCACTATGCAAAGCGGTGAACCGCTTGACTTGCTTGATCCCGATGCAGCTATGCGCGAGTACTTCCAGGCCATCGGCGTTCCACCGACGCTGATCCGCGCAGAGGATCAGGTGGCCGCCATCCGCGAGCAGCGCGCCCAGGCCGAGCAGCAAGCCGCTATCCAACAGCAACTTGGCAGCGCCGTTGAGGGCGCCAAGCTGCTATCGGAGACCGACACAGGCGGCAATAACGCCCTGACGCAACTGATGGGAGCCACGCAATGAATGCCGGCGACCATGCAGCTCAGAAGAAAGCCCGCCAGCGCGAGGCCAGGGAGCGCGAGCAGAACGACAACGACTTCCGCTGGTTGATGAACGACCCGCGCGGCCGGCGCTTTCTGTGGCGAATGATCGGCCGATGCCGGGTGTTCCAGCTCTCCTACGACGCCCACGGCGGCAGGATGAATTTCAACGAAGGCCAACGCGAAGTTGGCCTTTTTCTTTTGGGGCAGATCAACGAGCTGACGCCGGAGCTGTACGCGGTGATGGCCGGCGAGAACGCCCCGCAACCCCAAGAGGAACCGAATCATGACTGACGAAACCACTGGCGCCGCTCAGGAAACCACCGCCGCGGCGGCCACGGATCAACAGTCGGATACCTCGATCTTGACTGGCGGCGAACAGACCACTGAAACCCCGCAGGCCCCTGGCGATGGCCAGAAGCAAGAAGGGCAACAGCAGGAAGGCGCCGACAAGACGAAAGAGGGGGGCGAGCAGTACGCCGACTTCACTCTGGGCGAAGGCATGGAAATGGATGCCGAGGTGCTTGGCCAGTTCCAGACCATCGCCAAGGGCTTGAACCTGACCCAGGAACAGGCTCAGGGGCTGATCGACCTGCAGGCCAACCTGGAAGGCAAGCGCGCCGAACAGCTGCAGAACGCAATGATCCAGCAGCGCCAGGGCTGGGCCGATGCGGTGAAGAACGACCCGGAGATCGGCGGCGCCAACTACGACGCCACGGTCGCCAGTGCAGTGAAAACCATGCAGGCGTTCGGCTCGCCCGAGCTGAAACAACTGCTCAACGACTCCGGTCTGGGCAATCACCCGGCGTTGGTGAGGTTCTGCCAGCGCATCGGCAACGCCATTTCCGACGACAAGTTCGTCTTGCCTGGCAGCCAGACCACCAACAGCAACCAGCGTCCCGCCGACGTCCTGTTCGGCGATGTTTTCAACAAGTGAGGAAATGAATCATGGCCGTACTGAGCACCACCAACCCGACGCTGGCGGATCTCGCTAAGCGCAAAGACCCGGACGGGAAGATCGCCAAGATCATCGAAATCCTGAACGGCACCAACGAAATCCTGGATGACATGCCATGGATCGCTGCGAACGATGGCACCGGTCACAAGACCACTGTCCGCTCCGGCCTGCCGCAGGGTACCTGGCGCAAGCTGAACTACGGCGTACAGCCCGAGAAGTCGACCACCGTGCAGGTGCGTGACGGTACCGGCATGCTGGAAAGCTATGCGCAGGTCGACAAATCCCTGGCTGATCTGGCCAAGGACAAGGAAGGCTTCATGCTCTCCGAGCACAAGGCTTTCATTGAGGGCATGTCCCAGAACATGGCCACCCAGATCATCTACGGTGACGCATCGGTGAACCCGGAGCGGATCACCGGTCTGGCGCCGCGCTTCAACAGCAAGAGCGCGGAGAACGGCCAGAACATTCTGGACGCCGGCGGCACCGGTTCGAACAACACCTCCGTCTGGATCGTCTGCTGGGACGAAAGCACCGTTCACGGTATCTATCCGGACGGCTCCATTGGCGGCCTGAACGTCGGCGCAACCAAGCAGGAAACCCTGCAGGACGGCAACGGCGGCATGTATGAGGGCTACCGCACCCACTACAAGTGGGACAGCGGTCTGACCGTGCGCGACTGGCGCTACGTGGTGCGCATCGCAAACGTCGATGTGACTGCGTTGACCAAGAACGCATCGGCTGGCGCCGACCTGATCGACCTGCTGGTGCAGGCTGTCGAGCTGCTGCCGAACCAGCGCGCCGGCCGCATTGCGATCTACGGCAACCGCACCATCCGTAGCTTCCTGCGCCGCCAGATCACCAACAAGTCGAACGTGTGGCTGAGCATGCAGGAAGTCGCCGGCAAGAAGGTTCTGGCCTTCGATGACATCCCGTTCCGTCGCGTAGACGCCATCCTCAATACCGAGGCACGCGTGGTGTAAGCCACGCATCACCATTCGGACAATCTTCAGGAGAACATCCCATGTCCATCATCGATCGTTTCCTGCAGGTGTCGGTGAATCAGGCGGTGACCGCTTCGGCGCCATCGACTGACGTCATCGACGCCGGCGCAACCAAGAACGCTGCTATCGGTCGCGATATCGGCGCCGGGACGCAGCTCTACATGGAGTTCACGGTTTCTTCCGCCGCCACTGCTGCTGGCGCTGCAACCGTGACCTTCAGCGTTCAGGACTCGGCTGACAACTCGACGTTCGCTGACGTGATCGTTTCCGCGCCGATCTCGTTGGCCAACCTGACCGCCGGCCGTTCGTACTACCTCCCGCTGCCTCCGGGTCTGCGTCGCTACATCCGCGGCAACTACACCGTGGCTACTGGCCCGCTGACTGGTGGCACCTTCAACGCACAGGTTCTGGATGGCGCGAACTTCCAGCGTGCCTACCCCGACCTGCTGTAAGGAGCCGCCATGAAGATTGCAGGCAGCATTCATGTGGTCGCCACCAAGCCGGGCTTCTACGGAAGCCTTCGCGACGTGGGCGACAAGTTCTACATCAAAACCGAGGAAGAACTCGGCAACTGGATGGAGCGGCTCGACGCTGACGAATCCAGCGAAACCGAGCCGCCTCGTCCCGCGTATCGCGCGTACCACCGTGGCGGTGGCCGCTGGGGTATCGAGGACGCCAACGACCAGCCGTTCGGCGATTTCCTGGGCAGCAAGGAAGAAGCCCATGCCGAGGCTGATCGCTTGAATGCAGGCGGCACCAACAGCCCCGCACAGGAAAACCCGGATCTGCCGGACGCCTGATCACCGCAACACCATTGGGCCCTTCGGGGCCCTTTCTTTTTCAGGACTCCCGAATGGCCAGCGATATCGAAATTTGCAACCTGGCGCTCACACGTATCGGCGTCACTCAGCCCATTGCGTCGTTCACTGAGCGCAGCAAGAGCGCGGAACTGTGCGCCGTGCTGTTTTCCTCAATGCGCGATCAGGTGCTGCGCGACTTCGACTGGCCGTTCGCGGAATCCGCTATTGCTCTGGCCGACATAGGCACCCCGGCCAATGGCTGGCTGTACCGCTATCGGTACCCGGCCAACTGCCTCAAGGTTCGTGAGATCGTCCAGCCAGGCCAGCGTGCAGCCCTCAGCAGCGAAAGCCGCATTCCGTTCAAGATCGGTTATGCGCCAGGCGGGCAGGTGATCCATACCGATCAGCCCGAGGCGTGGGTGCTGTTCACTTTCGCGGTGACCGACTCCGGTTTTTTCGACTCGCTGTTCGTCAATGCGCTGACCTGGAAGCTGGCGGCAGAACTGTCAGTGGCCATCGCCTCGAAGGTCGATTACCGGCAGATGTGCGAGCAGCAGTACAACTTTGCCCTTGGTGATGCACAGTCGGCCGCCTACAACGAAGCGCAGGACACGCCGGAGCCTGAATCCGAGTTCGTGAGCGTGCGCCAATGACCAGCGTTATTCAGCCAACTTTTGCAGCCGGCGAGCTGTCTCCATCAGCCCGGGCGCGGGTCGATATTGCCCGCTATTACACCGGACTACGCCTGTGCCGGAACTTCACCGTCATGCCCTATGGCGGCGTACGCAATCGCCCTGGCACCCGCTTCGTGTGCGAGCTGAAAGACTCCAGCAAGACCGGACGCCTGCTGCCGTTCCAGTTCAACGACGAACAGACCTACGTGCTGGTGTTCGGCGATGAAACCATGCGCGTGGTGATGGACGGCGGCGAAGTGCTCTACAGCTCCGGCCCGAATGCTGGACAGCCGTTCGAGCTGGTAACGCCCTACGGCGTAGAGGATCTGGCGCTGCTCAACTACACGCAGTCAGCCGACGTGATGACCTTCGCCCACCCGAAGTACAAGCCGCGCGACCTGAGCCGACTCGGGCATGACAACTGGACTATTGCAGAGATCAGCCTGGCACCGAAGATCGCTGCACCGGCCAGTGCCACCGCGACCAGCGCTGGTGGATCAGGCGTTGCGCAAACCTGGCGATACCAGGTCACGGCCGTTCTCGATGACGGCAGCATCATTGATGAATCGCTGCCGGCCACAACCGGCAACGTGACCGTGAACGCCGATACCCTACAGGCGACCGTCACCTGGGCGGCAGTTGCTGGGGCGAGCTACTACATCGTCTACAAGGACAATGCAGGTGCCGGCATTTACGGGTTCATTGGTCGCGCATCCGGACTGACCTTTACCGACAAGAACACCACGCCGATCAAGACCGACACCCCACCGAACACCAATGATCCATTCGTTGGCGCCGGAAACTACCCTGGCGCGGTCGGCTACTACCAGCAGCGCCTGACCTTCGCCGGCAGCGACAACAACCCGCAGACCGTGTGGATGAGCCGAACTGGTCTGTTCAAGAACTTCGGCTACTCGGTGCCGAGCAAGGACGATGACGCGATCACATTCACAATCGCGAGCAAGGAAGTGAACCGCATGCGCCATCTGTTGGGCCTGCGCTCGCTACTGGGGCTGACATCTGGTGGGGAATGGACGTTCAACGGTGGATCCGATACCGGCCTGACCGCGAAGACCATCCAGGCCAATCAGGAAGGCTACGACGGATCGTCCACCGTGCAGCCTGTGGTGGTCGGCTCCAGCGCTGTCTACGTGCAGGCCCGCGGCAATCGCGTTTCGTCGTTCGGCTACAGCCTGGAGGCGGATGGATTCACGTCCGGCGACCTGACCCTTTTCAGCGCCCACCTGTTCAAGGGACGCGAGCTGGTACAGGTGGCCTATCAGAAGGTTCCGGACTCCATTGTCTGGTACCTGCGCGATGACGGCGTGCTGCTGGGCATGACCTACCTACCAGAGCAACAGCTGGTTGCCTGGCACCACCACGACACGGACGGCGTTATCGAGTCCATCGCCTGCGTTCCGGAGGGCCAGGAAGATGCGCTCTATCTGTTGGTGCGCCGCCAGATCAATGGCCAGACACGCCGCTATGTCGAGCGTATGGAAACCAGGCAGATACTCACCATCGAGGATGCGTTCTTTGTCGACTCCGGCCTGACTTATGACGGCCGCAACACCAGCGATTCGCAGTCGCTGACACTCAGCGGCGGTACCGACTGGAAATACCCGGAAGTGGTAACCATGATGGCCAACGGCTTCGCGCCATTCACTGCCGGCATGGAGGGCGTGCGCTACGCCCTGCGCACCACCTATGAGGATGCTGACGAGAACCCGGTAACCGAGGTGGTTCGCGTCGAGATCACCGAGGTGGTCAGCAGCACGGTCGCCAATGTGCAGTTGCAAATCATCTGTCCAGATTCATTGCGCGACGTGCCGGTGATCGACTGGGCACGTCAGGTGCGCAGCGTTGTTGGCCTTGATCACCTGGAGGGCACGACCGTGAGCGTGCTGGCCGATGGCAACGTTCATCCACAGGCTGTTGTGACCGACGGCGCCATTACGCTGCAATCGCCGGCTGGCGTCGTTCATGTTGGCCTGCCCTATGTGGCGGACATGGAAACCCTCGACCTTGAGCTGCAGGGCGCCAACGAAACCCTGCTCGATAAGAAACTGGCCGTGATGCGCCTGATCGTCCAAGTCGAAGAGTCGCGCGGCATCTTCGCCGGCAAGGACAAGGCTCACCTCTATGAGCACAAGGCCAGCCGCTCGAGCTACGAACTGCCGCTTGAAATGCTTACTGGCCAGGCCGAGATCGAGATTTCCAACGACTGGGAGACCAAGGGCAGGATATTCATCCGCCAGAGTGACCCGTTGCCACTTACCGTGCTGGCTGTGATTCCGGATGTGGTCATCGGTGGCCGCTGACGTTCGGCCGGCCACGCTCGATGACGTGGTCGTGGCTCTCCCCGATATTCGCCAGGCTGACCGCGACGAGATCGAAAGCGCGTTCGGCATCAGCATGCGCGAGGCGATGGAGCAGGCTGTCACCGGCAGCCTGTCGGCTAGCGCCATCGTTCACGACGGCAAGATACTGGCGCTCTACGGTGATGCTGTGCACAGCATCCTTGGCCAGGTCGGGGTGCCTTGGCTGTTCAGCACGGTGCATGTCGAGCAGCACCCGCGCGAGTTCCTACGCGTTTGCCGGCCTGGTGTGGCCGGAATGCTCTTGCGGCATCGTGAACTGATCAACTTCGTCGACGCTCGCAACACCGCCGCCGTGCGCTGGCTCAAGTGGCTTGGCTTCCAGTTTCAGGACGCAGTGCCCTACGGCATCCAGCGTCTTCCGTTCCACCCTTTCACCATGAACAGAGACTGACTATGTGCTGGATGGCAGCTATCCCGGCAGCAATCGCCGTTGTCGGCGGCGTGATGAACGCGAACAACGCCCAGAACCAGGGCGCCTATCAGTCGGCTCTGCTGAAGCAGAACGCCGCATTCAAGGAACAGGCCGCCCAGGAACTGGAGGTGGACGCCGCCAACGCTGCCGACTGGCAGCGCGTGCGCACCCAGCAGGCTATCGGCAGCCAGCGCACGGCATTCGCCGGCAACGGGATCGACGTGAACAGCGGTACCGCCGCGCAGATCCAGGACGAAACGGCGCAGCTTGGCGAACTGGACGCCCTGACCATCAAGAACAACGCCGCTCGCGAGGCGTATGGCTACCGCGTTGGCGCGAACCAGGATCTGTCCAATGCCCGGCAGGCGATCAGTAACGCCAAATCCAATGCTTTCGGCTCGATCCTTGGCGGCGTCGGCAGCGCCTTCGGTTCGTTTGCAGGGGGTATGTCCTGATGGCTCGCGTTCCCGATTACAGTGGCCCGCAAGTAGCACGCCGGCAGACTGGCCCGCTGCAGGTGGGCGGCATTGCACCGGACAACTCCGCTATCGCTCAGGGACTGCAGAGTTTCCAGCGTGGCGCGCAGATCCTGGCCGAGCGTGAACGCGAGAAGGCCGACACCGCCGCCCTGATGGATGTCGATAATCAGCTTACTCAATGGCAGCAGGACGCCTTCTACAACGACAGCACCGGCGTCTATGCCCGCAAGGGCAAGAACGCTCTGGACATCACCAACCAGACCCTGGACAGCTTCGACAAGGCTCAGCAGGAGTTCGCCAAGGGACTGACCAACGACCGCCAGCGCGCGCGCTATCAGCAGATCATCGCCAGCCGCCGGCAGAGCCTGGCCAACGAACTGAACCGCTACGAATACGGCGAGCGCCAGCGCTACTACGGTGACGTGGAAAAGGGCCAGATCGACACCGCCATGCAGGGTGCCGCACTTGGCTATCAGGATCCAAACCAGATCGAGCAGAACCGCGCCAAGATGAATGCCGTGCTGGCCAGCCGCGCCGAGCGCTTGGGTATGGCTCTGGAAGCCGCGCAGGCGGCGCAGCTGGAAGCCAACAGCGCGCTGTCATCGGCAGTGATCAGTCGCATGCTTGCCGACGACTTCGGCCGTGCCAAAGGAATGTTCGACGCCTACAAGGAAGGCATGACCGCAGATGACCAGGTGAAGATCAGCAACGCCATCGAGCGCGAGCAGAAACAGCGCGAGATCGAAGCCAGGCAGATGCAGGCCATTGCCCGTGCCGAACTGTCCAGCCGAGTGAACGATGCGACATCTGCCTATCTGGCCGGCTTCGACTTCGCAGACCCTCCAACCCGTGACCAGTTCCAGGCGGCCTATGGTGCTGCCGACGGCAACAAGGCGTTCGAGCAGTTCCAACGCACGCAGGAAATCGGCACAGCCATTCGTGGGCTTGCGACTGCTGATTCTGCTGAGCGTCAGCAGATGATTGCCGAGTTCATGCCGACTCAGAACGGCGTCGCCGGCGAAGGTTTCCAGCGTAACAACCAGCTCTACGGCACCCTGGTGAACGCCGCCGTCCGCCTTGAGAAGGAACGAGAAACCGACCCAGCAGGCTACGCCTTGCGCTACAGCCCTGAGGTAATGCGCGCCGCCCAGGCGGCTGACAGTGGTGATCCCGCTGCGGCTGAAGCCTATGCCGCAGCCAGCCTGGCAGAGCAACAGCGTCTTGGCGTTTCCAGCCCGCGTCTATTGTCGAACCAGCAGGCGGCCAGCATCGCCGCACAGTTCGCCAATACCGACGACGGCGGCAACAACAGCGCCACGATGATCAGCAGTCTGCAGCAGCAGTGGGGAAAGAACTGGCCGCTGGTGTTCAAGCAGTTGCAGAACGACCTGCCAGGCTCGGCCATGGTTATCGGTACCGGCTTGGACGGCAACACCGCCGCCAGGCTGGCTCGCCTTTCCAGCGTCAAGACCGATGAGCTGAAGAAGGGCCTGGACAGCACCAAGCGCAAGGATGCAACGGATGCGTTGAACGAAGGATTCGCACCGTTTCGCAACACTCTGGCGGCTCAGGTTGGCGGCGAGCGCACATTTGCGACCCTGTACGGCGAGGCCGAGCGCCTGGCCTACAGCTACATGGCAGAGGGCGTCGACGCGAAGGATGCAGCCGAACGCGCTATGAAAGCCATGGTGAACGACAAATACACCATCCGTGGCACCTGGCGGGCTCCCATCAGCATGGATGCCGACCTGATCGAGCGCGGCGCGCGCCTGACTCAGGAATCCATCGACCCTGCCGAACTGCAGTTCGCCGTTCCAAAAGGCGTCAGTGAAGAGTTCGCCCGTGGTCGCGTCAAGTCAGCCATCGAGAGCGACGGCCAGTGGGTGACCCTTCCAGACGAAAGTGGGCTGGCGCTGTACTACGGCGGTGAGGCTGTGCTCGACAAGGCAGGAAACCCGGTATCGCGCAGCTTCGAAGAGTTGACCGGTGCGGCTGCCGCGAACCCCAGCGCCTGGCAGCAGGCAAGGGGAGCCAGGGCGGCCGAGTTTGAAATTCGCCGCAGCATGGCAATTCCGGGGACTAGCCGATGACCATCTGGACTGACGGGCTGATCAAGCGGCCCGACCGAAATATCCTCGATGACGTGGTGACCGGCCAGTTCGATGCCGCTGAAGCGTCGCTTGACGATGCGTGGTTTAACAACCCGCTGACATCTGCGCGGCGAATTAACGTACTGTCTCGGGCAGAGCAGGGGCCGATCATTCGTCCTGCCATGTCCGCGCACGGGTACTCTATCCCGGAGGTTCGCGGAGAGGCGGAAACGCCACTACTCACCGCCGAAGACGCACGCGCCCAGGTCAAGGATTCCGGCCTCGATATCAAGATCCCGGACACCGGCATTCGCCAGGGCGCACTGGATATCCTGATCGAGCGCAACCGCGAACAGCGTGAGCGCCAGATGGTGCTGGATAATGCGCCGCTGTCGACGCTTCCTGTTCAACTGTTGGCCGGGTTCGCTGCGTCTGCTGTCGATCCGATCAACATCGCCGCAGCATTCATCCCGGTAGTGGGCGAGGCGCGCTATGCATCGATGCTGGCCAACGCCACTAGCCGCGCAGCCCGCTTCGGTGTGCGCGCCCGCGTCGGCGCGCTCCAGGGCGCTGTTGGCGCTGCTGTGGTTGAGCCGCTTCCACTGCTCGCTGCCCAGCAGGATCAGACCGAATACGGCCTATCCGACACGCTGCTGAATATCGCTTTCGGTGGCGTGCTGGGCGGTGGACTGCACGGTGTTGGCGGACTGATCTCCGACGCCAGGCGCGGCAGCATGCTGATCGACACCGTGTCGCAGGTCGCAGCAGAGTCTGCACCCGGCGTCACGGCTCGCCGTTCTCCGTTGTCCAGGGCACTTGAGACGGGCGACGATGACCCTATGGTTGCACTGCGCGAATCGCTTGAGGCCGGCATTGCCGGTGACCGCCAGCAGATCGCACTGAATGCCCAGCGCCAGGCCTACGAAGAGCTGGCGCCGACCATCCGCCAGGAACTGGAGCAGGTCGCAGAAGGGCGCCTGGCCAACGTCGCTGACCTGCGCGAAGAGGTTTCCGCCATTGATCGCCGGCTGGCATCGCTCGATGACGAATACCGCCCATTGGCCAAGCAGTACCAGCAGCAGGGAATGAGCCGCAAGCAGGCTGAGTCCGCCGCCCGCGAAAGCATTGCCACCCAGCGCCAGGAACTAACCGCCCGCCGTGGTGATATCGACGATGCACTGGAGGGTAACCGCCAGGCCGAGATTGCCCGCGGCGAACTCGCCGCCCTGAACCGTGGCGAGCTGCCGGAACAGTTCGCCCCTCGCGTTACTGGACGGGCTGACGAGATTGCCAGTGGCTTCGACATTCGTCCGTCCGCGCGTGCCGTTGCAGATGCCGCCCCGTGGTACATCCGTCAATCCGCTCTGCGCTCTGCTGTTGCCCAAGCTGTTACTGGGCGTGAAGTGGATGTCGAAGCCATCCTAGACCTGAGCGACCCGCTACGCCGTACCGATGCGCTGGAGCGCCTGAAACAGCCTCCGCAGCCGCGCACTGATGTTGATGGCCAGGCCGCCAGCTTGCAGGCCGATGAAGCGCTGCGCTTCACCAATGAGACAGAGCTGCAGGCCGCCGAACGCCAACTGGCAGACGAACAGGCACTGACCGATGAGGTCGCCGCACAGGCCGATATCGACATCACCCCATTCACCCGCGAAGCCGACCAGTTCGAAGCCGACGCCAATACCTATGCCGCCGCATTCCGTGCTGCTGCTGTCTGCCAGTTGAGGACACGATGAGCAATCCCTGCATCAATGCCGTACAGGCCGCCGCCAAGGCAGCCGGCCGCGAACTGACCCTGGAAGAGCTGACCGAGGTTTTCGAAGACATCGACCTACGCATCAAGCAACTGCAGGCCACCAACGGCATGCTGAGCCTGGAAGATGCCGCCCTACGCGCTGCTGACGAGCTGGGCAACCAGTTGAAGTTGGCCGCGGTGATCGAGAAGCGCAACGCGCTGATCAACGCCCGTCGCCGGGCTGAGCTGGTCGGCTACATCCGCAACACCTGGGCGGATCGACCAGACCTTGGCCTTGAGTCGTTTCTGGTCGGTACCAACGTCGCCCGCGCCGGTGCCCGCCGTTCGGTTGCCGCCGAGCAGAAGCAACTGAGCCAGGCATACACCGCAGGATTCCTGAACGATATCGAGCGCGCCGAGCTGCTGCCGTTCCTGACCCGTGGCGACAACGATGCCGAGATCGCCGACGCGCTATGGCGCCTGGGCATGGATCGCCCGCTGGATGGCATCAGCGAGCAGGGTGCGGCCATCGCCCGCATCATGCAGAAGTATCAGGAAGCCAGCCGTATCGACGCAAACAAGGCCGGCGCCTTTATCCGAAAGCTTCCGGGCTACGTTGTGCGCCAAAGCCATGACCCGCACAAGCTGCAGCGTGCCGGCTTCGCTCAATGGCGCGACGAGATTCTGCCCAAGCTCGATGAACGAACCTTCGACGGTATCGACGACCGCGACGCCTTCCTGCTCAATGCATACAACGGACTGGTGTCAGGCGTTCACCTGAAAACCAACGCGCCCGAGCCAACCGGATTCAAAGGCCCGCGTAACCTGGCCAAGAAGGTCAGCGCCGAACGCGTATTGCATTTCAAGGATGGCGTGGCCTGGAACCAGTACAACCAGGTGTATGGGGCCGGCTCTCTGCGCGAGGCGTTCCTGGGTGGCCTGGACATGGCCGGAAGCAACACCGGGTTGATGCGGCGCTTGGGTACCAACCCAGAGTCGAACTGGCAGCAGGTGCTGAGTGACCTCGATCGCGACCTGAGCAGTGATCCGGTAAAGCACAAGGCATTCAAGGATGCCGTGAAGGGGCGCATGGGCAATTACATGGCCGAGGTCGATGGATCGTCGCGAATGGCCGTCAACCACACAGCAGCGCGTGTTGCAGCCAATGTTCGCGCCGTTCAGTCCATGGCCAAGCTGGGCGGTGCCGTTATTTCGTCCATCACCGATCTACCGGTGGCGGCCAGCGAACTGCGCTATCAGGGCCAGAGCATGCTCAGTTCTATGGGCGGAATGATTCATGGCCTGCTGCAGGGCCGCAAGGGTGCCGAGCAGCGCGAAATCCTCTCCAGCCTGGGCGTTTTCTTCGATAACGTGCGCGGCGAGGTGGTCAGCCGGTTCAGCGCCGACGACACGCTGGGCGGCAAGATGAGTAGGGCGCAGAACACCTTCTTCAAGCTGAACGGCCTGCAGTGGTGGACGGATACCATGCGCTCCACTGCCGCGCTGATGATGAGCCACAACCTGGCGTACAACCGTGGGCGTGCATGGGACACCATCAGTCCTGATCTGCGCCGCGTGCTGGAGCTGTTCGACATCGACGCCGGCCGCTGGGATCTGCTGCGCAGCACGCCATCCAGGCTTGCTGATGGCCGTGAATACATGACCACCCAGGGTATCGACGACATTCCAGCCGCCAGCCTGGGTGACTACCTGAAAAGCCAGGGCCGCACCGTCAACGACACTGCCATTGCCGAGTTGCGTGAGGAACTACGCGGCCAGTTGCGCAGCTACATCACCGACCGGGCCAGCTATGCGGTGATCGAGCCGGACGCCAGGACGCGGGGAATCATGCGTCGCGAAACAAAGCCTGGCACGTTTTGGGGCGAGCTTGCGCGCTTTGTCGGCCAGTTCAAGGCATTCCCGATTGCCATCCTGCAGAAGTCGGTCGGACGCGAGTTGTACGGCAGGGGCTACACCCCGAGCGGGATCGGTTCTCTCCCTGGTGCTGACCTGATCCAGGCGCTGCGCAATGGCAATGGCGAGAAGCTTGGCTTCGCACAGCTGATGCTGTGGTCAACGCTGTTCGGTTACGGTGCCATGGCCACCAAGGATTTGCTCAAGGGGCGCGAACCGCGCTCACCGGATGACCCGAAAACATGGGTTGCCGCCATGCTACAGGGCGGCGCCATGGGGCTCTATGGTGACTTTCTGTTCGGCGAGAACAACCGCTTCGGTGGCGGCGTTATTGGTTCCCTGGCTGGGCCAACTGCTGGTTCTGTGGAGGGAGCCGTCGACCTGTGGTTCCGCCTGCGCGATGGTGACGATACAGCCGCTGCCACCTTCCGCTATGCCATCAACCACACGCCATTTGCCAACCTGTTCTACGCACGCGCCGCCGCCGACTACCTGTTCCTGTACAGCGTGCAGGAAGCCCTGAACCCCGGCTACCTGCGCAGGGCAGAGCGGCGCATCGAGAAAGAGAACAACCAGCAGTTCCTGCTGGCCCCATCGCAGAACTACCTGGATCCGCTGGGCATAGCTCGCTGATCGAAACCCCGCACACCCACAACCAGAGCCCGGCCAAGCGCCGGGCTTTTTTATGCCCGCAGAAAAGGAGTCACGACAGTGACCGTAGTCAGCACAAACAGTGACGTCACGTACTACCCAAACGGCGTGACAACCCAGTTCCCTGTCGACTTCCGATTCATCGACAAAACCGACCTGGTCGTTACTCGAATAAACGCTGAAGGTACAGAGACCACGTTGACGCTAGATATCGACTACACAGTTAGCGGTGGTGGCTCTGCGAGCGGCGGTTCAGTGCAAACCATCGGCGCACCTCTGACAGGCGGATCGCTCACCATTACCCGTGAGATTGACCCCAACCAGCTTACCGATCTACGCAACCAGGGCGATTTCTTCGCCGAGGTACATGAGGATGTATTCGACAAGCTGACCATGCTGATTCAACAGGCTTTTCTTGGATTGCGTGGGATGCTCAGCACGGTTCGCGCGCCATTCCCTGAGCAAATAAAGCAGCTTCCTAGGGCCATTAATCGAGCCGGAAAGCTGCTTTCCTTCGACATTGACGGAAATCCTATCGTGATGGTTCCTGCCGTCACTGGCGCAGAAGGCCTGGCGCTTGCGCTGGCGAACCAGGCAGACCCAACGCCGGGCGCTTCGCTGATCGGCTATATGGGGCAGACCCTAGCCCAGCGCTTTGCCAAGATCCGCTATGTCACCGACTTTTCCACCGTTCAGGCGGCCATCAACAGTGATGCGTCGTTGCTCATTTGGCCCGAGGGAGAGTACGTCGTCACCAACGTCGAGCCGCGCAGCTTTCAGACCTGGCAGGGCGTGCACCGTGACAAGGTGATCATGAAGTGGGCGCCGGTAAACGTGCCGACCTTCGGTTACTCGATGATCCAGTCAGGCAGTGATATCCAGGGCTTCCACATCCGCAGCATGACGTTTATCGGAAACCGCCAGTACCAGACGAGCGAGTCGACTGACAACCAGGACATGGGCTGCCTGCACCTGCGCGGCGGTTCTGTTATCGACGTGTCGGTCGAAGACTTCGTGATCCGCGACTTCGGCATGCTCAACCTCAAGGGTGACAACACGACCTCGGGTCATGGGGTGCTAGTCGGCTCTCGCAACGGTACCGGTAAGAAGATCCGCAATATCAGGTTTGCGCACGGCGAGTTCCGCGACAACTCGAACGTACCCGGCGTATACGTCAATGGGGAATCGACCTTCAACAATGAAATGAATGGCGTGGTGGTCGAGGATGTCGATTTCTACGTCGATATTCCAACGGCTATCCAGAACTGCGTTTACATCCTTGGCGATGCGTCGAACATTGCCAGAGGCGTGAAAGTTGATGATGTCCGCTTCCACCTGAGCAAGCCCATCGACTGCGCGATCGAGTTCAACTGGTGTGAGGGCTTTAAGATCGGTACCTATGAGGTGCGCGCCACCGATACCGGTAGCTGCACGCCCGTGCTGATCCGGGACGGATCAGAGTCTGGTTTCATCGGAAAAGGCATCCTGCACAAGTCGGGTACGGGTGGTAATGGCATGGCGGGCATCTCTGTGATGCGTTTCGTACCCGGCACCGGAACCCAGAAAAGACTGGTTATCGATGGTCTGCACGCTTACAACTGGGGCTATGGTGGAAACGGCGGGACGCTGTTCCTGAGCGGCGGCACATCTGGCGTTACAGTCCGAGACACCTACATTCAGGGCGATAGCGGTAACTTCATCGACGGCGGCGTGGTGCTCGGTGACGGGGTGAGCGATATCCACCTGGCCATCGAGTCCTGGGAAAACGTCCTCTACCCTGTGAAGTATGCCGGTGGCGCAACAAACGTGGTGATCGATGGCGGCACAATGCGTAACTGCGGTGACGGTGTAAGCTCGCTGATCATTTCCAACGCAACCGGTTATGCGGTCACCTACAACCACGTTGGCGGTGTCCGTGTGCTTTCCCGTGTTGCGGGCACTGCCCACTTGGTAGGTATTGCGTCGACAGTGTCGACAGGTAACCGCGTGGTGGACAACGAGCTTCCGAGCGGCATGCAGCATGTCAATCAGAGCTATCTAACTTCGCAAGCCACAATCCGCACCATCGCACCTGGCAACGGTAAAGGCCTGCTGGGCAATCAGTACCAGTTCGCCCAGGGTGCGCTGGCCATCGCCAACGGCGCAAGCTTCATCCTGGGCCCCAACCTTGACGCGCAAGGGCCGGTTTGCAAGGCAGGAGACTTCGCCCTGTTCACGTATGTCGGTGACGCGCTCGGTGCGACTATCGGTCAGGGCTATTGTCCTGCGACCGGACAGGCGCGTTGTCGCGTGAGCAACCACACCGGAGCCACGATAAACGTCCCGGCTGGTAACTGGAACGTGCTGATCATCCCGAGCTGATATTCGGGAGTTCTTCCATCAAGCCATCGAAAACCCGCTTCGGCGGTTTTTTTGTGCCTGGAGTAAACCAATGGCTCGAATCTCTGCTGCCCAAGCGGGTGGCCCGAACGTGCTCGCCTTTTTGGACATGCTGGCCTGGTCTGAGCTGGGGGAGAAGATCCTGGCGCAGTCAGACGATGGCTATAACGTCATCGTCGGCTCGCTGCCGGGGCGCCTGATCACATTCGACAACTACTCAGCTCACCCTAACCGCTTGGTTCAGTTGCCGCGTTACGGCATCGCGTCGACTGCTGCTGGCCGGTACCAGTTCCTGTGCCGCACCTGGCGCGCCATCGTCAGGGTCTACGGGTTCAGGGGGCGCTTCATTCCTGAGGCTCAGGATCTGGCGGCGGTAAAGCTGCTGACCGAGTGCAGAGCGCTGGCGGCGATCCGGGCCGGCCGCATCTCTGATGCCATAGCTCTGGCGGCGCCGATCTGGGCCAGCCTCCCAGGAGCTGGTTATGGCCAGCGGGAACATGCAGTGGCCAGCCTGCTGGAAATCTACGCCGAGGAGCGCGCTGCCGAGCCGTGCGCCGAGCAGGATCTGGTCGCCATGTTCACGGCCTGCGGCGGGAGGATGGCGGCATGACGTGGCTGAAAGTGGTGCCTGCCTGGTGCTGGTGGCTGGTTGCCGTTGTGGTCGTAGGCGCTGGCCAGCAGATCCGCGTCAACAGTCTGCAGGGTGAACTGACCGCCGAGCGTGACGCACGCATCGAGGACGCCAGCAAGCTCGGCTCCTGCAGAACGACCCGCACAACTCTGCTCGGACAGGTTATCGAGCAGAACGGCGCCATGGCGGAACTGCGGGCGGCAGCGGAAGAGCGCACAGCCCGAGCCAGGGAAGTGCAACAGAAAGCCGAGGGCAAGGCACAGCATGCTGAGCAGCAGGCTTTGACGGTGACGCAAGAGCGCACGCCGGCCGGTGTCGATGCGTGCACAGCAGCCAGCCAGGCATTCGACGACGAGCTGAAGCGGGAGCGCGGGCTATGAACCGTGGTGGTGACCTGACCCTGGGGCGGCCTGTTCGGCGGCGAGAAAACCAGTGCAGGCTGCGTAATAGCTGGGTTTCAGGGTGGCCTGCTGGACTGACTACCCTGGTGGTGGGAATGCTGCTGAGCGGATGCGCTGGCCGGCTTATAGATGACCCCGAGCCACAGGTGGTGCGCGTCGAGGTGCCGGTGCAGGTGCCGTGCAGGACTGAGCGAGTGCAGCGCCCGGCGTTCGCTGTCGATGCGTTGCCGCTGGGCGCTACTATCGACGAACAGATGCGCGCCCTGCGTGCAGAGCGCCGGCAGCGCCAGGGGTACGAAGCGAGGCTGGAGGCGGCGAACGAGGTGTGCCAATAAAAACCCCGCACTGGGCGGGGCTTCTAGTTAGGATTTATGCAATCTCGCGATGAGACTCTATCTGATTCACGCGATCGTTGATAACGAAGCGGATGATGGATTTCAGGTCATCGGAACAGTTCTTAAATGAAAGCTGGGAGAGAACTGCCCGTCCGTGCTTAAGAACCAAAGCACCTACAAGCTCGTCAACAAATGACTGTGTTGCGTCTTTGTTGGAAAAATCGATAGAAACCTTATGCCCTGATGCGATCTCTTGTTCGATTTCGAGTCTAAACGGGATAGCGGTTTTTCTCATACCCAGTGTGCGAATGGTCTCTGACCCTGTCGCCAAAGTGATTTGAGTATTCATAGCGCCTTCCTCTGCGATATTCGCATATGTAAATCATATCCTACCGTTGGTCAACAACAAGGCTTGTGCGGTAGGTCACGGCCTTTTGTCTTACCTACTCGAAGCTAATCTCGGCGTCGGCCACGGCTTCGGTATCAGGCAACAGTCTGGGGATGTTCACCAGATGCAGCTTAGATCGGTGGCAGGTGAAAGCAATTGCGACCCCTTTCCAGCTGCAATCCTCCATCACCATGTGATGGTCTCTTGCGGTGATAACCCATGCGTTGCCGCTTGCTACTACCAGTGTCCCATCTGCCGCCTCTGCAATTCTAGCTGTGGTAGTCAACCCTACGCCTTGGTTTTGGCTATCGCTCTCATAGCCCACATTTGGGCCTCTATTGCAGCTGACTCGTGCCGTCAGCGCAGCCTGAATAGCGGCGAGGTGAGTTTTCTCTGTCAGCTTTTCATGGTTGTGAAGGGTAGCTAAGAAGCCACAACCATTGTCGACGATGGCCAGCCTAACATAGTCACTCCCTGTGAAGTGCTGGCAGGCTACCCAGACTGAGGAGCCGCCGTTTCCTTCACGCTTTGCGTGTGAGAGGGCATTCTCAAGCAATTCTTTCAGCGCATACTCAATTGGTCGGCGATCATCGTCTAGCTCGGTGTCGACCTGATTGCTATCTCCGCTCATGCCTGTCATGGCCTGAATCAGTCGGGAAGCAATTTCTTCCGAGTTGCCGTCTTGAACGCGAATGAGCTCGACGCAGTGATCAGGGTCACCTTGTGGATCACGGTCTGATTCGGTGTCAATACCTTCGACTTCAAGACCGACAAAAAAATCCATCCGTGTAAGGTATTTGGTTACCGCTCCAGGCATAAACCTAAAGTGCACCATGGCGTTGCTGCTCTCTAAGGTTGCCCGGAGCATGGCTAGCCCGAATGGGTCAATGAATTCCAGTATAGAGGCATCAACAACGGCGTTATCACCTGCAGCGAGAAGCTGGTTGCAGAGCGTTAGAACATCCTGGGGCGCCATTGCGCTAAGGGACTTAGGGCAAAAGATTGCCTGGTCAGTAATGAGGATGTCTTCCTTGGCAGGGATAGGCGGCACGTTTGCATCCAGTACATCGTAAAAGGGTGCGACTATAACGACCTGTTGATGGGCCTGCAATGGCACATGGATACTACCGGAGTAGGTAGGGCTCTGGAAAAGCAAAGCTCAGTGAGATCCGAGTGTCGCTGATCCGATAGCGTGAAGCATTTTGGCAGGGGCGGGCTGCGAGTCTGACAGCTGAGGCGGTAGCGGTACAAATTTGGTGCGAGGAGAGGCTGGTGGCGGCGGTTGAGACGTGCCGGTGAGTGAAACTGCCGGGATCCCGGCAGTTACAATCGGAGGCAGAAATGTAAGTCGACTAAATTCAGGCCGCTGAGAGTGGTATTTCCCGATTTAGGAATACGTTTAGGAATATATTTGGAAAATCGAAAACATAAACTCCAGTATTGACGGTGCTTTGATTGGCTATGTTCGATTCCAGCAGGGGACGCCATACAGGAAAGGCCTGCGCACTGCGCAGGCCTTTTTCGTTTCGGCACCAGGGTCAGCGCTGGCGTTGTTCTTGCGCCCAGCACGCTGCCGCCGTGAATACCACGTCGGTGGAGGAGTTGACGGCCGTTTCCGCCGAGTCCTGCACGATACCGATGATGAAGCCGATGGCCACTACCTGCATGGCAACCTCGTTGGGGATGCCGAACAGCCCGCATGCCAGCGGGATCAGCAGCAGCGAGCCGCCGGCCACGCCCGAGGCGCCGCAGGCGCAGACTGCGGCGACCACGCTGAGCAGCAGAGCGGTGGGCAGGTCGACGGGGATTTCCAGGGTGTGCACGGCCGCCAGGGTCAGCACGCTGATGGTGATCGCGGCACCGGCCATGTTGATGGTGGCGCCGAGCGGAATGGAGACGGAATAGGTTTCTTCGTGCAGGTTCAGGTCCTTGCACAGCTGCAGGTTGACCGGGATGTTGGCGGCTGAGCTGCGGGTGAAGAACGCGGTGATCGCACTGCCGCGCAGGCAGGTCAGCACCAGCGGGTAGGGATTGCGACGAATCTTCCAGTAGACCAGCAGCGGATTGGCCACCAGTGCCACCAGCAGCATGCAGCCGACCAGGACGGCGAGCAGGTGCAGGTAGCCGAGCAGGGCGTCCAGGCCGGAGTCGGCCAGAGTAGCCGCGACCAGGCCGAAGATGCCCAGCGGGGCAAGGCGGATCACCATGCGCACGATGCGGGTGACGCCTTCGGACAGTTCGCCGAGCAGCCTCCTGCTGCCTTCACTGGCCTGGCGAAACACCAGGCCCAGGGCGATGGCCCAGGCCAGGATGCCGATGTAGTTGGCGTTGAGCAGGGCGTTGATCGGGTTGTCGACCACGTTGAACAACAGGGTACGCAGCACCTCGGCGATGCCACCGGGCGGGCTCAGCGCCGTTGCCGGGCTACTGAGTACCAGCGTCGAGGGAAACAGGAAGCTGGCGGCGACACCGATCATGGCTGCCGACAGCGTGCCGATCAGGTACATCACCAGAATCGGACGGATATGGGTCTGCTGGCCATGCTGGTGGTTGGCGATGGAGGCGGTGACCAGCACCAGAACCAGCACCGGAGCCACGGCTTTCAGGGCCGAAATGAACACCTCTCCGAGCAGGGCGATGGCGCGTGCCGCTTCGGGGGCCAGCAAGGCCAGGGCAATACCGGCGATCAGGCCGATGACGATCTGGCCGACCAGGCTGATACGGGCGATTCGGCGCAGTAGCGATTGGGGAGTGGCAGTCATGTCGCGGTCTCTATGGGCTTGGAGGGCCGCCTGGGGAGGGGCGCAAAAAACAGCGCGCGACTCTAGCACAGTCGTGGCTGGCGGCTTTGACGCCAGGCCACGGAGGGCGACGGACTGCAACTGGCTGTCGCATGGATGCAAAACCCGGTGTGCGCTCCAAGCGTTCCGGCCGCACGCATGCCGAGCCTGTGCGTCGCGTGCTCACGGCCTGGCTTCATTTACAGGAATACGAAAGTCGGCTTTTGCAACTCGGGATTCAACCCGGCCTGCATCCTCTTTATCGTGACTTCGCCACGCACAACGATAATCACGCTCCAGCGTGAAGACTTCAGTCGGCCCACTCATGTTGCATGAGTTCCGACGCTTGCAAACCTGCCCCCAAGAGAATGCCAACTCATAAGGAATTCCCATGCTCGGACATGTCTGCAAGCAAGGGCGGCAGGTGCTGTGCGCAGTGGCGTCGATCGCCTCTGTAGTGCTTGCCGTCGCTCAACCCGTGAGCGCTGCAAGCGTCATCACGCCCGGTACCTTCAATGTCGCGATGGAAATCAACTACCCGCCATTCGAGTCCTGGGAAAACGGCAAGGTGGTCGGCTTCGATGCTGAATTCAGTGAGGCCATTGCCCGGCACATGAACCTGGAGGTGCGTTTCCAGGACACCAAGTTCGCCAATCTGATTCTGGGGCTCAACGGCAACAGGTTCGATGTCACCATCTCGGCACTCTACATCACGCCGCCGCGCCTGGCCCAGGCCGATGCCATCGCCTACGCACGCAGTGGCGCATTCATCCTGGTCGGCAAGGACAGTGCGGCGCAACCAGAGGACGAGAAAGCGCTGTGCGGCCTGAAAGTGGGGCTGCAGCAGGGGACGTCCTGGGTCACTCCGATTCGCGAGCTTTCCGACAGCCACTGTGTCGCCAACGGCAAGGCGCCCATCCTCGTCAGTGAGTTCCCGACCGCGCCGGAGGCTTCCCAGGCGCTGCTGTCGAAGAACATCGATGCCCAGATCGAGATCGCCGGTACGGCCAGGATGTTCGCCGAGCGTTCGCGTGGGCGTCTGGTGGTCAGCTCACCGCGAATGATCTACATGCAGACCCTCGGCATCTTCACCCGCAAGGGCAATGACGCCCTCCAGGCGCAGCTGCGTCAGGCACTGGCAGCCATGCGCCAGAGCGGGGAGTACCAGAGCCTGCTCGAGAAGTACGAGCTCGAGGATGTGGCGCAAGACTGACGCGCCATCTCACGCCGGTCAGCCAGGCGCCTGGCTGATCGGCACCACGCTGCCACTTCTTCGCCCTCCGACGCAGGTGCTTCATGACGTTCGACTGGTTCTATTTTCTGTCGCTGTTCACCCTCGGCGACTTCTGGCGCGCATGCGTCACCGTCATCGTGCTCAGCAGCGCGGCGTGGGTGCTCGGGCTTGGCCTCGGTTTTCTGCTGGCCTGTGCGCGGATGTCACCCAGGCGCGGGCTCAATCTGCCCGCGCGGTCGTACATCTGGTTCTTCCGCAGCGTGCCGCTGCTGGTTCTGCTGGTGTTCGTCTACAACCTGCCGCAGTTGTTCCCGCAGGCTGGCACCTGGCTGGGCAATCCGTTCACGGCGGGGCTGATCGGGCTGGTGGCGACCGAGGCCGCCTACATGGCAGAGATCCATCGCGGCGGCCTGCTGGCCGTTGCCGCGGGGCAGCGCGAGGCCGGGCATGCGCTGGGCTTTTCCTACTGGACGACGCTGCGCCTGGTCGTGGTTCAGCAGGCCTTGCGCATTTCCCTGCCGACCCTGGTCAACGAGTACGTGACCATCGTCAAGCTCAGCTCGCTGGTCTCGGTGATCTCCCTTCCCGAGTTGCTGATGACGGGCCAGCGTCTGTATTCGCAGAACTTCCTGGTGCTGGAGACTCTGGCTGCCGTCGCCGTCTACTACGTGCTCATCGTTACCCTGTTCGGCTGGGGATTCACCCGTCTGGAGCGCGCCCTCGACCTGGGGCGTCGCTCTGCCGCCCTGCTCGACGCCGACGCCTGCCAGGCTGCGAGAGCCGTGGCTGTCATGCCGGCCGCCGCGGAGCCCGGGAGGCAGGCGGGGGCGCCGAAGGCGCTGCGACTGCGCAACCTGCACAAGTCCTATGGGCACAACGTCGTGCTCTCGGGCATCGACCTGGAGATATCCAGCGGCCAGGTGGTGAGCATCATCGGCCCGTCCGGTTCGGGCAAGACCTCGCTGATCCGCACCATCAATGCGCTCGAGCGCATCGATCAGGGGGAGATCGTGCTGTTCGATGCGCCATACATCACCGCGGACATTGCGCCGACTGCGCTGCAGGTGCGTCAGGGTATCCGGCGGATCGGCATGGTGTTCCAGAACTTCCAGCTGTTTCCTCATCTGACCCTGCTGGAGAACATCACCCTGGCACCGCTTCGCCATGGCCTGGATACACCGCAGGCGGCGCGGCAGAACGCTTTCGCACTGCTGGACAAGGTCGGCCTGCTGAGTCACGCCAATCGGTATCCGCATCAGTTGTCCGGCGGCCAGCAACAGCGGGTGGCCATCGCCCGTGCCCTGGCCATGCGCCCGGATGTCCTGCTGTTCGACGAGCCCACCTCGGCGCTCGACCCGGAACTGGTGGTGGATGTGCTCAACGTCATCCGCGACCTCGCTCGGGAGGGCATGACCATGCTGGTGGTGACCCACGAGATGGATTTCGCGCTGTCGACGTCCGACCGCATCGTGTTCATGGAGCAGGGGCGCATCCAGCTCGATGCCTCACCGCAGCAGATTCGGTGCGGCGCCTGCGAATCTCCGTCACCGGCCATCCAGCGGGTTCGCCGCTTCATGAAGCTCGAAGAGCGTTCGACTTCCCCCGAGTCATCGTCGGCTGCCTGAGCAGCCGGCCTTTTCATCCCGTCCACTCCTGGAGTTCCTGTCATGTCGCATCCATTTCCCCAGCCCCTCGATGCCTATCAGGTACCGCGCTTCGCGGGTCTGCCTACCTTCATGCGCCTGCCGGCCTTCGAAGACCCCGCCCAGGTGCAGATCGCGCTGCTCGGCATTCCCTGGGACGGTGGCACGACCAATCGTGCCGGTGCACGGCATGGCCCGCGGGAGGTGCGCAACATGTCCAGCCTCATTCGTCGGGTACACCCGGTCACCGGGTTGTCGCCCTACGATGCGGTTCGGGTGGGCGACCTCGGCGATGCGCCGGTCAACCCGATCGATCTGCTCGACGCTCTGAAGCGCATCGAGGGCTTTCTCGCTGCCATCCACGCGGCAGGCGCCGTGCCCCTGTCGGTTGGCGGGGATCACCTGATGACGTTGCCGGTGTTTCGCGCCATTGCCCGTCAGCGGCCCATCGGCATGGTTCACTTCGACGCCCACTCCGACACCAACGACCGTTACTTCGGCGATAACCCCTATACCCATGGCACCCCGTTTCGCCGTGCGGTGGAGGAGGGGTTGCTCGACCCCCGGCGTACCGTGCAGATCGGTATTCGCGGCTCGCTGGCCTCGGCCAGCGACACGGACTTCGCCGAGCAGGTCGGTATCCGCATCATTACCATGGAGGAGTTCGCCGATATCGGTGTCGAGGCCACGCTGCGCGAAGCCCGGCGGATCGTCGGCAACGAGCCGACCTATGTCAGCTTCGATGTCGATGTTCTCGATCCGGCCTTCGCGCCAGGCACCGGCACACCGGAAATCGGCGGCATGACCACGTTGCAGGCGCAACAACTGATTCGCGGCCTGCGCGGGCTGAATCTGATCGGTGCCGATGTGGTCGAGGTCGCGCCGCCGTTCGATGTGGGCGGGTGTACCGCACTGGTGGGCGCGACCATGCTGTTCGAGCTGCTCTGCATCGTTGCCGAATCGGTGGCCGAACGGGCGCGCAAATGAGGCACAATCCTCGCTCCGCTACCACTCGGATGGAACATCAGCGATGCGAGGCAACCTGAGCGACGTGGACTTGCGCATGCTGCGCACGTTCTGTGCCATCGTCGAGGCGGGCGGCTTCACGGCCGCCCAGGCTCGTCTCAACATCAGCCTGCCGCGCCTCAGCGTGATCGTCCGCGATCTGGAGGTGCGGCTTGGCTATTCGCTGTGCAAGCGCGGCAAGTCCGGTTTCCAGTTGACGGAGGAGGGCCAGCAGACCTACGCCGCGGCTCAGGAACTGTTCGCCAGCGTCGCGCACTTTCAGGATCGCACCACCTCGCTCAGCCAGCGGCCACGGGAGACCCTGTTGATCGGTGCGGTGGACGCCCTGGCCAGTTTCGAGGCGTTTCCGCTGGTGCGGGCCATTACCGCCTTGCGCAAGGCATCGCCGGAGTCCGGCATCGAGCTGCACATCATGCGGCCTGACGAGCTGGAGCAGGCCGTTCTCGATGAGCGCCTGGAATTGGCCGTGGGCGCTTTCCATCACCGCCTCTCGGGGCTGACCTATACGCCCCTGTGCCGGGAACGCAATGCGCTCTATTGCAGCGATGCCCATCCGTTCTTCGGTATGCCGGACGAGCGCCTGAGCGTCGATATTCTCAGCGAGGCCGTCTATGTGGATCGCGGTTACCTGAGTGAAAGTCGGCGGCCACACCCGCTGCGTTTTCAGCACTTCGTCAATGCCTACACCATGGAGGCGACGGCACTGCTGATATTTTCCGGCACCTACATCGGCTACCTGCCCACGCACTATGCACGGCCCTGGGTGGAGCGCGGACGCTTGCGGCCGATACGGCCCGAGGAACTGTCGTTCGAGGCGCAGTTCGAGTGCATCGTGCGTCAGGGGCTGGAGCAGAAGCCCGCCGTGAGCCGCCTGCTCGAGCTGCTGCTGATCGGCGGCGATGATGTCGCGGCTGCGACCGGTGAGGTCGTGTCCTAGAGCGTTGGCCTGGGCACGGGGCGGTTGTACGCTGCACTGCTTGAAATATCGAACGCCCGTTGCGTATGTTGTGTCACTGCCCGTCATTCGACGGGCTTCCAATGACAAAGGACAACAGCAGATGAGCAACGATGGCCATCGCTCGCTGGAAACACTCCTGGCCGGCATCGATGAAATCGACTGCGTGACCCCGGATCTCAATGGTGTACCGCGTGGCAAGGTGATGACCGCCAGCGGTTTCATCGAGGGGCGGCGTCTGCAACTGGCCCGTGGCGTGTTGCTGCAATGCATCATGGGGGGCTATCCGCCAGCACGCTTCTACGGCAGCGATGACGGTGATCTCGTGCTCAATGCCGAGCCGAGCCAGATTCATCGCCTGCCCTGGAGCGAACCGCCACGTGCGCTGGCCATCTGCGACGCGGACGAGCTGGATGGGCGAAGCTCCGGGCTGTCCACCCGTGCGTTGCTCAAGCGCGTGCTGGCACGTTACGCCGAACACGGCTGGCAACCGGTGGTGGCCACGGAGCTGGAGTTTTTCGTGTTCGCCGCCAACCCCGATCCGCACCAGCCGTTCCTGCCACCGGTGGGCCTCGATGGCCGCCGCGAGGATGGCGGTTCGGCTTTCAGCGTCAGTTCCGGCAACGGTCTGCGACCATTCTTTGCCGAGGTCTATCGCTGTATGGCGGCGCTGGGCCTGCCACGTGACACCTTCATGCACGAGATGGGCGTCAGTCAGTTCGAGATCAATCTGTTGCACGGTGACGCACTGCAACTGGCCGACCAGACCTTCCTGTTCAAGCACCTGCTCAAGGAGGTCGGCTTCAGGCATGGCTTGTCCGTGGTGTGCATGGCCAAGCCGCTTGCGCATACGCCAGGCAGCTCCATGCATATCCATCAGAGCGTGGTGGCGCAGGGTAGCGGGCGCAACATCTTCAGTGACGAGGGCGGCGAGGCGACGCCTGCCTTCCATCATTTCATCGGTGGCCAGCAGGCCGCACTCGCCGATTTCACCCTGCTCTTCGCGCCGCACGTGAACTCCTACCAGCGCCTGTGCCACCCCTATGCATCGCCGAACAATGCCTGCTGGTCTGCCGACAACCGCGCTGCGGGCCTGCGCATTCCGGCCAGTGCGCCGGCCGCGCGGCGTGTGGAAAATCGCCTGCCGGGCGCAGACGCCAACCCCTATCTGGCCCTGGCTGCCAGCCTGGCCGCCGGGCTGCATGGCCTGGAGCATGGCCTGCAACCCAGCGCGCCGATCCAGGGCGAGTTCGAGGTGCCGGAAGAATTGGCGCTACCCTGTACCATGCATGCCGCCATCGAGCGTCTGAAACGCAGTGAGCTGGCGATCGAACTGTTCGGTGCGGAATTCATCGAAGGTTACATCGCCAGCAAGACCCTGGAACTCACCAGCTTCTACGATGAAATAACGCCCTGGGAGCGCCGTGTTCTGGCGGCCCAGGCCTGAGCGTTCGCGGGCATTGCTCGAACCCGCGAGGCTTCAACCCGTCGTGCAACGTCCGTTCGTACCGTGTATGAGGAGCTTTACCCGCCAATGCGCATGATCTGGAAGTCATTCCGCTCGCTGTACTTCGCCACTCTGCTCATGTTGCTCGGCTCCGGTCTGCTCAGTACCTACCTGGCCCTGCGCCTGGCCGACACGGTGGATGGTCTGTGGGTCGGTGCGCTGATGGCGGCCAACTATTTCGGTCTGGTGGTCGGCGGCAAGCTCGGGCATCGTCTGATCGGTCGGGTGGGGCATATCCGCGCTTACGTGGCCTGTGCCGGTGTGGTCACCGCCGCCGTGCTCGGTCATGGGCTGGTGGAATGGCTGCCGTTCTGGCTGTTCCTGCGCATGCTGGTGGGCCTGGGCATGATGTGTCAGTACATGGTGATCGAGAGCTGGCTCAACGAGCAGGCCGACGCCAGGCAGCGCGGCCTGGTGTTCAGTGGCTACATGGCGGCTTCCTACCTCGGGCTGATCCTGGGGCAACTCACCCTGGTGGTGCATCCGACGCTGGGGCTCGAGCTGCTGATGCTGGTCGCCCTGTGTTTCGCCCTGTGCCTGGTACCGGTGGCGCTGACTCGCCGTCTGCACCCGGCGCCGCTGCACCCTGCGCCGCTGGAGCTGCGTTTCTTCCTCAGTCGGGTACCGCTGTCGCTGACCACCATTTCGGTGGCCGGCCTGCTGATTGGTTCGTTCTACGGTCTGGCGCCCCTGTACGCCACGCGCATGGGCCTTTCCACCGAAGAGGTGGGCCTGTTCATGGGCAGCTGCATCCTGGCGGGCCTGTTGGTGCAGTGGCCGCTGGGCTGGTTGTCCGACCGTCATGATCGCGTGCGGCTGATTCGTGGTTGCGCCGTGCTGCTGCTGGTCGCAGCCCTGCCACTGGCGGCGCTGCCGGAGGTCTTTCTCGGTCTGCTGATCGGTGTCGGTTTTCTGGTCAGCCTGATGCAGTTCAGCCTCTATCCGCTGGCGGTGGCCCTGGCCAATGACCATGTCGAGCCGGAGCGGCGCGTATCGCTGACCGCCATGCTGCTGGTCACCTTCGGTGTGGGGGCCTGTATCGGCCCGTTGCTGACCGGCGTGCTGATGCGTTTCTACGGCGCCAACATGTTGTACGTGTTCGTCTGCGTCTGTGCGCTGATCCTGATCTGGCGCATTCGTCCGGAGGTGGTCACCCATCTGCACCAGGTCGAGGATGCACCCCTGCAGCACATGGCCATGCCGGGTAACGTCACCAGCTCGCCGCTGGTCGCGGCGCTCGATCCAAGGGTCGATGAGCAGACGGTGCAGGAGCAGATGCAGGAGCCCGCCGCCGCGGCAGCAGCGGCAGAGGGCAATGAGCAGGACGAGCAGGAGTCACGGGCAGCCCGCTAGGCTGCCACGCGGCGTTTCAGAAGGGGCCGTCGCTCTCGGTGCGGCGCGCCTCGCGTTGCAACTGGTAGACGAAGCGCTCGACCTGGCGTTGTTCCAGGCCGTTCATGCGGTGGAAACGGGTGCCGACGAAGGTCATGTCGACCTTGTCTTCGTATTGCACGTGGCGGAGTTCCACCGCACAGGTCATCGCGCCGAAAGGCAGCTGTGCAGTGAGCCGTTCATGCACCTGGCCGTTGCTCAGCTGCTGGGTGAGGTTGCCGGCGAAGCGCAGTTTGCAGCCGGTGGCGGAAATGTCCAGCAGATGACCGGGAATGGGTTCGCGCAGTTTGTCGCCATTGAGCACGACCCTGACCAGATCGCTCTGCTTGAGCTGGGCGCGAAAGGCGCTGCGGCGCTGGTGGTAGATCACTTCCAGCGGTAGCGGCGCCCAGTAGCAGGGGGCACCTTCGAATTCGCCCACCTGCACGTCGTGTTCGCAGCTCCAGGCGACGCGCACGCCGTCACGGAAGGCTTCGACCTTGAAGCTTTCACCTTGCCTGAAGAAGCGCTCGCCGTCGGTCGGAATGATTTCATCCAGAGCGATGCGAGCACGGTCGCGGTCGATCTCCACCAGGTAGCTCTGGAAACGCTGGCTGCGATCCTTGAACTGGATCACCAGAGGATCGTGGTTTTGTTGCAATTGGCGCAGGGTGGCAATGATCTCCACGGGTGCCTTGAGCACCTTTGGCGGCTGAGGGCCGCTCTCGTCGTTGAACGCGCTGGACACAGTTCGGAACTCTCCGAGTCAAAAGACTACGACGGCACTAGCATACTGGCTAAGTGCCTGCATGTCCCTGTGCTTTCGCTTGGGGGTGGGTGGGTCAGGCCTGACTGAGTGGCCTTTGCTGCGCGATTCTAGCGGCACTGCCACGGCTGTCATAGAGCCCAGGTGTCTCGCCGCCGCGCAGAATGCCGAGGACGCTGCGCACCGATGCCTGGTTGGCACGCACCAGGCGGCCATTGCGCAGATTGGCTTGCTGGCAGCGTTGCAGCAGGGTGGAGAGCGCTTCGCTGCGGGCCAGCAACTGCTCGCCGTGGGCGGAGTTCGCCGCCAGTGCGTTCAGCCCTTCGCGATCTGCGCTCAGGCCGGCGCTCTGCAACAGACGGCTGCGTTCGTTGCCATGCTGCTGGAGCAGGGCAAGCAGCGGTTGCTTGTCGTTGAGCAGGCTGTCGAGGCGCGGCAGGTCGCGTTCGCTCAGGGCCTGGAATTCGGCGTCGATCAGCTCAAGCAATTGCTCGGCGGTGCCGATATCGGTGGTGAACAGGTCAAGCAGGGCTGTGTCGTGCATGGCGGGCTCTTGGGGGTCGGGCGTCCAACACCCCCAGCGCAGCCCTGGGACTAGCGCTGGGATTCGAAGTCGAGCAGTTTCTGGGCGACGCGTTTGCTGTCGACCTGATAGCTGCCATCGGCGATGGCCTGTTTCAGCTGGGCCACTCGCTCCTTGTTGACGATCGGCTGATCACTCAGCTTCTCGCTGATCTTCTGCAACTGTTGTGCCTCACGGCTCAGCTGCACGGATTCACCGCTCTTGGCGTTGGTTTGTTCATCGCTGCCGGTGACAGCCGCTTTGTTCGGCTGGGCCGACTCGCTGCGATTGCCGGCCTGAGTCGCGCCGGTACGTCCCGCGTTGGCGGGCGTATTGGCATTGTTCAGCCGGTTGAAGTCGATGACCATGATGCAGAACCTCGGACGATATGGTGGACGCTTGCCAAGCTTTTCGGCCACTGCCAGGAAAACTTTAGGACTAATTTCGCGCGTCAGTAAACAAGTGTAGGGAATCGCCTGACCATTGCGCTACAAGAAACATGCCTACATGGCTACTTCCACCTGTCCGGGGCCGATCACACGGGCTCGAATCACACGTTGCGAGCGCAGGTTGCGGACATTGATCTGCTGGCCGGGAGCACCATCCGTCAGGGCTTCACCGGGCATGCGGACATTGACCGTGGTACCGCGAGCGCTGATGACGACCTGATCGCCACGCCTTATCACCTCGGCTATCTGCAGGTGGCCCGGAGCCAGAACCTGGTCGCCACCCAGTTGTCGCGTCAATTTCTTGCCGATTGCCTGGGAGGGATCGGTCAGGAAGTTCTGACCGAGTTGCCCCACGTCGCGCTCCACCAGGCTCAGATCCGCCGCCTTGACTACGCTCATGCGCTTGAGGGGGCGGGTGAGCACCACGACCGGACGGTACAGGCGTACTTCCGCCGGCACGAACACGGTCCAGGGCGCGCTGCCGTCGCAACGCACGCGCGTGGTGACGCGGCCCAGTGGCTGCGCCGGGCTTTCCAGTGTCGCGGTCAACGGCTGGTCGCACAATGGCAGGCGCAACCGTGGGTCGAGACGATTGACACTAATCTCATGACGACCCTGGATTTCGCTACGCTGTAGATATTCAGTGGTCGCCTGCTCAAGAAAGGACTTGGTGGCGCCGATAAGTTGTTCGGTGCTGGTGAAGGTAGCTGCCGCGGTACCGCTGTAGCCGATCGTCGACAAAGCGAGTAAAACGGGCAAAGGGGCAAGGCACTTTGCCAGTAGCTGACGGAATGATGACGTTCTTGGCTTCATGATCAATGCAAAGCAAGCCCCGTGCCGCCTGCTAGGCTGCTAGGGGTAGGCGTTACCAATACGAGAAGGAGTCCGGGCATGGCCGGGTTGATGGATTCGGTTAACCAGCGTACTCAGCTGGTAGGGCAGAACCGTTTGGAGTTGTTGTTGTTCCGCCTGGAAGGCCCACAGCTATATGGCATCAACGTATTCAAGGTGAAGGAGGTGCTGCAGTGCCCCAATCTCACCATCATGCCCAAGTCCAGCCGGGTCGTGCGGGGGGTGGCCAACATCCGTGGCGGTACCATCCCGATTCTCGATCTGTCCATTGCCACCGGGCGGGCGCCGCTGGAAGACATCAAGACCAGTTTCGTCATCATCACCGAGTACAACACCAAGGTTCAGGGCTTTCTGGTGCGTTCGGTGGAGCGCATCGTCAACATGAACTGGGAAGAGATCCATCCGCCACCCAAGGGAACCGGGCGCGATCATTACCTGACCGCAGTGACGCGGCTCGACCAGCAACTGGTCGAGATCATCGATGTGGAGAAGATTCTCGCCGAGGTGGCGCCCACCTCCGAAGTGATCTCCGCAGGCGTGATCGATGATCAGGTACAGAGTCAGGCGGTGACCAAGCATGTGCTGATCGTCGATGACTCTTCGGTGGCGCGCAAACAGGTGTCGCGTTGCCTGCAGACCGTGGGCGTCGAGGTCACGGCCCTCAACGATGGGCGCGAGGCGCTCACGTACCTGAAGAAAATGGCGGACGAGGGGCGTCATCCCGACAGGGAACTGCTGATGCTGATTTCCGATATCGAGATGCCGGAGATGGACGGCTATACCCTGACTACGGAGATTCGTAATGATCCACGCATGCAGAAGCTGCATATCCTCCTGCATACTTCGCTTTCCGGTGTGTTCAACCAGGCGATGGTGAAGAAGGTCGGCGCTGACGATTTTCTCGCCAAGTTCAAGCCAGATGACCTGGCGGCGCGCGTGGTCGATCGCATTCGTGTATCGGATGGGGGCTGAGGGAACGTCCTTCGGCGAACGTTATGGTTGGTGAGGCGGCACTAGTGTCTTCAGGTAATTTGGATTTCGAGCAGTTCCGGACATTCCTGGAAAAGGCCTGCGGTATCCTGCTTGGCAGCAACAAGCAGTATCTGGTCTCCAGCCGTCTGAACAAGCTGATGGAACAGAACGGCATCAAGACCCTGGGTGAGCTGGTGCAGCGCATGCAGAGCCAGCCGCGCGGGGGGCTGCGCGAGCAGGTGGTTGATGCCATGACCACTAACGAGACCCTGTGGTTTCGCGATACCTATCCGTTCGAGGTGCTCAAGAGCCGGGTGTTGCCGGAGCTGATCAAGGCCTATCCGGCCCAGCGCCTGCGCATCTGGTCGGCGGCCTGTTCGTCCGGGCAGGAGCCGTACTCGTTGTCGATGTCCATCGACGAGTTCGAGCGCAGCAACCTCGGTCAGCTCAAGGCCGGTGTGCAGATCGTGGCCACCGACCTGTCGCCCTCGATGCTGAGCAATTGCAAATCCGGTGAGTACGACAGCCTGGCGATGGGCCGTGGTCTCTCGCAGGAGCGCCTGCAGCGCTATTTCGATCCCAAGGGGCCGGGGCGCTGGCAGGTCAAGGCGCCGATCAAGAGCCGCGTGGAATTCCGTCCGCTGAACCTGCTCGACAGCTATGCGGCGCTCGGCAAGTTCGACATCGTGTTCTGCCGCAACGTGCTGATCTATTTCTCCGCCGAGGTGAAGAAGGACATCCTCACGCGCATCCATGCCACGCTCAAGCCGGGCGGCTATCTGTTCCTCGGGGCCTCCGAGGCGCTCAATGGCCTGCCGGAGAAGTACCAGATGGTGCAGTGCAGCCCGGGGATCATCTACAAGGCCAAATAGGCGCAAGGCATGTTTGGTATCAGCAACGGGAGGCCTTTGGCCTCCCGTTTGCGTTTCCGGAGCCGGAGATGACGGTTCGGTTGCACGTGACCGGTCGGGTAGGGGGCGCTGTGCGCACCAGCGACCTGACGGGGCTGAAGAGCCGGTGCACATGGCGCACCCTGGGGCTCGGCAGGGCGGCAATCTGCCGATTGGCTTTGCCGCTTGCTTGCCCGTAGGCGGTAAAGCCTTGCCGCTTTGCCGCTTTTTCTCGAGTTGAATGCTGTCAAGATGTTGATTTCATTGATAAAAATAAATTGGCACAGCCTTTGCTGAATAGCTCGCAACAGTGACCACATGGCCTTAGCGGCAAAGGTTCGGAACATGAGCATCAACTTCGGCAGAGCACTCGGCATCCATGAACAGGCACTCGGTTTCCGCGCCCAGCGTGCCGAGGTGCTGGCGAACAACATCGCCAATGCCGATACCCCGAACTACAAGGCCCGCGACCTGGACTTCGCCAGCGTACTGGCCGAGCAGAGCAACCGCATGCAGCGCGGTGGCGTTGCCCTGAACCGTACCGACAGCCGCCACATTCCGGCCGAGGGCGTGAACAGCGGTGATGCCGAGCTGCCCTACCGCACGCCGTTCCACGCCTCGCTGGATCAGAACACCGTCGATCTGCAGATCGAGCAGTCGAACTACGCGGAGAACGCCGTGCAGTTCCAGGCCAGCTTCACCTTCCTCAACAGCAAATTCAAAGGGCTGACCAGTGCCCTGCGCGGCGAATAAGGAGCGCGACCATGTCCCTTGCCAGTGTCTTCAATATCGCCGGAACCGGCATGAGCGCCCAGAGCACTCGCCTGAACACCATTTCCAGCAACATCGCCAACGCCGAGACCGTCTCGTCGAGCCTGGATCAGACCTACCGTGCCCGCCATCCGGTCTTCGCCACCGTGTTCCAGCAGGCGCAGAACGGCGACCGTGGTTCGCTGTTCGCCGAGCAGGACGAAGCCGGACGCGGCGTGCAGGTGCTGGGCGTGATCGAGGATCAGAGCAGCCTGATGCCGCGCTACGAGCCGGATCATCCGATGGCCAATGCCGATGGTTACGTCTACTACCCGAACGTCAACGTGGTCGAGGAAATGGCCGACATGATCTCCGCCAGCCGCGCCTTCCAGACCAACGTGGAAATGATGAACACCGCCAAACAGATGCTGCAACGCGTGCTGACCCTGGGTCAGTGAGTCGAGACGAGGAAATCAGGCCATGAGCACCGTAAACGGCAGCAGTTCGGTACTGGATCAGTACCAGATCAAGCAGGACACCACGAAGAACAACAACCTCGGCAAGAACGAGTTTCTCAATCTGCTGGTGGCGCAACTCAACAACCAGAACCCGCTGGAGCCACAGGGCAATGGCGAGTTCATCGCGCAGCTGGCGCAGTTCAGCCAGGTGGAAGGGATCGAGAAGCTCAACACCAGCATGGGCTCGATGCTTTCCAGCTTCCAGTCTTCGCAGGCGTTGCAGGCATCCTCTCTGGTCGGGCGCAAGGTGATCGTGCCGAGCGAGAAGGCCGTGGTCGATACCAGCGAGAGCTTCAAGGCCAGCACCTTGCTGCCGGTCAGCAGCAGTAACGTGTACGTCAACATCTATGACGATGCCGGTGCACTGGTGAAACGTGTCGAGCTGGGCGAGCAGGCCGCCGGCAACGTCAGCTTCATCTGGGACGGCAAGGACGCCGACGGCAACGTGGTGCCGCCGGGCACCTACAAGTTCGAGGCGCAGGCCACCTACGGCAGTGAAACCAAGGGGCTGTACACCTTGCTGCCGGCCAACGTCGACAGCGTCACCCTGGGCGGCAGCGAGCTGATGCTCAACCTCGCAGGCCTGGGCAGCGTCCCGCTTTCTCAAGTGCAGGTCATCGGCCAATAACTATTGCCGCCGGCAGTTCCGGCAAAGGAGTCTTCCATGTCGTTCAATATTGGTCTGAGTGGTCTGCGTGCTGCGACCAGCGACCTCAACGTCACCGGCAACAACATCGCCAACGCCGGTACTGCGGGTTTCAAGCAGTCGCGTGCCGAGTTCGCCGACGTCTATGCCGCTTCCGTCCTGGGTACCGGCAAGAACTCGCAGGGTAGTGGTGTGCTGCTGGCGGACGTTTCGCAACTGTTCAACCAGGGCAACATCAACTACACCAACAACGCTCTGGATCTGGCCATCAATGGCAATGGCTTTTTCATGACCAGCAACAATGGCGAGATGAGTTATACCCGTTCCGGTTACTTCGGCACGGATCGTGACGGCTACATCGTCAATAACTTCGGCTATCGCCTGCAGGGCTACGCCGCTGACGAGAGCGGCAACATCCTGCCGGTACAGGCCGACCTGCGCGTCAGTGCCGGGCAGCAGGAACCCAGGGCGACCACCAGCGTCACCCAGCGCGTCAACCTGAACTCCAATGCCGTACGCCCGGCCAATGCCGGAACCATGGCGGCACCGACCTTCGACCCGAGCGACTCGAAGTCCTTCAACTGGTCCACCTCGACCAACATCTATGACTCGCAGGGCAACGCCCACGTGATGACCCAGTACTTCGTCAAGAACGAAGCGCCGGCCAACAACGGCTGGGTCATGCATGTGCTGATCGACGGGGTCAACCCGCGTGACCCGAGCAGCACCCAGCCGTTCAGCTATGCCGTGAACTTCGATACCTCCGGGCAGTTGGCCGATCCCGCGTTCACACCGCTGGCCAGTGCACCGCCAGACCCGGCTCTGGATGCGCCGGCGATTCCAACCGGCACGCCCAATGGCATCTTCGCCCTGGATGACACCGACTGGGTGCCGGCCGAGAAGGATCCGGTCAACCCGGGCACCATGGTGCCCAATGGCGCCGACAGCGAGGCATTCACCTTCGACATGCGTGGTTCGACCCAGTACGCAGCGTCCTTCGGGGTCAACGCCGTCAGTCAGGACGGCTACACCACTGGCCAGCTGGCTGGCATCGAGATCGACGATACCGGGGTGATATTCGCTCGCTACACCAACGGTCAGTCCAAGGTGCAGGGGCAGGTGCTGCTGGCGAACTTCGCCAACGTCCAGGGGCTGACTCCGGTAGGCAAGACCGCCTGGGTGCAGTCGTTCGAATCGGGCGAGCCGGTGATCGGCACACCACGCAGCAGCACCCTGGGTGCTCTGCAGGCCGGCGCGCTGGAGGACTCCAACGTCGAGCTCTCGGATCAGTTGGTGAACCTGATCGTGGCTCAGCGCAACTACCAGGCCAACGCCAAGACCATCGAAACCGAAAGCGCCATCACCCAGACCATCATCAACCTGCGTTGATGACCATGCGTTGAAGCAAAGCGGCAAGCCTGGCTTGCCGCTTTGCCGTTCCAGAGCCGGCAAAACCTCGCCGCCGGCGTTCTCCGATCTCTTCGAACTTATCTATAAAACTCTTTTAAATCAGTGTCTTGGGTTTGTTTTTCGAATGTGGCACGACGCTTGCTGTAGAGCATGCAAAGAGCCAAGGGCACGTCGCCCACTCGGAGAATCACCATGGACAAGATGCTGTACGTCTCCATGACCGGAGCGCAGAACAACACCCTGGGTCTGCGCGCCCACGCCAACAACCTGGCGAACGTTTCCACTTCGGGTTTTCGTCGCGATTTCGAGCAGGCGCGCTCCATGCCGCTGTTCGGCGAAACCTACCCGGCGCGCGTATTCGCCATGACCGAACGCCCGGCTACCGATTTTCGCCCCGGTTCGCTGCAGGAGACCGGGCGGGACATGGATGTCGCCATCGGCGGCAAGGGCTGGATCGCCGTGCAGGCGCCCGATGGCAGCGAGGCCTACGTGCGCACGGCCAGCCTGAACATCGACGCCCTCGGTGTGCTGCGTACCGGCAATGGTTTGCCGGTGATGGGCAATGCCGGGCCGATTGCCGTGCCTCCGGAGCAGAAAGTGGAGATCGGTCAGGACGGCACCATCAGCATTCGTGCGCTGGGTGAAGACCCCAACGCGTTGGCCCAGGTCGACCGAATCAAGCTGGTCAATCCGGATCCCAAGAGCATGGAGAAGGGCACCGACGGCCTGATTCGTGTCAAGGGCCAGCCTGCGGTGGAGGCCGATGCCACGGTTCAGGTCACTTCCGGCTTTCTCGAAGCGAGCAACGTCAATGCCGTCGAAGAAATGACCGCGATCCTTTCCCTGTCCCGTCAGTTCGAGCTGTCGGTAAAGATGATGCGCACCGCCGAGGACAACTCGTCGGCCATGGCGCGGGTTTTGCAGATTAGCTAATTACCAGCACGCGGCGCCGTAAAACCGGCGCCCGAGGAGAAACGATATGCTTCCGGCACTGTGGGTCAGCAAGACCGGTTTGTCCGCTCAGGACATGAACCTGACCACCATTTCCAACAACCTGGCCAACGTCGCGACCACCGGCTTCAAGCGTGATCGTGCCGAGTTCGAGGATCTGCTGTACCAGATCCGCCGTCAGCCTGGCGGTCAGTCCAGCCAGGACAGCCAGTTGCCCTCGGGTTTGCAGCTCGGTACCGGTGTGCGCGTGGTGGGTACGCAGAAGATCTTCACCGCCGGCAGCCTGCAGACCACCGAGCAGCCGCTGGATCTGGCCGTCAATGGCCGTGGTTTCTTCCAGATCCTGCAGCCTGACGGCACCGTTTCCTACACCCGTGATGGCAGCTTTCACCTGAATTCCGACGGGCAGATCGTGACCTCCCAGGGGTTTGCCCTGGAGCCGGCCATCGTCCTGCCGGCCGAGGTGCGCACCTTTACCGTCGGCGAAGACGGCACCGTCTCGGTGACCACCGCCGGCAACGCACAGCCGCAGATCATCGGCAATATCCAGCTGGCCGATTTCGTCAACCCGGCGGGTCTCGAAGCCATCGGCAACAACCTGTTCCTGGAGACCGGTTCCAGTGGTGCGCCGCAGGTCGGCAACCCCGGCCTCAACGGTCTGGGTACCACATTGCAGAACACCCTGGAGAACTCCAACGTCAGCGTGGTGGAGGAACTGGTGAACATGATCACCACCCAGCGTGCTTATGAGATGAACTCCAAGGTGATTTCCACCGCTGATCAGATGCTGTCCTTCGTGACGCAGAACCTTTGATTCCTTGACACTGTTTTGAACGCCGCGAGGTTGTGGTTATGAACCGGCAAATGCTCTGTTTCCCCCTGTTGGCCGGCCTGCTGCTGAGCAGCGGCTGCGTGGCGCCGACAGCCAAGCCGGATGATCCCTATTACGCGCCGGTGTTGCCGCGCACGCCGTTGCCGGCTGCGCAGAACAACGGCTCGATCTATCAGGCAGGTTTCGAGAACGGCCTGTATGACGACCGCAAGGCATTTCGCGTGGGTGACATCATCACCATCACGCTGAACGAGCGCACCCAGGCCAGCAAGAACGCCAACAGCTCGCAGCAGAAGAACAGCAGTGGCACCCTGGGCGTACCCAATCTGTTCGGTATGGCGGTTGCGCCCAAGAACCCGCTCAGCGGCCTCAGTGCCCTCGGCATGACCAACGACAACCTGAGTCTGGATGCAAGCTGGGACTCGCAGCGCGCCAACACGGGCTCCGGTCAGGCGGGGCAGAGCAACAGCTTGTCCGGCTCGGTCACCGTGACCGTCGCCGAAGTGCTGCCCAACGGCATTCTGGCGGTGCGTGGCGAGAAGTGGATGACCCTCAACACCGGCGATGAACTGATGCGTATTTCCGGGTTGGTGCGTGCCGATGACATCTCCACCGACAACACCGTGTCCTCCACTCGGGTTGCCGATGCGCGCATCACCTATTCCGGGACGGGTGCCTTCGCCGACGCCAGCCAACCCGGCTGGATGAGTCGTTTCTTCATGAGCCCGCTGTGGCCGTTCTGATCGCGGGGAGCTGTCGATGAAAACCTGGCTGACTCATTCTCCATCCTTGCTACTCGAGCGCCTGTCCCACTGGTACGCACGAGTGACGACCAGCGGCTCGGCGCGCAAGGCGTTCGCAGTGACCTCGGCTACCAGGCGAGGCGCGCGCGTTCATGGTCGTGAGTCGGCACAGGCCGGAGCGTGTCGTCGCCAGTTCGCGGCCGCTCATCGCGGCTATCGCCGCCAGGGCGCCAACGACTGGTTGCTGCTGGCGACCATGCTTGCGTGCCTGTTGCTGAGCCTGCCGACCCAGGCCGAGCGCCTGAAGGATCTGGCCTCGATCCAGGGCGTGCGCAGCAACCAGCTGATCGGCTACGGCCTGGTGGTCGGCCTCAATGGCAGCGGGGATCAGACCACCCAGACGCCGTTCACCGTGCAGACATTCAACAACATGCTGGCGCAGTTCGGCATCAAGGTGCCGCCGGGTGGCAACGTGCAGCTCAAGAACGTCGCTGCCGTGTCGGTGCATGCCGACCTGCCGCCGTTCGCCAAGCCGGGTCAGACCATCGACATCACCATTTCCTCCATCGGCAACGCCAAGAGCCTGCGTGGTGGCAGCCTGCTGATGACTCCGCTCAAGGGCATCGACGGCAACGTCTACGCCATCGCCCAGGGCAACCTGGTGGTTGGTGGCTTCGATGCCAGTGGTGCCGACGGTTCGCGTATCACCGTGAACGTGCCGTCTGCCGGCCGCATTCCCGGAGGCGCCACCGTGGAGCGTCCGGTGCCGAGCGGTTTCGATCAGGGCAACTACCTGACCCTGAACCTCAATCGCCCCGATTTCACCACGGCGAAGAACATCGTCGACCAGATCAACGATCTGCTCGGCCCTGGCGTCGCCCAGGCCATCGATGGCGGTTCGATCCGCGTCAGCGCGCCGCTCGATCCCAACCAGCGCGTCGACTACCTGTCGATTCTGGAGAACCTGCAGGTCGAGGCCGGCAAGGCGGTGGCCAAGGTCATCATCAACTCGCGTACCGGTACCATCGTCATTGGCCAGGACGTGAAGGTTCAGCCGGCCGCCGTCACCCACGGCAGCCTGACCGTGACGATCACCGAAGACCCCATCGTCAGCCAGCCCGAAGCGCTGTCTGGCGGCCAGACCGCAGTGGTACCGCGCTCGCGCGTGGGCGCCGAGGAAGAGGCCAAGCCGATGTTCAAGTTCGGCCCCGGCACCAGCCTCGAAGAGATCGTGCGTGCGGTTAACCAGGTGGGCGCTGCGCCTTCCGACCTGATGGCCATCCTGGAGGCGCTCAAGCAAGCCGGCGCCCTGCAGGCTGACCTGATCGTGATCTGAGGGGGATCGCCGATATGGACTCTCGACTCTCGGCAGGCCTGCTGACCGGTGGCAAAAGCCCGGTCGACAGCGGTGCGTTCACCGACCTGAACCGTCTCAACCAGTTCAAGGTGGGCGGCGACACCGAGCAGAACATCCGCAAGGTCGCTCAGGAATTCGAATCGCTGTTCATGAACGAAATGCTCAAGGCCATGCGTTCGGCCAACGCCGCGTTCGGTGAAGGCAATTTCATGAACAGCAACGAAAGCAAGACCTATCAGGACATGCATGATCAGCAGTTGGCGGTGACGCTCTCCAAGGAAGGGCGCGGCATCGGCCTGGCGGACGTGCTGGTGCGGCAGATGTCGAAGATCAAGCAGCCATCGAGTCGTCCCAATCCCTTTGCCCAGGTCGAGCAGTCGGTTGCGGCGACGAGCGAGGCGCAGGCGGACAAGGTCGCCAGCAGCGAACGTTTCCGTGACGATGCCGCGCTGCTCAACCGCCGGCGTCTGGCCGTGCCGGGCAAACTGGCGGATCGCCTGCTGGCCGGCATCGTGCCGTCGGCAGGCGAAGGTGAGGGCAAGGCCCTGGCCGGCAGCGACTGGATTGCGGCGCAGTCCACGCCTGCTCCGAAGGGCAAGGCCCTGAGCCTGGACAACGCCGATGCCCTGACCGGCCGGCGTATCGCCCAGCCGCCATTGGCGCCGGGCAAGGCGGCGTTCGCCTCGCCACAGGAGTTCATCGACACCATGCTGCCGATGGCAGAGGCCGCTGCCGAGAAGATCGGGGTCGACCCTCGCTATCTGGTGGCCCAGGCCGCGCTGGAAACCGGCTGGGGCAAATCGATCATCCGCACCGGTGATGGCAGCAGCAGCCACAACCTGTTCGGCATCAAGACCCACAACAGCTGGGAGGGTGAGTCGGCGCGCGTGCTGACCACCGAGTACAAGGGCGGCAAGGCGGTGAGAGAGGCGGCCAACTTCCGCGCCTATGACTCCTACGCACAGAGCTTCGACGACTACGTCAGCTTCCTGCAGAACAATGGCCGCTACGACAAGGCGCTGGACGTCACCGAGAACCCGGAGCGCTTCGTCAAGGAGCTGCAGCAGGCCGGCTACGCCACCGACCCGCACTATGCGCGCAAGATTTCCCAGATCGCCCGCAAGATGCAGACCTATCAGGCCATCGCCGCTGCCGACGGCAGCACTACAAGGATTTGAGGCTGAATCATGGCTGATCTATTGAACATAGGCCTCTCCGGCCTGTCGGCGAACAAGACCTCTCTGGCGGTTACCGGCCACAATATCGTCAACGTCAATACGCCCGGCTTCTCTCGCCAGGAGACGATTCAGGCCACACGCACGCCGCAATTCAGCGGCGCCGGCTATATCGGATCGGGGACGACCCTGACCGACGTGCGGCGCATCTACAACGAGTTTCTCAATACCCAGGTGCGCAGCAGTACGGCGCTCAACAGCGATACCAAGGCGTACCTGAGCCAGATCAACCAGCTCGACTCGCTGCTGGCTGGCAGCACCACCGGCATCACGCCGGGTCTGCAGAAGTTGTTCTCGGCCCTGCAAACCGCTGCTGAGGATCCGGCCAACGTCCCGGCCAGGCAGTTGGCACTGTCGGAAGCAGAGGGGCTGGCCAAGCGTTTCAATACCGTTTACGACCGTCTGAACGAACAGAACTCATTCATCAACAAGCAGCTTTCGGCAGTTACCGATCAGGTCAATCAGCTGGCCACCGCGATTGCCGGCTATAACGATGCGATCGCCGTGGCGGCCTCCAACGGGCAGGCACCGAACGATCTGCTCGATGCGCGCGAAGAGGCGGTGCGCAAGCTCTCCGAGTTCGTTGGCGTGAGCGTCGTACCGCAGGACGACAATACCTATAACCTGTTCATCGGTTCTGGCCAGCCGCTGGTGGTCGGCAAGCAGGCGGCACGGCTCGAGGTGGTACCGGGGCAGGCCGATCCGCTGCGCCACGAGGTGCAGTTCGTCAGTGGCAACTCTCGGCAGAACGTCACCTCGCTGATCACCGGTGGCGAGATGGGGGGCCTGCTGCGTTACCGCGAGGACGTGCTGGATACTTCGCTCAATGCCGTAGGCCGTCTGGCGTTGTCGATCACCGACCAGATCAACCGGCAACTGGGCCAGGGGCTGGATCTCAACGGGCAGTTCGGCAACGACCTGTTCCGTTCGATCAATGATCCGCTGCTGCTCAGTCAGCGCAGCCTGGCGCGGGTTGGCAACAGCGATGCCAATGCCAATCTGAATGTCACGATCACCGACACCACGCAACTGAGCACCAGCGACTACGAGGTGCAGTTCACCAGTGCGACCGAGTACGTGGTACGGCGCTTGTCCGATGGCACGCAGTTTCCGGCGACGCCGGCGACCTTCGACATCACCACGGTGCCGGCGCCTGAAGTGGACGGTTTCTCACTGGGCGTGGCCAGTGGCACCTTCGCAGCGGGTGACCGCTTTCAGGTGATGCCGACCCGCAACGCCGGTCGCGATGTGCGCGCGGACATGAAGAATGCCGAAGAGCTGGCCTTCGCGGCGCCGCTGAAGGCGGAAACCAGCCCGGCCAACATCGGTACCGGCAAGATCACCCAGCCGACGCTGCTCACCGAGATCGACATCTACGACCCGGCTGCGCAGGCGGATCTGGAGACCAGTCTGCGCAACGCGCCGCCGCTGCGCATCGTGATGGGCGCGGCAGGCGGGGCCACGCAGAGCTATGACGTGGTCGATATCAACGGCAACGTCATCGACACCGGCAGCATCGTTCCGGGCCAGGACAACGCCCTGACCATCAACGTGCCGGCCAACCCACCGACGGTTCCGTCGGCCTTCGACTACCAGGTGACCATCAGTGGCCGTCCTTCGGGCGGCGACAATTTTTCGGTGTCCTTCAACACCAATGGGGTATCGGACAACCGTAACGCGCTGAATCTGGTCAATCTGCAGAACAAGGCGGTGGTCGGGGTCAATCCGGCCGCACCCGGTACCACGGGGGCGAGTTTTTCGGACGCCTATGGCGACCTGGTGGAGCGGGTCGGCACCCTGACCAGCCAGGCGCGCGTGGACGGGGAGGCGACCAGCGCGATTCTCAAGCAGGCGACCGATAACCGGGATTCGGTTTCCGGGGTGAACCTCGATGAAGAGGCCGCCAAGCTGATCCAGTTCGAGCAGTACTACCAGGCGTCCGCGCAGATCATTCAAGTTGCGCGCAGCCTGTTCGATACTCTGATCAATACATTCTGATAGTCACTCTCCCGCGTGCGGGAGGGTGCGGCCTGTACTGACGACAGGCGTTGCAAGAGGCAAGCCCCATGGTCATGCGCATCTCATCCATTCAGGCGTTCAACAACGGCGTTTCCGGCCTGGGGCGCAACTATTCGAACCTGATTCGCACCCAGGAGCAGATCAGCAGCGGCAACCGCATTCTCACTCCGGCAGATGACCCGGTGGCATCGGTACGTCTGTTGCAACTCGAACAGCAGCAGGCGGTACTCAAGCAGTACGGCGACAACCTGACCGCTGCCAAGAACAGCCTGACCCAGGAAGAGACCACGCTCAACTCGGTCAATACCGTTCTGCAGCGTGTGCGCGAGCTGGCCGTGCGCGCCGGTGGTGGGTCGCTGTCGGCCGAGGATCGCAACTCCATCGCCAAGGAGCTTGCCGAGCGCGAGGCCGAACTGCTCAACCTGATGAACAGCCGCAACGCGCGCGGCGAATACCTGTTCTCCGGCTTCCTGGGCAAGAACGAGCCCTTCGTGCGCAACCCCGATGGCACCTACTCGTACTTCGGTGACGAAGGGCAGCGCACGCTGCAGGTCGCCAGCTCCACCAACGTGGCGATCAACGACAACGGCAAGCGTCTGTTCGAAGACGTCACCAATGCCAACCGGGTGGCCAACGCCAATGGGGTCAATAACCCGGCGCTACCCTCGCCACCCCTGCCGGCAACCACCATCCCGAGCGTGCCGGCCGATGAGCAGCGGATATTCATCTCGCCGGGGCTGGTAGAGGACGACCGCGCATTCAACAGCGATTTCCGTAACGGCGAGCCGTATTCGCTGGCCTTCGTCAGTGGTACCGAATTCCGCATCTACGATGCCAGCGGTGCCGACGTGACGTCCGAGATTCCGGGCGGTGGCAAGATCGATCCGCTGGTCAACGGTGGCAACGTCATCAACTTCCGTGGCATGCGTTTCCAGCTCGACGTGGTGCTCAAGGAAGGTGACAACGAACTGGATCTGGACAACCTGCTGGCGGACATCCAGCCGCCTGCCACGGCCGGTTCGCCGGGCATCGGTACGCACAGCTTCACCCTGCAATCGGCGCCGACCGAGTTCGCCGTGACCCGGGCCTCGACCAACGGTTCTGCCGCCGTGGTGGCGGGGGGCAACATCGTCAACCAGGCCGTGTTCGACAGCCAGTTCCCGACCTCGGGCGTGGTGCTGCGCTTCACCGACGACACCAACTACGAGGTGTATGCCCAGCCCGTAGGCCCCAACAGCACCGTGCTGAGCACCGGAACCGTTACCGCTCCCTATCCTGCCACCTTCACTGTCTATGGTGCCGAGTTCACCCTGTCCGGCCCGGCCGCGGCCGCCGGCGGCGACGAATTCGGTGTGCAGCCGCAATTCCAGGAACAGCGCAGCATCCTCAACACCATCTCGCGCCTGCGCCAGGCCCTGGAGTCCTCGCCGACCTCGCCGGCCGGCAATCTGGCGGTGCGCAACGAGACGGCCATCGCCCTGAAGAACCTCGACAACGGCATGGGCAACGTGCTTGAGGTGCAGACCGAGATCGGCGCGCGCCTCAACCTCATCGACACCACCAGTATCGACAACGAGGACGTGACGCTGGTGAACAAGTCGGTGCAGGCCGAGCTGCGCGAGCTCGACTACGCGGAGGCATTGTCGCGTCTGTCGTTCCAGACCATCATTCTCGAAGCGGCGCAGCAGAGCTACGTGAAGATCGCCGGGCTGAATCTGTTCAACCAGCTGCGCTAGCTAGCCGCCTTCTTCTCAAGGCTGTTACGCTCGCGCCCCCGGGCGGGAAGCTTGCCGAGGTTCGTCGCTCGTTTTTCCGTCGCCTCGTACGCGCGACAGTCTTGTCCTACAGTGCGGCATGCATTTTGCTCGATCGGTTCGTACGAGTGGGATAAGGTCAATGAATTGTCGGTCTGTGCGGATGACCTGGGCGAATCTATGAAAACAGTAATTCTGGCTGGCGGGCTGGGCACGCGCATCAGCGAAGAGTCCCACCTGCGGCCCAAGCCGATGATCGAGATAGGCGGCAAGCCGATCATCTGGCACATCATGAAGATCTACTCCCATTTCGGGATCAACGATTTCGTTATCTGCCTGGGTTACAAGGGCTATGTGATCAAGGAGTACTTCGCCAACTACTTCCTGCACATGTCCGACGTAACCTTCGACATGGCGGAAAACCGGATGCATATCCACAACCGTCATGCCGAGCCCTGGCGGGTGACGCTGGTCGACACCGGCGAGAGTACCGCTACCGGTGGGCGATTGAAGCGTGTTCGCGAGTACCTGGGTGACGAAACCTTCTGCCTGACCTACGGTGACGGCGTCTCCGACGTCGACATCCCGCAACTGATCGAGTTTCACCGCAGTCACGGCAAGCTGGCCACGGTGACGGCCGTGCAGCCGCCTGGCCGCTACGGTGCTCTGGATGTGCATGGGCAGCAGGTACAGGGGTTCCAGGAAAAGCCCCAGGGCGATGGTGGCTGGATCAATGGGGGCTTCTTCGTGCTCGAGCCGGGTGTGCTCGATTACATCGAGGGTGACGACACGACCTGGGAATACGAGCCAATGCGTCAGTTGTCCGAGCAAGGGCAGTTGATGAGTCACCTGCACCGTGGTTTCTGGCAACCGATGGACACCCTGCGTGACCGTGTGCTGCTCGAAGAGCGCTGGAAAAGTGGCCAGGCGGAGTGGCGTCTATGGCCGTGAGTCCGGCGTTCTGGAGAGGTCGCCGGGTCTTGTTGACCGGGCATACCGGCTTCAAGGGCAGCTGGCTGGCGCTGTGGTTGCAAGAGCTGGGCGCCGAGGTTCGTGGTTACGCATTGTCGGCAGCCGATGCCCCTTCGCTGTGGCAGGCCGCGCGCCTGCAGGCGCATGTGCCGGGTACCCTGGCCGATATCCGTGACGCACAACGCCTTGCCGAGGCCGTTGCGGCTTTTCGCCCGGAAATCGTTCTGCACCTGGCGGCTCAGGCGCTGGTGCGTGAATCCTATCGTGCCCCGAGCGAAACCTATGCCACCAATGTCATGGGCACGGTCAATCTGCTGGAGGCGGTGCGCCGCTGCGACAGCGTGCGTGCGGTGCTGGTGGTGACCAGCGACAAGTGCTACGAAAACCGCGAATGGCTCTGGCCGTACCGGGAAAGCGATGGCCTCGGCGGGCATGATCCCTACAGCAGCAGCAAGGCTTGCGTGGAGCTTCTGTGCGCCTCCTGGCGCGAGTCGTTCCTGCGCGAGTCCGGCATTGCGCTGGCCACGGCCCGCGCGGGCAACGTGATCGGGGGCGGCGACTGCTCGGCTGACCGTCTGCTGCCCGATATCCTGCGTGCCTGGCAGGCAGGGCAGTCGCTGACGTTGCGCTATCCGCAGGCCGTGCGCCCATGGCAGCACGTGCTCGAACCGCTGCACGGCTATCTGTGCCTGGCGCAGGCATTGGTCGAGCAGGGGCAGGCCATGGCTGCGGCGTGGAACTTCGGGCCCGATAACGAAGGACTCGTCAGCGTCGGTGAACTGGTCGAGCGCATGGCCCAGTGCTGGCCGGGCCAGGCACACTGGACGATCGAGGCTGCCGAGCAGCCGCACGAAGCCGGGTTACTGGCGCTGGATTCCAGCCAGGCGCGCGCGCGACTGGCCTGGCGACCACGCTGGCTCTTGCAGCAGGCCATCGAACGAACCCTCGACTGGCACCAGGCCTGGTTGGCTGGCGAGGACATGCAGACATTCAGCCGCGCCCAGATCGCGACCTATCAAGGCGAAACCCATGAGTGAACAGACGGCGCAAGCGCTGCGTCAGCAGATAGCCGAGCTGGTGGAGCGTTATGCCGCGCTGCAACTGGCTCCTGCCGCCTTCGAGGCCGGCCGCGATGCCGTGCCGCCTTCCGGCAAGGTGATCGGTGCCGCCGAGTTGAAAAGCATGACCGAGGCGGTGCTCGACGGTTGGTTGACCACCGGGCGTTTCAACCAGGCCTTCGAGAAACGCCTGGCACGCTACCTGGGGCGCCGTGGCGTATTGACGGTCAACTCCGGCTCCTCGGCCAATCTGCTGGCGTTCTCCGCATTGACCTCGCCACGCCTGGGCGACCGGGCGATTCGCAAGGGGGATGAGGTGATCGGTGTCGCCGCCGGTTTTCCCACCACGGTCAACCCCATCCTGCAGTTCGGCGCGGTACCGGTGTTCGTCGATATCGAACTGGGCACCTACAATATCGATCCGGCGCTGGTCGAGGCCGCCATCGGGCCGCGTACCAAGGCCATCATGCTTGCCCACACGTTGGGCAACCCGTTCAACCTCAAGGTCATTCGCGAGCTGTGCGATCGCCATGGCCTGTGGTTGATCGAAGATTGCTGCGATGCCTTGGGCGCGACCTACGAAGGGCGTCAGGTGGGCAGTTTTGGCGATCTTGGCACGTTGAGCTTCTACCCGGCGCACCACATCACCATGGGCGAGGGGGGGGCGGTGTTCACCGACTCGCCACTGCTCAAGCGTATCGTCGAGTCCTTCCGTGACTGGGGCCGCGACTGCTATTGCGCCCCTGGCGAGGACAACACGTGCGGCAAACGTTTCTGCTGGCAACTGGGTGACCTGCCGGAGGGCTACGACCACAAGTACACCTACTCGCACCTGGGCTACAACCTGAAGATCACCGATATGCAGGCCGCCTGTGCCTTGGCGCAGATGGATCGTCTCGATGACTTCATCGCCGCGCGCAAGCGCAACTTCGCCTGGCTCAGCGAGCGCCTGGCCGGCTGCGCCGAACAGTTGATCCTGCCGCAGGCGACGCCGGGCAGCGATCCGTCATGGTTCGGCTTCCCGCTGACCCTGCGTGATGGTTGCGGCGTCGAGCGGGTCGAGCTGTTGCGTCATCTGGACGAGCAACGTGTGGGCACGCGCCTGCTCTTCGCCGGCAACCTGACGCGCCAGCCCTACATGCAGGGCCTGGAATACCGCGTGTGCGGCGAGTTGACGATGACCGACAAGGCGATGCGTGACACCTTCTGGATCGGCCTCTGGCCCGGGCTTTCCGAGGCTCATCTGGAGCATGCCGCGCACAGCCTGGAAACCTATGTGCGGAGGCTGCGCTGATGCGCGCCTACGTGCTCTGCGGTGGTTTCGGCACGCGCCTGCGCAGCGTGACGGAGGCGCAGAAGGCACTGGTGCCGGTGCATGGCGAGCCTTTTCTGGCGCGTGTGCTGCGCCAACTGGCGCTCGCAGGTATCACCGAGGCCGTCCTCTGCGCTCATTACCGGGCCGAGCAGGTGGCCGAGCAACTTGCCGGTCTGGCTCTGGACGCCAGGCTGCAACTGACGTTGGTCGTGGAGCCAAGCCCGATGGGGACGGGCGGAGCCTTGCTCAATGCGCTGTGCGAGCAACCCGCGCGGGACCGATACCTGGTGCTCAACGCCGATACCTTTGTCGACGCCGACGGCTATCGGCAGATGGTGCAGGGGCAGGGCAATGCTCTGCTGGGGGTGCGGGTAGACGACCGTAGCCGTTACGGTAGCCTCGAGGTCGATGGCAGTGGCCGGTTGTGTGCGCTGCTGGAAAAGGGCCGCGAAGGGCCGGGCCTGATCAATGCAGGTGTCTACGCTTTCACCTGCGAGACCTTCGTGAGCGCCACCGTGCGTGCGTGCTCGATGGAGCATGAGCTGCTGCCTGAGTTGCTTGCCCGAGAGATGGTGAGCGTCATCGAATACGGCGGCCGCTTCATCGATATCGGCACGCCGGAGTCGCTTGACCGATATACCAATGATTTCTGGATGGAATCCTCATCATGAGCCTGCTCGTGCAAACGCTCAGTATCCGCGAACAGCAGAGCATCCTCGATGCCGTCGAATGCATCGAGGCCGGCGCGTTGCAGATCGCCTTCGTGGTGGACGAGAACATGCGGCTGCTGGGGGTGGTGACCAACGGTGACGTACGTCGCCACCTGTTGCAGGGGGGGCGAACGCATGAGTCGGTGACCGCCTGCATGAACGAGGAATTCCGCTCGGTGCCGATTGGCGCGCCACGTGAGGATCTGCTCAAGGCCTTCGACCTGGGACACAACGCCCTGCCGGGCCTGGATGAGCAAGGCCGCCTGGTGGAGGTGTATACCCGGCAGATGGCCGCCAGTGCCGAGGTGCCCGTGCTGGCGCGTGCCCGCGCGCCGGTGCGCATGAGCTTCTGTGGCGGCGGTGCGGATCTCACCTATTTCTTCATCGATCACTCGGCAGCGGTGCTCAGTTGCACCGTGGGCCTGTATGCCCATGCCACCCTGATTCCGCGTGACGATGGGCGGATCAGCATCTTCGCCGAAGACCTCAGCCGGGAGGAACACTACAGTTCCCTGGCCGAGTTGCTGGCGACGGGTGAGAAGAGCCTGCTGGCCACCATCGTCGCGGTGATCAAGCCCACGTACGGTTTCGACCTGTACCTGCGCTCGGACTTTCCCGTGGGTTCTGGCCTTGGCGGCTCATCGGCGGCCACTACCGCGACCATCGCGGTGTTCAACGAGCTGCGCCAGGATCGTTGGAATACCTACGAAATCGCCGAGCTGGCGTTCCAGGCCGAGCGCCTGTGCTTCGGCATTGCCGGAGGCTGGCAGGATCAGTACGCCTCGGCCTTCGGTGGTTTCAACCTGATCGAGTTCGAGAACCAGCGCAATCTCGTCCATCCGATTCGCCTGGAGGACTCCATCCGCAACGAGCTGGAGTCCTGCCTGGTGCTGTGCGACACCGGCATTTCCCATGACTCCGGGCGTCTGCACGAACTGCAGCGCGAGGAGATCGAGGCCGAGCTGTCGCAAACCGAACTGCTCAGTGCCAGCGTCACCCTGTGTCGGCGCATGCACCACTTCCTTATCCGGGGTGAGCTCAAGGCGTTCGGTACTTGCCTGGACGAAGCCTGGCAATTGAAGAAGCGCTTTTCCTCGGCCATCAGCGATGGTCGGCTCGACGACATCTATGCAGCCGCACTGGCTACCGGCGCCTGTGGCGGCAAGCTGCTGGGCGCTGGCGGCGGCGGCTTTTTCCTGTTTTACGTCCAGCCTCAGCATCGTCAGCGTGTGGTCAACGCCGTTGGCGCGCTGGGCTGTCAGACCCAGAACTTCCGCTTCGAATCAAGCGGCGTGACCTCATGGCGAACGAAAATCCAATGACCTCATTTCACATCGACGGCTTTCCGGTTGGTGGCGAGCGCGTCTACGTCATCGCCGAAGTCGGCAACAACCACAATGGCTCGTTGGGGCTGGCCCGGCAACTGGTCGATGCGGCTATCGACGCCGGTGCCGATTGCGTCAAGTTCCAGCTGCGCAACCGTGACGCCCTGTATCGGCGCAAGGCCGATGGCTCGCGCGCCGAAGATCTGGGCGTCGAGTACATCCAGGACTTGCTGGACAAAGTGGAGCTCAGCCTCGACGAACACCGCGAGGTACGCGCCTATTGCGCGCAGAAGGGCATCACCTACCTGTGCACGCCATGGGACGAACCCAGCGTCGATGCGCTGGCCAGTTTCGATGTGGCAGCGCTGAAGATCGCTTCGGCGGATCTGTGCAACCCCTACCTGATCGCCAAGGCGGCCAGCTTGGGCAAGCCGCTGATCCTCTCCACCGGCATGTCCTTCGAGCACGAGATCGTGCGCGCTATCGACCAGCTCAAGGCGCTCGGTACGCCGTTCGCCCTGCTGCATTGCAACAGCGCCTACCCAGCGCCCGAGGCGGATATCCAGCTCGGTTATCTGCGGCGCTTGCAGGAACTGCACGGCCTGATCGGCTATTCCGGGCATGAGCGCGGCATCGCCATTACCCTCGGCGCGGTGGCGCTGGGCGCCAAGCTGGTGGAACGGCACATTACTCTGGATCGGGGCATGGAAGGCCCGGATCACCTGGCCAGCCTGGAACCGGGCGAGTTCCGCCAACTGGTCGACGGTATCCGCCAATTGGAGCTGGCATTGCCCTGGCAAGGGCCAGGTCGCCATGCCAGCCAGGGCGAACTGCTCAACCGCGAGAATCTCGGCAAGAGCGTGATTGCTGCGTGCGACATCGCCCGTGGCACCGTCATGGAGGCGTCGATGCTGCGTATCGCCAGTCCAGGCCAGGGGCTGCCGCCGTACCGTTTGCCGGAGCTGCTGGGCAAACCGGCCGGACGCGATATCGCCCTGGGCGATTTTCTCTTCGACAGCGACCTGAGCGAGCAGGCCCGGGAGCAGCGCCTGGCGTTCGACCTGCCGATTCGCTGGGGCGTGCCGGTGCGCTATCACGACTTCCTCGACTACCGCCGGCGGATCAGCCCGGATCTGTTCGAGTTCCACCTGTCCTACCGCGACCTCAGCCTCGAGCCGCAGCCGTTTCTCGCTGAAGTCGGCTGTTCACGTCTGGTGGTGCACGCGCCGGAGCTGTTCGAGAACAGCGAGCTGCTGGATCTGGCGTCGGACGATCCGGCCTATCGCCAGCGCTCGATCGACAACCTGCAACGGGTGGTGGACGCTACGCTGCAGATCGGCGAGTTTTTCCCCAAGGCCGATGCGCGTCTGATCGTGGCCAATATCGGTGGCTTTTCCGCCGATCAGCCGCGTCCGCTGGCCATGCGTCCGGCACTCTACGAGCGCTTCCACGAGGCCTGCCGTCAGGTGGATTTCGCCGGCACCGAGCTGATCCCGCAGAACATGGCGCCATTCCCCTGGCACTTCGGCGGTCAGCGCCACCAGAACATCTTCATGATGCCCGAGGAACTCGCGGCACAGGCCCGCGACCATGGCCTGCGTCTGTGCCTGGATCTGTCGCACCTGCAGATGACCTGCTTCCACTTCGGCCTCGACTTCCAGCAGGCGCTGGCACTGTTGCTGCCGTATTCGGCGCACCTGCACGTGGCCGACGCCAAGGGTATCAACGGTGAGGGCGTACTGATGGGAACCGGCGATATCGACTGGCCGGCCACCTGGGCGCAGATTCGCCAGCACCCGCAGGTCAGCTTCATCCCCGAGGTCTGGCAGGGGCACAAGGATCATGGCGCGGGGTTCTGGTCGGCTTTGCGTTATCTGGGCGCATTGGAGGTACGGTGAACACTATCGATAGAGACGATGCCGAGTCCCAGCTCGAACTCCTGTTGAGCGAGTCGCTGGCGTCCGTGCGCGAGCGTCAGCGCGAAACCCTGGGGCGGATCATCGGGGGAGAGCAGGCGCCCTTCGTGCTGTTCGGCGCCGGTGGTCTCGGTCGCCAGGTATTGCCCGTGCTGCAGGCGGCAGGTCTGTCGCCGCTGGCCTTTCTGGATAACAACCCCGCACTCTGGGGCAGCCGTATCGACGGCGTCGAGGTCGTGGGGCCGGCACAATTGGCCGAGCGCATGGCGGGGCGCTTGCCAGCCGTTGTCGCCAGTATCGGTGCCGTACGGGTTGGTACCTGCCACTTGGATCAATGGCGTGCTCCGTTGCGCGCGCTAGGCTTCCAGCGCATTGCTCTGTTTGGTCACCTGGCCTGGCGTTTTCCGCAGTTGCTGCCCTATCAGTGCCTGGATTTGCCCGAGCGCGTGCTCGCGGAGGCAGACCGTGTACGTGAAGCATTTCATCTGCTCGCCGATGAGGCGTCACGACGCCTGTATGTGGCGCATGTTGCCTGGCGCCTTACTCTCGATTCCGAGGTCTTGCCGAGCGAGGACGGAGAGGCGATCTACTTCAGTGATCGTTTCAGCCGGCGCGACGATTCGGAAGTGCTCTACGACGTCGGAGCCTTCAATGGCGACTCTATCCTGGGGTACCTGGAAAGTGGCCGGCGCTATCGGGAGATCCACTCCTTCGAGCCCTCGACGGGCAACTTCAGCCAGTTGCGAAACACTATCGCCAGGCTCGCCGAAACAGGCCATGGCGACCTGCATGCCCACCTGCTGGCGGTTGGGGATCATGAAGGCTCGATTGCCATCGACTCGGGCGGTGGGCATACGCTGCAGGTCGGCGAAGGCGATGAGATGGTACCGATGACCACGCTCGACGCACTGGCCGACAGACTGCCCCCTCCAAGCCTTGTCAAGATGGACATCGAGGGTTTCGAGCCGCAGTGCCTGGCTGGCGGCAGCCGAGTGATCGCACAGAAGCAGCCGATGCTGGCCGTGTGTGCTTATCACGAGCAGGATCATCTCTGGCGTCTCCTGCTGCAGATCCATTCATACCGGGCCGACTATCGTTTCATGCTGGGCCAGCATCTTTATGACCGGGCCTGGGACATTGTGCTGTACGCCGTGCCGGAAAACCGCCTGCCAAGGGAGCCAAACGATGAGTGCTGAGACCCTTGAAAGCGAGCTGGACAGGTTGCTCGCTGAGCCCCTGAAATCCGTTCGTGAGCGTCAAGCCCATACGCTGGAGCGCCTGATTGGCGACCTGGATCGACCGTTTGCGCTGTTCGGTGCGAGCCACCTGGGGCGCAAGGCCCAAGCCGTGTTGAGGGAAATGGGCCGGGTGCCCTGTGCCTTCATGGACAACAATCCGGCGCTGTGGGGAACCACCATCGATTCGGTGCCGGTATACAGTCCTGCCCAGTTGGCCGAGCAATGGCAAGGGGTGTTGCCGGCGGTTATCTGCACCATCTGGAGCGGGCATATCCACGATTGCATGGAGGATCGCCTGGCGCCTCTGCGCAGGTTGGGGTTCGAGCGCATTGCTCTGTTTGGCCACCTGGCCTGGCGCTATCCGCAGCATTTACTGCCGCACTACTGCATGGATCTGCCGGAGAAGGTGCTGCCCGAAGCCGATGCCATACGGCAGGCATTCGCCCTGCTGGGCGATGAGTCATCGCGCCGGTTGTTCGTCAATCATGTCGCCTGGCGTCTGCACCTGGATCACGATCTGTTGCCGGTTTCCTCGTCCTTGCAGATTTACTTCGACCCCCATTTCAGTACCGACTGCGCCGACGAAGTGGTATTCGACCTGGGAGCGTTCAACGGCGACACGCTGGAAGGCTACCTGGCCACGGGACGCGGCTATCGCGAATATCACTGCTTCGAGCCCGTGGCGAGGAACTTCGCGGCGCTGCGCGACAGCCTGGAGCGCCAGGCCCGCCCCGGGCTCTACGCCCACCGCCTGGCTGTGGGTGACAGTAACGGCGAGGTGCTGATCGAGGCGGCCAACGGCCCCTCGTCACGGGTGGGGCTGGGCGATGAGCGCGTGCCGATGACCACCCTGGACGATCTAACCAGCCAAGGGCTACCGCCGACCTTTATCAAGATCGATATAGAGGGTTTCGAGCCACAGTGCCTGGCAGGTGGTCACCGCCTGATCGCCGAGCGCCGTCCGGTGATCGCGGTCAGCGTTTACCACGAGCAGAACCACCTCTGGCGCATCCTCCTGCAACTGCACAGCTACTGCGATGGCTATCGCTTCAGCCTGTGCCCTCATGTCAGTGACGGCTGGGATCTGGTGCTCTATGCCGTACCTACCGATCGCGTTCCCTCTTTCTCCCATCGAGAGCAATGATTCATGCGTGTTGCCGACTACATTTTCGAGTTCATCGCCAGACAGGGTATCGGGCATGTGTTCTTCCTGCCGGGTGGCGGGGCGATGCACCTGAACAATGCCTTGCTGCGCCAGCCACGACTGAGTGCGGTGAGCATGCTGCACGAGCAGGGTGCGGCCATAGCCGCCGAGGGCTATGCGCGAACCTCCGGCAAGTTCGGCGTTTGCCTGGTCACTTCTGGCCCCGGTGCAACCAACGCCATCACTGGCCTGGCCGGTGCCTGGTTCGAGTCGACCCCGGCGCTGTTCGTTTCCGGTCAGGTCAAGCGTGCCGACCTCAAGGGTGACAGTGGCCTGCGTCAGCTCGGCACTCAGGAGCTGGACATCGTCAGTGTGGTCACGCCCCTGACCAAGTACGCGGTGTGCCTGCTCGATCCTCTGCGAGTGCGCTACGAGCTGGAGAAGGCGTTGCACCTGATGCTCGGTGGACGCAAAGGGCCGGTATGGCTCGATGTGCCGCTGGATGTCCAGGCTACGGAGATTGATCCGGAACAACTGCAAGGGTACGAGGCGCCGCACCACGCTGAACCGACAGCTCCCGAGGCGTCGGCGTTGGCGCGATTGGCGCAGCGACTGCAACAGGCACAACGTCCGGTGCTGCTCGTCGGTAATGGTGTACATGGCGCAGGTGCTGAAGCGAGCCTGCGCCAGTTGATCGAACAACTGGGTATACCCACCCTGACGACCTGGATCGGCGCCGACCTGCTCGAATATGACCATCCATACTATTTTGGTCGCTGCGGTACGGTGGCCCCACGTGGCGCCAATTTCACGGTACAAAATGCTGATTTGGTGCTGGCTGTCGGCTGCCGCATGGATTTCTCCATCACGGGTTTCGATCGCAGCCAGTTCGCCCGTGAAGCTGAAATCGTGGTCGTGGACATCGACCCAGCGGAAATCGCCAAGCTGGGCGAACTGCCCGATGAGCGTTTCGTATGCGACGCCGGTGCTTTCATCGAAAGCCTGCTCGAGCAGATGCCTGCCGGGCCGCTGGTTCTCGATCATTGGCTGGCGCGCTGCACACAATGGAAAACTCGCTATCCGGTGGTCTTGCCGGAATATCGCGAGTCACGCGGCTTCGTCAACACCTACGTGTTCACCGAAACCCTGTGCGAAGCCCTGGATGAGGGAGAGCTGCTCATTCCCGGTAGTTCCGGCGCGGCCATCGATACTTTCTGGCTAGCGGCCCGGCTCAAACGTGGGCAGCGTTCGGTGGCAACGGGTGGGCTCGGCTCAATGGGCTATGGTCTGCCGGCGGCGTTGGGCGGTTGCCTGGGCGCTGGCGGTAAACGCACCGTCTCGGTCGACGGAGATGGTGGCTTCGTAATGAACATCCAGGAGCTGGAGGTGGTTCGCCGCCTGCAACTGCCGATCAAGTACTTCGTGCTGAACAACAACGGATATGCCTCCATCCGTTCATCGCAGAGCGGCTACTTCAAGGAGACCATCGGCTGCGATCCAGCCTCGGGCATGAGCCTGCCGGATATCGTGGCGCTGGCTGGGGCCATGGGGATTCGCAGTTTGCGAGTCAGTGACCAGGCTGCATTGGCGGAGACTATCCGCGATGTGCTCGACAGTCCCGAACCGGTGGTTTGCGAGGTGCTGGTAGAGCCTGACCAGCCCATCGGCCCGCGTGTGACTTCGCGTATCGGCGTCAATGGCAAGATGGTGTCCAGCCCGCTGGAAGACCTGTATCCGTTCCTCGACCGTGAAGAACTGCGAGCGAACATGCTTGTACCGCTGATTCAGGAGTGAAGATGGATATCGACCATCTCTCCGCTTATGCCGCTGCCGGTGTCTTCACCAAGCAGGGCCGCCTGGCGCCCCCTCTCGATGGGCACTATCAGGCCTTTCCTCGAACGACCTGGGAGCAGGAGCTGGCGATGCTCGGGACGCTACCGGGGATACGCGGCATCGAATGGATGTATGACCTGTATGGTGAAGGCGCGAATCCGCTGGAAAGCCAGTCTGGTCGGCAGCGACTGAAGGTTTGCCTGGCCCGGGCTGGCCTCGCTCTCCATTCCGTGTGTGCGGACTATTTCATGGATTGTCCGTTACTGCGCTGCACGCCAGCGCAGCGCAAACAGCGATGCGAACGTCTGGCCTGGCTGATCGACGTGTGTCCGGAGGTGGGCATTCGGCGCATCGTTCTGCCGCTGCTGGATGCGGCCAGCATCCGCACACCGCAAGAGCGGGCTACGGTCGTCGACTGTTTGCGTCAACTACTCCCTCTGGCGCAAAGACGGGGCGTGTATCTGAGCCTGGAGACTGATCTGGCGCCCCAGCCCTTCCGTGAGCTGCTTCTGGAACTCGACCATCCCATGGTCGGCGTCAATTACGACACGGGTAACAGTGCGGCGGCCGGCTTCGATCCGCGCGAGGAGTTCGCCACGTATGGCGCCTGGATTGTCAGTGTGCATGTCAAGGATCGTCGACGTGGCGCAGCTACCGTGCCGCTGGGCGAGGGCGACGCAGACTTCCCGCTATTGCATGAACTGTTGCTGCAGATCGACTATCGCGGCGATTTCGTCATGGAAGCGGCCAGAGGTGAAGCAGGGCAGGAACCGGCCTGGCAGACGTGCATGGCAGCGCGTACCGCCAACTGGCTGCGCGGTGGCGCGTTAATCAATGAGGGGCTTTCGTGAAGGTTCTATTCTGCGGTCTTGGCAGCATTGGCCAACGCCATTTGCGTAACCTGAAACAACTGCTGGGTGATGAGCTCCAGGTACATGCCTATCGAGTGCGTGGTCAGCGCATCAAGTTACGCGAAGGGGGCGTCGAAGAGGGCGCTGATCTGGAACGTGATTACGCCATTACCGTCCACTCCAGCCTGGAACAGGCTCTTGCCTGCAAACCGGATGCAGCCTTCATTTGCAACCCAAACGCTTTGCATGTGCCAGTCGCCCTGGCCTGTGCCCGCGCCGGTGTCGCCATCTTCATGGAGAAACCACTGGCTAGCGACCTCTCGGGCGTTGCCGAGCTGGATCGCTTGGTTCGGGCGCAAGGGCTGTTGTTTCACGTGGGCTACAACTATCGCTACCACCCCGGCTTGCAACGCATCAAGACTTTGCTCGAAGCTGGTTTTTTCGGCCGCGTGCTGTCTGCTCGGGCCGAGATCGGCGAGCACCTGCCAGATTGGCACCGCTACGAGGACTACCGTGAGATGTATGCTTCGCGGGCCGATCAGGGTGGCGGTGTGATCCGCTCGCAGATTCATGAAATGGACCTGATCTGCTGGTTTTTCGGCTTGCCGCGCAGCATCGTCTGTCATGGTGGCAAGCTGAGTGGTCTGGAGATCGATGTAGAGGACACCGCTTCCTCGTTGATGCGCTATGAAGGTGAACAGGGCCGTTTTCCCATTCTGCTTCATCAGGATTTCTTGCAGCGTCCCCCAGTGCGTACCTTCAAGGTCATCGGCGATGCCGGTGTTGCCGAAATCGACCTGCTTGCCAACACGCTGCGCGTGCATGATGCCCATGGTGTGCTTTGCGAACAGGATGATTTCCCGGGTTTCAGCCGCAACGACATGTTCCTGGCTCAGACCCGGCAGTTTCTGCAGTGTCTGCGCCACGGCGAGCCTTCGCCTATCGGGCTCCGCGAAGGCTTGCAGAGCCTACGGCTGGCTTTGGCGGCGGTGCGTTCGCTGGAGCGGCAATGCGAAGTGTCATTGAGCGAGGTTGATATCCATGACTAGCGTGGGAGCGCTGTTCCGCCTGGATGGCCGGGTGGCGGTCGTTACCGGCGGTGGCGGGCTGCTTGGCTATCAACATGCCGCAACCATCGCCGGCCTCGGAGGCTTGCCGATATTGCTGGACATTGATGCCCAGGCGCTCGCGGCAAACGCCGCTCGCCTCGCTGAGGAGACCGGCCAGCAAATCCTGACTCTTGAGGCCGACATTACCGAGCTGGATGCCGTGGTCGCGGCGGCCGAACGCGTGCAAGCCCAATACGGTCGGGTGGACATTCTGATCAACAATGCTGCGCGCAACCCCAAGGTGGAGAGTGTCGGTGACAAGGATTTTTCCCGTTTGGAGCACTTCCCCTGGGAGCAATGGCAGCTCGACCTGAATGTCGGTCTGGGTGGCGCCTTCAACTGCGCCAAAGTGTTCGGTGCGCAGATGGCGCGGCAGGGGCGCGGTGTGATCGTCAACATTGCCTCCGATCTGGGCGTCATCGCGCCGGATCAGCGCCTGTACCGCGTGCCGGGGCGTGAGGCCGAGCAGCAGCCGGTCAAGCCGGTCACCTACTCGGTGGTCAAGCATGGCCTGATCGGTCTGACCAAGTACCTGGCCACCTATTGGTGCGAGCAGGGCGTACGTTGCAATGCACTGTCGCCCGGTGGCGTCTATGCCGGGCAGAACGATGTGTTCGTCAGCAAACTGAAGCAACTGATCCCGCTGGGTCGTATGGCCGAGGCCGACGAGTACCGTGGTGCGATCGCCTTTCTCTGTTCGGATGCCTCGTCCTACATGAATGGCGCCAATCTGGTGGTGGATGGAGGTCGCAGCGCATGGTGAACCGCGACCTGATCGCTCGGCATTGCATCTGCTGTGGAAGTGAGCGGCTACAGCGCTCTCCTGCAGTGCTGATGCCTTTCGTTGCCCTGCGAGTATTCGGCCATGAGCCGGTGGAAATCACTGCAGACTGGGGCTTGCGTGACTTGCGCCAGGGTATGGCCTATACCCTGTGCAGCTCGTTGCAGTGCCAGGACTGCGGGGCACTGTTCCTCGACTTCCGTTTTACCGATGAGCAGATGGCAGCGCTCTACCACAACTACCGCGACGAGCACTATAACGCCCAGCGTATTCGTTTCGAGCCGGGCTACGTCAACGTGATACCGCACTACCACCAGCGTGCCGCCTATCTGGATGAAGTGGAAGCCTGGCTGGCGCCGCATTTGCCCGAGTCGCCGAGGGTGCTGGACTGGGGCGGTGACAGTGGTATCAACAGTGTGTTTCGCAACCGGAATCGCTTGCTGCACATTCACGATATTTCCGGCGTTGAGCTGGTGCCTGGCGCCGAACGCGTCGATCTGGAGCAGATCGGCCAGCAGCATTACGACCTCGTGACCTGTAGCCAGGTATTGGAGCACGTGTCCTATCCCCTGGAAGTGGTTCGTAGCATGCTGCCGGCTCTGGGCTCTGAAACGCTGCTGTACCTGGAGGTGCCTCATGAGGCGCTGGTACGTGAGCATCCGGGAAGTCTGGAGCTGGCGCCGCTCAAGCGGCATTGGCACGAACACATCAACTTCTTCAACGAGGTGGCCATGCGTCGTCTGCTGGAGCGCCTGGGGCTAGTGCTCGTCGATGTCCTGCGTCTGCCAGTGGATGTGGGCTGGAGCCAGGGTGAGGTGATGGGCGTGCTGGCGAGGCGGGCCTGACATGGGAGCAGTGGATATCCCGCGCCGCCATCCGGTAATTGCCGAGGATCTGGCAGTGATTTTTGCCCGTGATGAGGATTGGCGACGTTTCGCCGGCTGTCACGTGCTGATCGCCGGTGCCACCAGTTTCCTGGCCGCCTACCTTGTGGAGTTCTTCGCATCGCTGAGTGAGCGTTGGCCTGAGCAGCCAGTCGTCATCCATGCCCTGGCACGGCATCCGGAGAAATTGCGCAAGCGTTTCCCGCATCTGATCGCTCAGAGCTGGTTCCGCCCAATCATTCAGGATGTCTGTGATCCTCTTCCCGCCCTGGAACGGGTGGATTTCATCGTCCACGCGGCCGGTGCCGGCAGCCCCAAGCAGTACCTGAGCGATCCCATCGGCACTACCCGTTCTAACGTGTTGGGCGCGCTCAACCTGCTGGAGTTGGCCAGGCAGCACGCGGCGCGCTTGTTGCTGATGAGCAGTGGTGCGGTCTACGGCCATGGCGAGAGCGACAGGCCTATCAGCGAGACCGATTTCGGTGCGCTGGATCCGCTGGATATTTCCGCCTGCTACGGCGAAGGGAAGCGAGTGGCCGAAACCTTGTGTGCCGATTATCACCGCCAGCATGGTGTGGCCGCCGTCATGGCGCGCATCTCTCACACCTATGGTCCAGGTATCGCCCTCGATGATGGGCGATCCTTCGCCGATTTCGTCGCCGACGCATTGGCAGGGCGCGACATCGTGCTCAACAGCGACGGTTCCGGTAGCCGTCCGTTCTGCTACGTTTCCGATGCCACCGCCGCTTTCCTGATCCTGCTGCTGCGCGGCGAGGGCGGTAACGCCTACAACGTCGGGCTGGATCAGGAAACCACCATCCTCGAACTGGCCAGATTGATCGCACGGCTTTCGCCTACCCCTGGCCTGCAGGTGAAACATCCGTCGCCTAGCGAGGAACGGCAGGCGCTGTTTCGCGTCGGCGGCCATTTCGACCTCGCCAAGATGGAGCGCTTGGGCTGGCGGCCGAGCATCTTGCCCGAAGCGGGGTTTGCTCGAACTCTGCGTTACTTCCTCCAGTCCTGAACGGGAACCCGATATGGAAAAGACTCAACACAACCGCCTTGTCCGGGCACGGGAAGCGTTCAAGGCCGGTGAGATCGACAAATTTCAGTACGGTGAGCGTATCAACCAGGAGCACGCGGGCCTTTTCGATTATCCCGAGTTCCTCGCCGGTACCGATGTAGCGGAAATCCGCATCACAGCCGATGGGGTCTCGGTCAGTTCCAGCGCCCACGGCATCGCCATGCTGGTGGATGCCGTGGATCTGCATGCCACACCCTACACGCTGCTGGATTTCGGACACTACGAGAGCGATGAAACCGCCTTCCTCAAGTCGGTACTGCGTGACGGCGAGGTCTTCCTCGACATCGGCGCCAATCTTGGCTGGTATTCTCTGGTGCTGGGGCGGCACTGCCCTAACTCGCGTATCTACGCTTTCGAACCGATCCCGTCCACCGTAGCAATGTTCGAGAGAAATATCCGTCTCAACCGTCTGGAGAACATTGAGGTTCTTCGCATGGGGCTGTTCAATCAGGAGGACGAGCTGAACTTCCTTTTTGCCCCTGATGTATCCGGCGCTACCTCGCTCAAGTTGGCCGGGCAATCCCGGGGACGTGCTTCAATCCAGAATGTCGTCTGCAGAGCCACGACCCTTGATGCTTTCTGTGCCAGCCGCAACATCGTTCCCGCACTGCTGAAGATCGATGTGGAGGGGGCTGAGCTGATGGTGGTGCAGGGAGGTGAGAAGATCCTGGAGACTACGCCGATCATCCTGATGGAGTTGTTGCGCAAGTGGTCACGGGCGTTCGGTTACCATCCCAATGACGTATTTGCCCTGCTGGAACGCTATGGTTATCGCGCGTGGGTCTTCGTCGAGGAGGGCGGGCTTGAGGTCTGCCCTCAGGTCACCGAGGAAACCGTTCAGACCAACTACATCTTTATGCATCCGCAAAAACACGCGGAGACGATTGCTCAATGGCAGCGCCCAGTCCGATAGAGGTTCGATCCATGCTCACGTCCACGGCCATGAAGTACGGCCTTATTACCAATGTCATGACTTTCGGCCATCTGACCAGTGGTAGTCGGAGCAATCTTGGAGACGACATCCAGACCCATGCTGTCGAGCACCTGTATGCCACTATGGGCATCCCGTCCGATCAGATCGTGCGTCTGAACCGCTATGACTTCCACCGATACGATGGTCGCCACGGTTATATCCTGATGCCGATGTGCGGCTACTTCACACTCGGTAATGCGCAGAGCCCACTGCCGCTGTCGCCCTACATCATTCCTGTCTATTTCAGCTTTGGCCTGTCCAGCGACGTGGACGACCCCGCTGATCTGGAGCATTTTCGCCGCCACGAACCGATCGGTACGCGTGACGAGCGGGTTATGCAGATGTTCCGCGAGCGCGGCATTGCCGCCTTTACCTCGGGCTGCCTGACCATTACCTTTCCCCGCCGCGAGCGCGCGCCGGTGGATGGCAAGGTGTTCCTCGTTGACGTGCCCGATGAGTTGCTGGAATACCTGCCGGCGGAACTGGCAGACAAGGTGGAACGGGTCAGCCATATCCACCCCTACGAACGCATTCCCTCCGACCAGGAAGAGGCTGACCGCCTCGATGCTCTGGCCCGCAGCCTGTGTCGACGCTATGCCGACGAAGGGGGGCTGGTGGTGACCAGCCGCCTGCATTGCGCAGCGCCTTGCATCGCGATGGGGATACCGACCATCGTCGTGGCACACAACATCAGTGATCGCTTCGCCTGGTTGGATCGCTTCGTGAAAATCCATACCCGGGATACCTTCGCCGAGATCGATTGGAACCCCGAGGTGCCGGACATCGAAGAGGTCAAACAGAAGATTCGCAGTGCGGCAGCCAGGCAAATAGCACTTGCACGCGAGCGCTGGGCGCCTTGGGCCGAAATCAGTGCGTTCTACGAGTCGCGTGAGCGTAGTCGCTACAACCATCTGATGGAGCAGGCGTTACGCCGGTTGCTGCCCGATGACTCGGGCCCCCTGCGTTTTGCGTTCTGGGGGGCCAATACTCACGGTGTCCGCTTGAGTCGGGCCCTGCGGGAGTTACGCCCCGGTAGTGAACTGATTGTGGTGGTGGACGAGTACCTGCAGGCCGAGCGTTTCTGTGGCGTGTCGGTTGTACGTTCGGACCATCTGGCTGCTTTGCAGCGTGATGGCGTCTATGTATTCATTACCACGTTCGCGGGGCGTGACTATGCCGAGCAGCATCTGCAGAAGGCAGGCGTCGCGCATGGGTGTCTGTTCCATGATCAGCTCACCTTCCACGCACTCTCGTAAGCCTCAAGGCCAACAGGAATAATTTACCCGGCAAGTTCGGGAACGCTTCGGGCAAGTACTCAATCTCTCGGCAAATCTGCCGATGTCTGTACCTTGCCAGGGCGCAACATGACGACAGGGGACATGATGCAGAGTGATGTGATGGTCGGGGGGCGTTGCCTCGGTAAGCCATGGCGAGTGGGTATCGCAGGTGTTGCCTGTGATAATCCCGAGCAGGTGTTCGTCCTCGAAGACTCATCCTGGGAACCTCTGCGGCGTGAGCTGCCATTGCAGCAGCTCAAGGCCTATGGCGACGCCCACGGCCTGATCTTCGAGCGGGTCATGGCCGGACATGAGGTCGCCTATGATGCTCTATTGCTCGTGTCAGAGGCCCGGATTGGTTCATCACTTGCCGCCTTTAATCTGCCGGCACGTCGCTATCTCCTCCTGCGGGGCCAGCAGTCACGCTTCTCCGCTGAGCAGGAAGCCTCGTTCGCCCGCATCTTCCTCCCGCTCGGTGAACCCTTCACCGACGGTCGACTCGTATGCCTCAACCCACCGCTGAATTTCCCTGCAACACCAGCGAATGCGCCGCAGTGGAGAATCTGCGCCGACTCGCCCGAGTTGCCGGGCCTGCTCTCGCCACAATGGCGCGAGTGCCTGGAGAGTGGTGATGTGCCAGTCCTGGTGGGGGACTGGAGCGTTCCCGCATGGGTTCCGCCTGGTAGCTACATCGATGCGCGCGACTGCGTCGATGAGGCTGACCGAAAGGTACGCTGCAATGAGCGTGTTGCAGCTGTTGCTGCGGTACTGGCGAGTTACTGCAACGACAAGAGCAGTTACCCCTATTCCACGGAGTGCTGGATTGCGGCGCTTACTGCTGCAATTGCGGGCGATGCAGCCGCAGTTCGTGGGAGCGGACCGTTACTTAGCGTCATAATCCCGGCATACAACTACGGACGTTTTCTGAAGCAGACCATCTCGTCCGTACTGGATCAGGGGTATGACGATATCGAGATTCTGGTTCTCGACAATGCTTCAACGGACGGCACACCCGACGTCGTCGCTTCATTCGCCAAAGAGTCTTGCGTGCGCTACCTGCGCAACTCGCGCAACGTGGGGCCCAGCTACAACGTACTCAACGGCATTCAAATCGCTCAGGGACGTTATCTGTCGCTTCTGATGGCCGATGACTATTACAACCCGGGCTACCTATCCAGTCTGTTGCCTCGTTTGTTGCGCAAGCCCGAAGCGGTCGTGGGATATACCTCGATCCGTTGGGTAAATGAGCAGGGGCAGGCTCTCGATGCGCCAAGACATCCCGGCTACCATTGCGAAGACTACGATGGTGGTCGTAACGAAGTCGCGGAGCTGTTGATCCATGACAACTATATTCCGCCCTCTGCAACGCTGATCCAGCGCGAGCCATTGCTACAAGTCTGGCGTAGGGATCCCCTGCTCAATGGGGCCGGCGACTGGCTTTCCATGCTGCAGGTGGCGGAGCAATATCCAGACTTCGTCTTCCTGAGTGAGCCCGGCGTCACCTACAGGGCGCACGCCGCGCAACTCTCTACTGAGTTTTACTCTTCGAACGCACCTTTGGCCGATCATATTCGCCTGGTTGAAGGGGTGTTCGAGCGCAACGCCGAGGGCAGATTGCGGGGCCGGGAGCTCGATGTCGCTGCACACCTTCGCCGCCGGCTCGCGCTGTACCCGAGCGAACTGGATTCACCTTTGGGCATGCGCGTACGCGATCTCTGCAAGCGGCTCGAGGCGCTCGCAGCATCGGACGAGAGCGCTCTGTTCTCCATCATCCTCACCACCTACAACCGCTCCGACCTGCTCAAGGACGCCCTGGCCAGCATCGGCAGCCAGACCCTGCGCGACCTTGAAGTCATCCTGATCAACGACAACGGCGAGCCGGTGGAGCATCTGCTGGCGGATCACGATTTCCCCATCACCTATATTCGTCAGGGGCGCAACCAGGGCCTGTCGGCCGCACGCAACGCCGGACTGAAGCTGGCGCGTGGGCGCTACATCGTCTACCTCGACGATGACGACATCTACCTGCCCAACCACCTGGCGGTGCTGGCCGAGGCCTTCGAGCAGCACCCCGGCAGCGTCATCTACACCGGGGTGGAATACGTCAGCGAGAAGCTGGAGGGCGGGCAACGCATCGAACTCGGCCGTGGCCAGCCGTTCAAGCACGAGGTGTTCGATCGCGACCGCCTGTTCGTGCAGAACTACATTCCGGTCAATACCTGGGCGCACCCGCGTCAGATGCTGGCCACTGTCGGTGAGTTCGATACTGGCCTGGCCGCGTTCGAGGACTGGGACATGCTCCTGCGCCTGGCCACGCGTTATCCGTTCGTGCATGTGCCGACCGTGACCAGCGAAGTGCACACACGGGCGCCGGGCGCTGGTGGCGACCACATGCTGGGCCGCGAGCGCAAGAACTTTCCGGCCCTGTACCGCGAGTTGTACGAGCGCCATTCGGGCTCGTCCAGCGAGGGGTTGCAGCGCGGCCGCCAGCAGATGCTCGAAAGCCTGGGAGAGCGTCCCAGGGGCGGCCTCCAGGATTGGTTGGCCGAGCGTCTGCCGACAGCCGCCGAGAACCGCCTGATCGCCGACTACCTGCAGGATCACCGGGGCGGGCCGCTGATCGGCGTAGTGGTGCTCGATAGCGACGGCCAGTCCGAGCAACTGATGGTCACGCTGAAGAGTCTGCTCGGCGAGCGCTGCCTTTATGCGACGCTGCGTATCCTGGTCATCACGCCGGCCGATGTGCCTGCCACCTCGGCGGCGGACAAACTGCACTTCCTGCGCATGACCGACGAGCCGCTGGCGGCGCAGATCAACCGGGCGGTCGAGGCCAGCGATTGCCAGTGGTTCATGCTGGCTCATGCCGGCGACGAGTTCACCCGGAGCGGCCTGATGATTGCCGGTCTGGAGCTGGCCGGCAATCCCGAATGCCGTGCCGTGTATGGCGACCAGTTGCAACGTCTGCCGGATGGCAGCCTGGGCGGTGCTTTCCTGCCGGGCTTCAACCTCGATCTGCTGCTCAGCTTCCCCATGGTGATGGCGCGTCACTGGCTGTATCGCCGTGATCTGTTTCTCGCCGCCGGTGGTTTCGATGCAGCGTTCCCCGAGGCCTTCGAGTTCGAATTGCTGACCCGCTTCATCGAACAGGAAGGGCTGGCCGGGCTGGGGCATATCGACGAGCCTCTGCTGATCACCGAGGCGCCTACGCTGCGTGACAACCCCGACGAGCGCCGGGTGATCGAGCGTCACCTGGGCAACCGGGGCTACCAGGCTCGGGTCGTACCCGGGCTGCCGGGGCGTTACCGGGTGCACTACGGACATGGTGCGACGCCGCTGGTGTCGATCATTCTCGCCACGGATGTGCCCTTGGCCGCCTTGCAGCGCTGTACCGACAGCCTGCTGGAGAAGACGGCCTACGGACATTACGAGCTGCTGCTGGCCGACAGTGGCAACCGCCCCGACGTCAGCGCCTGGTTGCGCGATGTGGCGGCCCTGGGCGATGACAAGGTCCGCGTGATCGCGGCCGGAAGCGGGCTGGCGCAGAACCGGGCTGCCGAACAGGCGCGTGGTGAGTACCTGCTGCTGCTTTCCGGCGAGGCCGCGATCGTCAACCCCGACTGGCTGGACGAGTTGCTCAATCATGCCCAGCGGCCCGAGGTCGGCGTGGTCGGTGGCAAGCTGCTGAGCGCGAACGGGCGTATCGCTCAGGCCGGCCTGCTATTGGGGCTCAATGGCCCGGCCAGCCCGGCATTCGCTGGCGAGCCGATGGATGCAGCGGGTTACCTGCATCGCCTCCAGGTGGATCAGAACTACAGCGCGGTCGGTGAAGCCTGCCTGATGATACGGGCCGAGGTGTTCCGCCATGTCGGCGCCCTGGATGCGACCCTGACGGCTTTGCGTGACGTCGATCTGTGCCTGCGGGTACGGGAGGCCGGGTACCTGACGGTCTGGGCAGCGAACGCCATCGTCCTGCATGAGGCTGAGCAGGTGCGCGCCGATACCGAGGCGCAGGATCAGTTCTATGACCGCCACCTGCCGCAACTGGCCAACGACCCGGCCTATAACCGCAACCTGGCATTGAGCGGGCGTGGCTTCGATCTGGAAAGCGACGTGTCGCTGACCTGGCGTCCGCTCAGTTGGCGGCCCTTGCCGGTGGTGCTGGCGCATCCGGCCGACCCCTGGGGTTGCGGCCACTACCGGGTAATCCAGCCGTTCTCCGCGCTGAAATCGCAGGGGGTGCTCGACGGCACGCTGTCCATGGGCCTGTTGCAGGTGACCGATCTGGAGCGTTACGCCCCTGACGTTGTCGTGCTGCAGCGCCAGATCGGCGAGGAGCGCCTGGACGCCATGCGCCGTATCAAGCGCTTCTCGCGTGCCTTCAAGGTGTACGAGCTGGACGATTATCTGCCCAACCTGCCGCTCAAGAGCGTGCACAGGGATCAGATGCCGCGAGACATCCTCAAGTCGTTGCGCCGTGGCCTGGAGTTCGTCGACCGCTTCGTGGTGTCCACCCAGCCGCTGGCGGAGGCTTTCGCCGGTCTGCACGACGATATTCGGGTGATCGAGAACCGTCTGCCGACGAAATGGTGGAAGAACCTCGAAAGCCAACGCCGCCGTGGTCGCAAGCCTCGGGTTGGTTGGGCGGGTGGGGTCAGCCACACCGGCGACCTGGAACTGATCATCGATGTCGTGCGTGAGCTGGCGGGCGAGGTCGAGTGGGTGTTCATGGGCATGTGTCCGGATTCGATCAGGCCCTACGTTCATGAATTCCACGGCGGTGTCGATATCGAGGGGTACCCGGCTGCTCTCGCGAGCCTGGATCTCGACCTGGCGCTGGCGCCGGTAGAGTCGAACCTGTTCAACGAGTGCAAGAGCAATCTGCGCCTGCTCGAGTATGGCGCCTGTGGCTTCCCGGTAATTTGCAGCGATCTGGTGTGCTACCGCGGGGATCTGCCGGTGACGCGGGTGAAGAACCGCTTCCGCGACTGGGTCGATGCCATCCGCATGCATATCCGCGATCTGGATGCGGCTGCGCAGGCCGGGGATCGTCTGCGCGAGGCGGTGCATCGTGACTGGATGCTCGAAGGCGAGAACCTGGAGCGCTGGCGCAAGGCGTGGATGCCGGACTGAATGTGCCCTGAAATCCGTCGCGTGCTGCAATGGCGCTCGACGGATTTCAGTCGAAGTCGCCTTTCTGGCATCCATGGCTGATTAAGTGGTTGACTGCAAAGAATAAAAAAAAGCTGAAAATTCCCTCTAAAGCTCCTTAGGCAAGCGCCGATAAAGAGATCGAATGCGAACTCTCTGGGCGTCTGAGCATGCAGGCCCGAGCTCGCAAGCTCAGACAAACGGTTCTAAGGTCATCTGGAGGCAATACCATG